>Ga0190363_1002015_pt1 | contig 11831 bp, 15 predicted proteins | sample 48721867_MG_FD_161272 | JGI IMG/M metagenome (GOLD analysis project Ga0190363, IMG submission 161272) | Hydrothermal vent microbial mat bacterial communities from Southern Trench, Guaymas Basin, Mexico - 4872-18-6-7_MG | ecosystem: Environmental > Aquatic > Marine > Hydrothermal vents >...
GGTGAGGTCTCGTAGGGGCAGACCTCCTCACATTTATGGCAGGCGGTGCAGAGCCATATCCTCGGATTCGAAGCGGGGTCTGGGGCTGAAAGGCAGCTGTAGACGTAGGTGTGTCTATCATCGAACGCCTCCTCGAATTGGACGTGGCAGAAGTAGGTCTCGACGGCGCAGCAGACTCCGCATCTTAGACAGGCCTCAGCCACCCCGATTCTGATAGGTTTCTCTCTAAGGGGGTGAGAAAGCTTCAATCTGATCGATTTTATGTTAGTCGTGGAGGCTTAATTGTTTCTCTCCTCTAACTCAACGAGGAATTTCATTACGCCGAAGAAGTCGGTTATCTCAGGCTCCCTCAGACCCAGCCTTATATTCAGGCTATAGAACCCATACTTCGTATGACCCAGCCGCCCCATGCCATGATCGGAGATTATGAGCACGATATCCCTACGTCTAAGCCGCTCCTTCACCCTCCGAGTCAATAGGGCCATCTCCTCGTAGAGGGTGGCGAGGCGCTCCGTCCCCCAATATATGTGGCCAAGGATGTCGGTGATGTAGAGATGCACCATCAGGAGCCTCCACTCATCTCCCTCTAAGGCCTCGAAGAGCTTCTCGACATCCTCTTCATGGAGCTCTCTCACGCGTCTGACATACCACTCCCTGTAATCCGCATCCTCCCTCGCCCTCGCTACGCCTCCAACAGGGTATCTCTCCCATAGATCCTCATTATAGACAGGGACGCTTATCGCTACGCTCGGCTTCACCACGTCGAAGATAGTCTCGCATCTAATATCCTCCCGTCTGGGGAATCTAGGCTTCGCCCCCACCGCCCTCCTAACTGCCTTACCCAGCCTCAGCCATCGCATCAGCCGGTAGAGGAAACCAAGCCTCCTAACTCTGCTCCTAACGGCGTCCATCCTATCCCAGAGCTGAGGCATATCTATGCCATGAACCTCAGGCGGCTGACCCGTTATGAAGCTGGTCCAGACTATAGGCGTCGAGGGATCCTCAAGGCCTCCGGCGATGGGAACCCTCACCTTACCGTATTCCCTCTGCATCAGGGCCCTCAGCCCCAGGCGTTCTACGAGGGTGAGCTCCAACCCATCGTAGCCTAAGATGACGACCCTTGGCATCCGATAGATGCGATGGAGAAATGCTTTTTATCTTGTCGGTGGTGGATTAGAGAGGCTGGCGAATAGTCGTGTTCCGCAGGAGTAGAAGCCTGGCACCCTTCGTCGCCTCCCCAATGAGCGTCGTGAGAAAGATGCTGCAATACGCCGAGGTTAAGCCTGGAGAGGTCGTCTACGACCTCGGATGCGGCGATGGACGTATCGTCATAACCGCGGCCCAGGAGTTTGAGGCCATAGGTGTGGGCGTCGAGCTTAATCCGAAGCTGGTGAGGGAGGCCAGAGCTAAGGTGGAGGCCCTAGGCCTCGGAGATAGGGTTCAGATAATCCTTGGAGACTTGATGGAGGTGGATCTAAGCCGAGCCGATGTGGTGACGATGTACCTCACAACGGGAGCGAACGAGCGTGTGAGGCCTAAGTTGGAGAGGGAGCTCCGGCCCGGTGCGAGGGTTGTAACCCATGACTTCTCAATCCCTGGATGGGATGCGGAGAGAAATATGAGGTTTAAGGAGGGCTATAGGACGCATACCATCTATCTATATAGGAGATGACGCATCGGCGATTCCTAGAGCCGAGTCAGATTCTCCCGCCTTTTGAGGGTATAGGCCTATACGTCTTAGGAGCTCCACGAGGGTTGGTGACATCCTATACTTGGGAAACTCCTCGGGCTTAACCCATCTCGCCTCCAGGGCATCGGACGATGCCCTTAGGCTTCCCCCCTTAACCTCCGCCAGGTAGTCGACGATGACGAAGTGGAACTTTATACGCCCCTCATCATCCCTCTCGATTTTGTCTACGACGCCTAGTAGGTCTGTGATCTCCACCTCCAATCCAGTCTCCTCAAGGGCCTCCCTGACAGCCGCCTCCTCCACCCGTTCACCCAGCTCCACCAATCCGCCGGGTATGGACCAGAGGCCGGCGTCGGGCTCAGCCGCCCGCCTAACTAGCAGGTAGCGTTCTCCATCTTTGATTAGGACGCCTACGCCGACGAGGGGTCTCTCAGGATATAGACGTCTCCTAGACAAATCATTTAAAGATGTTCAGGGGAAGCCTTAAGGCTTTGATCCCCCACTCAAAACGTGCTTGAGGATCATCGTCTTCACCCAGGGTCTCTACGGTGAGAGGATCTATCGGAATCTATCACGGCGCTCAGATTGGATCCTAAGAGAGGTGAGGATACCACAGGGCCTTCCACCCCTCCTCGAGGAGCCCGAGGAGATTCTGGAAGACTTAGGGATCTCCGGTGGATGGGACATCCTCCTCTTCTTGGGGGAGTCCCCCTCGGCGGCGATGTTGATCCCTAAGGCTGCCAGGCTCTGCGGCGTCAAGGCGGTGATAGCACCGGCCGACAGGTATTCCTGGCTCCCCCTAGGTCTGGAGCATCAGCTCATGGTTGAGCTTAGGGAGATGGGGATTGAAGCCGTCTTTCCTAGGCCTTTCTGCGCCCTCACCCCTAGGGGTGAGGGCCCTGTGGATAGATTCGCGGAGCGATTCGGGATGCCGAGGCTGAGGATCGAAGTTGAGGAGGACATCATAAGGCATGTGGAGGTTTTGAGGGGGGCTCCCTGCGGCTCAACCTGGTTCATGGCGGAGAGACTCCCGGGAGCCAGAGTCGGTGAGGCCCCTGAGAGGGGCGGGGTATTGGTTCAGATCTATCCCTGCCTTGCCTCTAGAGACATCGAGCCGCCCTTCGATGATGCCCCTATACATATCTCCGCCCGCCTAGCCATGGGGGCGGTTGAGAGGGCGTTGAGAGAGATGCGGTCAGGTGTGGGCCTCTAGGGAGGCGAGCTCCATACTCATGAATCTGCTCATCGGCGTGGTCTCAGCCGATGAGGGATAGAGCTCCGGTATGACCTTAACCCAGATGGGGAAGCGGCATTTGAGGGCTGTCCCCTTGACGATGGCCTCTCCAGGCGGTAGGTCCCCCAGCAGTTGGATGAAGTCATCGCCGACGATCTCGCCTAATCGCTGCTTATCCAAGTCCTCGAGGGAGTGGCAGATGATGTTGTTTGCACACTGCGTAACGACGGTCTTCTCCACCGTCGCCAGGCGTTGAGTGACGATCCACAGGCCCACTCCGTTTCTGCCGCCGTTGGTGGCGATCTCCTTCACTATGCCAAGCAGCTTCGCCCTGCTCTCCTTCGACCCCACCTCGAAGAGGCCTCGTTGAGGAGCATAGTACATCGCCTCCTCCAATACGACGACGCATCCGAAGCGTCGATTCTCCAGGGCCTCCCTGAAGATTCGTCGCAGAACTTGGGCGATGACGATGTGCTTCTGCTCCCAGGTGTCCATGCCCTCGCTGAGATCCATGATAACCACCCTCCAATTCATCAGCAGTCTCACCGGATCTAGGGGGTCTAGGTCACCCTCAGGTATCAGCCTCGAGGTGTTGATGGCGTTGAGAACCTGCTGCCGATAATTCTCGAACTCGTCGAGACGCTTGTTAAAGCCCAGCCGCTCGGGATCTACGGCCCTAACCGCCTCCCTCAGCGACTCCTTAGTCACCATGCGGCCCTCAGCGTAAAGCCTCCTCAGTGCCTTCATCAAAATCTTGGCGTTCCACCAGGTCTTCTGCCATCCGAACTCTGTGAGGTAGTCCTCCCAGTTGACCTCCGAGGGCTGGAAGAATCTGCTCCAGGGAACCCTTAGGACATTCTCCGGCCCCAATCGATCTATTAGGCTCGCATATTCGCCGTCCTTGTCTACGATGAAGAATCGGACCGGCGGGTCGAGGGAGGCAGCTCGGCATATCATCGTGATCGCCGTCGTCGTCTTCCCGGTTCCGACGGCTCCACAGATGAGGCAGCTCTGCCTTATCAAGGGATAGACGCCCAGCTCCACCTCCAGCTCAGTGCTGGGGTCCACGCCCAATAGTATCTTCCAATCCCCCTCAGGCCTGGTAAATCTGGCGACTATGCCTCTATCGGCCTTGAAGACGGGGGTATTCGGCGGAAGAGGGTATCTGAGAGGCCTTAGGCTTCCCTCCTCGTCGATCCAGCCCCATTGATAGGCCTCCGCATGGATCGATGAGTCCTCAAAGTCCCTGATGACCCTCCCCTCCCTTAGAAGGGCCTCCTCATAGCCCCTCACCCGGCGATGGGGATAGACCCTCCGAACCTGATAGACGACGGGAGCCCCCGTTTTTGGATGTATGACGTAGACTAAGTCTCCCTTCGCCACCTCCTTTCCCCGGAGGAGTATGAAGGTGATCTCGTCGAGGTGATACTCCCCCGTGGGGCTGTAGGTATGCCCTAAAAGATCCCCATCCATCGCCCCTCACCCCAGTAGGGGGCTAGATAGGAGAGGTCTCCGAGAAGCCGTCCAACTCGCCCTATTATCTCCGAGTATATGTCAGCTATCAGCCTCTTCGAAATCCTAACCTCCTCATCGGCCCTCAAGATCGGCAGCGGGATCCCCCACCACATTGAAGACCAGTAGCAGTGATCAGCGATCTCATCGATGAGGCTGAGGGAAAAGTCTGGTACATCAATCCTGATCGGCGGAATAGCCCAATCGGAGGCGAGGCGACAGTAAAAGGAGTAGATCGAGGCCTCCAAGGCGTCCATGAGGGGCGCTGATCGAACCACCCTTTTCAGGGCCTCCCTCGGTGAGAAGAGCCCTGTCCGCTCTCCAGGCCTCAGGAGGTGTAGCAGTAGGAAGGCATCGGGGAGATCTGTCTCCTCCTTCAGCCCTAGATGGTAGATGAGGTATCGGGCTGAGGGCCGCTTCACTATGGAGGCCACAGCTATGCCTCGTTCTCGACAGATCTTCAGAAAAACGTTGACGGCGTCAATTAGCCTACGACGATCAGCCCTACGCCCCCTCATGCTCCACCAGTTACTGAAGGCGAGAGGGCCGTCGACGAGGATTAGCTCCACGGAGGGACTGCGGCTTAGATATTCGATGAGCGTCTCGTAGAGTAGGGCCTCCCTCCTGACGGCGACTATGCCCCTGAAACGCTCATCGGAGATGGTGTAGGGAAATGAGAGCGATAGGGGAGGAAGGAAGAATCTGCGACCCGAGGGAGCCTCATAGACGAGGGCGTCCACGACGGCATATCTCCTCGAGGCTAGTGGGAGTATCTGGCTTCCCGCGTCTGCCCCCGCGACGGAGGTGAAGCATTCCCGCTTCTCCAAGACATGGAGGGTGAGCTCCCCCCTAAGCCTCTCCACCAGTCTTCTTAGGGCATCTAGGCTCTCCTCCACGTCTTCCGGTATCTCGTTGAGTAGAAGATTTCTAATGGCTAGGCAGAGGTTAGGGTTTCCCTCCCCCAGTCCCTCCTGCTCCAGCGCTAGGGAGCCCACCCTCAGAACACCACTATAACGTCAATCCTTTCTTCGATATTTAAATGCTGCGATCCTCTCGAGCATAATTTCTGATTTTAGCCATTTTATTTATATATGGGGAAATTAATATGCTCGCTGAAAATTGAATTCGGATACATTTAGGTCTTGAGCCAAAAGTAAAGTTAATTAATGGATTAGGCGTCATCGATAGTTGAAGATGGAGAAAGGGGGAACCCTAAGGGAGATCGTCTTTAAGACCTTCCTCAGGAATCCTGGGCTTGGGCCTTCTGAGATGGCTGAGAGACTCGGCGCGAACTATAACTCGGTGAAGGCCATCTACGCCAGGCTCTGCGAGGAGGGGCTGCTCAGAAGGGAGAGTAGAGGAAACTACTCCGTAAATTATGAGGGGATCCTGCTACACCTTCTCGAGAGGATAGAGGCCCTTGAGCGGGGTGGTAGTTGATGGTCGAATCCATCTTGGATAGGGCTCTCGAGGAGCTATCGCCGACGACGAGTCTCTTCAAGATCTTCCTACACCTCTCCCTCAGAGGGGCTATGTCTCCAAGTCAGATCGCCGAGGAGACCGGTATCTCTCCGGGAACCGTGAGGCCCGCCCTGAGGACGCTGCTGAAGAGGGGGTTTGTCACTCAGCGTGAAGATGGCTCCTATGCCGCTGTGGAGCAGCTCCCTCTCGTCAAGGTTCTCTCCCATATCTATGCCAGGCTATCGAAGGGTTAGGCGTGGGTTGCCTTGGCCTCCGATGCCCTGGAGAGCCTGAGGAGGGCTGTAAGCCAACGTGAAGTGCTACTCTGCTTAGTGGAGAATGGGGAGCCTATGTCGTCACAGGAGATTGCTGAACGGCTTTCAATGACGGTGAACGCAGTTAACATCGCGCTACATAACCTCCATAATAAGGGTCTAGTGGAGAGAGTGGCCAGAGGCGTATATCGATATAAGCTAGGGACGATCCTCGCACCCCTATTGAGAGAGTATCTGGAGAGGAGAGAATGAATAGGAGAATTAGGGGGCTGGAGGATCTGAGGCTTGAAACCTCGGCCTTCAAGGTTCTCTGCTTCCTCTCCTTCAGGGAAGGCCCCCTAAAGCCCTCGGAGATCGCTGAGAGCCTCGGAGAGAAGCCATCAACGGTGAGGGCTAGGCTGGCTGAGCTTAAGGAAGCAGGCCTCGTCTCCTCTACGCCGCAGGGATATATCTCTAGGGTTACCCCCTATGATATACTCATGAAGCTCTATAGGGTCTTGAAGGAGGAGTTGGGAGGTGTCTGAGGAGGTTATGAAGGAGCTCCGGGAGCTGGGTGAAGCCCTTTTGAGGCTTAAGAGGGCCCCAAGTCAATTCGCCATCTTCCACTATCTCCTCCGGAGTGGGAGGGCTATGACCATCAGGGAGCTGGCAGGTGAGCTGGGCCTAACAGCCAAGGCGGCGGAGAGGGCCGTTGCTAAGCTCCTGGAGAAGGGGCTTATACAGCGAACCCCCTTCAGGAATGGGGCCTACACCTGTGATCATAAGTTGATAATCCTAAGCCTACTCCAGCTGGTCTCAGATCTCTATGAGGGCTCGGGGGGAAAGGGCTGAACCCGGCTCCAGGCGGGGACATGGCGCAATCCATCCTAAATAAGCGGATTCAGAAGCTCTTGGAGATGTTTTAGAGGCCTATTTTTCAAACTCTCTGGGATGACCCCTACTATTGGTATGCGTCATCTCTTCCTTAGCTGGGGGAGGACCTCCTCCTCTATCCACTTCACCCCCTTGGTTGACAGCTTATATATGGGGGATCTCTCAGCGGGTTTGAAGATGTATCCCCTCCTCTTCATCTCATGAAGCCTAGCGGGAACTGTGACCTTCCTTCCACTCGCGGCTAGGCATCTCTTTATCTCGCCACTTGAAGCCTGGTGATCCTTCATCGAGTAGAGTATGAGGCCTATAGCCTCGTAGTGAGTGAGTCTCTTCTTGGTGACTATTATGGGGCCGTCGCCCCTCATCTCCACTATGCCCCTGAGACGGTCTCTAGCCCTGTTGACCATCAACGAGGAGATTCGATTGTCAACTTCCCTGAGGAAGACCTCGTCGATCTCCTCCAGGGCCTCCAGAACCTCCTCAGCGCTCTCCCCACTTACCTCTATTTCCCCGAAGGTGGTTTTTATTCCAACTCTTATGCGTGGCAATCACCCCTCCTCCTCGTTGAGGACGTATAGGTAGCCTCGCTTCTTATCCCTCCAGCGTCGGAGCTTGCCACGCTTCACCAGCCAGACGAGGACGCCGGAGAGGGTCGTCTTCGGGAAGAATATCGCGTTAGCCTCCATGGCCTCCCTCAGCTCGGAGAGGGTGCGCGGAGTCTTGCCCCACTCGGTTGATAGAAGCGATATAACGGCTTCGCTGCATCGTGATGTCCAGGGTATCCTGGGATACTCTCCCTTTCCTTCCCTCATCTCGAGGGCTTCGGGATTTCCCCGCGCCTCCTTCATCCTGAAGGCCTTTGAAACCTTGTAGATGATTCCACTGAGGTCTTCGAGGGTGGAGAGGACCTCCTCACGTTCTCCGCCCATCTCCACCTCCATATCGCCGATCCTCACCCTCAACCTGAAGGCGGGCCTACCCATGGCTAACCACTGAGAAAGGTCTTCGACGTAATTATTAGGGATGGGGTCTATAATACTTGTCACGTCTTATATGGGTGAATAAGTCCTAGAGGAGATGAACATCCCTCGATAATTGACTCCTTTGAGATCGACCTATTCACCAAGCAATTAAAGATGCTTCCTCTCTACTCGATAAAGTTTAATGATTTATGAGTCAAAGGACTCTGGAAATTATAAAGGGGATTAGCCCTCCAACTCTCTCAGCCGCTCACTTATAAGAGTTCTAAGAATCCTCTGCACCTCAGCTGGGTTGGCTCGGCCTCGCACCTCAGACATCACCCTACCCATTAGGGGACCGAAGACCTTGGGCCCCCGCTCCTTAAGGAGATCGATGTTCTCCTCGATCTTCGCCTTGATTATTTCCTCAAGCTCCTCCATTGAGAGGAGCTCTAATCCCAGCTCCTTGAGGGCTTCTCCAGCCGTCGAGTCGGGATGTTCCGCCAGCCATGTCAGGACGTCGGGTATCACCTCCTTCATCAGCATCTCCTCCTCGACAAGTTTGAAGACCTCCCTGATGGCGGCGTCGCTCAGCCTTTCGATCCTCACCCCCTCCCTGGAGAGGCTCTTGAGGGTCTCGGTGAGCGTTACCGCTATCAGCGTTGGTGAGACCCTCATGCTTCGAGCTATCTCCTCGAATAGCGATGTGTAATCGGAGTCGATGATCTGTCGAGCCAGCTTCTCATTCAGCTTATAATCCTCCATAAATCGTCTAAGCTTCGCCTCAGGCATCTCGGGGAGATTCTCCCTCAGCCTCCTGAGGCGCTCCTCCGTGATTGGTATCGAGACCACATCGGTCTCCGGATACATCCGTGCAGGCCCGGGCCTGGGCCTGGTGTAATGCGTCGTACCATCGGGGTTGGCTGCCCTCGTCTCGCTTGGCACGCCTTCAACGGCCTCTATGGCCCTCTCCAAAACGGCTTTTAGAGCCCTCCTGCAGCGGTCAGCCTCCCCGGCGACGATGACGACGGCGTCCCCAGGCTCTGCGCCCACCCGCTTCCTCAAGGCCTCCACCTCCTCGGCTGTGATATCGTAGCCTGGAAGCTCATCTGTATGCAGTATCCCCTCCACGCCTCCCCAGAACTTGGCCCTATCAGCCATCTCGGTTCCGAGACGCCTACCTGGGCATAACTCCCTGCCCAGGAGGCCTTCAAATCTAGGCAGCCTCAGGGCGTAGATGCGCCCCTTACGCTTCAGCTCCCTACGTAGTATCCGGCATCGAGTCTCCCTGAAGAGGTCTGAGACATCCATCGGCTCCAGGTTCTCGAGATCATGGGGCTTGAGTCCTCGACGCCTAAGCTCCTCAGCGATCTCCAGCAGCCTCAGTTGCCTCATGGCCTCATATTCGACGACCTTCTCGACGAGGTCTAGCTCCTGAACCCCCTTGATCTCTATGAGGGCGCCGCCTTTTATGGAGATGTTTAGGTCCTGCCTTATGGTTCCCAGGCCCCTTCTAACTCGGCCTGTGGCCCTGAGTATTCGCCCTATGGCGTGGGCCACCTTCCTCGCCTCTGAGGGGGATCTGATCTCAGGGGCCGTCGTCACCTCTATTAGGGGGATGCCCAGCCTGTCGATGCGGTACCTGACCACTCCTCCCTCCTCGGCGATCTTCCTCGCCGCATCCTCCTCCAAGCATATCTGTTCGAGATGGATGCGCTTACCTTCCACCTCGATCTCGCCTCCTAGGGCGATGACACAGGTTCTCTGAAAGCCCGTCGTGTTGGAGCCGTCGACGACGATCTTACGCATAACATGAACCTCATCGACAGGCTGGGCGCCCACCATGAGGGCGAAAGTGAGGCAGATGTCGAGAGCCTCATCGTTCAGCGGCCCCGGAGGCTCCTCATCCATCTCCACGAGACAGCTCGTCTCCCTGTTGGCCTCGTAGACGATGGTTTTACCCTTCAGGAACTCGAAGAGGGCTGCTGGATCGACCTCCCCCAGCTCGCTCTGGCTGGGTCTAAGCCTTCGGACGAAGGTGTATTCGGGCTCCTCCCTGAAGAGCTTCGGGGGGCAGTGACAGAAGAGCTTATGCCTCGTGTCCAGCTCCTGGTGGACCTCTAGGCCCACCTTCAGGCCGATGGCCTCGTAGTCGATCTTCATGGCCTCACCTCCTCGTAGAGGGTTCGATCCGAGTATTCCCCGGCGATGTTTCGTCTCATCAGCTCCAGGGCCTCCTCCCTCGATGTTGAGACGCCCAGGGCCCACATCAGCTTCACCAGAGCCGTCTCCGGCAGCATGTCGCCGAGGGGCTCGACGCCGATCTGCTGGAGCTCACGCCCCGTCGTGTAGACGTTCATATTCACCCGGCCCCAGAGGCACTGGGAGGCCATCCCCACGATGAGGCCCTCCTTGACAGCCCGTCTCAGAGGGCCATAGCACCTGGAGCTGACATGGCCCAAGCCCGTCCCCTCGAGGATGATGCCCCTATAACCCTCATCGATGAGCCAGTCGATCAAAGCCGGGTTGAAGCCCGGGTGGAACTTGATCAGGGCGACGCGGTCGTCGAAGCGGTCCTGGAGCTCCAACTCACCCTCCCCCCTCGGCCTATAATCCTCAGCGATCATCTCAACTCGGCCCTTGACAACCCTGGCGATAGGCTCGGCGTTCACGGACCTGAAAGCATATCGACTGCTGGTGTGGCACTTCCTCACCTTCGTCCCCCGGTGAAGCACTATGCTGGTATCCGACGTGGTCTCATGCATCGCCACGACGACCTCGGCGAAGGGGCCATAGGCGGCAGCGGTGACAGCTCCGATGAGATTCGTCGCGGCATCCGAGCTGGGTCTATCGGAGCTCCTCTGGGAGCCGACGAAGACTACTGGGGTCGGGAGGCCTCTCAAGGCGAAGCTGAGGGCTGCGGCTGAATATCCCATCGTGTCGGTTCCATGAGTAATGACGACTCCCTCGGCTCCGGCTTTGATCTTCTCAGCCACCTTACGGGCCATCCCCGACCAGTGGTGAGCCTCTATGTTCTCGCTGAAGAGGCTGTAGAGGATGTCGGCCTCAACCAAAGCGATGTCAGCCAATTCGGGGACTATGCTTAGAAGATCCCTGGAGGAGATGGCTGCGTGGACTCCCCCGGTGACATAGTCCACCCTGCTGGCGATCGTTCCACCCGTGCTGACGATGGAGACCTTCGGTAGGTCTCCCCTCTGCTCCGGAAGCGGTGGGGGCCTGAATTCGGGTTTGACGGCTGTCCCCAGCCTCTCAATCTTCATGGAGGGTTCATAGGCGACGCCTATGTTGTATCCACTCCTCAGCTTCAAGACTATATGCCACTCATCGGCGGTCTCTAGGCGGGGCATGAGATAGCCCTCATAGACTCGCCCTCCCTTCTCAACCCTGATGAGGTCGCCTACGTCGACGCCGCTCCGCTCTAGAAGCTCCCTGAGGAGCCCCCTATAACCCTGGAGATTTGGCATCCATCCTCACCTCTTATAGCATTCTGAGGTAGATTCGCTTCTCAGCTTCACAGCGCTCCACATCTATTAAATCGGTGAACTCCTCATATAGGCGCTTCATGCGTTCATCCCCCTCCACCGCCTCCCTAACCTTCATATAGTGTTCCTCATCTCTGAAACGCTCTATCTCCATCCAGTGGCTTGGGTCTTTAGCATCCCTATATAGCTCTATGCCGAGGCATCCATGTTCGAGGCATATCTCCATCGCCCTCCTCTCCAGGAGGACATACTCCCTAGCCTTCTCAGGAGGCACTTTATAGTGGTATACGACGATGAACAAGGCCCTCCGAGTATTGAGGGTTC
>Ga0190363_1002016_pt1 | contig 11827 bp, 12 predicted proteins | sample 48721867_MG_FD_161272 | JGI IMG/M metagenome (GOLD analysis project Ga0190363, IMG submission 161272) | Hydrothermal vent microbial mat bacterial communities from Southern Trench, Guaymas Basin, Mexico - 4872-18-6-7_MG | ecosystem: Environmental > Aquatic > Marine > Hydrothermal vents >...
CTGAATGATCACTGAAAGTGAAAAGATAGTGGCAGATAATATTCATCCTACCCAATGATTCTCAGTCATTGTGATCTACTGATATTGGATTCACAAGGCCCTCATGATCTCCTCGTTATAGACGTCCACCACCTTCTGTCCTCGTCGGACGATCAGGAAATCATCCTCATCCCATTCACCTGAGAGGAAGTTTCCTATGAGCCTCCAGCTCCCCTCAAGCTCCTCGAACTGCCAGCCGTTTCCCTCGGCGATCTTTCCGACCGACGTCCTATATCGCTCGATATCTCCTATACCCATGTTTATGAAAGCGGCCCGCGAGTAGTTGTTCACCCAGCTGCTCTCCATCTCGATGAGGTATCTCGCGTTATCCTCGCCATACTTCTCCACATACTGTCTGTATTTAAGCCTTCTGATCCTCTCGCGGGCGGAGGCTAGCTGATCGACATCTTTGCCTCTCTCGATCCAACCGGGGCTGTAATAGTATGTGCCCGGCTCTTTGATGAACTCCTCCATGTATCTGCGCCTTGAGCCCAGAAAGACGGTTATGCAGTCGTGGGCTCTGAAGAACACCAAGGGGATATCCCTCGCCGTTATGCCTACCGTCCCCCTCGAACAGAGCGCATAGCCTATGAGGATGTAGTCGAAGGAGCCGGGGGAAACTGAATCTATCTGAGACTGTAGCTCCAGGCGTAGTTTATCCGGATCGTCATGAAGGCCGAAAGGCTGAAAGGTGAAATCCAGATCATGTTCCTTTATCTTCTCAGCCAGGGTTTCAAACTCCAGCCTGAAAACCTCACATGATATGACCTTCAACCTCATCTCGATGTCTCCCTTCCCAACACCCTTTTGAGTTCCTTCAGAATCTCCCTGGATCTCCTGAGCTCCAGGTCGGCGTTTCTCGACTCAGCCAACCTGCGGCTTTTGCGGATATTGCCCAGATAGTATCGCGGGAGGACCAAAATGAGAATCAGCAATCCATCGCTTATATCTCGCGATTTAAACTCCCTCCACGCCCACAAAGCTATGGCCCCGTTCAACAAAAGGGCGTTGATCCCATCTCTCCAGCAACCTGCATAGATCTGCCCTGCCCCTGGAAGGAAGGCCGAGAGCAGAGCGGCTGCTTTTGGCGATCTACGCCCGGCGGGCGGCGTGAGGAGAAGGCGGTTGAGTTTCGATATATCCCTTTCATCCACGCCCATCCCTCTGAGAGAGGGGATCAGGTCTCCCGCGCTTTCCACGCGTTTGCCCTCATAGATCTCCGCTACGCCCAGGAGAAACCTCGCTCTGATTTTAATGGATCTATCGACGTCGGAGTTCAGCACCTCCAGCAGATCGAACTTCGCTGAGCTGTAATCGCCGGCGCAGATCATATCGAGCGCCGATCTTATCCTAGCGGTTGCTATCTCGGATCGATCCCTCATGAGGAGGATAGCGTCATGAACGGCGTCGGCCGCCAGATCCCATCTTCCCATATGGCGATACGCCTCACCTATCCTCATCATACCGAGCTTGATCTCCTCGGCTGAGGAGGAGAAGAAGATGAATCTCTTGTATTCGGTGATCGCCTCCTCAGGGTTTCCCATGTTCAGGAGATGATCGCCGAGCTTTAAAGGCGTGAAAATCGCCGAGAAAATCACCAAGCAGAGGGCCAACTGAGCCAAGTATCTCCTCCTTCAGCCTCTTATTCTCCCTCGCGTTAAACTCCCCGGCGGCTATGGCTGAGCCATAGATGTTTCCTAAGTAAAAGAAGAGGGTCGCCCCGCCGAAAAGCCAACCTTTCGCCGATCTGACGCCGTTATCCCTGAACCCGTCATAGGCCATGCCGGCGGAGAACCCGACGACTGAGAGCGAGTACAGCCCGTCATATCCCCTGCCGGCATATACCTTACCCGCTCCTGGAAACAGGGCCGAGAGAAATGCCGCCAGGAAAGGGCTCTTATGTGGTTTGGACTCCACCAAGGGCATAAGCTTCATCAACCTTTCTGCGACGCCCAACACATCCTCCCTTGACAGCGAGTTAAGGAGCGATCTCAACGTTGACCTCGCACGATCCGCCCTGCCGAGCATTATCTGCCCTGCGGCCTCAAGACATAGAGCCCTTTCGGATATGCCCTTCGTCCTCTTCAATTTCCTCAGCGTATCGACAGAGCTGGCGAAATTGCCCATTTTGAAATACAGACATCCCACCCGATAAAGGATCTCCTGACCGCCCAGCTTTTTATAAAAGAACAGGGCTCTTCTATACTCCCCGATCATCTCATAGCCAAGCCCTATCCTGTAAACGGCCCAATCCCTGTCATCATCCTCGCCGGCGAAGAAGAGATATCTCTCATACTCCCCTATCGCCCTCTTATAATCGCCCTCCTCGAAGAGATGGTCTGCGAATTTGAGGATGTTTTCGGGCGAGAGATAGGAGATGGATACCATCAGGATCAGCGCGAGGTGCAAGGCCATGCTTCGTACCTCTCTATCGGGTCTCTCAATTTTCCGCTGGCCTCATCCACCTCGTAGATCGTTCCAGCGTAGAGATAGGCAAAGCCATGACATCTTTGAAGCCGATCGGATGCCAGAAGCGCCCCTTTGATCGGCCCGAACCTTCTTATCGCCTGAAAGGCGAAGCTCGAACAGGTGGGGATGAAATTACAGACGGGCATATCCTGAGAGGATATGAAGATCTGGTAGAACCTTATCCCGCCGAGCATGAGAAGCGAGAGCTCGTTATGCGGCCTAACCACATCGGATCTGGGGCGATGATGATCGTTCATCTTCACCCCGATCGGAGCCATCCTCATCAGGTATTCGATGTCATTCAGCGACTCCTCCCTCACGGAGAGAGCCGCCAGGGTATATATGAGGATCATAGCGCTCATCATCTCACTGGGTAATCCTATAATATCGGGGATGCGCATGTCAAGCCACCGCCGCTTGACAGGTAAGCCAAAATCGGTTAGAATTATCCAGTCTAAATTCCCAGGGAAGGGACGGGAGATGCGCATTATCCAATTTTTCTTGCCTGGAGAGGGGAAAAGGGTAGGCGTTCTGGCCACGGACGGTAGGGTTATCGATATCACCACCGATGAGATCTCCAGCACCCTGCGACTTCTACAGATAGCGGAATCGGAGGGCGTAAGCCTAAACGTGATAGCGGCGGAGATGGAGGAGGAAATCTCGCTTAAACATCCCGATAAGGAGGAGCTCCCCCGGATCACATTTCCCGAGCTTGATGTCCAACCCCGCGACAGTGTGCCTCATCTCCTCATCCCGATAGACCCACCTGAAGTTTGGGGGTGTGGCGTCACATATTTCAGAAGTGCCGAGATGAGAGACATCGAAACGGAAGGAGATATCTACTCCAGGGCTTACAGAGCTGAAAGGCCTGAGATCTTCTTCAAGGCCACCGCCTCCAGATGCGTCGGGCCAAATGAGCCGGTGTGCATACGCAGCGATTCGATCCATACCGCCCCTGAGCCTGAACTCGCCTATATCCTCGACGGCAAGGGAAGGATTATCGGATATACGATAGCCAACGATATGTCGGCCTGGGACATAGAGAGGGAAAACCCGCTTTATCTGCCCCAATCGAAGATTTACAGGGGATGTTGCGCTCTGGGGCCGATGATCGTCACCACATCCGAGATACCCGATCCTATGGACCTGAGCATAACCTGCAGGATTATAAGGGAAAATGAGATAATTTTTGAAGGTGAGATCAACACATCTCAGATGAAACGATCGATAGATGAGATCAACGAATATCTGCTTCGGGACAACCCGATCCCGACAGGCACGGTCGTGATGACGGGAACCGGAATCGTCGCCCCTAAGGATCTACCCTTAAGAGATGGGGATGTGGTGGAAATCGAAATCGAGGAGATAGGGGTTCTGAGCAACCCCGTTCGTAAGCTCGAACCTATTTGAGATCGAGAGGTCTTGAGGTGGAGGGGAAATTTAAAGTCGTGGCAACGGATGCAGGGAGGTTCGCTCCGAAGGTCGAAAGCGAGATCCTCGCGAAGCTCGGCGCGGAGGTGATCCCGGCCAGGTTTAAGGATGAGGACGAGCTTATCCAAAACGTTCGAGACGCCGACGCTATCCTCAACGCCGTGACCAAGATTACCAGGCGCGTGATAGAATCACTTCAAAAGTGTAGGGTTATAGTTCGATACGGTATAGGAGTCGACACGATAGACATACCGGCGGCAACCGAGCACGGGATATGTGTGGCGAACGTCCCTGATTTCTGCTGGGAGGAGGTATCGGATACGGCGATGAGCTTGATCCTGGCCGTATCCCGTAAGGTCGTATACATGAATAACCTGGTCAAAGAGGGCATATGGAGCAGGTCCAAGGCCGCCCCCATTCACAAATATCAGCTCCAGACCCTCGGGCTGCTCGCCTTCGGAAACATACCTAGAACCCTGGTAAAAAAGGCCAGACCTTTCGGATTCAAAAGAATTATATCCCATGACCCATATGTATCCCAGGAGGTCTTCAGGCAATACGGTGTGGAGCCGGTGGATTTCGAGACGCTTCTGAGGGAGTCGGACATACTCTCGATTCATACCCCGCTGACGGAGGAGACATATCATATAATCGGCGAGCGTGAGTTGAGGATGATGAAGCCCACGGCCTATCTGATAAACACCAGCCGCGGTCCGGTTATAGATGAGAAGGCCCTTTGCAGGGCCCTCTCTGAGGGGTGGATCGCCGGAGCGGGATTGGACGTGATGGAGAAGGAGCCTCCCGACAGGGACAATCCGCTTCTGAAACTTGATAACGTCGTCATAACGCCTCATTACGGCTCATACACCGAAGAGGCATATCACGAGCTGAAGGTCAAGGTGGCGGAGAACGCTGCCGCCTGCCTGAGGGGAGAGCTTCCGAAATACCTGGTCAATCCTGAGGTGGTGCCTAAGCTGAAATGGCTGAAGAAAAGATAAACGTCTATCAGAATCCGCTCGTCCAGAGGTACTCCAGCGAGGAGATGCTTCGCAACTTCTCTCCTCAGAGGAGAGGGGAGATCTACAGGGAGCTTTGGATAGCGTTAGCTGAGGCAGAGAGGGAGCTGGGACTTCCTATAACCGAGGAACAGATAGAGGAGATGCGGAGGCACAAGAGCGATATAGATTTCGAGGAGATAGCGCGGGAGGAGCGCAGGATAAGACACGACGTGATGGCACACATACGAATTTTTGGCTCACAATGTCCAAAGGCCAAGCCGATAATACATTTAGGAGCGACCAGCGCCTTCGTCGGGGATAACGCCGATCTCATCCAGATGCGGGACGGGTTGAAGATACTGAGGGCGAGATTGGTGAACCTGATAGCCGCTCTGCGCGATTTCGCTCTGAGATATCGCGATCTGCCGACGCTCGGCTTCACTCACTTTCAGCCCGCTCAGCCGACGACCGTCGGCAAAAGGGCGACGTTATGGCTTCAGGATTTCGTGATGGATTATCACGAGATCGTGGGCAGAATCGAATCACTCAAGTTCCGTGGCGTCAAGGGCACAACGGGAACACAGGCCAGCTTTGTGAGGTTGTTCGGAGGGGATGAGGAGAAGGTCAAGAGGCTCGATCAGATGATCACTCGTAAGATGGGTTTCAGTGAAAGCTTTATCGTAACCGGACAGACGTATACCCGGAAGGTGGATGCTCAGATCGCCTCCGCTCTTTCCGGTATAGCGCAATCGGCGCACAAGTTCAGCAACGACATCAGGCTGTTGCAGCATCTAGGGGAGGTCGAGGAGCCTTTTGGGAAGAGCCAGGTCGGCTCATCCGCGATGGCTTATAAACGAAATCCGATGCGATGTGAGAGGATAGGGGCGCTTTCCAGATATGTGATCACATTGGCTCAAAGCCCTTATTTCACCGCTGCAAGCCAGTGGTTGGAGAGAACGCTGGATGACTCGGCCAACAAGCGGCTTTCGATACCGGAGCTCTTCCTAGCAACTGACGCCGTTCTGCTGGTATGCATCAACGTCGCCCAGGGGTTGAAGGTATATCCCGAGGTGATAAGACGACATCTCGAGGAGAAGTTGCCCTTTATAGCGACGGAGGATATCCTCATGGAGTCGGTTAGAAGAGGAGGGGACAGGCAGGAGCTGCACGAGAGGATAAGAGGATACGCCATGGAGGTCACCCTGCAGATGAGATCGGGAGGTGAGAATGACCTGCTGGAGAGGATCGCCGCTGATAGCTCCTTCGGACTCTCCATGGAGGAGCTCAGGGAGATGATGATCCCCGGCAGATTCGTCGGTCGGGCGCCGTCACAGGTCGTCGAATTCATAGAAAGGGAGGTCGACCCTATAATTCAGCGAGACAGAGAGCTGATAGGCGCCGGGGTAGAACTAAAGGTGTGAGGTAACGCCATGTTTTTCAGAAAAAAAGATGAGATGGAGATAAAACTGGCCTCAGGTAAGAACGACATATCGCCTGAAGCCTGCCTCAAGAGCATCATTGCCTCCCTGCTGCAGATAATAGGGATCTACGCCAAGGAGGGGGAAGGGCTCGAGACCTCCAAATACAAGCAGCAGCTCAGGGACATATCCATGAAACTGAAGGAGATCGAGGATATATTCGAGTTGAACCAGCTTAAGAACGATCTCACCCGACTTATCCTGAGACAGAAGGAGGCCGAGAGGATCTACGACGAAAAGAGGATATCGGAGCTGAAGGAGATAATAAGGCTTTTGATAAAGGCCCTTAACAAGTTTCTCTCCGATGACAAGGAGTTCAGTCAGGGAGTCGAGAAGGACATATCGAGACTGGAGGGGGCTTCGAGGCTGGAAGACATAAGGCTCATCAAGCAAGAGCTCTCACAGGTGGTGGGACAGTTGCAGGAAAGGCTTAAGGAGAGACAGAGCAGGCTGGAGAAAACGGCGGATGAACTGGCCGTTAGGGTGGTGGAGTTGGAGGAGAAGCTTTCTCAGATGACGGAGGAGGCGTTGATCGATGAGACGACGAAGCTCTTCAACAGAAGGGCGCTCATGCGAAGGCTGGAGGAGGAGATAACCAGGTTCAACGTGACCAACATCCCGTTCTCCCTTGTCATATTCGACGTCGACCATTTCAAGCAGGTCAACGATGAGCACAACCACTTGATAGGCGATAAGGTGCTCTATATGGTTGGCCGGATAGCCAAGGAGACCTTCAGGGCGGACGACTTCGTGGCCAGAATGGCCGGGGATGAGTTCGCCGCTATGCTGTTCGGCAGCACCGGCACCGATAGCTGGAATGCCGTTGAGAGGTTGAGGAGCAACATAGCTAAGAAGGTCTTCAAATATGAGCGGGATGGCAAACCGGTGAGCATAAAGATAAGCATAAGCGCGGGGGTGGCATGGGTGAGAAGCGATGATACGCCGGAGACTCTCTTGGAACGGGCGGATAAGGCGATGTATCTGGCCAAACAGAGGGGGAGAGATCAGGTCGTCCCGGAATCCGAACTCAAGGAGGAGGGGGAATGATAGTATATGAGGTCGGGGTGGCCCTCATCGCTGTTATCGTCCTGGCATACATGTCCATGAAGATACTTCGCGAGTATGAACGTGGAGTGGTTTTCAGGCTCGGTAAGCTCCATAAGGTGAAAGGGCCGGGGTTGGTCTTCATCATCCCATTCATAGATAGGATGGTGAGGGTATCGCTGAGGGTCAACGCCGTGGATGTGGAGGAGCAAGACGTCATAACCTCGGATAACGTCTCCGTTAAGGTGAACGCCGTCCTCTACTATAGGGTCGCCGATCCGGCCAACTCCGTCGTCGAGGTTGAGGATTACCAGTTCGCTACCACTCAGGTTGCTCTCACCGCCCTTAGGAGTGTCATCGGGAAGTTCGAGCTAGATGATCTCCTTTCCAAAAGGGAGGTGATAAACGAGGAGCTGAGCAGAACCGTTAAGGAGCATGTCGATCCCTGGGGGATATCAGTCTTGGCTGTTGAGGTTAAGGACGTGGATCTACCTGATGAGATGAAGAGAGCGATGGCAAAGCAGGCTGAGGCGGAGAGGGAGAGAAGAGCCAAGGTTTTAAACGCTCAAGGTGAATATGAGGCCGCCGAAACGTTGCTCAAAGCCGCCCAGACCATACAACAGAGTCCCACGGCCGTGCAACTGAGATTCCTTCAGACACTGATCGAGGTGGCGTCGGAGAACAACTCCACCATAGTATTCCCCTTACCTATAGACCTATTAAGGCCATATCTTGCAAAAGAGGGGACAAAGGAGGTCGGTGCGAAAAATGCCAACGGGCAGAATTAAATACTATAACAGCCAGAAGGGATTCGGCTTTATCGCCCAGGACAGCGGGGAGCAAGATCTGTTCATGCACATCTCCTCCGTCAGAAAGCATGAAGGGGAGATACAACCGGGACACTTCGTCTATTATGAGATAGGACAGGGCCGCAAAGGCTTGGAGGCCAAGAATATCATAGTATCATCCCGTAAGATAGACGAGAGCAAGCTTCAGGAGATTCTGAAACCCAGACGCCGAGCCCCTCGCCCCAAAGGCAAAGGAGGGCCGAAACAGCCTCAGAAGCAGGCTCAGCCGACACAACCTCAGGTGAAGAAAAAGAAAAAATTGATCCCGGATGACGCCTACATGATCAAGCAGGCCAAAAACCAAACGCCCATGGTCTTCGAGATCTACGACCATCCTCACCTCAAATGCCTGGTCAAAAAGAAATACAAATACGATATCGATCTCCTCATAGACGGAGAGGTCAAGCGATTCTTCATGCACGACATCAAGTTCTGCTATAAGGTGCGGGACGAGGAGAAGGTCAAACGGGCGATCAGTTACGACGAAGAGGTGAGATCACAAAATCTCAAGGCGATCATACCCCGCAAGGAGAGATACAAGATCCCGGATGAGGAGCTGAAGAAGGCATACAAGGAGGAAAAGCCGATAATGCTGGTCATGCGAGGCGGCGAAGTGATAATCGGCACGATAGAATGGTATTCGAAATATGCCATCAAGGTTAACCTCCCAATAGGAGGTTCCGTGCTGGCATTCAGACATGCCGTCTATAAATTCCAGAGCCTGTGAGATTTAAGATGAGAGTTGTCGTCTACGGATCAGGGGCCTTCGGCTTCGCATTAGCGAAATACCTCGGTGATAAGTTCCGAATGGATAAGGCGGTGGAGATCTGTCTCTACGATAGGAATGAGGATCTGATCTCTCACATCAAAACCGCCCGAACCCACCCCGTTCATTATCCGGATATCCCCCTTCCCATGAAGGTGAAACCCACCTTTGATATCAAATGCGTCCGGGAGGCCGATTTGATAATACTGGTCGTTCCGAGCCAGTCCCTTAGATCGGTCTCGAGGGAGTTCGCCGGATATGTCCCCCACAAAGCGACGGTGCTCAACGCCACAAAGGGGTTGGAGCTGGGAAGCTGTAAGAGGCCATCACAGGTCATAGGCGAGGAGCTGAGCAAGGCTAACTTTAAAGGTGAGATAGCGACCTTCTCCGGAGGAACGATAGCGTCGGAGATGATCATGGGAGCAGCACTGGGGGCGGAGATCGCATGTCCGAACAGAGAGGTGGCGAGATGGCTTCAGGGATTCATGGCCAGCGACAGGCTCAGAATATATGCTAATACGGATATCGTAGGCGTGGAATATGCCGGGGCCTTCAAAAACGTTATCTCCATCGGAGCGGGGATCTCCGACGGGTTGAACAACCCCTGGGGCACCAAGACGCTCCTCATATCGCGGGCGTCAGCCGAGGTCAAGAGGCTGGCGTTAAAGTTAGGCGCTCAGCCGCATACCTTCTCCGCCGAAAGCCAGGCTTGGTGCAACGATCTGTGGATGAGCTGTATGGGTAACACCAGAAACAGATATTTCGGGGAGCTTATCGGAAGGGGATTATCGGTCGAGGAGGCCCTCAAGGTGATGAGCCATGAGAGAAAGCTGGTCGAGGGGTATTACACCACGAAATCGGCCTATCAGCTCGCTCAGGAACATGAGGTGGACGCGCCGATCATCAAGGCCGTCCACGATGTCCTTTATCTCGGAAGAGACCCGCTGGAAGCGATGAGGGAGCTTATGTCCCGTTCGCTCAAATTCCTCAATTGAGGGGGAGATTGAGGTGAACGATCTGGATGAGATCAGGGAGATCATAGATAGGCTTAAATCCCTCGTGCAGGAGGGTAAGATCGACCCGAAAACCCTTCTGGCTGAGATAGGCGGCGAATCGAAAGGCGAAGTGAGGGAGATAAATCTGGAGGAGATAGCAGCCGAGGAGAGCGAGGCGCAATCTTACTTCTTCGGAGAGGAGATCCGGTTCGCTGCCGAAGACTTCGAGCCTTATTCGGAGGAAATCCGCCGTTGTATGCCCTTCGGGCTCGAACCACACATACTGCTGCCCAGAAGCTTCACACCCCAATCGCAATACCCCGGCTGGCGCGTCAGGATGGAGAAATGGGTCTACACGCGGATCGAGAACGAGGAAATGCCGCCGGAGACGATAAACCTCTCCCCATACTTCGATACGGCGGCCCTCGTGCTGGTAGACACCCGGATGAAGCCGGACTATCAAAACGGCAGACAGATGTACCGGAACGATTCCGACTTTTTGGGAAAGATCATAGGCCAGATGAGGGAAAACGGCGTCATACCGAGGCGGGGATATATAGAGAAAGGGTCCAGATATGCTATTTCGTGGACCGAGATACATAGGTTCATTCTGCCTGAATTGGCGAAGCTGCTGGGGCTGAAGAGGGATCAGATTAGGCTGCCAAGGCTCGTGGAGTTCTGTTTCTTAAGCGACTGTTTCTATCCGCAATGGTATCAAGGTAACACATGGGAGTGGTTCGAGGACAATGTGAGGTTCGGCAGTAGGGAGGAGAAGCTCTTCGGAGGCAAGTTCAGTTTTGCCACCATGTCAACATCGGTCTACACCAACTGGCCGGAGGCGAGAAGCGACAGGATAGGCTTTCGCCCTCTTATCCTCCTCGGCAAACTCGATCGATGGAAGCTGGGGTGATAGCCGATGCCCAACCTCTTCGCATACGGAATGCTCATGAACGACTCCATAACCAGACGCGTCACGGGAAAGGTTTTCCCGAAAAAGAGGGCCATACTTGAGAATTACGAGAAGATAATGCCCGGAACAGGATACTCCTATATCCTTCCAAAAGTTGGTTCCACCGTGGAGGGATATATACTGTATGGGATCGACGAGGAGACCATAACGAAGATAGATCGATACGAGGCGGAGGGAGACCTATATGACCGGAAGGAGGTGGAGGTGATCGTTCAAGGCCGACGTGAGAGGGCCTATGCCTATGTGGGAAACCTGCACGGACTGAACAAATTCTTCGGACCCGAGGTCTACACGGATGTGAGGATCAAGGAGTATCTCGAGAGGAAGCTGAAGGATCTGACCGACCTGGAGGATCAGGAGAGCACAGATCTCGTCCACAGGGCAAAGGCCGAGCTGCTGGGCGATAAGATAGAGGCGCTCATCTCAGCCCATTTTCGAAGATCTGCCGATCTGAGATATCTGATAGATAAGATCCTCTACAAGCCCTCCCTCCCGACCTTAGAGGGCGTCAAATCCGATCCGGAGGCATTGAGGTACGCCAACGCCTATATCAAATTGATGGTCAAGCACGTGATCTTCAACCAGCTTGAACGTATGATCAACAATGCCTTCGCCGGCGAGATCACCGTGAATCCTAAATTCCATGAGAGAACGCTCTCCAATCTCGTCGCTCTCATATTCGTGAATAGAAAGAGCACCGCCATTGAGAAGATCATGGATGCGATCGGGGCTAACAGGCTGAGCATGGATAAGGATTATCTGGAATACACGGTGATGGGGATCAGGATA
>Ga0190363_1002017_pt1 | contig 11827 bp, 17 predicted proteins | sample 48721867_MG_FD_161272 | JGI IMG/M metagenome (GOLD analysis project Ga0190363, IMG submission 161272) | Hydrothermal vent microbial mat bacterial communities from Southern Trench, Guaymas Basin, Mexico - 4872-18-6-7_MG | ecosystem: Environmental > Aquatic > Marine > Hydrothermal vents >...
TATTGAATGTTATATTATTATTAGCAGTGGAGGGAGATGGAAAGCAGCATTGTGAAGATAAAACCTGGTTTGTGCAAGGAGATCGATAACCTCATTAAGAAGGAGGACATCACAGTTTCTGTTGAAGACTTCGTTAATTCGGCAGTTCGCAATTATCTGATAGAATATCGTGCTAAAAAGATACGAAGAAGGACTAAACCACTCATTAGTAAATTGAAAAAGAGGGGGTATGCCCCAAAACCGATTACTCGAAAAGAGAAAATAAAAACTGCCGAAAATTATCTGAAAGAAAAGGGTTTAGGATATGAAGATTTCTCTTAGATGAACTCATCTGGGGAATAAACATCTATAAGCTTCTCAACGGGCTCGAAGTCCTTTTATTCCATGTAACGATACAATCTGCCTTTGCCTCTAATGCAAACGCGACATGAAGATCATCGGGTCGATGAACTCTTTGAATCTCTTTTCTTTTTCGTATATGATCACGTATATGCCTTTTCTTTTGGGGCAGATACTCAATATATCCTACATCCAATCCCTTCGAGAAAATCGAGAACTTCATTCTTTGATAGATATGTATGAGCTGATATCTCCTTAACGGTTAGGTCAGATATTATTAATTTGTGCTTGTCTTCGATACAAATTGCAAAGAACTGCTCAACTCTATAGTTCATAACCTCAAATTTGCCGCCAAATTCCTGGTTTATGTAGCTTATGATTACATTTGAATCGACATACAACCTCATATTGACAAGTAGTTATATATTTTATCTCAAATTAAATAAGAACATGATAACCATCGACGGCTCGAGTGGGGAGGGCGGGGGTCAGGTTTTGAGAACCTCTGTCGCCATGAGTGCCGTTACCGGGAGGGAGTTTAGAATAGAGAATATCAGGGCGAAGAGAAAAACCCCTGGCATAATGCCACAGCATTTAAATGCCATATCATCCACGGCTAAACTCTGCAATGCCGAGACAAAGGGGCTCAGGATTGGGTCCATGGAGCTGGAGTTTTACCCAAAAAAGGTTAAAGGGGGGAGATTGAACCTGAATATTGGAACTGCGGGCTCAATAACCCTCGTTCTACAGGCTTTGATGATCCCGTCTATTTTTGCCGATGAGGATGTGAAAGTAACAATTACAGGAGGTACGGATGTCAGGTGGAGTCCACCGATAGATTATTTGAGATTCGTTACCCTACCGATCCTGAAAAAATTCGGATATAGTGCAAAAATTCAGTTGATTAAAAGGGGTTACTATCCCGCGGGAGGGGGTAAGGTAAAGGCAGTAATAGAACCGATAGGGGAGATGGATAGGATTGAACTCATGAATCGGGGTAGATTGATAGCTGTAAGGGGAATCTCCCATTGCCATTCAGATCTAGAAAAGGCAAGGGTAGCGAGAAGGCAGGCGAGATCTGCGAGGTCCATTCTCTATAACGAGCTGTCCAATATGGGCTTTAACGGGGATATAGGGATCAAACAGGAGTATTCTGAGGCGTTATCCTATGGTTCCGGGATCACCCTGTGGGTCGAGACAGAAAACTCCAGAGTGGGGGCAGATTCCATTGGGGAGAAGGGAAAGAGGGCCGAACTGGTTGGGAGAGAGGCCGCCGAAGATCTGATTAAGGAATTAGATTCAACCGCTCCACTGGATAGATATATGGCAGATCAGATAGTGCCCTATCTGGCCCTAGCCGGCGGCTCTGTGAGGGTGAGTGATGTAACAGAACATGCAAGGACTAATGTAGATATAGTGAATGAATTTGGCTTTGATGTCGAGATTGAGGGTGATGTCATTAGGGCTAAAGGAGTTTTTTAACTGTTCTCCTGATATCATCAAAAACCAGATCAATTGGTTTTGTCCCGTCGATTTTAGTTACATCATCAAACGTTAGATAGTTTTTCCTCACCTTTTCCAGGAATAAATTATATCTGGCGGTTTCTGCCTCGAGGGTCGTCGGCCTTTCGAACCTCTCGAACTTGATATACTTTGATATCTCCATATCGCGCTTCTTTTCCAGCTCTCTCAGCCTCTTTTCCGATTCTATAATCCGTTTAATAGCCTGCTTCTGTTGTAATTTTCCATAGAGTGCTTTCCTATTATTTTGAAAGAACTTTCTTGCGGCCTCGATTTCCCTGTCCAACCTATCTATCGCCTCCCTGAATTTCTTATCCTTTTCCTGAATCTTGGGAATTGCGGATTCGGGAGGTATATCCAATAGGAACGCTATGTCGGGTTTTTTCTCGATTGCGAAGGAGTTGATATCTATGAGCCATTCCCTGTCAACCCCCTGAGCTGCCTGATATGCTATGGTCGAGTGGTAATATCTCTCCGATATTACGATCTTTTTATCACGAAGGGCCGGCTCAATCTCCTTCTTTATGTGCTCGTATCTATCTGAGGTAAATAGTAAAGCCAGAGCGTGCGGATCTATTTGCACTCCACTTGACAGAATAGTCTTCAGACATTTACCAATAATGCTGCTGGTAGGTTCGGCGGTTAGGAGAACATCGCGACCTTCCTTTATCAGCCACTCATACAAGAGCTTGGCCTGGGTCGTTTTTCCGCAACCATCTATGCCCTCCATAACTATAAACATGGTTAAACGCCTCTAACCTGCAATAACTCCCTCTCCTCAAGTTCTCGTATATCGATGCCCCTCATTGCCTTGGATAAACCCTTTGACACCTTGGACAGTACTTTTGGATCATCGTAGTGTGCCGTTGCCTCTACTATGGCTGCTGCCATTTTTACCGGATTCTTGGACTTAAAGATCCCAGAGCCAACGAAATTCCCATCGGCACCCAATTGCATCATTAGTGCGGCATCTGCGGGTGTGGCTATACCACCGGCCGCAAAATTTACGACCTGCAATCTTCCAAGTTTTCTGACCTCCCTTAGCTCGGACAAGGGTACCTGAAGGCTTTTTGCCTCCCTATAGAGCTCATCATCATCCATGCTCTGAACCCTCTTTATCTGAGAGTTTATCAGGCGCATATGCCTGACGGCCTCTACGATATTTCCGGTCCCAGCCTCACCCTTCGTTCTGATCATCGCAGCTCCCTCGGAGATTCTCCTTAGGGCCTCACCAAGATCCCTTGCCCCGCAGACGAACGGGGTCTTAAATTTTTTCTTGTCTATGTGATTTTCCTCGTCTGCCGGGGTTAAAACCTCGGATTCATCGATCATATCAACCCCTATGGCCTCCAAAATCTGTGCCTCAACGAAATGACCGATCCTTGCCTTTGCCATTACAGGAATCGTAACTGCGTCCATTATCTCCAATATCTTTTGTGGATCCGCCATTCTTGCCACACCGCCGGATGCCCTGATATCTGCAGGGACCCTCTCCAGGGCCATTACAGCCACTGCCCCAGCTTCCTCAGCGATCCTTGCCTGCTCTGCGTTCGTGACGTCCATAATGACGCCTCCTTTAACCATCTTCGCAAACCCCCTCTTGAGCAGGTCTGTTCCCGTTTTTGCTTTCACTTTTCGCCAACTATAATATTTGATTTGATTAAAATAAGTCACCTCCAGATATCCCTCAGAGATAATCTCATCTCAGACGCACGGAAGAATACCTCCTTAAAATTCTGTACGCGGTTATCTCTGATGACTATACCCTCAGATCTCAGGAGTTTGATCTTCTCTGAAATCCCACCGTTATAACCACCGATTCTTCCATCTGAGCACACCACTCTGTGACAGGGAATTTTTATTGGCTCCGAATTTCTTTTCAGTGCCTGACCAACTGCCCTCGCAAGCTTTATATCTCCTAGAAATCTTGCCAATTCACCATAAGTCGTTACCTTACCCCTGGGTATCTGTTTTGTTAGTGATAAGACTAATTCATCAAAGTCCATTTTCACAACCAAAAGGTTTAAATAGTAAAAAACATAATGTATTTAAAAGATGAGGAGTAATTTATATTCATATCACAATTAAATTAATGGGTGTAAACCATGACAGAACAGATTAAAACAGGTATTACCGAGCTGGATGATATATTGAATGGCGGGATCCCAAAGGGGAGCTCTGTCCTCCTCTCCGGGAGCTGTGGTACGGGTAAGACGATTCTTGCGGAACAGTTTCTATTCTATGGAGCCAAGGAGTACGATGAGATAGGTATTTACATATCCCTCTCAGAGCCGAGGGATAAGATAATAGCAAATCTTGAGCCATTCAAGTTCTATGACCCCAAACTGATAGAGGATGATAAGGTAAAGATTTTGGACATAACCCAGGATGCCAGATTGATAAATCTGGAGCCATTGACGGTAAGTGGAATAATAAACATGGTAAGCTCCATCATCAGGGATAGTGGGGCTCAGAGGGTTACACTTGACTCAATAACAGCCATATGCAATAGCCTGGAGAGTGAGAGAAACATAAGGGAATTTATATTTGAATTGGGGCTTCAATTGGGTTATCTGGATTGCACGACAATATTTATATCAGAGGTACCACCAATGAAGTTTCAATATTCGGTATATGGTGTTGAGGAATTCATAGCAGACGGTGTGATCCTATTGATGGAGCACGAGGAGAAGGGAGATCTCATAAGAACCTTACAGGTAGTTAAGATGAGGGGCGTGAACCACTCCAGGAATAAGCAGGTATTACAGATCACTGAGAATGGGATAGTGCTTAAACCCATGTTCGAGCTTTGATATTTATATTTATGGAATATCCTATTTTTCCACCACCCTGAAACCGGTTTTGGTCAGTTCCATATGCCCCGTTTTAATGGATGTGGGGGTTGGCAGGCTCAATATCTTAATATCTAAATCATTATTTATCTCTATGGTGCCATCCATCATATATCTTAATGTCATCTCAATTTGAGGATCGTGCATCCCCGCCCCAAGAAGGAAGAAACCAATACCTCCCGAAACCCTGAGTTTAGGTATTATGGCCCTGAGGAATCTGTAGATAGTATTTGGATCATTGTAGATAAAAAGGGTTGATAAAGAGTCAAAGACAAAACGATAGTAACTCTTCATTAGATAGAAGTCCTTCTGAGCCTGCGACATCCCGATCGTTAGGTCTGATAATGCGATCGAACCACCGATCCTCTTAATCGTCTCTGTACTCTGTACATCCTTTCTTGCATTTAATGAATAACCATCAACCCAACGTAGAAGCTTTTCATTCTCTCCCCTGACCAGGGCCCAACCGTATTGAAGAGCCCTAAGCTTTAAATCTTCTGGCGAGTAGTTCATGGTGATGATCAATCCAGGCTCCTTCTGGATAATACCCCTGTATATGTACTCAAGACAGAAGAGATGTATCTCGATCCGGGGAGGTGTTATCAGTAGGATACATGTACCTGGGGAAAACCCGCCCCCTATGATCTTATCAAATCCTTGGATATTCGTCGGAATAATATTTACCTTCTCGGTCATTATCAAACTCCATGTTTATTGAAATTATTAGATTTTCTGTCTAATAAAATATATCATTTATCCAATCAAATTCTTTACCTCATTAGCAGCAATCTTTAATCTCATAAGAACTAGGCCGATATTTGCCCCCGATCTGACAAGGGAAACGAGAAGTGCTGACGGACCGGCATCAATGACGACGAGCGTGCAATCCTCCGTCTCCGTATAGACCCAATACATATGTCCGCCCCTCAGTTCCATCATCGTAGTTTCAGCTGCACCATACATGGCGGCCGACATCCCCGAAAAGGTTTCTATATCTACATCCCTCGGAAGTTTCACGGCTACAGGCAGACCATTTTTGGTGATAATGGCCAGACCCCTTATACCCTTTACCGAGATTTCCAAGTTCCGTAAAAGATTTTCAAATGACTGCTTTTTGGAAATATGCGCTTTCTTCTTTGCTTTTTCCTCCTCGTGCTCCTCCATCCCCCGCGCGTTTCCCAATTTCATGAAATTAAATTAAGATCGAGGCTAGAGATGAGAATTTTCCCGCGCTCCGCCTCGATCATCGTAAGTCACATGTATCTCGTCCAAATCTTCTCGCCAGGATTACTGGATCTATCTCATAAATAACATGTATGTTGTAACCCAGATACCTGCAGCTATGGAAAACCAGCCTAACAAGCTACCCAGAGCTAATGTCGGAACACCGGACAATATGTGCCCTACTGTGCAACCTAGACTTGTTACTGCACCGAGACCCATTAAAAATCCTCCCAGAGCTGCCTGAAGTATTATCTTACCCTCTGGTACCCTCAATGTGAACTCTCCAGCAAACTGTGCGGATATGAATGAACCTATAATTAGGCCCACCATCATCAAGCCAGACCATTCGAAAAGATTACCGTTGGTGGAAAAGTAGTTATTCATTAATCTCACCAGTCCACATGCAGCACATACCGAATAGTTGTGACCCTGTCCGCACCACGCCTGGGCTGCACTGTGTGTCAATAATCCAATTATAACGATCACCGCTATAGCTACGCCGGCTTTCCACTTGGTCCATTTATGCTTTACTATTCTCTCTAAGCTGATTCCCTCCTTTGGTATTATCTCCGGTAACCTGAATCCGGATTTCAGGATCCAGATAATCGCCACCAGAATTATTATCCCTATCGCTGTAAGCCATGGGTCAATTCCCTGGTTAGCCATGATGTCGAAAAGGGTGGGGTTACTGATTGTTTTACCAGAAGCAGTAGTATACTTCCCTACAAATGTCTTTAAATAGCTGTCTCCGGGTTTTCCACCGACCAATGGACTGAGGGCTCCAAACATGCCCATGGATGCACCCAACATCAATGTAATCACTGCGATCATATTGCCTATATAACCCTCTCCGGCTCTGTACGATGTTCCGGCGGCACATCCTCCTGCCAGAACTGTTCCTACTCCGAAGATGAATCCTCCAATAAGGATAGCTGCCCATATAAATGGCCTGGGGGTAATTGCTGAAAACTTACCACCCGTTACCCAAGACAAGATACCTAAACCATGATCAGACACCAACAGATACCCTATCATTATCAATATCAGGCACAATACAAGCGCCTTCATCATACCATAGCTTTTCGACAAGAGAATATCTCTGTGAGCCATATATATGCAAAACCTTCCCTTCTGGAATGCGAAGCCGATCAGAACCCCGACAACTAGTCCAGTGAGACCAATATTGTTGGTACCAATGGCAATCCATGTTATTGCAATCAATGTAGCTATTACCAAGAATAATCCGATACCCCAGGAATCACCAGCAAAGAATTCCTGAAAGAAACCCTTTTTAACCTCTGGTGGTGGAGTTGGTTTTGCCTTTGGAACTACCGCCTTTTTAACCTCCTCTACTGCAGGGGCCGCTTCTCCAGTATCTACCCAGCCCCCTCCCTTCTCTAATTCTTCCCATTCTTCTCCTCCTGCCGGGGCTGCTTCTTCTGCCGGGGCTGCCTCTTCCTCTGGAGCCTCCTCCTCAACCTCAGCTGGGGCCGGAACCTCTTCCTCCGTATCTACCCAGCCTCCTCCCTTTTCCAGTTCTTCCCACTCTTCCATTTCAATCACCTACAATCTTACTTCTCAATAATTGTACATCGATCCTCCATAATGGTTTGCCCTTGGCCTTCATCACCCTAAAGCCGCCGTAACCCCGTTTTTCTATCTCTTCAGGAACACTGTCTGCAGCCGGCATGTGGTCAACCAAGAAAGACAATCTAACCTCTTCCTCGGTAATCTCCCCACTTTTCATCTTATTTATATATTCCTCAATCTTTTTCATGGCATTCACCATGGGGTAGGGACAGATCTGACCCTGAAACCCAAATTCTTTTACGAGTACCATCTACATCACCTCTTTTTTATTTTATTTAATATTCTTATCTACTCTTATTGTAAGATTTTCCTCATCAAAGTCGTCCAGATGTGCCCTGAATCCCTTATCCCCGGTGGCATCCCTGAAAAAATTCTCTATCAACCCCAGACACAGGGATGTTGAGTCCATTTCCCCGATGCTCTTACCATACTCTTTATATCTCAATAGATAATCATTTAACCTGTAGACTGCTTTCTCGTTTGCTTCATCACATTCCAGGATCTCTGCTTTTCCAAAACACCGCATCTCATTGAGAACATCCTTCCCCTCCTCGGTCGCTTCTTTAAAGCTTATATGTCCAGTTCTCTCAAATCTACCCGATCCGGCTAAGATCTTAGCCAACGGTCTACGCATTATTGCTCTAGCACCCGAACCCATAACCGGCTCGATCTCGCGCATAAATTTAGCCAGGGTAATTACGGCAAACGCGTAATATGCCCCCTGATCTACTCCCTCTGCCATTCATATCACCTCCAAATTTATAAATATTTCTCTATATCCTCGATAGCCTCTATCATCTTGAGTCTTATCAACCCAAGACTTACATCAGACTCGGTCATTACCGTCAATATAACATTCTTCTTGGCTATAATCAATGTCTTTCCTCCACTACCCTCTATCATCCCCTGTGTTATATCCCCAAGCTTTAGTTCGCCCACCGCCTTTTCTCCCGTACCAAAGACGGTAGCTGCCATTGCCGATGCCAGGTCTACATCTACACCCGACGGTGCTTGCTCGGCGATAACTGATCCATCCTTTCCGGTAACTAAGGATCCTGTTATACCCTCCACAGAGCTTAAATTTACCAATACATCCTTTACCTTAACATTCTCCTTTGCCATTTTTTAGACAGGTATAATTCCAGCTCTAGAGGGACTCCTCTATCTCCTTAATACACCTCGTCATCTCTATCCTCACCAGGCCCAGATTTACCTTTGGATCTGTCATCACCATCAATATCGCATTCTTACCGGCAACAATCAATATCTTTCCTGCAGTGCCTTCTATCATCCCCTGCACTATGTCTCCTTGCTTCAATTCCTTTACCGCTTTGTCTCCCGTACCAAAGATCGTAGCGGTCATTGCAGATGCAAGATCTACATCAATACCAGCTGGCGCTCTTTGGGCAATTACTAGACCATCCTTTCCGGTAACCAGGGACCCTGTTACACCCTCTATGGAGTTCAGGTCCGTCAAAATCTTTTCCAACATTTTTTTACCTCCTTTCTATATACTTTTTATCAAATCAGATTTTGATCTGATTGACTCTGAAATGAAAATTATCTCTTCCTCTTCTTTATCTCTAGCTCTCTCCTTTTCCGCTCCTCCTTCCTCTTCTTTATCTCTAGCTCTCTCCTTTTCCGCTCCTCCTTCCTCTTCTTTATCTCTAGCTCTCTCCTTTTCCGCTCCTCCTTCCTCTTCTTTATCTCTAGCTCTCTCCTTTTCCGCTCCTCCTTCCTCTTCTTTATCTCTAGCTCTCTCCTTTTCTCGCGCTCCCTTTCCCTCTCTTCTATCTCGATATCTACTAACCGTCTGAATTTTGCTATTATGCCTCCATCGATCAGTTTTTGGGATCTTACTATGTAGTAGAACCTATCATCGTGATATAAAACCTTCATGCCTCTTTTATCAACAACTGTAAGATAGTCCATACCACTATTCACTAATCTTTGTTGAATTTCGTAAACTCCATCAGCTGCCTCCTTCTCGCCATCTCTGGCAGTTGAGGTAATTGGTAAACCCTCAGCACTGGCTATGGTTATCTCCCGAATACCCATCTCATCAGCCAACGCTGAGATCTTTTCGGTTAATCCCGGCATTTTCCCTTTTTTTAATTATTTTATCTAATTTATCCTTAAAATACTTAACTCTCCGTTATCCTTGCCATTACTGGACGCTTGCTGAGGAAGCTGAATTTTTCAAGCCTTGACCTCCTTTTGGAGCTTGTTGTATATTCCAACACGGTTTTATCTCCAGCTTTTAGGTCCCCTATACTCCATATTAAATGGTCTCTCTTCCTGTTCACATTCCTCCCTATGACAAAGTGTATATCAGCACTCCTCGTAACCCCATCCACCAATATGCAATCCTTTATATCCTCGTCACTGGAATTATTAACGCTTATCCTTATCCTATCCCCCTCCCTTGTTTTATTAACCACAATCTCCCCGGTCGCGGGTACAACCCTCTTTGGCGGCACAGGTGGTTTCTCTACTGGCGGCACCGGTGGTGCTTTTGGCGGCACAGGTGGTTTCTCTACTGGCGGCACAGGTGGTGCTTTTGGCGGCACAGGTGGTGCTTTTGGCGGCACAGGTGGTGCTTTTGGCGGCTTTACAGCCCTTGGTTTTCTGAGATATACAAGGAGGATTAGTAGTATTACAATAACGGCAATAATGAAGAATATCTGAGTAAATGAAATCGGTGGCGGCGTCGGTCGAACTTCACAGATATTATCATGACAATAACCACTTAAGCAATCGGAATCCAGTAGACAGGATTTACCGTCCACACAGGGGGCACAGGGACCTCCACAATCAACATCCGTCTCCCCTTGATTTTTCACACCATCGGAACAGGTTGGAACTATCCTCTTTCCATAATAAACGCCGAGTTCCATTACCTGTCCGGGCGACAGAGTCCTTGGTCCGTAATACAGTATGACAGCCGAGTCCAGTTCTGTAGATCTCGACGGATCAACATCATATTCCCAGGCGGCTGGACTCCTACCCTTTTTCCAGTTTGCGAGGGTAACTCTGCTTGGTCTTTCGGGTCCATAATTTAAGAATATTCTTCTCGTTAATTCGGGATTGATCTGCCTATCCTGTGCAATTAGATAGTCAAAGTCAATCTCTGAGCCAGAATATGAGGTCTCTCTGGTTATAACGCCCTTTTCGGGTATATTTATCGGTGCACCATCATTACCATCAACCATTATATCCAAAGACAACCTGGCGCCAACATTTACATTTCCCTTATTGTTATTGATTATCTTAATCTGTATAATGGCACCGCCATCGGCCAATTTAATTATCTGTTCTACATCAATACCATCGGGAAGTGCCCATTTTGTTGAAATAGCATCTGAACCAACCTTGTGTGGTTTTTCCTTGACATAATCATCTAACTGAATTGCATTAATTGAATAGATGGAATTAGAATACAGCCTATCGTTAATCTTCAACGTCAAGTATGTGCCCTTCCATGGCTTTGGATAGCGATATGTGAGCTCTTGCCATTTATTATCGTGATATGTTCCAACGGAGAATGTACCTATATTTGTACATGTTTCAACAGAAATATGGGATAATTTCGCAGAATCTTTAAGGTCAAGTGTACATGACGCATCGACTGCGAGAGGGACAAGAAGTATATTCAATATCAAACCAATTAACATCAATAATTTTTTCGACATTTTGTTATTAAATCTTTTACCTTGGTATATAAATACATTTAATGTATTAATGTATTTTATTAGATATAACCTCTATTTCTTAATTCTTTAATTAGGTCGATAATGGATCTTTTATCTATATTCAATTCCTCAGCAATTTCTTCCACGGTTTTCTTACCATCCATAAGCCCCATAACATTTGATGCACGCGGAAACTTTAAGAGTCTTAATTTATCAGTAAAACCGATACTCTTTAGCATTTTTGGCCTAGATTTAAGTATTTTTAGATCTTCCTCTGCTAACTCCTCTGCCTTCTTCTCGGCCTCTGGGGCCTTCTTCTCGGCCTCTTGCTCCACAGATAAATCCTTTATGGATTCTAGTTTTTTCCATTCCTTCTCTAACCTTGCCCATTCCTCATCGAGTTTTCCTAGCTCCTCTCTCCATTTCTCTATTGATTCCTCTTCCCTTCTCTTCTTTTCCTCCTCTTCCCTTTTCCTCCTCTCTTCCTCTTCCCTTCTCTTCTTTTCCTCCTCTTCCCTTTTCCTCCTCTCTTCCTCTTCCCTTCTCTTCTTTTCCTCCTCTTCCCTTTTCCTCCTCTCTTCCTCTTCCCTTCTCTTCTTTTCCTCCTCT
>Ga0190363_1002018_pt1 | contig 11819 bp, 12 predicted proteins | sample 48721867_MG_FD_161272 | JGI IMG/M metagenome (GOLD analysis project Ga0190363, IMG submission 161272) | Hydrothermal vent microbial mat bacterial communities from Southern Trench, Guaymas Basin, Mexico - 4872-18-6-7_MG | ecosystem: Environmental > Aquatic > Marine > Hydrothermal vents >...
AGTTTTTGTATCTCACGTGCTTCCTCATGATGGCTAGGTGCATCAGCACGTCCTTTGCGGTTTGTAGTTTATTCCGAGCTTCTTGACAACTTCGTTTGGGGTGACAGGTTCGTCTGAAAGCATGTTGTAAATGGCTTCCTCGGCTTACATCACCCGGCGGGCTCCCTTCCATCGGGCTCATCTCTACTGAGAGATGCCCACCTAGCCACATCTCCGCCCCCTCGGCAATAGAGCTCTGGGCTATTGGTTCTTAAGTCTGCCTGCCCCGCATCTGTTGAGGGCCCCTCCCCCTCTATCGAGCTCTTCTCCATTTAGATTGGATGAGTGCGTGCCTTATCATCAGGTCGTGGTCGTATTCCGTCGCAACGAGACCAACTTTTCCTTTAAACCCTTTGGTTATGATGGTGGAGTGGTCGAATATGGGTAGCCCAACGTACTCTTCATTCAATTCATTCATGTCCATATACTTTCCATCCGGCCTCTTGATGACTGCCACTAAACGGCCAGTTATGTCGTAATCGTCCGCCCCGCAGAACTCGGCTTCGGGATATCCGTCCACAAAGACCACCACACGCCCCCTCATGGTCCCATATGCCTTCTTCTGCGTAAAACCTATAGAGACTTCACGACTCTGGACATTATAGACTACCGCCTTGTAGGTCTCTATAGAGCCGTCGGGCCAGCGGTAAGTATATTGAGGATCGACTTTGACGAGTTTAATGGCCATGACTTTCTACCTTTAAAGTCTTTAAACTTTAAACTTAAAAAAAATTATTGGCTACTCTATATCTTGAGAATGAGATGTGTGAGCTTTCTTATGGAGTGTCCATCTCCGTCGCACGACCTTCTTTAGCTCGTGTAATGGCCCGGTCACATAATAGATCCGTTTATTTATTCAGGGTCCCCACCTTCACCCATGGAGAAATCGAAAATAGGTAAATACCACGCTCCAATTAATCACATAAATCCCAAGTTCACTATAGGTTACCCTTTTCAGTCTATCAAACTTCTCCCCAAGCTCCCTCCTCATATCATCAAGACTTCTCATATCAGTTCATCAAATATATTCTTTAGAGTATTAATTATTAGGTTTTTCACGACCCCATAAAGGTGTTGTCCATAGGAGATTCCTATTTCGAGGAATTGTCTTAAATTACTTAACCGGCTTCTTCAAAGCTTTTATAGACTATGAGAGGAAGATTTAAAGAAGGGAAGCGATTAGCTCCCTTCTAAGGAGATAGATGATATCTCCCAGGTAAGGAATATGGTTAAGGTCTATAAGTGTCTTTATTGCGGCGCCGTCTTCATCGCCTATTTCCTCATGGGGCTTGGCCTGATCCAAGCGTTCGACCTCTTTCCCCAAGTAAAATACGTCGCTGTGGGCTTCGCCCTTCTCCTCGGCGGCCTTAGGATCATCGAGTTCTTGACTGGGAAGAGGAGGCACATGCCCGGTTCTTTTATTATTGAGATAACAAAGTATTTGGAGCGGGCGTCAAACCCATGGACGGGGTTCGTGGCCGGCTTCGTCTCCGCTTCCCTCATCCTTCCATGTAGCTCCGCACCCTACTTCCTGGCCCTGAACCTCATCTCTGAGAATTCAACCCTTTTCGGGGGGCTAATACTGCTAACGATCTACAACCTCATCATCATAGCGCCCTTCCTCATTCTAACTGTTTGCGTCCACACCTTGAGCATGATGGATATAAAGCTATGGATGACCGCGAAAAGACGATGGATCGACCTAATCGTGGGTCTGGTATTGATATGCCTGAGCATTTTCATCTATATAGGGATGTGAAAATGAGCTTTAAACTGAGGCTGAGGGATTATGCCACGGGATCTCTTGTCCTAATAGTCCGGCTTGGCTACTGAGCCTTGCGTTTAACTATCTGATGTTGGAGACCCCAATAAGGGAGCTAGTGAGTTCTTTTGCTTTTGTCTACCATTAGGTATTTATCTCTAAGCCTATAGGAGGCCGCCTTAATCTCTCCGTTTATCTAAAAGATTTTACCATGGTTTGTATCTCCCCAACAAGACTACTGTGTGCAATAGGAAAGGAAAACTTTAAAGAGAAGAAAGTAATCATGTCTGGGATTGAATATGGTCACTCTCAGAAAGCCGAAGGAGGAGATGAAGTACATCCTGGCGACGGATGTGGGCAGCACTACGACAAAGGCGAGGTTCTTCAAGAAAATGGAGAACGGAGAATGGAGGTATATTATAAGCGGTGAGGCCCCAACCACTGTAGAGGCTCCTTTTGAAGATGTAACGTTGGGCGTTCGTAACGCAGTCAGGGAAGTGGAAGAATTAACAGGGCATAAGCTATTATCAGAAAATGGGATCATAACTCCTGCTAAAGATCATGAAGGTGTAGATCTTTATGTCACAACTAGCAGTGCAGGTGGAGGATTACAGATGTTGACCGTCGGTTTGATAAAAACTATGACTGCTGAAAGCGCTGAGAGAGCAGCTCTGGGTGCAGGAGCTATTGTTATGGATACTTTGGCGATTGACGATGAAAGACCTATCCACGAGAAAATTGAGCGAATACGTAACTTAAGACCCGACATGATTCTACTTGCGGGGGGTACAGATGGGGGTACGGTCAAACATGTAATGGAGATGGCAGAACTTATTGTAAGTGCAAGACCAACTGCAAGATTTGGGAGAGGATATAAGTTACCTATTGTTTATGCTGGCAATAAAGACGCTCAAGAGCAGATTAAACATTTGATGAGGGATAAGTTCGCTTTAGAGATCGTGGATAATATACGTCCTCAACTTGAAGTTGAAAACTGTGGCCCAGCTAGAGATGCGATCCATAGATGCTTCATGGAGCATGTCATGTCTCATGCCCCTGGTTACGATAAATTAATGAAGTGGACCGATGTACCAATTATGCCGACACCAGCAGCTGAAGGGATGATGATTCAACTTGTCAGTAAAATTTATAAGGAGAATGTTCTCGGCGTAGGCTTAGGTGGAGCTACTACAAACGTATATTCAGTTTATGATGGAAAATTTGTCAGAACTGTAAGTGCGAACTTGGGTATGAGCTATAGTATCTGTAATGTTTTAAAAGAAACAGGAATAGAGAATATTATGCGTTGGCTTCCATTCAATATAGACCCTTACGAAGTTATAAACAGACTTAGGAACAAGATGACGCGTCCAACGGCAATTCCACAAACCCTTAAAAATCTGGTAATTGAACACGCTGTCGCCAGAGAAGCGTTGAGACTTGCCTTTGCACATCACAAGTATTTGGCGAAGCCATTGCGTGGGGTTCGTTTGGCGGAGAAAGATAGAGATATAGGCTCAATGTTTGAAAGGAGACTTTACGAGGAGACCTATATAGATATGTTAAATATCGGTTGGCTTGTTGGGACGGGAGGATTACTATCGCATGCACCCAGGAGAGTTCAAGCGGCTTTAATATTAATTGATGGTTTTCAAGTTGAGGGGGTTACCAAACTCGCTCAGGACAGTGTTTTCATGATGCCACATCTGGGTGTCTTATCAACGGTACACCCTAAGGCTGCCATCGAAATCTTTGAGAAGGATTGCTTAGTTCACTTAGGTACCTGTATCGCACCCAGAGGGGAACTAACCCAGAAAGACATAGGGGTAGTGATGTCGGTGAACATCAAAATGCCGGACGGAACAAAGATCGAAGAAGATTTACCCCCTGGTACTATCAAAGCTATTCCGTTAAAAAAATCCGAGAGAGCTGAAATAGAGATAATTCCCCAAAAAGGATTTGATGTAGGGGCGGGTCCTGGACATCGTTTGCAGACAACGGTGGAAGGAGGAGTAGTTGGAATAATTTTGGATACTAGGGGGAGACCCCTAACCCTTCCCTCAGAAGATGAAGAAAGGATCGAAAAGCTACGTGAATGGTTTAGGAACTTGAACGTCTATCCAGAAAGTGTTTATGAGGAGGACGGGTTATAAGAATGTCACAAGCTTACACACCTGGTCTAAAGAGAAAAGAACTCTATCTCGTTACTAAGACTAGGAGATTACCTATCCCCGGCGAGGTCCTTGTAAAGAAGGGAGACAGGGTTTCCATTGATACGATAGTTGCTAGAGCTAAGATACCAGGAGATCCAAATATTGTTAATGTTGCGGGGATTCTCGGTGTCGATCCAAATGAAATTGAAAAGTATATGGTTAAAAAAATAGGAGATAATGTCAAGAAAGGTGAGCCGATCGCTCGTTATAGGGCGTTTTTCGGCTTAATCAAATCAGATTGTCTATCACCTGTTGATGGTACGATAGAAAGCATATCAGGAATAACTGGACGGGTCATTATAAGAGAACCTCCAGTCCCTATCGAGCTAGACGCATATATCCCGGGAAAAGTAATTGATATTATACCAAATGAAGGCGTAGTTATACAAACTCCCGCTGCTTTTATTCAAGGAGCCTTTGGAGTTGGTGGTGAGACTCATGGAGAAATAATGATGATGTCCAAAAAAACAGAGGACATCTTAACAGCAGAACAGATAACATCCGAATGTAAGGATAAGATTCTCGTGACAGGATCTTTAGTCACAGCTGAGGCACTTAAAAAGGCTGTGGAGATGGGCGTTAAAGGTGTAGTGGTAGGGGGTATAATGGATAAAGATCTGTCGGAGTTTCTGGGTTATACCATAGGTGTGGCGATAACAGGGCATGAAAAGATAGGATTAACAATAGTGGCAACCGAAGGTTTTGGAGCCATGAGAATGTTAGAGAAAACATTCAAAATATTGCAGAAACATGAAGGAGAGATTGCGTGTATCAACGGAGCTACTCAGATCAGAGCAGGCGTTATAAGACCAGAAGTGATAATTCCTATTACCTCTTCAGATAAAATTACTACATCGTTAGAAACCGACAGAGATCTTTTTACTGGAGGACTGAAACCAGGAACGTTAGTCAGAATAATCCAAGAACCGTATTTTGGTCAAATAGGTAAGGTCTATTCTCTCCCCCCAGAACTTCAGTTTATAGAGACGGAGTCAAAGGTGAGGGTTGTAGAGGTAGAACTTGAAGATGGACGGAGGGTTATTGTACCAAGGGCTAATGTGGAGATAATAGAGGAATGAAACTATAAAAGCATCTAAATTTCTTCTATTCTTTTTATTAGCTTATCTATACTTTCTCTATTCATAAATAAAGCATTGTACTTAAACGCATCAATTTCGAAGAGATCAAAGAGGAAAAAGAATTGGCCAAGGATCGTAGGTGCGATCTGGGCGCCGTAAGGGCCGACAGGTTTGTATGAACGTAGAAATAGAAGCGCAGCAGATTTCAATCCATATTGTTTAACCTTATTTACTATTTTTTCGATAAGCTCTTCCTCTTCTTCGGGGCTTAACTCTAATGAAGGGACATCTCTCGAGGCCTCTTCCTCTTTCACATCATTATCTTTTCCCCGAAATATTCTAGATAATTTTTTTCTCAGACTCATTTTTCCCACTCTCTATGGCTTTTCTTTTTCTAAATTGCATGCGTAAGGGGGCATAGATCCCGGGAACTCGCATAGGATTGAATGTTTTGGCAGTTTTCTCTTCAACTAATAAAGGGTCCCTATAGATCGATGCCTTCACCATAAACTCCCTACCATTAAGATGATTCCCGATAATTCCTTCTTCTCTAAAAATTGTGTTATACGAGCTAATATAAAAAGTTTTATATTTGTGTATAAAAATACAAGTGTAACAAAAAATGTCAAAAGGAATAGGAATTAAATACTATTTGTCTGGAGCACTTTTAGCTAACAGTATAACGGTACTTTTCACTTCCTTTTTATATGCTTATCTTTTAAGTATATCAGAACTTTATGTAGACCTTGGAATTTGGGTTATAGCTATTTTTTCAGATGCAGTAGCGGGGTTCCTTTTAACTAGAAGGTTGAAGGAAAACCACATGATTATTGGAGGCGTCATGGGAATTTTCTCCTATCTTCTTTATGTGCTATTATCCTTTTTCGGTTTTATGAGTCAGGCTGATGATGTATGGATTTTTCTGGGTTATCTCTTGGGGGGGTTATTAGGAGGTAGGCTAGGAGAAAAGGGTAAAATAAACTTACCTTACTTTTTAGGTATTTAATTGGATTATCGAAGTGTACGTGATGTATGAGGATTGACTGCACTGCATATATAAGCGGGGTTGGGGAAAGGGAAAATTTTATATAAATTAGAGAAAACTATTTACTTTCAAGGGTGTGGTCGTTAAATGACAATATTGGCCTCTGGAAGGATCTGGGATCTGGTGCTTTTCATAGTGTTATCGGTGACGATGGGATATTATCTGTGGAGGATAAGTACAGGTAAACCGCTACCAAAGATTAGGAGCCTTCCCGCCTTCGATGCTATAGAGGAAGGTGTTGGGCGGGCTGTGGAAACGGGTAAAATGGTGTACGTTGATGCTGGGATAGGAGGTCTCACGAGTGGGCCATACGTTCCCATGACAATGGCAGGGTTAAATGTCTATAGGTACGTCGCACGTCTATGTGCAAGGCGTGGAGCCCGTTGTGTGTTTGGAACTAGGAATACGCAACTATTGCCTGTAGCTCGGGGAATAATGGAGGAGGCATATAAAGCTGAGGGAAAAATAGAAGAATATAATCCAGATAACGTTAAATACTTCCCGTTGACCCAGAGGACAGCCACTTTCATGGTAGAGGAAGGCACGGCCTGCGAGATTCTTGTAGGTGCTTGGACTACCGCTTGTCTAATAATCCTAGGAGCATCAGCAAGAGCAGGCGCTATAGCTATAGGTGGGACAGCAAGATGGATTATGAACTATGCTTTCGGTATTGCCGCAGATTATATCTTCATTTTGGAAGACATATACGCTGCTGGAGCAGTGGCGACAGGGGATCCTGTTATTACAACTACGCTAGCTGTTGAAGATGTCATCAAAATAATAACTTTGGCGCTTATAGCCATTGGCATTGTAGCTGCCCTTTTAGGCTATGACTTCGGAGCTTTCATGGCGTTGTGAGGTGATTGAAAATGTCTCGCGAGGTAAAAAGAAGGATACCTCTTGGGATACTGATGGGAATAACAGCATTCTTCCTTATAGAATACTTCGCAGGTCCTGAGTTTACAGCTATTCATACTGCAAAAACAGAGCTGACAAGGTGGGGCTCAATCATTTCAGGATTCACGAGTCTTTTCGGAGCATTCCTTCTACTTCGTACACATGTTATGCGAGTAGCACGTCATAAAAGCTGGTATGATACATACTACAGCATAATCGTGTTATTCGCATTTGCACTGTTCTTCTATCTTGGAACTAGAACGCCAGAGAGAATATCCGACCCGGGCTACCAATACGTGTACCGAAACATGTATCGTGCAGCCAGTACGGCTATTGTATCGTTATGCTTCTTCTGGTGTATATATGGAGGTTACAGAACGTTCACAATAAGATCTTGGGAATCAGCGGCCATCGGCTTGGGAGCTGTTATATACACATTAAGGTTATTACCTATTGGACCTGCCTTAATTCCAGGACTTGCCCCGCTCGCCGACTGGTGCCTTATGACCTTTAACAAGGGTGCTACACGAGGCGGAACTATTGCGGTCGGGCTCGGTGGGCTAGTTCTTGCTTTGCGAACGTTGATCGGAAAGGAGACAAGTGCGATAGAAGCCTTAAAGGAGGAATAAAAATGAGCAAGTCAATATATGAAAAATTACGTACAATACCAGACGGGTATCTCGCCCTACTTTCATTCCTGTGCATGTTAATACCCATCTTACACCCCCTTGGAATGCCATTGACGATATCTGAAACTACGAAGGGGTTCTATAATACATTAGTAAACTTACCAGAGGGATCCATCGTTATGGTCGAAGGTGCTGGGAGCCTGAGTAATTGGGATGAATTTGAGGCATCGATGTTAGCAACGTACAAATTGCTTTTCTCGCTTCCAGTTAAAATCCTCTCTTGGGGGCCTAATACTGATGGTCCGATAATAACAGACATGCTAATGAAGAAAATAGAGCCAGAAAAAAACTTTGGCAAGGTATACGGGAGGGATTATCTGATACTAGGATATATTCCTGGGGGAGAGATGGCCATAGCAGCCATTGCCGCAGACACCCATGGAGTAGCAACAAAAGATTTCTATGGAAACGATTTGTCACAATACCCGCTCTGGGATGAATGCCGCAACGCGGATAGTTACGCTATTATAATAAGCACTAGCACAAGCTGTTTAAACATGGACATGCAGGTACGTCAATGGTATTCCATCCATGGTAAAAAGATTCTCGAAATCAACATGGCTTGCTGTTCCCCTATGTCTGTAGTATACTTCCCGGATATAATGCCAGGCGGATTATGGGGTGCTAAAGGCGGTACTGAGTTAGAGGTCTTATCAGGATTCCCTGGTCCGGGCGCCAGACTTTCAGATGCGTCGAATCTAGGTGTAATGCCGTTTCTACTATTTCTGGTGCTGGCAAACATTGGTTACTTGGGAAGTAAATACGCATCAAAGGAAAAGGAGGAGATCGCGCGATGACTCTTAGCGAATTAGCAGCAGGATGGTTCTACCTATTCTTCTCGTTTGCTATACTAACATACCTATGGAAGTTAAATCCCCTTTACCGAATTGCTGAAGCCTTCTCTGTAGGAGGTCTGTTGGCTCACAGCCTTATCGTAACTTACGGTGCAACTTTTGAGAACCTCTGTATCTTTCCGATTAAGGCTGGTCAATGGCAACGAATAATTCCTATGATCTTTGGGTTTATGGTATTCTTTAGACTGACAAGGAGATACGCTTGGATTGCAAGATACCCAACCTGTATTCTAGCCGGTGTAGGGACAGGCGTACTGTTCGGCGCAACTTTCGATGCTCAGATCCTAAAGCAGATAGGGATGACAGCAACGATGTTCCAAAAAATAGACATATTTAGTGCAATAATAACGTTGATATCGGTAGTCACCGTCTTGTCGTATTTCATATACACTCATGAACACAGAGGACCGCTGGGCATATCTGCAAGAATAGGACGCGTAATTGCAATGTTCTCCTTCGGGATGAACTTTGCAGGAGAATTAATCTGGTATCTGACCCTTGTAGTCGGAATACTGACACGCTGGTTTGACAATGCGATAATGCCCCTCCTAGGAAAATAAGAGTCTAACCTATCCTTTTTTTAATTGCCTTAATTGTGAAACTATTTGGGATTTGACCTATTCTCTGTTCTTTACCAATCTTCGACAACTCGATGCTTTGTTTTGCCCAGTCGGGTGTCCATTCGATCGGTTTTTAAACTTTTTCAGAGGCATACCCAAGCCTCTTAGCCCAAGTCCCAGAACTGCTTCATCGCAGAGAACTGGTGATCAAGGTCACTTTTTACGATATGCTCGTCAACCTCTCTGAAATAGAAGATACGGAGACGCGGAGAAGGGAGGAACGAAAATCGAACACATATCAATTAGCCCACAAACAAAAAATTTTAAACATATGAAGTATCATTATATTTGATTAAATTGAAAAAAGGTTTCAGATGTTTGATGGAAGATAGCTTTTCTGGCGAAGAAGCAAAGAGCTTCGCAAGCGAAATAGCCTTACATAATCGCAGACCTGGAGGTTTCGGTTTTCACGAGGCGGTTGAATACACAAGATGGATTCTAGAAAACATAGGACTTGAAGTTACAATTGATACTCGCCCATTAGATGGCAACTTCAAAATATGGACTTGGAGCTTCCCTCTCGCTTGGGATATCACATCCGCCGAGCTTAGAGTCGTGGAACCAGAACCAGAGACCATAACAACATTCAAAGAGACAGTTACATGCGTATACAACAACTCCACCCCAACACCTCCAGAGGGTGTAACAGCAGAACTTGTCTATGTCGGCCAGGGCACCGACGACGCTGATTATGTTGATAAGGACGTAAAAGGAAAGATCGTGCTCGCCCGAGGACCAGGAGAGGCTGTCGCCGACTTAGCTGTGAGAAAATACGGCGCCATTGGAGTTGTCACGGACTATCTACGCCCACATCCACCAGTAAGGACTAGAATTGGAACACCCGACTTAGTCCAATACGCCTCAATAAGAGCAAGAGACAAGAAGATTTGGGCTTTCTCCATCTCATACAACCAATTCAGACGTCTAAAGAGTCTCCTCGATAAGGGCCCAGTGAAAGTCAACGCAAAGATTAATTCCTTCTTTATAGAACCGGGAGTGCTCGAGACCGTCATCGCGAAGATACCTGGATCTGAGTTCCCACAAGAAGAGATCCTCGTCATTTCCCACATCTGCCATTACCGGCCCGGGGCAAACGACAACGCCTCTGGTGTCGGGCTCGCAATAGAGATGGCCAAGGTAATACAAGAAGCAATCAAAAATGGAACCATAGACCGGCCTAAGAGGACCATCACCTTCATCATAGGAGCAGAGATGTACGGATCCCTCTCCTACCTTGAGAGGAACTGGGATAGAAGACAAGACCTTGTAGGAGGATTCTGCCTCGACATGGTAGGAGAAGACCAAGAGAAGACCAAAGCAGGCGTCGAGATCTCCTCAGTCCCCGACTCACTTCCAACCTTTATCAATGATCATGTTGCCACCCTCTTCGAATGGGTGAAACGGAAGACCCTCTACACCACGACAAACGCGAATAGGGCTTACAAGTACGACTCACTGACGGTTAACTTCAGATACAACATATCACAATTCTCCCCCGGAAGCGACCACCTCATATTCGACGACTCAAGCGTCGGAGTACCTGTCATTCAATTCGGCCACTGGCCCGATATCTTCTACCACACCAGCGGGGACACCATTGAGATGATTGACCCCAACGAGATGAAGCGGGTTGGACTCGTCTTAGGGACCGTGTTGCTCAACTTAGCAAACGCTGGGGCGGATCAGGTAGCGACCTTCATGAACCATGTGCAGACTCAGTCTAAGAAGAGGATCTTGGACAACGGCGGCAGAGTTCGAGATGAGATCATATCTATCTACAATGACTGGAAAATGAAGGGGCTTGAGCCTAGGAAGCTAGTTGATTCGATAAAGGAACTACTTGACCTTGAATTCAGACGTCTTGATTTCTTAGTTAACAGAGACATAGAAGGACTTAAATCAACCCTACGGCTGGTTAAAGGCGAACCCGAAAGCATAAGGTCAAAATTGGAAAAACTTGCAGAGTACTTAAGCAATTCTCTTCAAGAAGATCTAAGAAAAGAGAAGGAGACAATCAAGACTTTGGCTACTTCTCTGCTCTCCATCGAGGGAAAAGAGGTAAAGCTAGAACTGAAAAAAGCGGCTAAAACTAAATTTGAAAAAATCATTCCAAAAAGAAAATACGTTGGAGCGCTATCTGTTGGGGCCTTTATGCGGGAAATTCCCCCGGAGAGGAGAAAGAAATACGATGAATGGAGGAGGCAACTTGGAAAAGACCCCATCTTCCATAACTTTAATGCTAAGATCGTCGAGGCATGGAGCTTTGCCAATGGAAAGAGGAGCATAGCGGAGATAGCCGACGCAGTCACCTTTGAGTACGGACCAATAACCCCAGAAATAGTACTTGAGATATTCAAGGATCTTGAAAAAATTGGATACGTGGAACTAGTATCCACTTAAACAATTCTTCTTTTTTGGTGCGCAATCAACCCCAAATTTTTATATAAAAGGGGGATTAGAACGAATCTGGAGGAAGTGGTTTAATGGGTAGACGTATGAGGGCACGTGAGCTGGGAATTAAGATCGGAAGGATGGAGCCGGGGAGGTTCAACGCGATAACGGATGTGGAGGGTGTCGGTGTGGGGCATTCCACGATCATCCGGGGTGAGGGGCCTCTGAGG
>Ga0190363_1002020_pt1 | contig 11808 bp, 10 predicted proteins | sample 48721867_MG_FD_161272 | JGI IMG/M metagenome (GOLD analysis project Ga0190363, IMG submission 161272) | Hydrothermal vent microbial mat bacterial communities from Southern Trench, Guaymas Basin, Mexico - 4872-18-6-7_MG | ecosystem: Environmental > Aquatic > Marine > Hydrothermal vents >...
GTAGGTTGGGAACCAGCCATCCCCCAGCCGCCCGGCGATCCTCATTGTTCTCTTTCCGTGGGCCGCCACCCATATAGGCGGGTATCGCCCCTCCCTGTAGGGTTCAAGCGTTAAGACTGCGTCCCTTAACCTCCAGAAGGCTCCGTCATAGTTGACCTTTCCCTCGCTCTCCCAGAGGAGCCTTATCAGGGTTAAGGCCTCTTCAAGCCTTGAGGCGGGCTTCTCATAATTTATCCCGTATGGCTCGATGTTCTCGTACTCTCCAGCCCCTATTCCAAGGATAAAGCGGCCCTTGGATATGTGATCCAGCGTCAGGGCTGCTTGGGCAAGCATGGCGGGGTGCCTTCTAAAGCACTCCGTGACACTGGTCCCCATCAGAAGCCTTGAAGTGTGGCAGGCGACAGCGGCGATCGTGGTCAGAGACTCAAAGTAGGTGTGGGGGCTCTTCTGACGGGCTGCGATCTCCGCTATGTCCGGGGTCCAGATCGACTCTGGAATCCACCCCATCAGGTGGTCAGGCCACCAAGCTGAGTCGTACCCTTGCTCCTCAGCCTTCCTTGCATGCTTAATAACGTTCTCAAAGGGGGGGAGAATCGTCCCGGGGGTTCCAACACGAAGCTCATGGATGTCCAAACGATCCACCTCCCTCCAAGACCGGGTAGCTTCCTACTCATCCGGCAAACCTCGTTTATTTAATGATTGTAAGGGGTAATTAACTGTTTTTAACTGTTTTTACTGGCGTGGCTTCAAGCGATTTTCTAGGTTCTAAGTCACACTTTCTTTTCCTAAATTCTACGTTTTTCAGTTACTTTCAAGGAAGATTGATTCTCTGCTTTCCACCAGCAAACAACCTTCTTCCAACCCAAGAAAAACGATGCAAATAAAGACGATGATTTCCCTAAATCATTTAATGGAGTCGCTCAAACTAGGCATGTGAGAGACCATCATAGATGACGAAAATGATGATAAAAAAATGGCCGGGAGAAGGGGGTGAACCGGCTATTTTAAACGGTTTACAACCGATTTGTACTGGTATAATGCGGCTAGCACCCTAGCCGTTAACGTGAGAGACCTTAAAACCGGTATGTTGAACTGTTTGAAGCCCTCCTCAACCATCTGCACCACCTTCTCGTCTCCGAACCCTAACACCACGGTCGGCTTCCTACTTCTTGATGCGATGTCGCCAAGGTGTTTAAAGAAGGGGGTGAGGTCTGCTCCGAAGTAGCGTGGATTAGCAACTATCCCTGGAATGGCGAAGATGAAGATCATGGACCCAACGTTCGGATCCCTTCCCAAGAGTTCAACTATCGGGGCTGCCGACTCAATTACTGCCGGTCCAACGTCGACGGGGTTTCTGCATGACGCCCATGAGGGAGCCGCCTCCTCTAGTTTACTCCTTGTTTCCCGGGTGAATGATGCCAGCTTGATGCCGAGCGAGTCCAGCTCATCGCATAGCATGGCAGCTAGGGAGCCGGAGTTCGTGAGGACGGCTACTCCCCCTTCTGATGGGAGAGGCTGAGACGTGAAGGCCATGGCCGTGTAGAGGAGCTCGTCTATGTTTTCAACCCTTATTGCCCCAGCTTGCTTAAGTGCAGCGCTGAAAACCTCGTCGCTTCCAGCTATGCTTCCCGTGTGGCTCATCACGGCTCTGGCTCCTGTCTCGGTCCTACCGGACTTTAAAACCAAGACTGGCTTCCTAGCTGAGGCACGTTTGAATGTTTCAATCAGCTTACGCCCCCTTCCAGGCTTAACCCCTTCAATGTATAAGCATATGACCTTCGTCTCTTCGTCGTCGGCAAGGTACTCGACCACATCCACCTCGTCCACGTCACACTTGTTTCCAAGCGTGACAACCTTGCTTAAGCCAATCCCTCTCGAGCAGGCCCAGTCGACGATGGAGGTGCCAAAGATCCCTGACTGCCCGACGAAGGCTATGCCCCCCCTGATAAGGGAGGCGACGTCGACGTCAGCCGTGGTAAACATGTTAGAGGTGTTCACTACGCCGACGCAGTTTGGCCCCATGACCCTTACCCCGTTAGCCTTAGCCAGCTCCACTAGCTCCCTTTCCATCCGTGCACCATCCTCCCCCGTCTCCGAGAAGCCAGCGGACTCGACTATCACGTGACGGATCCCCTTCTCAGCGCAGTCCCTTAAAACGTCGACTACAGCCCTGCTCGGGACTATCACGACGGCGAGGTCGACTGGCTCAGGGATGTCCTTGACAGATCTTAACGCCTTCACGCCCATGACTTTTCCGCCCTTAACATTTACAAGGTAGCTCTTCACGCTGGGATGGGAAAGAATGTTTCTAGTTGGAACATAGCCAAATCCAGGGTTTTCCGTTGCCCCTATGACCGCAACAGAGCGAGGGTTGAAAAAAGCGTCTAGCGATGCAGGCTCACCCATCACGAACACCCATACAAACTAAAAAGGAACACTTATTAATAATGTTCACCCGCCATCACCCACTCATCATGAACACTCGTTTAAGGTTCCCCCAAACACTTAACGCGTCACGATGCCGGGAAAGCACTCTTTCAGGGTTTAAACGTTTACCTCAGGCGCATTCCTGAGGTACTAAGTTACGTGTCTGGCGTTAAATGGTTTCCACATTAAAAGCCGGGGCAGAAACATTCAAAAAATAGCGAAGTATAATATAACCTTCGTAATGAAGTGTGACGTATGAGTGAAAACTACTACCTCCTAGGGAGGTTTGTAGGAGGCTTAGCGAGGCGAAAGCCAACACGCAACCATTATAGAATACACAGGGCTGGCGGCAGTGCGAAGACCACGCTGCCCTCTTCCTTCAATCCCCTATTAGGCGACAGTCTGGAATGGAGAGCAAGTAAGGATGCTTTAAGGCTTATCTTGCCTCTCTTTTAACCGACCGCTTTCTGACCTGCAAGCTTCCGTTGGTGTAGAGGCGTGCTGTGCCACAAACATCTGCTTGAGAAAAATTTTTATTCTTAATCCTTTATCTTTCGACAAAAAGGTTAGGTGCTGGAGGGCTGATGATGAGCTCTGACGGATCTTTCAAGGACGTTTTAGAGTTTTTTGATAGAGCGGCAGAGCGTTTAAAGCTGGAACGATACATTTATGACATCCTGAGTAAGCCTCAGAGGTGCCTGTCAGTCTCGTTCCCTGTTAGGATGGATGATGGGAGCATTAGGATCTTCGAGGGGTACAGGGTTCACTACAATTATGCGTTAGGTCCATGTAAGGGGGGTGTCCGCTACCATCCATCAGTAACGCTAGACGAGGTTACGGCTTTAGCGGCCATCATGACTTGGAAGTGCTCTCTTGTAGGCCTCCCTTACGGGGGAGGGAAGGGAGGGGTTGCATGCAACCCAACTAAGATGTCTCCTAGCGAGCTTGAAAGGCTTACGAGACGCTACGTCTACATGGTTCTCCCCTTAATCGGCCCAGAGGTGGACATCATGGCGCCAGACCTTTACACCAACGAGCAGATAATGGCCTGGATGATGGACACGTACAGCATGCTTAAAGGCTACACTGTTCCCGGGGTGGTTACAGGTAAACCAGTAGATATAGGAGGAACTCTAGGGAGGAATTATGCTACTGGAAGAGGGGTAGCTATTGTGACCGTTAGAGCGCTAGAGCATTACGGGATTCCCGTGGAAAACGCGACGGTAGCCATCCAAGGGTTTGGGAACGTAGGCGCGTACGCCGCGAAAGACCTCGCGGAGAGAGGGGTAAAGATAGTAGGGATAACGACAAGTAGAGGCGGCCTCTTTAACTCGGACGGGCTACCAGTCCAGAAACTCTTCGAGGAGGTATACGTTAACAGGAGACATCCAAGCGAGGTTGGAGGAGGTGATTACATAGGTCCCGCTGAGGCGAACAAAGCAATCCTCGAAATGGACGTAGATGTGCTGATCCCAGCCGCGATGGAAGAACAGATCACTAGGGAGAACGCAGACAGGATAAACGCGAAGATAGTCGTGGAGGGGGCTAATGCGCCGACCACGAGCGACGGGGACAGGATACTGTGCGAGAGGAACATACCGGTCGTCCCAGACGTCTTAGCTAATAGTGGAGGAGTAATAGTGTCGTATTTTGAATGGGTTCAGGACATTCAGTCGTTCTTCTGGACGGAGGAGGAAGTCGTCAGAAGACTGGATGAGAGAATACTGGACTCGTTCACGAGAGTCATAAACCTAGCTGAGAAAGAAAAGTTAGACCTGAGAACGGCGGCATACATGATCGCAATAGACAGAGTTGCAAGGGCTATAAGAATGAGAGGAATATTCCCGTAGGCGGAGCAAACACCCTATCTTTATCTTCCCTTTCCATTCAGCGACTCGGCTCGAAACACAAGCAACCTCCGGTCTCCAACGGCAAAGGTGACATTAAATCCCTGAAGCCGAAGTTAAACGTGAAAGCCTACGCTGCTTGTTTTTTTGTTTCGTCTAGGAGTTTTACTACTTTGTGTCCTACGAATGGTAGTTCTGAGACTGACTTGACGAATTCTATCTCAGACTCAATCCCAAGCCTCTCCTTAAGCCTCTCCTTAAGCTTAGCCTTGAAGGCCTCGGCATCATCAACCTTATCCCAGTCAACAGCCAACTTCATCCTCAAAACGTCCATGGGGCCTGTTGAGTATTTTATCATGGTAAAGTACTCTGTGAATCCGGGGATGTCGCCTAGGACGTTTTCTATGTCTGCTGGGAATATTTTCATTCCTTTTATGTTTGCCATGAATGCTTCTCTTCCCAGGAATGATATTCTGGTGTGGGTTCTTCCGCACTTGCACTTCTCCGTTGTGATGTATCCTATGTCTTCTGTGCCCCATTTTATTATTGGGGTTGCTTCGGCGAAGAGGTTGGTGACGGTCACCTCCCCTCTTTCGCCCTCGGCGAGCTTCTCGTGGGTTTCGGGGTCCCTCACCTCGGTCAGGAAGAGGTCGTCGCAGCTGTGGACACCCTCATGGTAGTCGCAGTCACCCCAATACCACAACGGGTCGGCAACACCGCCAAAATCGTAAATCTTCTCCGAAGGAACCCCAGTCTCATCCTCAAGCCTCTTCTTCACCGCCTTCGTAACTATGTCACCGTAGCCCGTGTCTATAATCTTCGTGTTGGAGAAGATCTCTTTTGGATCGACTCCGGACTTCTTAGCGGTCTCAATTATGGAGTAGAGTGTGAGGATTGGCCCGCCGTAAACCTCCGGCTTATATCCTCTCAGCACTTGCATGTGCTTCGCTGAAAGATAGGGCAGAGGGTAGCCGCAGTCTAGGTAAGCGCCGAAGCCTATTATATCCGCTGCGGTGTAGGCCAGGACTACGTAGCCATGCCACTTAAAACCGGTGAAGTATACCTTAGTCCCTGCCCTGTACCCTCTCCCCCACTTAACTCTGAGATCCTGTTCCACAGCCATCATTATGTCGTGTTTTGTGTATGCGAACATTGTTGGGATTCCTGTCGTCCCCGTGGAGGCGTTGATTGAGACCACTCTTTCGTCCAGGGGGACGCATAGTATGCCTCCGAAGGGGTCCCCGGTCCTGCTCCTCTCCTCCCTCAACTCGTCCTTGTACAGCATGGGAACCTTCTCGAAGTCCTCGAGCGACTTGACGTCGTCGGGCTTCAGGCCAGCCTCGTCGAAGCGCCTATGGTAGAAGGATGAGTAGTGGTAGGCGTAGTCCAGCTGGTGCCTGAGCCTCCTCAGCTGAAGCTCCCTCAACTCCTCCCTCGCCATCGTCTCAACAGCAGGATTCCAAAACTTACCCCTCTCAACATCCAAACAACAACCCTCCTCAGAAGACTATTCTCACGTGGGTTCTTCCGCATCCGCATTCATCTTTGATCAGAGTGACCTTATGATCGGTTTTATACCTTATTAGGGGTGTTGCCTCGGCCCAAAGGTTTGTTATGGTTAGTAGGCCTTTTTCCCCGGGAGCAGTTGGTTCTCCGGTTTCAGGGTCGACCGTTTCAACTATGAACCCGTCTTCCCATGCGTGAAGCCCGTTCATCTGGTGACATTCTGAGGCGAAAAAGAAGTTATCCTGTATGTCTAACATGCATAGATGTGTCCCACCCCACACTTCCTCAAACTCCTTCCTTGTTTTCTCGTCTAGTACCGGGCTGCCGGGTCTAACCCTATGTATGACCACCTTCGTCCCGAACATTTCCTTCGGGGTCTTCCCTTGCTTCTTTGCTTCGTTCACCATGAGCTTTGCAAAATCGACCATTGTGAGGACTAAATGGGGTTTGAAGAACCCTGTCATATACATTGATCTTGGAAGGTCGAGCATGGGAAGCGTTGCCTCTATTGCTATGGCCGTGAACGGTACTATGTCTTGAACTGTCCGCCGGCTTGTGAACTGTCCCTCTATGATGCGTCCTATAGCCTCCCACTGGCTTGCCTGGACCTCAACTATCTGCCCTCTCCTCAGCCCAGCCATTAACAGGTGCCGAGTTAGGTGGTCCACTAGAACTTCCCTGTCGTTCTCCGTTAGGGCTGTTACGATCACGTTTCCCTTAACCATCTGCTCTGGAGGATTAAGTATCTGCCAAACCTTACTCATCGGCACGCATAACCGTCCTCCGAAGAAGTCCTCATCGGTGACGGCTGCCGAAAGCTCCTCGCGTGATGTCAAAGGTATTTTCGAAAGGTCGTTTAAACCTTTAATGTCTTCAGGCTTCACCCCCGCGTCACCAAGCTTTTTACGGTAGAAACGTGAGTTCCAGTAAACATAGTTAACCTGGCGCCTAAGGAGGTCTTCTTGAATGGACTCTATTTCACTTCTAGGCATGGTTTCCACGCTTGTAACCCACAAACCCTCCTCACCTGCCACACCTTCTAAAAACTAGTCAATAGTGAATAAACATATATTAATTTTTTGTAAAATTAGAATTTCCGAAAGAGGCGAAGGGTTCACACCTAAACCCTTGGTTAAGAGTGAACCAGTTTAAAAGGTTCTATTTGAGTGATGACTGCGATGACGTTGATACGAAAAAGGAGGGTTAAAACTCTTTAGGCATGGCTGCCATCGTTTGGAGGAGGACTCCGAATCCGTCAGCATAGGCTAGCAACATCATCATGCTACCGGTGAGAGATATTTGCCCGGACATCAGCGCGTCTCTTGCCATCAGCTCAGCTTTCCCCAGCCTAACCCACACTTCGTACGGGCCTTCAAGTATGAAGTCGGCTTCTTCTCCTGGTTTAGCCTCCCTGACATTCTGAATCTGGCCATCTCTTATCTCAAAGTATATTCCGAAGCCCTTATCCGTCTCTCTTAGTATCATAGATGCGTTAAAGTCGCCCATCCCCGTTTTAAACGCCGGGTTGGCATTAACCTCTTCGGCAAGCTTTTTAAAAAACTCTAAACTGAAATATTTCACCATACCCCTCCACTCTCCCATTCCATTCACTTGATCTCCTATAATTGGATGGCTTCATTTTTAAGGTTTACTATTTAAATTATTTTTTAATTATTTCCTTTCCGTTAGAAGCAAACCTTGCAAGCTTAGTCTGGTAGGTGGCTTCTTTTTGCCAAATCTTTTATCCTTTAACATGAATTTACTTAGCTGGGAAAGGAGGTCTTTGAAAGTTTTTTATTTTTCGAATATAAGTATTCATGCGGGCTTTGGGTGGAGCTTTTCACCCGTTGCCCCAGGCACCTTTCAGGTCTGCTAACAGGATGGGGGTTCGCCTCCGGCTACGCCACGTTTGCGCGGTGAACTTCACCATCCGTAGCGTTAGGTGAAATGTCCGTTGCCGCCCTTAAAAGATTTAAAACAGATAATGAAATAAGATAATAGGTGGCAGAATGGAAAAACTTGATGAGATAAGGAAGATCATTGGGGAGCACAAAGAGGAGCTTAGAGAGCAGTATGGTGTCAAGGAAATTGGTATTTTCGGCTCCTTTGTGAGGGGGGAGGCGAGGGAGGATAGTGACGTTGACGTACTGGTTGAATTTGAGAAACCGATAGGGTTCTTTAGGTTTCTCGAATTGGAGGAATACCTGGGCAGTTTGATAGGTAGAAAAGTGGACCTTGTATCTAAAAAGGCACTTAAGCCGCACATTGGGAAACATATTCTTGAAGAGGTTATAATAATATGAGAAGAACATACAGGGATTACATACTGGACATTTTGTCGTCTATCCAAGAGGTTGAGGAGTTCACCGAGGGCATGGGCTTTGAAGAATTTGTAAAGGACAGAAAAACTGTAAATGCTGTTATTAGAAGTCTGGAGGTGATGGGTGAGGCAGCGAAGAAAATTCCTTCGGAAATCAGGGACAAATACCCGGAAATTCCATGGAAATACATCGCAGGCATGAGAGATAAGCTGATTCACGAATATCACGGCGTTGATTTAGAAATCGTATGGGAAGTCATAGAAAAGGAAGTTCCGCCTCTCAAACCCAAATTCGAAAAAATACTAGAGGAGTTGAAGAGGCGAAGTTGAAAGGCGGTGGGCGCTTTGTGGCGCTCCGCACCTCGCTCCCATCAGGGTCGCCTAAGGTGATAGGGGTTCGCCTCCGGCTACGCCCATTTTGCGCGGTGAACTTCACCATCTGTAGCGTTATGCTAACATTTTTAGCATTCTGATTTTAGGATGTTTCACTACGTGAGGTGGGGGTTCGTCTAGTCATCTTTTAGGGGAGTTCTACGAGAGTTACGCTTAACTGGGTGAGAACGGCATCATCAAGGTGGGAGCTGGCGTAGAAGAGGTCGAGTGAAGTGAAACGATTAAAAGGAAGGTTCTAAACAATGATTAACATGGTTTATGATGGCAGCGTGACCTTAACCATGCAACCTAGTAGCATTCTCTTTAAAAGAGAGGAGAGAAAGAAGAGGGTTAACTGGGTGCATGCCTCTGTGAGGTGCTGGTTACTTGAGGGGCTGTGAAGAATGAGGGTGATGTTGCCTTAGACGAATTTCCTTCTGTCCTCTAGTAGTCTTGCACTTTCTGGTATATCTCCTGGGTTCACTATTTCGACTTCGGACTTTATCCTCAGGGCCTGCTTAAACTCTTCCTCTAAGATTTTCTTCATTTCTTCGAACTTTGATGGATCCTTGCATTCCACCTTGATCGTCATTACGTCTGTTACCCCTGGGCGCTCAACTATTATCTGGAACCTGCCAAGTTCTGGATGTCTTTTCACGACTTCCTCGGCTTGCTTTGGATGTATGAATACGCCTTTAACCTTCGTCAACATGTCTATTCTTCCCAGGATTCCCATCAGCCTTGCCTCGGTGCGTCCGCACTCGCACTTCTCCACGTTCAGGATGGAAGCATCCCCTGTCCTGTAGCGTATTAAGGGGAGAGCCTCCCTTTCGAGTGGAGTTGCAACTATTTCTCCTTCCTCCCCTGGCTCGACAGGCTCCAAGGTGTTCGGGTCGATTATCTCTATGAGGTAAAACTCCTCGTTAATGTGCATTCCATTATGGTACTGGCACTCACGCGACATAACTCCTAGCTCGGCTACGCCGTAAGCGTCAAAAAGCTCCATGTCAAAGGTTTCCTCAAGGTACTTCCTCAGGGAGGGTGGGAGAGGCTCTGCTCCGCACAGTCCAACCCTTAACTTCAAATCCTTCTTGGGGTCTATGCCCATCTTCTTCGCTTCCTCAGCCAGCCTAGCGAGGAAGCTCGGTGTTCCAGCGTATATTGTTGTCCCAAGAGATTTCATGAATTCAAGCTGCATCCTGCTCTCACCCGGACCAGCCGGTATGATCGTTAGGCCTGCACTCTCGGCAGCCATGTGGACGAAGAAGCCAGCGGGCATAAAGTGGTAGGAAAGGGTTATTTGTATGACGTCGCCTGGCTGAGGCTCGTAAACGTGCGTTTTAAGGAGGGTCCTTCTAGTTATTTCGAGGTCTTTCTCCGTGTAGGGTTCAAAAATGGGCCCTGGGGAAATGAATACCAAGCGTAGCTTCTCCTTCGGGACGGCTAGGAATTCCCCATATGGGGGATGCTGCCTCTGGTTAGCTACAAGCTCGTGCTTACTTGTGAAGGGAACCTTCTTGAAGAAGTCGTCTAAGCTTCTTATGTCGTCTGGTTTCACGCCAGCCTCGTCAAACTTCCTGTGATAGTAGGGTGAGTTCTCGTACGCATACCTCACCATAGCCAGTGCCTTCTTCTCCTGCAGGCGTCTCAGTTCCTCCCTACTCATCGTCTCGGTTTCAAATAGTGGCCTACCCAAAAATCCCTCCTCCTAAAGCCACCTAAAGAAGATAAAAAGAGGTTTATAACTTAAAAAGGTAACTTTACACGTGAGCTGCTCCCCCAGGGATTGAATGGTTGGCAGATTTTTAACGGAAGGTTATTTTATTCTTAAGTTGACGGATGGAGGGGGTTGCTGGCTTACGTGTATACGTTTCACAGGTGTGTAAGTGCAAGGTGTATCTGAGCGTTTGGGTGGGTGATAACCCGGAAGTCGGTGAAAACGAGTGGAGGGCCCGGGCTGACGGCAGATTTTTATTATTTATCATTTATTTATCATTTTGGCTTCCATACTTACTTTTATGTTTTATTAATATTTGTTTCATCTTGGAAAAGTTTCCTTTGAAGAAGGTACACTCCTTAATGCAGATACCGCAGCCAAGAGTTTTAGAAAATACTTTTGCACATTTTGTATAATCTATATGCTTTTCACGGCCATTATTCAAAATCTCTGCCTCTTTGAATGTCGCCTTCGCCGGGCATGCGGAGACGCGGTGATTGTAGATTTCACAGAAATCTGGAATCCAAGAGTATTTCTCTGCATTAGAATCCGTGACAGGAAGATTTTCTATGTCGGTATATATCGCGGCAATCCTCTGGGATAGGCCATTTCTCTCGGAAACTAAAAGGTCTCTCGGAAATTAAAAGGCCATTTTCCGATATGCCCAAGTCCCGCTTTTTGAGCGAGAAGAACAAAGTTTGTGCTGCCACCTATAGGAGGATCGGGCTGTGCATTATAACCTCTTTTTCATAAATTCTGAGAGTCTGTAGACTGCCTTGCTAAGTTCTGCATAAGTTCTCCACACCTCCCCCTGCAATTACGCTTAGTGCCTGTTTTATTCTTTCTTTATCCCGTGTCCGTTATAAGGACTATAGCGTTTTTGAACAGAAGCAGCCTGTTGCTGAAGATATGTTCTCTTGGAACTTCCATGTATCCTATAGTGGAGCAGCCGAGCTCCCTTTGCATAAGCTTCCAGCTCTATGAAGAATTTTCATCCGCTTTCTTCCTGGCATCCTGTAGAATCCTTTTAATGCTCTCCGAGCTTTTTCTTGTATAATATGGTCTTTAAAAGGTACGGTAGTGCAATCAGCGTCTTCAACATATGCCTTGCGAAACAGTTAAATATTTTGTATGTGTTTGTGGGTGCTGGTTTGGCCACGGGGTGGCCTATGGGTGGAGTCTTCGGATGTGGGGCTCTGGGGTTACCCCGAAAGCCCTATTAGAGGCGTATGCCTCGATGACGGGGAAACGCTTGACAGACCAAAACACACATTTACCCATAAAAGCCTATCAAGCGTGAACCCAACCTACACCACCACTAACTGCAACAACCTAGGAAACTCTCATACCTCTGGAGAAGTGGAGAGAGGTTTTACTAGTGGGGTGTCCTCTGGTACAAGGTTCCTGACGTCTGGAAGAACGAAAAATACCAATTTTCTGGATAACTTAATTCCAGCTTTCTCGTCTTCTTTTCACCGTCAAAGAGGAAGTCAGATATACCTGTTAGGCGAGTGGGTTATTTCATTTTCCATAATTCGTAGCTTTTCCCTCTTTCACACGTCCACCAGTCTCCAATTTTCCTCTGGTTTCACCTTGCCGTTTAACATGTTTTGCGGCTT
>Ga0190363_1002021_pt1 | contig 11806 bp, 15 predicted proteins | sample 48721867_MG_FD_161272 | JGI IMG/M metagenome (GOLD analysis project Ga0190363, IMG submission 161272) | Hydrothermal vent microbial mat bacterial communities from Southern Trench, Guaymas Basin, Mexico - 4872-18-6-7_MG | ecosystem: Environmental > Aquatic > Marine > Hydrothermal vents >...
AGCTTAGGCGCCGGGGTGGCCGAGCGGTCTAAGGCGGTGGGCTCGAGACCATACGATTTCCGGCTAAGAAGTCGGGAGACCCACTGCCCCTTCGCGGGGCGCGCGGGTTCGAATCCCGCCCCCGGCGCCACATAACCAACTTATCTTATAGCCAACGTGGTTCCCGCCTTCTCCATTCCTCAATTGCTTCTGTCCATTCCCTTTCTAAATCAATGTTGCAGGCATCAGCTAGCTTTAGAAGCTCAAAGAGTACTTTAGCGAAACAATAACCTACTTCGCTATGTCTTATTGTTCCGCGCTTAAATTTCTCACTTATAAGGATCTTGGACGATAGCTCCCCTAGTTCCTCAAGAACTCCGGCTAATGAAGCTAGAACTGAACGTTTCACACCATATTTTCTAACTGTTTCCTCAACAAACTTTTGTGCTTCAATAATTCTCAAAACTTTAGCCTCATACATGTTTGCTTTGCTTTCAGACAGAAAGCTGGTAATAAGTATTTAGTAACTACGTTAGTGCATTCGCGTTTCTACATGCGAAATTTTACTTTCTTCTTTAGAGCATCTAGAAAGTAATGTTGCTTATAGTTATAGGTTCAAAGCAACATAGAATACTATGGGTTGTTTAGAAATGGTTTTCTCAAGAGTTCTTGTGGGAATTGATGGTTCAGAAGTTTCAGAAGGAGCATTAGATGTTGCCATAGAGATTTGTAAGAGATTTAATGCAACACTTTACATAATGTATGTTATAGAGCCGATACTTGTACCATCAGTAGATAAGGCTAAGATAAGAACAATATTGAATGCTTTGAAAGAACATGCGGATAGAATAGTTTCTAAAGCGCTAATAAAAGCTCAAAAAGAAAATATCGAAGTAAAACCAATAATAACTGAGGGAAAACCTGGTCCGGAAATATGTAAGAAAGCTTCTGAACTAAAAGCAGATCTTATCGTTGTTGGTTCCAGAGGTTTGGGTGCGATAAGCAGGTTTATTGTAGGAAGTACTTCCTCTTACCTTTTCAACCACTACACTAATAAGTCGATTCTTATCGTAAGATAGCCGAATAAAACCATATTTAAATTCTTTTTCTCCATAAACCAACAGTTTCTTATTACAGTAAAATAAACATACTATAAAACTCATTAGTAGTATCTTGAAGGCGAAGTAGATAATGGTCATGAAAGAACTCTTAGATGAATTCCACAACTATGTAGAATTCTGGATGGATAAATCTCCTGAGCAAATAAAAAAGCTTCTTAAAGCTATTAGAGGTTATAGAGAAACCGGGTGTACTCTCAATACGTGAAAAAGAACTCATAGCAATAGCTCTCTCGGTTATGGCACAATGTAAATGGTGCATTTCATTTCACGTAAACTCAGCATTAAAAGCCGGGGCAACAACTGAAGAAATCAGAGAAGCAGCATGGGTAGCGGTTCTAATGGGCGGAGGTCCGCAATTAGCATATATGCAGCTTGTAGAAAAAGCACTAGAGGAGTTCGCTAAGAAACAGTAATTTTAACATTTAAGCTCATATAACCTAAAAATTCCTTTTTCTAAATCTGAAAGAACAGTTTCCGACCACCAGCTATGGGATTTGCGGAGAAATTCGAAATTATTAGTACTAAAACTAAGACTTACGCACATGAACATGCTTCATTAACTCTAAACACTAAAGTTTAATCTCCATAGTTAAAAAGAGAAAAACATAGTGTTATGTATGCCTATTATTGAGGGAATCATGGTGAAGCTGGTGAAGAATTTTTGGTGCGGGGGGTGGGATTTGAACCCACGCAGGCCTACGCCATCGGGGCCTCAGCCCGACCCCTTTGACCTAGCTCGGGCACCCCCGCACAGTGTCCCGATTAGCTATGTAGTTTCGGGTGTTTTTTAAGGTTAGCTTTCTTTAGAAAATATTTGCTCCAAATCCTTTATTGAGATTTTCTCTAATTTTTCAATGTTATTTTCGAAGAATTTAGACACTATTTCAGCTATTTCTAATTTTTCCTTTGCTTCGCTGGATTCCAATATTCCCTCTTTTACTGCTTTCTCTAGTTTCTCTACGTCTATTTCTCTTACTTCATTTTTCGTAGCTACTACGTCGACTTCATAGTCTATGTACCTTATTTTCCCCGGTACAACTTCCGGAGGTGAGTTTATGTTCAAATATATTCCCTTAAATTCTCCATTCTTCGAGAAATACTTATGAATTATTACCGGATATTTTGTTGAAAACTCCATTAAATCATAGTCGCCGGGTTTTTTCTCAACACCCAATCCATCATATATCCCCTTACTTCTAAAAACTCTCTTTACGGTAACATATGCTTCATCATCTTCTACGGTCAGCTTAATTATTTGACCTGGGGTTAGCTTCTTAATGGTGTTTTCGAGAATACTTATATGTTCTATTTCAATACGTGTTTTCTCCTTGGCTTTTTCGTAAACATAGTGTAGCAGTATTTCTGAAACATCGTCTGCTATTTCCGGTTTACTAAGCAGTACGTATTCTGAATAGTCAACTATTTCGGTTAATTCATCGCTTAACGATTTATATTTGTGATGCCCTTTAACCGTAGGATAAACTTTCGATCTAATTTCATCTAAGCATTTCTTATTCTCACTTGAGAAAACCATTATTCCGAAAAACTGCCCCGCATATATGAGTTCTCCCTTCTTAGCCTTATCGAATTTTGACAGTATTTCGTTAGCGTATTTTACTGTGTTTTGGAGATCAAACATTAATTCATCTACTTTACCTATTGTTGCTGCACTTCTCCACTTAATACCCCAATTACCCTCTATTTTCATGAGGGATGCTAGCGTTTTCAGGTTTCTTCTAAGCTTAGGATCTGTAATGTGTTCGCTAAAGAACACCCTACCTGATTTACCATGTATTAGTACTACGTATTTTCCATGTACCATGTAGTTCCTCGATAGAACAGCCATGTTATTTGGGGGTAGAAGAGGCCTACTTATATCAACCACTACTTCATCTCCTACATTTAAATGCTCCCTTAAAACACCTCTAATTCCGCTAATACCCAGATCAACTATGGAGACGTCATCCTTTACTTCAACAGCTACCCCCTTAACTATTCCGTGGAAGGGTAGTTTGCTAACATATGTTATCGGAGGCTCTATAGCTTCCTTAAGAACATTATAGACTGCTTTCGCTCCCTCATAGTCTCCAATAATTAGAACTCCTTGCCTATGCTCTAAATCCTTAACAGTTACGTTAGGTGGAGTTAATGTTTCCTTTAAACCAAATCTTTCCTTAATTTTCTTGGACGCATGGCAAATGTTAAATCCTTTATCGTAAAGTATTTTCGAAATAGCTGTAGCATAAATCCCCCTAACTCTTACATTAACTGTATTCATGAAGTAACACCGCTTACACTGTTAATCATTGCTGGATTTTTAGAGACTAATGCCTACATTGTTTAGAAGAAAGAATTAGAGGGTGAATTTTTTAAGTTCCCATCTATAGCTAGTCTCTTACGGTTTCTAATAATGTAACAACATTCCATATTCTCGTCCTAGCGTAAGGCGGCATATTGGGGTCTTGAGATATCTCGTCTAACACGCTTATCGCGTTTGCCGCTCTCACACCATAGCTTAAGGTTGGGTTTTGAAGATGCCTTATCGCTTCAGTGCATGCTCTCCTAATGTTCCTAGGAACACTAGTGTCGTTAATTATTGATGTAAGCATCATTATAGCCATTCTTATCTTAGCTTCTCTTTCATCAGCCTGCTGCCTCATCATTCAAAACCACCCTCCACTTACCTATTCTGGGCTTAGCACAATATATTTAGACAGGTTTTTGTTTAAAGTCCTTTCGGAGGTCTGAAACTGTAATGTCTGAGAAAGTAGGTAAGGATTATATTAAGAAAATGGCTGACCTGCTAAAATCAGGAGCAACAATGCTCTCGATAACGTGCCCTAAAGACAAAGTTCCCCTCTTTAGGTTAAAAACGGGAGAGGTAATATGTCCTGTTTGCGGAACAAGATTCTACATTGTACAGAGCGAAGCTGAACATGCAACAGTAACTGCTTCCATAGCTTTAGAAGATCTTGAGAGAAACGTTATTACGAAAATAAATCAGATAAATGAGCTTCTCTCAACACTTGACGCTTCATCTGTAAGTAAGGAAATGCTTGAATCACTTAAACTATGGCTTGAAATACTTGAGAAAATAGAAACGCTAAGAAAAACCCATAGGAAATAGCAGTTTTTTAACAAGAACTAGAGCTTCATCGACAACTTTCTCTAAAGGCTCCATACCGTTTATTAACGTAAGTTCCCCATCTCCTACCATGTTCAAATATATTTCCCTAACTTTGCTCAAATACCTTATGTTCTCAAAAAGCTTCTTCACATTGCCCTGTCTACTTTTTCTTCTAATAGCTTCTTCAGGTGTTATGTCGATATATATTGATAGGTCAGGTTTTGGCGCAAACTTATTGAGCTCCTTAACCCAGCTTATGGGTGCGCCTAAAGCTCCCTGATAAGCTATTGATGAAAAATAGTACCTATCCGTTACGACAATAATGTTCTTACTTAGTGATGGAATAATCTCATTAATTACATGCCATAATCTATCTGCTGCGAAAAGCAGCGCTTCAATTCTAGCATCCTGTCTCTTTTCAGCTGAAATTATCTTGTCCTTAATCAGTAAGCCTATGGGCGATCTTGTTGGTTCGGAAGTGTATAGGGCCTTGATGTTTTTCTCATTAAGCCATTCAACTATTTTCTTAGCAATTGTTGTTTTACCTGACCCGTCAATTCCCTCTATGGCTATCAAGTATCCTTTATCCAATAAGCATTACCTCTACTTGACAATAATGTGTCCTTCTCTGCCATTTACTACTATGTAGTCTCCGTTTTTAACAATTTTAAGAATGTTTTCTTTGAAAGAATCCATTAGCGGTATTTCGGAAATAACACAACCTATTATGATGATAGGTTCGCTCTTAACATTTAAGATTGCTTTTGGAGCGACATTGTTTTTAGCTAGTTGATATATTATGTAGGATCCTACAGTGCTTCCCTTACCGTAAGGGAAAACAAAGACTTTGTCTTTAATGCTTAAACCCCTTAATGGATGGTCTTTCCTAACAATAATGCCCGTTTTAGGATCAATATCTCCTAGGAAGGAAATTGGTTCTTTAGAAACAAGAGCTTCTCCTTCAGCATATCCTTCAACGAGAACTCTACCCCTAATTATCTTCAAGAATCAGCACCTAAAGCTAGTTTTAAACATTCGAGAGTTTTACATAGTCTAACCTTTACTCCATGAATATTCTCTAAGTAATATGCATGTTTTATAGAGTTCGTAGCTACAGTGGAAATTCTCATTTTATCTAGGGGAGCTACTACGAGACATGTGTCCCTTAAAACTCTTATTCCACGCTTCCTAAATTCCTCAAGAACATTACGTGGTATTTTAGAATACATGTGTCTTGAGATCGCAAGAAAAACAGGGTATTTCGCTTTTACCCTCTCCTTGGAGATGTACTTCCAAACACTAACTACTTCATATAAGGAGAGATGCGGGCACCCTAGAAATACAACGTCGAAGTTCCCGCTGTAAGAATATTTTGCAAAGTATTTTTCCAAATCATACTTTTCCACATGTATTCTCTCTTCAACATAGCTTAAATCCGCATTTTTAGCTTCAGGTGAAACATTCTCAACAATACACATTGGAAGAGGAGATGATGTACCCACCCCGGCACACATAGCCTTAACTAAGTCTAGTTTCTCTTTCAAACTAGGCTTCGTCTTAACATAGGGTATTTTGTCCTTAGCTAAGTCGCCAATTATGAAGCCCAACGTACTAGCATATGCTTGTTCTTCAATACTTACCTTCGCATCAACTATTACCCTGGGTTTTCTGTTTTCGCTTAAATGCATACCCATGTAAGGTGTTTTACCGATAAGTGCACTAAATAAGCTACTCGGACCTCCTTCACGATTTGTTCTAGCACCATAAACCGTGTTTGCGTAAAGTACTGCGCTTGACTCTCCCCACGCTAAATGCTCACCAAACGATGGCTCTCTAACATAATATGGAGTGCAGGTACATGTTGTTTTAACGCCCATTTTCGAAAGAGCATTAATTATTCTTAACTGTTTTACAAAAAACTCCTCAGGGATATTAAGGGACTTCCAAAATTCAAGATCAAAGCCCGCCGGATTACATGTAGAAAAAACTTTAACTTTTACTTTGGAAAGTTCCTCAATAAACTCTAAACCTGCATCCCCAATGTTTCTATATGATATTCCGGAAATATGAGCATGGACGATGTTAACAAGTCTTTCGGCACCCATAGCTTCTCCTAATTTCACTAGAGCCTTCATTGCCTTCTGATATTCAGGTCCATATTCTCCAGAAAGTATTTTTTCTTCCTCTTTAGTTAAGTACATGAATAATCATCAAAGCTTGACTTTTTCAAACGACTCCTGCGGTTTATCGAGGGGTTTGGTAGCGTCGATACCAACTTTCGTTGTTAAACTATTTTCAGCTAAAGGATCTAATGAGGATCCTCTAACATTCTTTATCACTACGAGGTCTCTATCAGCTCTAAACCTTGTAGCTATAGCCCATTCGACATCGTTCAAATCGTTTACATCAATGTCGTCATCAACTACAACAACATGTTTGAGGCTCGGGTGCCCACTGAAAGCGGCTAAAATAGCGTTTTTACCATCACCCTCAGTTTGCTTTTTAATAGAAACAATAGCGTGCAACCATCCTCCGCCGCCAAAAGTTAGTCTAACAGCTTTAACCTCAGGCACAACCTTTCTAACACTATCCCATATTGAAACCTCTCTTGGAAAACCCATTAGTAGCTTATGTTCCACTCCTCCAGGAAGTATTTCCTGAAATATTCCTCCCCCATATCTAACCCATATCTTCTCTATTTCAATTACTGGTTGCTTCCTAACAATATCGTATGTTTCCAAAATATCTACGAAGGGGCCTTCACTAACTTCCAAATCATATCTAAGCTTACCTAAAAATATGAATTCTGAAACCAAAGGTGTAGGTATCTCTGTTTCGCCAATATATGCAGCCTTCATTAAGCCTCCGATTAGAGAATTAGCTACTTCCATTTCATATACTCCATATGGTGGCGAAAACGATGCGCACAAAGTAATTAGGGGATGGGTGCCTACAAGTATTACTACTGGCAAGTGCTTGTTCTCTTCTTTAAACTTAGAAAAAATTCTATAGAGGTGGCGAGGAACGATTCTTATAGCAACCCTCCTATTATCAATAACCATTAGTCTATGAATTGAAGCATTATAGTTTCCTTCACCATCACCTGCGAGAACAATTGAAGAGGTAACATATTTTCCTCCATCCTTAGGGTAGAATTTTAAGATAGGTAAGTCAGCTAAGCCAATATCTTTCTCAACATAGTAGTTCTCCAGCGCGTCCTCGGATAATTTTATTGGTGAATTTAAGGCGTTTAGAAATTTAAGATAGAGATCACCATCGGTTTTAACATTTAATTCCCTTTTGAAAACATCTCTTGAAAAAACTGCGTTCATAGCTAAGGGAAAATGTTTTTCATCAACGTTTTTGAAAATTACAGGCGATAGTTGATTACGGTACGCTATCTTAGAAGCTTCAAGAACGCTACTTACTTTCTCGTTTATTTCTAGGAGCTTTTCACGAACATATTTTCTATTTAAATAGCTACTTAGGGTTAAAGACTCCACTTACCCTGCTCCCTCACAACACCTGTTTCTTTATCGTAATGAAGTTTTATGTTACCTACTATTAATCCTCCTATTTCACCTCTATACGTCGTTCTTACTTTTATCTTTGAGTTTTCAAAATCAATACTTTCAATATATCCTACAGCTACCTCCTCCATATCCCTATTGAGAATGCTTACTATCAACCCTTTTTCCCAACCTTCTCTAAGAATCTTAAGCCTTATCGGACCATAGTTCTCTCTTAGTTTCCTCATAGATTCCATATCTATTGTTATCATGTTACCTCTAACGATTAAGTACATTGTTTTATTTGCTAATGTTCCTAAAACTATTTTGGAGTTCTTAGGTAGTGAAAGTATTTCAGATACTGAGTTCAGCTCCTTATTTTCAAGAATTCTTCCTGAAAGAATGTCTAGACCTAGGAGAGGAGCTTCTTTGAGACTGAGTTCTTTAATTTCAGAGTCCTTGAAGTACCTTGTATAGGCCAGTTCTCTTATACTTCTTCTTTCTCCGAGTGATCTTTCCTTAACAAACTCTGGCGGCTCAATAATTTTAAGATCAACATTGAAGTTTCTAAGAACGTTCTTGAGCCTTTCGATTTCGCTTAAACAAGTGTTCTTCCTTATCACAAAAACAGCATCTGGTTTAACGTGGAATATTGTTTTAAACTTCGCTTCTACGGCTCTGCTCCCTTTAAACCACCCGTCAGTATTTATAACTACAACCTCTGCTTCTCTTCTTAACGCTTCTCTCAATAGTTTAACTATTGAGAGAATTAACCTATCAATAACTCCATAGGGTGTTGTTGTCCCTATGAACGAGTACATTGCCGGTTCAACTTCTGTTAGCGTTAGATACTGTTTATCTATGAACCCTAATGTTACGAAGGTTGGAGGGCCAATGTCAGCTTGTCCTATGTCGGCATCTACAACAGCTGTTTTAAAGCCTAAATTAGCTGACATGTTGGCTAGTAACGTTGTGAATGTTGATTTCCCCGAGTCAACAGTTCCTATAACAACAATTATCAATGGTTTTTCCTTAGCCTCTAAGACTTCCCTTGAAATATTCTCCCATTCAGTAACGATGTCTTTCTCGACAATCTCGTATTTCCCGTTTTCGCCGACTATAATGCTTACTTCGGAATCTTCATTTGCTATAAGTGCTGCTGATTTGTAGCTTGGTACAATGTATTTGAAGGGGGGTTTAGCTATATATCCAAAAATTCTTAGTGAACCTTTTGTAAGCACGAGTGAAAGAGGACCTTTAACTCTTAATATGTTGTTTTTCTTTAAGCTTATATCCTCCTTAAGCATTTTCCCATTCTACCCTTAAACCTCTTTTTAACGCAATATGGATTGCTGAAGCGACATCTCTAGGTACCTTATGCCTAGGCTTCATAGGGGTTATTGGAGGTTTTGTTGTTTTATTTTCACTTACAAACTCTAAATCTACTCTACCATATGTTGATTTAATGTTCCTATATATGAGTTCAGCTATAATTGAAGAAGAGGGCTCTTTGAACCCTATTCTTATAACACATTTGTTGTAGGGATATTTTTCTAGGACATTTAAAACATAGTTTATTAAAGATTCCTCGTTATCGAAAGTTTTTCCTTCAAGAAACTCCCCATCACCAAGCACTGCAATGCCCGTTCTCTTACCAGGATCAATGCCTATTGCTAAAATATTGTATGCTATTTTTCTTTTTAAGAGAAGCTTTACTTCCTCGACAACCTTATCTACAGTTTCACTATCTTTCACTATCAAAGCTATTTTGTCTTTACCTACAATTTCTTCGGGAGAATCCGTAATTATGACATCTACTTCATCACTTAATTCGCTAAGTAATTTAATGGGTAATCTATTTTCAACTATTTTCCTTAATAATCTCCTTAGTAACGCTGGATTCTTTATATAGGCTCCTATCTTCATAGCTTAAACCATTAGTGACTTCAACATTAAACTTATGTTTTACCTATTTAACACTATACACTATAGGGTTTGAGTTGAGGTGAAAATTAAGCTTAACGACATTTATACCGAAGGAGAATTAACTTTAATTTACGGTCCTGCATCCTCTGGCAAAACAACCTTAGTTACTAAAATAGCCTATAGTGAGGTCCTAGATGGCAAAGCAGTTTTGTTTGTAAGTACGGAAAATGAGCTTTTCATTGAAAGACTTAGTGGTAATGATAAGGTTCTCAAAAGGATTGTTATTGTCCCTATTAGAGACTATAGTGTCCAACATTTCCTAATAACAAAGGCACTGTCAAAAATCATTAGAGAATATGGCATTAATGTTTTAGTGGTGGACAGTATTACGGGGCTTGCTAGAGGCGAAGAAGATTATGCTAAAGCAACCCATATGCTAAAGCATCAGTTAGCATCTCTACTGAAAGAGGCTAGAACATGGAAAATACCCGTGATTTTAACTAGTCAAGTTAGAGCTATTATTGATGAGTATGAAGGTTATGAAGCTTCAGCTAGATCTATACTAGAATATTGGTGCAGTAATATAGTGAGGCTTAGCATTATTGAAAGGGGGTTTAGAGAAGCCCTTATTGAGAAATCTTCTAATCCAGAGATAGAAAGGAAAAAGTTCCTCTTCGAAATAGTTGGTGATGGCATTGTTAAGCTTGGATAGCTTCCTTTACGTGTTTAAGCTATTCTTACCGGCTCTAGTAGCTAACGGATCACCTGTTTTATTGAGGGAAGGATATCCCTTAGACTTTAGGAGAAACTTTATTGATGGCAGAAGAATTTTAGGTGACGGTAAAACATTTGAAGGTTTTGCTCTAGGATTATTTTTCGGCTTCTATACTGGAATTGTTGAGGCAATAGTTTTCAAAAACATGTTCTTCATTGAAATAGGGTTTCTTAGCAGTTTAGGAGCGCTAATAGGGGATATTATAGGATCATTTATTAAGAGGAGAATGGGTCTTAAGAGAGGAGATAAAGCGCCTCTTCTCGATCAACTAGATTTTATTTATGGTGCTGCTTTATTCTTAATTATTGTAGGGATAACTTTCGATATTCCATCCTTTATAATATTTCAAGTATTGGTGATTTTTTTACATATAGTCACAAATAGAATAGCGTATTATTTGAAGTTAAAACCTGTTCCATGGTGATTAGCTCATTTCTCACCATATTTCCCATCCCTTAACGAACACATAGACTATAAGTGTTAGTAAAGCAGAAACAGTGAATAGTAAAGCTCCTATTCCGAAAACTATGTTGAGTAGTCTTTGTGATTTAATGATTCTTGAAGACTCTATCATCAATACTCCGCCTAAAGCGCCTAAAAACAGCAATACACTCATACCAAGAGTTTCCGACCCGGTCTGCCTTATGAGACCATAGTAGCTACTTGTTGCTGGAACAATAACTATGAGCCTTCCACCAATAACTATCATTGGGGGTACACTGTTAACTAATGCGTAAACAACGCCGGCTAAAATAGATGATGCAAGAGCTAGAACAGTAAAGATCCCTATATACGTGATGTGTTTCTCTATTCCGTTAACTAATCGTTCAATAAACGTTTTCCTAGCCAATTCTACCACATCTTTGGCTCATTGGTGAGTCATGTATGAGCTAGAATATATTAACTTTCTCGGAGTTAAAAATATTAGTATGCTGTTACCTTTCACTCACTACAGTTGAGTAAAAGACGTTTTGAGGGCGTTTAATCTTGGGCTTACCTGAAATAATGCCGAAAACCCGTAAGGTTTTCTATGTTGCCGCTCTAATTGCGATACTTCTATTAGCTTTCACTATTAGAATGCAGCCTACAAAATATGGAATATACCTTTACGAGTACGATCCTTACTTCATGTATTGGGTAACCGGGAAACTAGTAGACCACGGTCCCCTTTACTGGTTTAATTTAACAGCTGATAATGTAAAGAACTTCTGGTATCCATGGGGTAGGGATGTTTGGAAAACAGAGTATCCAGGAGTACCTATGCTTGGCTACTTAGCCTACAATATAGGTAGGCTTTTCGCACGGAATATTTCGGAAAACGAATTGCTCATGATAATAGGGGTTGTTTTACCTCCCCTAGCGGGGGTTT
>Ga0190363_1002022_pt1 | contig 11805 bp, 14 predicted proteins | sample 48721867_MG_FD_161272 | JGI IMG/M metagenome (GOLD analysis project Ga0190363, IMG submission 161272) | Hydrothermal vent microbial mat bacterial communities from Southern Trench, Guaymas Basin, Mexico - 4872-18-6-7_MG | ecosystem: Environmental > Aquatic > Marine > Hydrothermal vents >...
AATAAATATCGGGGGATGGAAAAATCCACGACCTCCCCATTTCGAGGACTTGAAACGGGGCGGTGGGGGACATCTATTACACGGAGATGTTAAAAAAGGGTGATTAGAGGGCGAGAGGGCTTAGAGGCTGGGATGATCAACCACCAAGACCTGGAGAAGCTCCTGAGGATGTTCCTAGCAGCGGATAAGACATCGGGGCTAACCGATAGGATGAGGAGGCCCTGCCCCGACTGTGGAAGGCTTCTCAGAAGGGGAAAAGACAACATCAAATGGTTCTGCGACAACCCCAAATGCCCAGTCATCTACGTCATATACGACCCCCTATGGCTGAAACCCCTCAAGATAGCGAGAGAAGCCGAGAGGAGAGAGCGATGAGCCGGCGAATTTTTTCCCAGGATATGACTGGTGGCAGTCACAAGAAGGTCAGGGTCAGCCTCAGCCTCAGCAGGGGGCTCGTCGAGGAGATAGATGCCATGAGGGGATTGATACCCCGCTCAGCCATAGTGGAGGCCCTACTACAACTAGCCCTCAGAAGGGTGAGGAGGCATCGTCAAAGCCACATCTCACCCGCCCTTCCCTACGGGGAGTCCCCTAGGTCTAAGGAGGATGACGGCTATGATGAATATTGGGATGAGAGGCACATATTCGCCGATCCATAATACGCCGAGGGGGTGGAAGAGGAGGCCTGGAATCAGGAGCTCCAAAACCGAGACCGTGAAGCTTGTGATCAAAGCTGAGAGAGGCGGCCCAAAGCCTGACAACAGACCAGCAGCCAAAAGGGAGTTCATAAATCTCAGCGGAGTCAGCGTCGGAGAGGAGCAGAACCAAAGCGGATACAAGGCCCCAGCGATGGTTGAGAGGCATCCAGCCAATGTCCAGACGAGAACCTGAAGCCTATAGGGGTTGAGGCCTACAACCATCACCAGCTCAGGATTCTCCGAAGCCGCCCTCAGGGCTATGCCCACATCGCTCCGTCTAAACATCCAGTCGAGGAGGATCGTTGAGCCTAGGGCTAGGAGGAGGGCGACGGGAAATACGAGAGCCACCCCACAGATCCTATGATCCACCTCCTTAAGGCAGAAGCGATAATCGTAGAAGACGGATTGGAGGGATGTGATCCTCGTATCCCAGATTCTATGGGCTAAACCTGGATACAGCAAAAGCCCATGGGAAGTCTTCCATAGCCACCAGGACAGTATACCCAGAAGACCTAGAAGGACGATCTGATGCGCCAACATAGCTATCGACAGCCTCAACGCCGATGCTCCACGCTTCACCAGAGGCCTAATCGAGGACAGATAGAGCAGGCAGCCCAAGCCTCCACCGAGGAGGAGGGCGAGGGGAAAGCCGAGATAAGGGGAGAACCCAAACCCCTTAGAGAGAACAAGGGTGATGAGCATCCCAAAGCCCATGAGAGCCGTCTGACCGAAGTTAGGGGCATCATGAACCCTATAGATCAGCGTGAAGCCGAGATTCAAAAGCGTCAATAGACAGCCATAGATGACGACGGCGGTTAAGAGGGGAATCAACCCATGATCCCCTCACCAACCAGAATACTTTAACCCTCCTAATCGGTGAATCCCGCTTCATATTCCTCATAAGGTTAGCAGAATTCCCTTCATCCAACCGTCACTCCTCTCCTCTTGGAGCCTTGAATCCCCCAAAGGCTGTAGCCCCGAGGCCCGAAGACCCCTGGCCAACTCTACACAGGCCTGGGGTAAGGATCATCGCCACCGCGAGGCTGAGACCATGAGTCTCATGGCCGCCCTCAAACGCCTCCTCGGCGGAGAGCGTCCACCAAAGGCTGAGAGATGGGGCGTCGGAGGCCCCATATACGAATGGCTGGAGGGGGACTATCGATGGTTCAGGCAGGATGAACTGGTGCACCGATGCATCCTGGTAAACGCCTTCTTCTCAACCATGGCCTCAGGCTTCGACACAGTCCTCGAGGCCTCCAGGCCTGGAGTCGACGTCGCCGACTACCGGTTTGTGAAGGAGCGGATCGACGAGTTCAACCGCCGCGTCAACCTCGACTTGGCACTATTCATCGCCCAGGTTAAACGCAGCATCTACGGCCGAGCAGGCTTCGAGATCGTCTTAAGGGCCGATGGATCGCCTTCAAGGCTTCTCCCACTAAGGAGTGAGAGCCTCAGACCCAGGCTCGATGAGGGCTGGAACCTCATCGGCTTCGACTATCAGGGTCGAAGAGGCTTCTACACCCCTGATGAGGTTCTCTACTTCGTCAACCTCCCCCTCGAGGCCGATATGGTAGGCGTAAGCGACATAGAGCCCATAAGGGCCGTCTGTAGGGCGAGGCATGAGCTCCTACGGGAGGACTTCCCAGAGATCATTCGAAGCCTCTGGGCTCCCTACATAATCCTGAGGGCTGACACCAGGGGATTGGCCGCCGATGAGGTTGACAGGGCGCTGGAGGAGCTGGTTGAGGTTCTAAAGGCCGGTAAGAGCATCGTCGTCAATGAATCCGTTGAGGCTCAGGTTGTCCCCCTCTCCCCAGACATTAAGGGCCTAGTGGAGCTCCTCGATCGGCTTGATCAGGCGATCATAGCCAACTTCGCCGTCCCAAGGCTCCTTCTCGGCAGACCGGTGGAGAATAGGGCGACGGCCTACGCGGAGCTGGAGGCCTACATAAATGGCCCAATAGCCCACATCAGGCGATACCTGAAACGTGAAGTCGAGAGACAATGGTATCAGAGATGGACGAGGTGGATCCTCAGCGAGAGAGGCCTTGACGCTGAGAATCCCCCAGTCAGGGTGAAGCATCGCTGGAGGCCGTTGAGGCTGAGAGACCTCTACGAGATGATGCGGGGAGTCTCCCTCCTCTGGGGTCGAGGCGAAGGCCCCCTCGCTGGGAGATTGGGGAAGGTCTGGGAGCTCCTCGGATGGGATCCCTCAGAGCTGGGTGAGGAGCCATGAGTCTTAGAGAGCTATGCTTCCAAGCCTCCCTCAACAGCCTCCGAACAGGGAGGCTCGCAACCTTCTACATCATCGACACAACCCTAAACAGGAATGGATGGAGAGTCACCGATGAGGCCCTGGAGAGGGCGCTGCCAACGCTGCTGGGCAAGCCCCTCGGCTGCGTCCCAGGATATGGGGTGAACCATGTAGCTGAACCCCAGATCGTCGGCCGCTTCATCACAGCTGAGAAGCCCGACGGCTACCTCCTGGCGACGGCTGAGATCACCGACCCAACAGCTTGGGAGAAGCTCCAGAGCGGAGAGTGGGGCCCCGTCAGCGTCGTCATAAAGGCCTACAGGGTGAGATGTAGCCTATGCGGAGCCGACGTCACCTCAGGGCCTGATGAACACATCCTAAATGGGGAGGGCCACCAGGTCATCGAGGACTTCACCTTTGAGAGAGTCGACTTCGTCTCAAATCCAGCCTATCCATCAGCCCGCCTCATCACCCTCAAGGCTGCCGCCGTCCCCTACGAGGAGACTCCAAAGGCTCCGATGGACTACCCCTGGGATGCGGATGAGGCTGAGAGGCGGATAAGGCTCTGGGCTGGAGGCCCAGATAAGGAGAACATCGATTGGTCGAGGTATCGGAGGGCCTTCGCCTGGTATGATGTCTCAAACCCTGAGAACTTCGGCAGCTATAAGCTGCCCCATCACGATGTCATCGACGGACGCCTCCACGTCGTCTGGAGAGGCGTCGTCGCAGCGATGCAGAGCCTCCTAGGGGCGAGGGGAGGCGTCGACATTCCCGAGGCTGATCGAAGGGCAGTCTATGAGCATCTCGCAGGCCACTACAGGGAGTTTGGACGTGAACCCCCAGAGTTCAGGGCTTCATGGTTTACCCATTCGGGCCTCGGGGTCAAGCCCGAGGGTGGAGGGGTGGAGGAGATGGAGGTGGAGGAGCTGAGAGCCGAGGTGGAGTCGCTGCGGAGGAGGGTTGAACGGGTTGAGAGACTTCTTGAGGCCTCTCAGAGGCCTAAGGCGAGGCCCAACGGCCTAGACGAGGTGAGATCGGCGATGGAGGAGGCTCGACTGAGGCTCTTCGGATATAGGAGGGATAGCTGATGGCCGCCGGCGACATTAAATACGAGTATGGTCTATGGCTGCTCCCCGTCAGCAAGACGGCGGAGGCTGACATCTCCAAGGGGCAGCTCGTCTCCCTCAGCGATGGCGTCCCCGCGGCAGCTGGAGACCACGCCCCCTTCGGCGTAGCCATAGAGGACATAGCATCAGGCGAGGATATGAGGGGGAAGATCATCATCAGCGGCGTCGTGGAGGTCGTGGCCGGAGGCCCCCTATCGGCTCTGAGCTACGTGAAGGCTGGAGACGGCGGCAAGGTCGTCGATTACGTCGAGGGAACCGACGCCGAGAGCCTCATCGCGGGGATAGCCCTCGACGCAGCGGCGGGAGACGGCGACATCATAAGGCTGCTCCTGAGGTGAGAGGATGACGGGCATCAGGGTTTGGAGATCTCCACTCACCGGCGGCTACTATAGGCAGAGGAGGCCGATGGTCTTCGAGGCTCAGGCCCTGACGCCCAGCGATGTCGAGGCCATAGAGGCCGCAACGGTTCTCGACGAGGTCATCGGCCTCGCCCGACCCCAGTATAGGCTGAGAAGGATATGCCGTGAGGTGAGGATGGAGCGCCTAACAGCTAGGGTCGACATCGCCAGGGGGCTGACGGGGCAGGAGAAGGTTCCGCCGATGGTGGAGGCCGAGCTATCGGCTGAGACCTATGAGAGCATAGACTTCAACCTCTGGAAGAACGTCGTCCACGTAGTCATCAGCGATGAAGCCAGGATGAGGGCCGCCCACGACATCCTACGGCTGCATGTGGAGGATGCGGCGAGGGAGCTGGCACGGATGGAGAATAAGCAGATCGCAGAGGAGCTCGCTAAGGCCCCTGAGGTCTCAGCCTCAGGCCCCTGGGACTCGATGACCGGAGGCGTAAGCGACTACAACCCCTTCAACGACCTCCTAAACGTCTTCAACACCCTGAAGGCTGAGGGCTATGAACCCGACTACGCCGTCATGCATCCCAAGACGTGGGGAGGCTTCATAACGAACACCTATGTCCGAGACCTAGTCCAGGCAGGGGTCGCCGCCCTAGGCAGGGAGGGCGGCGAGTTCACCATTCCAGGCTACCCCTCGGTGAGGGTTGTCGTCGACCACGCGGTAATGCCGGAGACCAGCTGCTACGTGCTCTGCTCAACGGCTCCGGCCATCGTCCTAGGCGTCGGGCCGACGGAGGCTGCCCAGTATAGGGATGAGCGAGCCGGCTATTACGCCTACATCATAAGGCAGTGGCTCCAGCCGAGGCTCATCGTCGAAGAGGCCGTTAGGGAGATAACGGGGGCGCATAGCTAACCCCTCTTTTTCTCCGACGATTGGTTAAAGCCGCTTTAACCTAAATGGGGGTGGGAGGCTGCCCTACTCGGAGCCGGGTGATGTGAGGAGGCTCGTAGAGACCACCCTCAGCGACGATGAGATAGCTGAGATCATAGAGATATGCGACGCGGAGATCGACCGTAGAATAGGCCCTCAAAACCCTTCAGACCCCCTCATCAGGAGGCTGTCAGCCCTCCTGGCTGCTAGAACCATCAAGTTGAGGGAGCCGAAGGCGAGGGCCATCGGAGAATACCGGGAGGAGTCCGGCGACATATTAGACATCTGGGAGTGTGAGATCGAGCGCATCTATAGGCTCTATGAGGCCTTCAAGCTCTCATCGACGAGTTATCGATACATGGAGGAGTCCAGGCCTTGAGGGATGACCCATGCGCACCGCCTTCGATGAAACACTGAGGGCTATCTCCATCATCCTAAGCCTCCTCAACTCGGAGTCGAGGAGGTGGACAGCCCTCTACATGGAGGCGATAGCTGAGGGAGTCTCACCCAGCGCCTTCAGAAACATCCTGAGATGGCTGCTTAGACATGGATACGTTGAGAGACCTAAGCGAGGCGTCTATAGGGCCACGGAGAGGGGGAGAAAACTCCTTGAGGCCCTACCCTGGAGAAAGCGATGTAGACAGACGAGGCTGGATGAATACATCGAGTCCTAATCATGGGCGATGGGTCGACTCTACACCATAAGATTTCAGTGAAGATACCCATATTGAGTAAAACCTTAATATCAAAACCCCGATTATTCGAAACACACGGAGGATTCCGGTTGGCCGAGATGATCGATGAGGTGCTGGAGAGGAGTCTTGGGAAGACGGTGTTGATAAAGCTGAGAAGCGGGCGGATACTGAGGGGAGTCCTAGAGGGCTTTGATCAACATATAAACCTCGTCCTACGAGATGCGGAGGATATCAGCGACCCCGAGAACGTGGAGAAGATTGGAACCATAATTCTGAGGGGAGACAACGTAGTTATGATCTCGCCTCCACCTTAAGGTGATCCTTCATGCCGACTAAGCATGCCATCCATCATGGAAAGAGGGTTCACATCCGTTGTAGACGCTGCGGCCGGAGAGCGTATCATATACGGAAGAAGCGCTGCGCGGCCTGCGGCTTCGGGGCTTCAAAGAGGCTGAGGAGATACTCCTGGAGCCGTAAGACCCTGAATCGATCGAGGAGAATAGTGTGAGGAAAATCATGGGAGATTTCTGATAGCTATATCTTGAGTAGCTGCGGATATCTGAAGAGGCTGTCAGCCGCTATTGTGACCAGCCTACATCCCTCCCCGAGCTCCTCGGCCACCTTGATGGCCGCGTGGACTGCCGCCCCCGTCGAGGGGCCTACCAGTAAGCCCTCTAAAGCCGCCAGCCTCCTAACGGTCTCTATGGCCGCCGCCTGGGAGACCTCGATGACCTGATCAACTATATGCCTATTCTCGATGTAGAATCTCGGCTTTATCACCTTGGATAATCCCCCTATCCTATCCTCATGTCTCGCCTCCTCGTGCACGAGGGCTGAACCCCTTGGGACTACGCCGATGATCCTAACCGATCCGATCTCCTCCTTCAGCCTCCTCCCAACTCCTATAATGGTGCCGCCGGTTCCTATGCCCATGACGAAGGCGTCGATGTCTCTATTCATCTGTTCCAATATCTCTGGGCCTGTGGTCTCATAGTGGGCCTTGATGTTGGCCTCATTCTCAAATTGATTTAGGAAGACTCCCCCCATCTCCTCAGCCATCTCTCCAGCCCTCCTGAACTGCTCCTCCTCGCTTTCGATCCTCACCGTCTCCGCTCCTAGAAGTCTGAGGGCCATCTCCCTAACCTCTGAGACCTCCGGCTCTAGGATGAGCATCGGCCTCAAGCCGAGTCTAGAGGCGATCCAGGCTATGGCCGTCGCCGTGTTCCCGCTGCTCACCTCGATGACGGGGTCACCCCTCCTCAATAGACCCTTTTCAACGGCGTCTCGGATCATGTAGTATGCTATGCGATCCTTGTGGCTGCCACCTGGATTGGTATACTCCAGCTTCAGATATATCTCAACTCCCTCAGGGGCTATGCGTCTCAGCCTCAGGAGGGGAGTCCCACCAATCAGCTTTGATAAGGCTTCAAGCTCCTCCATCATATCAGTTGAGATAGGATGCGTCCCCTTATAAGAGGGAGCCTTAGAGGTTTAAAAGGGGAGGGTTAGGTCACCCTCGCTCCGTTTGGTATATCCCTATCGACGGTGAGGAGGGCCAGCCTGCCGTCGTGCTCCGCCGCTAGAAGCATGCCGTTGGAGACCACGCCGAATATCCTCGCCGGCTTGAGGTTTTTAAGCACTATTATCCGCTTACCCATCAGCTCCTCCGCCGTGTAGTAGCCCACTAAACCCGTGACGATCTGTCGAACCTCATCTCCCAGGTCTACCCGCATTTTATAGAGGCTCTTCGACCCTGGTATGCGCTCCACCTCTACGACGGTTCCAACTCTCATGTCGAGCTTCTTAAACTCCTCTATGGTGACGATGCCGCTCATAGAGGCACCTCCAATATCTCCCCCTCAACTCCTATTTAGTTATAGCCTTCAGCTGCGCCCTGTACATATCTATGATCTCCTTAACCCTCGTCGCATCTTCAGGCCCCTTATCTGTTCTCCATCGGCCTGTGAACCTTGGGAACCTTATGGCCAATCCTGATCCCTCTCTAATGACGTTGAAGGCGCAGGTATGAGTTGGACTAAGCGTTATCTCATCCCCTATAACCTCTATTACGACCGCCGGCTCAAACCAGACGTCAGCCTCCAACAATGCGTCAACCCTCGGATGCTTGTGCTCGATTTGATATTCCTTCAACTTCTCGGGGAGCTCCGCTAGATCCTTATCGGTGAAGCCTGAGCCGACTTTACAGACGGTTCTAAACATATCTGCCTCATGGTCATAGGCGGCTGCGAGCAGCGCACCATAGGTTCCAGCCCTCTTCCCCCGTCCATAGAAGGCTCCGACAATGACGAGATCCACGGGTTCCACCATCTTGCTCTGATAGCTCCTCTTCAGCTTCACCCACAGCCATGATCGAGCTCCAGCCCTGTAGATGGATTCATCGCTCGTCGACTTCACGACGAGGCCTTCACATCCCTCGGCGATGGCCTCCTCGAAGAAGCGTTCCATCTCCCTTGGATCCGAGGTTCTCAGGGCTTTCACAAGCTTGAAGCGGTCGGTCTCCTCAACGATCTCCTCCAGCCTCCTCCTCCTCTCCAGATATGGTTTGAGGGTTAGATCCTCGCCGTCGACGTAGAGGCAGTCGAAGAGGTATACTGCGATGGGATACTTCTCCATCATCTCCTCGATGCCATACTTACGCCTCCGATGCATCAACACCTGAAATGGCTGGAGCTCTCCGGTTTCGGGGTCTATGGCTACGGCCTCACCCTCGATGATGGCCTCCTCCGCCTTGACGTGTCTCTTAGTCATCTCCACGGCGTCGGGATACATGTGGGTTATATTCTCGAGGCGTCTGGAGAAGATCTGTATCCAGTCCCCCTTCTTATGTATCTGGAAGCGCTCCCCGTCGAGTTTATACTCCGCTGCGCACATACCCTCCAGCTTATCGACGATCTCCTCCGGCGTTGAGAGCCTCTGGGCCAGCATCATTCTAATGGGCTTGCCGACGACGACCTTAACCTGCGAGACGGCTTCCAATCCCTTCTCGGCGAGGATTCTGGCGATGTATCCCAGGTCGCTGGTGAGGTTATAGGCCCTCTCCAGCTTCGGCCTACTCTCCGTGGAGCCGGTGTAGGCTAGGGCTAAGGCGTCAAGGATGGTCATATCCCCAACGCCTAGTCGAAGGGTTCCGACCACTGTTCTCGCGAGGTATCTCGCCTCCCTCGGCGTGGCGTTGGCTAGAAGCCCTATGAAGCGCTCAATCTTCCTCCCGGCGCTCCCTTTCCCGGACTCCTTTGCTATCGCATCTAGGGTCTCGTAGACCTCCTCAACGGTGAGGGGTTTATAGAAGAGGCTTCTAATCTTCTTCTCCGAAAGCGCCCGTTCAGCCACCCGTCCTATGTCGCCCTCCTCCGCCATCATCGCATCGACGTCGCTCCGCTCCAGGCCCGTCGCCCTCGCTATGGCTTCGAGGGCCATCTTCTCCGCTATCCCTATCTCAGGCTCCCCCATCCAGTCGGGGTGTATCTTCCCCTGCGTCAGGTAGATGACCTTCTCCAACTCCTCCGGCTTGGCATCCTTGAATAACTCGGCGAGGATCGAGATCATCTCCAACCTCTTCGTAGTGGCCTCCAGCCGCTCATAGGTCTCAGCTAACTCCGCGTAGAGCATCAAGTTGAAGTTAGATTCGACACCTATAAAGCTCACCTAAATCAAAAAACCGCTTCGACAAAATTTCCCTCCCACGAGTCGAAGAAAATTATGACGAGAGATCCTAGGGAGGAGACCTAATCTAGGCCATTTCTTGAGATGAGAATCCTGTAGAAGCCCTTTCACTCCGAATCCATCAATCGATGGACGTAAGCCCCTCTTCTAAAGGGAGACCCCATCTCAGGGATTACATGATCCAATAAATCCTGAGGATATGGGAGAGGAGAGAAAACCCGATAGCCTTAAGGATTGAAGGGAGAAACTTGGGAAGGAGGTGTTGGATGCCTCCATTTTCCAGGGCGTCATATATAAAGACCATCAATATCATGCTGCTCCTCATCCTCCTTCCCCTAGTGGCTCAGATCCCTCACATCGAGGGTTCGGAGGAGCGTCTATTTGCCGAGGTTCCCAAGGCCGATCTAGTCGTGATGACGCCTATGTGGCCGACGTATTGTGGAGGGGCTGAAAGCTTCAACTTTGAGAATGTCGCCCCTGGCGGCGTCGCATCCAATGGCCATAGACTCTATGTCTCCGACACCTCAACAATAGGGTTGTCGTCTTCGACCTCCAATCCCTCAAGCCCATAGGGGTGATAGGTCAGCGGGACTTCAAGTCCAGGGTGGCTGGATGCGGCCCCTACGACCTCAACCATCCCCTGGGCATCGACACCGATGGGAGATGGCTCTTCATCGCCGACAGGGGGAATTCACGCCTCATCATCTACGACCTCGAATCCATGGAGCCCACTCCAGTGATACTTCCACCCCCCCTACGATGGCCTATGCGACCTCGCCTGGGATGGACGATGGCTATATGCAACCGCCTCCGGTGCGACGAATGCCATCATAGTCCTCACAAATATAACGAGGATACTCCAAGGCGATATGAGGGATATAGAGCCCGAGGAGTTCATCATCCTTGGGGAGTGGGGTTTCCCTGGAGAGGAGCATAGGGAGCCGGCGGGCATCGCCGTCGACGATGAGTATCTCTACGTCTCCGATAGATACAACGGGGAGGCCCTCATCTGGAGGAAGTCGAATATAAGGGAGGGAGCTCCACCGGACTTCACGCTGAAGCCCTGCGGCTATGATGTGGCCGTAAATGGCCGATACGTCTTCCTCGGCGACGATCAGTGGGGTAGAATCCTCGTCTTCGACAAGGAGCTCCTAAGCGGCGGGCCCAAATACGTCATAGGGCGTGAGAGCGTCGAGGATCAATTCATCGTCCAGCTGCCCAGTAGACGGCTATTAGCCACGCCGAGGGGCATCTACGCCACCGAGGATCAGCTCTTCGTCGCTGACAAGAACTTCTACCTCCCCTCGATTCTAATCTACAACGTCACGGAGATGAGGAGCGGCCTCGAGGCCGACGCCTTGATAGGGGTCTTGTGGCCGAGGAATCCGAAGTATGGCCTTGAGATCGTCGACGACATGCTCTTCGTTGCGGGGCAGGAATACATCGGCGTCTTCAACCACCTCCCAAATGAGAGCTACAGCTATCCAGATTGGTATCTCTGCGAGTTCATGGGAGGCGGCATGGGAGGCGTCTCCGTCAGCAGCGATGGACAGCATCTCTGCATCATAGAGAAGGGGGGACACATAGGCGTCTATAATGAGATTCCCACAGAGCCCAGAGACCCAGACTTCCTCATCACCCATGTAGGACGTTATGGCCCCATGCAGAGCGGTGCGGCCACCGATGTATGCTGTCGAGACGGCCATCTAGCCGCCTGTAACTCCTTCTGGGAGGAGAGTAAGGTGTTGGTCTGGAAGACTATGCCCACGAGGGATGGAGAGGAGCCTGATGCCGTCCTGACGATGGCTGGCGGTGAGCGCATCATGGAGCCTTTCACGGTCTACATCTATGATAACATACTCTTCGTGGGAACCCATGGAGGCTCAAAGGTGCTCATCTACAAGGATCTTATGGCCCTCACCGACGATAGTGAGCCAGATCTCATCGTCACTAAGATCCATGGAGCCATCCATGACATCTTCTATGACGGCCACTATCTCTTCGTCTCCTCAGGCTCTGGAATCCACATCTACCACGGCTTACCAGATGAGGATCGGGAGGCTGAT
>Ga0190363_1002023_pt1 | contig 11801 bp, 10 predicted proteins | sample 48721867_MG_FD_161272 | JGI IMG/M metagenome (GOLD analysis project Ga0190363, IMG submission 161272) | Hydrothermal vent microbial mat bacterial communities from Southern Trench, Guaymas Basin, Mexico - 4872-18-6-7_MG | ecosystem: Environmental > Aquatic > Marine > Hydrothermal vents >...
TTTAGTTAGGTGCCCCCTACTCACCTAGAAGTTTGGCGACACAAGGTTGATTATACCTGTTTTACAGTTTACCTAGATTCTTTCTGTCTCCGTTTTTTTCTCTTCTTTGGTTGGTATTTTTATCATGTCTTCTAGCCCCAGAGCTCTGAGCGCCTCAAATATTGCTCCTTTTTCGTCGTTTGAGAGTTCGTCTGTAGCCATCTGCGGGGTGGGCGCTTGAGCTTGAGGTACCGCATGAGGCTCGGGTGTGGCGATTTCAGGTGTTACAGGAGGTCTTTCCGGCGGGGTAGCGGTAGTTGCTACGGCTGGTTTTGGTGGTGGCGGTGTAGGCATGGTTGTTGCCGCGGGTATCCTGGGTGCGGGTGGAACCTCGGGTGCGGCTCCAATCATTTCGGAGATTGTTTTTGCGTATCTTCGCAGGATGCCTAAGTTGAGACCTAGCTGTGAAGTGTCTTTGCTTGCTGCTACTAGCATGTGGTTTGGGCCCGCTCTGGTGAGTAGAATGTGTCCGTTGTAGCCTCTGATTATTATGTCTGACAGGTTTCCATAATTTAACTGCATTGCGGCCATTTCTCCTGTGCTGATCATGGCTGCTGAGGCGGCGGAAAGCATATCAGCGTCGACTGAGGTGGAGGCTGAGCTGGCTATTCTGACTCCGTCGCGGGTGATTACTGCGCATCCTTCGAGTTTTGTGGTGTCCTCTATTTTTTGCAGGATTTCTCTGATTTTTTCAGATTTTTGATCACTAATTGTCATTCTTTATACCACCGCTAATTATGAGTAATACTATGTTTATTTTGAGAAACCATATTAAATATTCTTTTGCCATGTGCAATTAGCTATATGTTCCATTTATTGATACTTATTATTAAACTGAATTTTATTAAATTATTTTATAACGCTTTTATATCATCTAAAGTTTGTGATAAAAAACTTTCAGCTAAGCTGAATAGTTTCGGTTAAGTGTCTCCCCTCTATGCCCATTTTTTTAAAAGTACTTTTTTGTGGGGTTTAAATATTAAACACTGTAAAATATTACAAACGGACGGGAAAATGTCGAAAATGACAGCCCCAAACACAGACGCGTTGTACGATCCTTTCTACGTACCACCAAAACTCTGCCACCGGGAAAAGGAACTCAAAGAACTTTTACAATTAATAGCCGAGAACAAAACCGTCAATCTTCTGATTTACGGGCCTTCTGGTATAGGAAAAACGGTACTTGCGAGATACACCCTGGAGACGCTTCCGCAAAGCATGGCAGCTGAAGTCACCCCGGTTTTTGTTAATTTTTGCTACAAAAGCTTTAGGGAAATAATGTACCAAATCAACGCAACCATATGTGGTAATAAACAACTAGACCTGCTTCCTGTCAGCGCCTCCGTCACCGAGCAATGGAACATATTTAGACGCCTAAGAAAAACAATCGAAAACAGGGTGATTATCATACTAGATGATGTTGACGAGAACAATCAAAACATTCACAGAAAATTTCTTCAGGAATCAAAAGAACTCGGAGTGACAACCATTGCGACAGCGAAAATCGGTTACGCCAGAAAAATCAGGAGAGAGCGTAAAACGCGCTCGTTGCTCGATACAGGCATCTTTCTGGATTTGTATTCTGAAAAAGAATTGATGGATATAACCTTCCAAAGAGTGACGATAGCGTTTCCCTCCCTCCTCCGTAAATCCATAATACGCTTTCTAACCGACATAGTTTTAGAATTTGATATTGGACGACCAAGCACAGTTATTGAAATATTGAAGAGAATACACCCCATTTCCGTGAGTGGCGCTGATATACTGCCTCTCCACATTCGAGAAGCGAGTTCTCACATCTTCACGGTCCAAGACGAAATTGCCATAATTGACTCTCTAACTCAAACCAGCTTAATAACCCACCTACTTTTCCAAAAAATTGTAAAGCTCTTCCAGAAATACAGTTACGAACCCTACATATCACTCAACGAGATAAGAAAGGAGTACAGTCTACTCTACGAAGAACTTCAAGACAGTATTAATCCCGGTGAATTATTGGAGTCAGTAGAAGACCTGCTCAGAACGGGATTACTCTATCAATCCCATTTTGATCCAGAGCTATTCTACATTGTAGTCCCTCCCCGGAAAATAATCGAAGTCTTGGACTTGATCTTTGGCGAGAAACACGGCTAAACTCAAACCGTGTTAGATTCCCCTCTCCGTGTAAGATTAAGACCGAAAACCTGTTGTTAGGTTTATAGAACTACTTGGTATTTATTATCTTTCTTTTCAAGTAGCCCTTTATTCACCAGTAACTCTAGGCTTTTTTGAGTAATCTCGTTGAGGGAGTTTGTTGTTCCGCCCCTTAGATGCCGCACAATTTCAAACAGAGAAAAACTTGTAACTCTCTTTTCTCTCGAAATGTCTATGAGCAGTTCGTACAGCTGCAGAGACTGATTGTCGAGGAAAGCGAGCCTCAAGGGGAGCTTTTCCATCTTATCCGAAAAGTTTTGGCCCTTTACTGAAAGAAGCGGAATTATGTCGTAAGATCTGATTTCCTCTAATATTCCCTTGAAGTTCTCTAGACTGCTAGAATGATCGATCAGATTTGGGTCGATGTAATACTCTAGGAGTATTGTGCTAAACTGGTTTTCTCTGAAGAGTTTCATGATGCGGTCAAAACGTTTTTTCCACTCTTTAATCATAATGTTCAAGCGTTTTTCTGGTTTTAAATCCGAGACGTTCCTGTTTAGTATGGATTCCAACTTTTTTATGTTCAGGATTGACTCGTCTAGTTTATGAAAGTCAGGACTATTGCTCAGAAGAATGGCTGATGATAGAATCTTTAAATTTCTTAAAAATTCACGTAGGGAAGTGTAAGACCTGAAATTGTCAAAACTTTTTTGCTGGCTTTCCTGCGCTAAGTTGTAGATGAGCGGCATCAGCGAGGTAAGTATCTCCGTAAAGCACCTGTAGAGCATTCTCTTATCACAGAACCTGTTAAAATTGTCGATTCGAATCCTCATCTTCTTACCTAATACGTGAACGTCCCACGAAAACTTGAAGGGTATTATCCCTCCCTGTTTTCCCCCTTGGAGCTCCTCCTCTAACCCACAAACTTTAACTTCGGTTTGATTCTTCAGGTTTGTACACGTGCAGAGGAAGGCAACTCCATCGTTCAAATAGACCCTCCGATAATTGGGCTTTCTAACCCTACAAAATCCGAAACAGGTATATAAAACTCACGTATTACTTTTTTATGCGTATCACTTTAGGTTTTTTATAAATGTGTAAGAAATAAGCTTATTACCCTAAACAAATCATAAACATAACTAAGATTTCCAAAAGAAGAATTACTTCTTCTAATCTCTACGAACTAAAAAGGCTTAATATTATTCATGCAAAATACTATATTATGATAATTTTTTAACGATTGAGGTGTCATCCAAATGTCACTGACCGAGAGCCAAAAGAAGGTTTTGGAACGATTGAACAACCAAGTTCAAGAACTAAGCGACCAACTAAGGAAAAAAGAAGAAGAAATAGAGGAAAAGGACCGTAAAATAAGCGAACTTCAAAGCAGGATAGACGAAGAAACAAAGATGAAAGAAGAACTTAAATCGAGGATAGAGGAAAAAACACGCCTCCTAGACGAAAAAGAAAAGGAAATTGACGAGCTCAAAAACAGTATTCGGGAACTAGAAGAGAAAAACAAAGAACTGGAAGACAAAATCAAGCAGCTGGGTAACTGGGATGAAAAAAGAGTAGAAGAACTACGAGTCAAGGCTGAGAGACTGAGAAAGTTTGAAGAAATACTGTCCGACAGGGAAATGAAAATCAAAGAACTGGAATCCAAAATAAACCACTTCGAAGAAAGAGAAAAAAGAACGAGAGAAATCTTTGAAAGAGACCCGAAATACAAAATCTTCTTCATCATAAGAGACTCTGGCAGCAGAACCTTCGAGGAGCTCAGCAAAACACTCGGAATCACAATGGTCCAGCTCAAGACCTATATCTCAGACCTAAAATCTCAAGGACTTATCGAAATAAAAGAAGAAAACGTCGAAATAGCTCCCGACTTTAAATAAAAACCAACGTTTCTCTAAAAACCCTCTGGTACGTGCTGTCACTGCCTAATGGTAGCGGTACTCTCTTTCTTCATCCCCCTCATGTATTGGAAAAGTGAGTCGTTCGAATACTCAACACTCTACAGACCTCGCATTAACCACGCGCACCCCTTCGGTCCCATCTTACTATCCATGTTTTACCGTCATTGCGGGATGTATGTAACTCAGAAAATCGAAACCGTTAGAGGTTGCATGGAACCGAGGGGAATCACGTGTAGTAAGAGTCTATCTCGTCTGGACCTGTTCGCGGCTCTGGAATCCTAACCTGTTCTGTGGGTAGCCTCAATTTTAGCTTCTCTATCTCTTTTTCCAACTTTTCACTGTACGCGTCTAGAATCCCTGTGTCTATACCAAAATCGTACCGCGTATTTAAAACCTCAACAAGCGCCTTCGATGAGCGTGGATTGAAACTGATTCGGGACAATCCCTCGGCGAGAAGGGAAACCCCCTTCATATCATAGTAAGATGCCAGGAGAGGCATTATCCCGTTTAACCCTGAGATCCTACCATCTCTTAACGGAACTACGTTAGCTATATTCTCGAAATCCTTCAACACCTTCTTACTTGTTGCAGACACGTACACCTTGGGGTTCCTAACATAATTGTTCGTTCCAAAACAACCTAGGGAGACGAGCTCCCTTACCCCCATATCCTTCAGATTCTTCAAGAGTACGTGCGCGATAAGATTACTGCCCAAAGGTGTCAACGGCTGGGTGAACGAGCATGAGAAAAGAACATCCCTACTACCTTTAGGCCTACGCCAAAGATAGACTATAACCGAAAAAATGTTAGCCCAATCCGTAAAAACGCCATCCTCCACAAATGCCACACTCGGCATGTCTAAATTAATAACCTCAAACAACAAATGAGCCTTCACTTCGGTCAGCATGTGTCGAACCGCGATAAGGCCTATGTTGCCGATTCCAGCGTATCCCTGTATAAAGATTGGGTCTTCTAGGTCAAGTTTTTTGAGGTCCGTGCCACGTTTGTAGAGTTTAACTTTTATAATGTCTCCGAGATCCCAGCTTATTTCGTTCGGCTTCAAGAGTACTCACCCTTCTTATTTTTAGTTAACATTAGATAGAGAACGAATTTCAATCTTTCCCCTTCCTTTTGGTTACTACTTTTCAGAGGGCTCGACTTTCTAATCCCTTTGCGGAGCTGTGTAGCTTACGTTTTAATTGCGGTGGCTTGTTTGAAAAGAGTTCCGAAGTACATGCATTCTTCGCGTGGGATGATCATTTGGGATTCGTCCACGTATTCTTCCGTTGTTTCTGTGGGCGCGCCTTTAATGATTACCACCGGTGTTTGTTCGTTTCCCTCTCCCATCAGTATTTCGGCGGCGCACGCGAGGTTGTCTGCTACTGCTTTTCTTGTGATTCTGAGGGGTTTTCCATAAATGTCCTTTCTTCCCCGCTCGTCTATGACTGGTTTGATTCCCGCCACGCCGAGAGCGAATCCTGTGGTTCCCAGCCTCAGTGGCTGTGTTCTGCTGTCTGCGATAATGACGCCTACCCTGCGCCCGGTTTTTTGGTGGATTTCGTTTCTGATCCTGTGGGCGCTTTTTGTGGAGTTTTCTGGGAGGAGTATCGCGCAGCCTTCTGGTACATTTGAACTGTCGATGCCTGCGTTGGCCTGAAGGACGTTATTCTTTAGAGTGAGCAGTGCTCTGAATACCCCCCCGTAGATTACTTCTGATTCTCTGATTACGAGTTCGACGAATTCGGGTTCTAGCTCTGTTTTTTTGGCGATTCTATGGGCTTTCTCTGAGGGTTTGACGTTTTCAAGCTTGGTCATCCTGCCTTCCACGCGGGCTACCGCTTTGGAAGCGATGACGATAACATCTCCGTCTTCGAGTGGAATATTTTGTTTTTCGCTTTCTTCTATGATTATGGAAACTAGGTTGTCGCCTTCTACAAGAATTTTTGTACGCAGCGGGTGGAGCGTCATGGCCATATTTTCATCTCCTTTTTGGCTATGGATAAAAATAAGAGGGGGTATTAAATCTGTTTATCCTCAAACAGGTTTGGAGGAAACTCATTGGAAGTAGCGGATTTCGGAAGTCTCAAAATCGGCGATGGATACCCTGTTAGAATATTCGCGGTGCTCAACGTTAGTCCCGAATCGTTCTATAAGGGGTCTGTTCGCACTATCCCCCAAGAGATAGGAGAGTATGCACTCAAACTTGTCGAGGAGGGCGTAGACTATATTGACCTCGGGGCTGCGTCAACCGCGCCACCTACGATTTACCGTACAGAGTATGTTTCGGAGGAGGTGGAACTTGAGCGAGTCATCGAGGCTGTAAAGGCTATAAGAGATGTCACAGACTTCCCAATCTCTATAGACACGCAGAGGTCAAGAGTTGCGGAAGCGGCTCTCAGCAGGGGCGCCAACGCAGTTAACGATGTTGGCGGCTTCAAAACAGACCCCAATCTACCCAAAGTAGTTGCGGATTACGACGCCCCAGTGATACTCATGGCAGCTAGAGAAAAGCCGGGTGACCCTGAGAAAATCGGTGAGATTAGGGAAGCCCTAAAGGAGAGCATTCGAATCGCAGAAGAGGCGGGAGTGGACACCAAGAAAATTGTAATAGATCCGGGGGTCGGCTTCGGGAAACCGTACGAATGCGACCTGGCCATGATAAGAGACCTGGGTCGGCTCAAAACCCTAAGGAAGCCAATACTGATTGGGGTGTCCCGAAAATCCTTCATTGGGCGGGTGCTTGGTCTGGAGAACCCCGAGGACAGGTTGAATGGTTCCCTAGCGGCAACCGCCATAGCCGTCTTTAACGGAGCCAACGCCGTTCGAACTCATGACATTAAACAGACAAGGGAGGCTGTCAGGGTGGCTGAGGCGATAGCCGAGAAAACAAGAATCGTGGAAAGAAACCCCTACAGTGCGGTTGAGCTAAACTTTCTCAAGGATCCGGACGACGGTGGCGACGTTATGGAGACCATCGGCGTCAGTGAACTGGGAATCCAAATGATGAAAGAAAAGACCACTAACCATAACATACTCATTAGTAACCTCAGCGCACCAGCGGCACTCTCGCTCAAACAGCACATGTTATCCGTCGGCGGTGATGTGGCGATGCCCGCGGGTGTAATCGACTTCACAATAGAAAGGTGCACAGTTTTACTGATGGGAACCACCAAACAGATTAAAGAAGTTGTACCAAAACTGAAAATCAATTTTTTCGATCTTCCAGAAATAGCGGATATCCTGCTTGACCTGATACAGGACTAATGGTACCCCTCCTCCCATAATTAATTATTTTCTCTTAATTTTTTTGTGGTAAAATTCTGTGATTTTTTCTGTGGCTTCCCTGAAGGATTTCACATGAATCCTTAGGGAGTTGATCAAATTATCAAAGTCTAAAAAATCTAAATCTATATCCATTGTTTGTATTGAACTGATTTTCTTTTTAACGTTATCAAAGAATTTCCTCACCTCCGAGAAGTCCAAAAGACCCGTTTCTCCGGAATTCCCAACGATCTCGTCTAATACGGGAATAAAGTCGCTTGCCACACTCTCATCCCCAACCCAGTCATCGAGCTGCCCGTATCTCTCAATAAATTCTTCCTTTATTTTAAGAAGAACATCTCTTATTTTATCACCGTTGTCACTATAGGCAACGAAAATCAAATTCTCGGAGGGTATCGCAACAAACTGTTTATCCCCCAGCACGATCATATCAAACTCTTCTCCGCTAATGTCTCTGCTGAATGATGAGATTGCACTCAGAAACCCCGTAATAAGGGCTTCATCGTACTCCAAACCACCATACTTACGGTGAAGAACACACAAACCGTTCCTAGTCAAGATGTACACATTATATATCAAAGTTGCCGCTTCTCCAAACACCTGTTTTCCCTGCTTAAGGGATATTTTGATATTAAGACGAATAAAAATTTTCGTCGGCTGATAAAATAAGTCTTTGACTCCCCTTTTAATCATCAGTTTCGTGGCAGCTCGTTCCAGTTAGGAGAAATAAAATTTGAAAAAATGTTTTGGTACTAAGAGGTTTGTTATTTTCTTCTCCACGCCTTCACCATGGACTGAGGCCAGTCGATGCTCAACAGTTTTTTAGCCATCTCCTCCGAGACGGCTCCTTTCTCCCTTCTCTCTATCACTGCTTCGATTGGAACTAGAAAGGGCTTTTCTTGGTTCCAGTCCCATCCGATAAACAGCTCGTCTTCATCGTCGATGTAAAGGCTAACTGCGCGGAGTTTCTGCCTGTGCTTTTCAGACCAGTCCTTGACCCACGCGGGTGCATTTAGAGCGGTGATATTCACTCTCTCTTTTTTGCGATTGTATTTGTTGAGTTCGTCAGGCAAAACCGCGTCGATGAGATGAGTGTGTCCGTAAACTATCCTCAAGTTCCTACTGGTTACAGTTTTTCCCTTTGAGAATCTGCGCCACCAGTCAAGGATTCCTTTAATCGAGGCTTCACGATTATACCTAGTACCCACCAGTCTATTCCAAATCTTCCTTCCATAAAGGTAGAAAATACGAGGTCCACCCAGAATAGCCCAGAGAAGAATTAGACCAGCGTTACCTAAAACCGACAAGAGAGAAAGCACAGAGTCAAGAAAAGTAAGGTTCAAGCCCAAATAACTAAGGGGAAAGTACTGCATAAGTATAGGGTTTAGAACAGCAACCGCTATGCCTAAAGCGAGTAAACCGATAAAAAGATCCCCGTACCTACCAAACGCGAGCGCACCAGAACGAATCCCAGGTAAGAGCTTCCAAGGTTGAAACCTAAAAATTCTGTCAAACTGGTAACCGTGAACAAACAGGTAATCGCGGTTACCCTTACTCAGTGTTAAGACCTTCCCCTTTTTCTCGCCCTCTTCGTTCCCGTTCTGAGAGGGGTAACAGTCCTCGATAATGCTTAGTGTACGCTCACCTGATGGATAAACTCCAGTTATCGGTTTAAGGTCATAATCATGGTTACCTAAGAGATAAATTTTCTCACAGTTCATCCTTTGAAACAAATCAAAAATCGGTCTGCTGCAGAACTCAATCGAACGGTCTGGGGCGTCCCAGAGTTCTAGAATATCTCCAATCAAGATCAACTTGTCTGGGGGCTTCAAAACCTTTTCCTTGCGTCCAGCGCCCCAGGGTCCCAGCTTAATCTTGGTCTTTTCACCATTTTCCAAACGGATGAGCCAATTGATAAATTGGCCCAGTTTCTCCGGTTCACAGACCACACCCTTACGTCTCTCATCAGGGCTGGGGACCAACCCCAAGTGAGTGTCCGAAATGACAAATATGCTACCTCCGGCCAAAAAACACCTCCGAACGGATGTGGAATCCGATAAAAAAACAACCAGCTTACCCCATAAAAGCGGCAAAAACCTTATTAAACCTTCCTAACTCAATACACCAAATATAAGATTAGGCAACCAAAAAGAAAAGTGAGTGAAAAAAGGCACAATATTCCAAAAGATTTTTAATACAAAGAAAATCATATCAAGGCAACAAGATTGGAGGAAACCGTAATGATTAAAACACCTTTGTGCGACATGCTAGGAATAAAGTATCCCATCATCCAGGCCGCAATGGGGCCCTTCTACACCACAAAGCTGTGTTCCGCCGTAGTCAACGCTGGGGCCTTCGGAATAATCTCTCACACAAACCTCTTGGGAGTAGACCCCGTACAATCCATGGAGGAAAGCATACACTACGTGATGGAACACTGCAAGGGCAACTTCGGGGTGAACATAAGGGTCGCGAGGCTGCAGATCGACGCCCCAGCCCTACAGGAACTAATAGTCCGACTCAGAAAGGAGGACCCCGAGATACGCGAAAGACTGAAGATGGTGGTAACCTCAGCCGGCAACCCCAAACCCCCGGCTCTATTCTTCAAAGAGCATGACCCCGATCTCCTCGTCTTCCATGTAGCTCCAACCCTCTACCACGCTATGAAAGTAGACGGACTTTGCGACGGCATAATCTGCACAGGCTACGAGGGAGGAGGCCACCAGAGCTACGAACGAGTAAACACCACAGTACTAGTCACCGAAGCCGTTAGACACTGTAAGAAACCCATAGTAGCCTGCGGAGGCTTTTCAGACGGCCGAGGCATCGCGGCAGCCTTGGCGATGGGTGCGATAGGCGTCCAGATGGGTACCCGATTTATCACCACGAAGGAGTGCGAGTTCCACCCGAAGTACAAGGAGTTCATTCTCAGATCCAAGGACTCCGACACTATGGTCTGCCAGGGAGCTTTTGGTCCCATTCGCCTTCTCAAAAACAAGTACGCCGAGGAACACGGCGAAATTCTGCCCCGGGAGGCAAAGAAGGCCCTGGAGCAGCAACTCGACTTGGATGCCATCAGGGAGGACACTAAGAAATACTCCCTCGCCTACGAGGGTGACATTGAGAACGGTCCTGTTCTCTGTGGCCAGTCGTGCGGCAACATCGACGACATTCCTACAGTCAAAGAACTAATAGAGCGGATGATGAAGGAAGCTGAGGAAGCCATCAAAAAGTTGAACACATATCTAACATGAAATTCTCCCCGATTGTTTTGCAATGTCTTTCCACAAATGGAATAAACTTACCCCTCCTTTTTTCTCCTCTGCGATTGCAGCTCTGTGATGCGTATTAAATTGTGTGGTGGTTAGCACTATTTTTAAATAATTGTTAATTAATGTATTAACGGAAGTCGCAGATATTTAACAATAGTTAATTATCTGGCAGTTATCGCCAAGTAAATTAAAAAGTGGTGTTCTGATTGAAGTCGCCCTGTGAACTCGTCATCTGGTACGTGCTTCCCAGCGTTAGATCCGAACTGGCCAAGGAAATGGTCAAACTCGGGTTGTCTCAAAAAGAGGTTGCAAGCAAGCTTGGAATATCTGAGGCAGCGATCTCCCACTATGTTAAGGGCAAGCGTGGAAAAAAAATTATTCTGGACAGAGAGACCAGAAATGAGATCAAAAAACTCGCAAAAGAGTTGTCCACTTCCGATGCTAACTCCAGTCTAATCCCTAAGACGTGCGAAATTTGTATCAAGGTGCGGAAGAGCCAGATTCTCTGCAAATTGCACCGAAGCCTTGAACCCGTCCCAGCTGGTTGCAACATTTGTTCAGAACTTCTCAAATAAGGAGCACATACCTCTCCGAAGTGAATGTTAAGGGTCACTGTTTACACAGTTATGTGCCACTAGGCTCCCTCCCCGTAGTCTGATTAGCGTTTCTGCGCTAATCCTCAATTAGATTAATTAAAGCGGTGGCGAAAAGACAGTTAAACGTTTACAGTTAAACGTTTACAGTTTAGTAAAATTCTTAAAAAAATATGGATGTGTTTAATTAATCAGGATGGTTGAAAAGAAGGTGTAGCTATGAAAAGAGTCTATATGGACCATGCTGCAACCACGTATGTCGATCCTGAAGTGATTCAGGCTATGCTTCCCTATCTCTCAGAGCGATTCGGCAACGCCTCGAGTCTTCACAGTTTCGGTAGAGAGGCGAAAGAGGCCCTTGAACATTCCAGAGAGGTCGTCGCCAAGGCTCTAGGCGCCAGCCCCGATGAAATCTACTTCACCTCCGGAGGAACCGAATCCGATAACTTGGCAATAAAGGGAGTTATGTGGGCGAATAGGGATAAAAACCATGTTATCACAAGCCTGATCGAGCACCACGCGGTTTTAGAAACCTGCAGCAGCTTGGAGGAGCGGGGGCTGGATGT
>Ga0190363_1002024_pt1 | contig 11798 bp, 13 predicted proteins | sample 48721867_MG_FD_161272 | JGI IMG/M metagenome (GOLD analysis project Ga0190363, IMG submission 161272) | Hydrothermal vent microbial mat bacterial communities from Southern Trench, Guaymas Basin, Mexico - 4872-18-6-7_MG | ecosystem: Environmental > Aquatic > Marine > Hydrothermal vents >...
GCAAGTACTAAAGGATTTTTCAGTGTCATTCCACAAAGCTTAACTTCCAGCATTGAAAAAGCTACGAATCACAACTATAAAATATTAAGCCTGAAAAGGCCATGAAAGCAACTTCATGAGAAGTTAGTTGATTTAATTGATTAATTGATTGTTTGGGTTTTATTTAGAGTTTTTATTGGTAACCTAAAAAATTCTCAGTTAACCTTAGTTGGCAAATCAAGTGCCCATCATTAGATAAAATAATTTTAAACCGCAAAATAAATATTCTTTCAGTTCTACTAAGACTGATGATCATTCCGCTTGCACTGTTGATCAGCATAGCCGGCGTATTCCACCTAATGGGCATTCACTCGATAGGTGCCCTTTTCGCGGGGATTACGTTGTTATATGGGGTCGTGGTCGGCTACCTGAGCATCGATAGAATCTCTGATAAGTTCTTTTTTGTGAATATATATGTCCTAACTTTCACCCTTCCGGGGGCAGTTCAACTTTCACATACTCTTGGCCATCCTTTCCCAATTAACATAATCGTCTGGTTTACTTCTTATTTTGCGGGAGGCCTTTTAGTCTGGGCTTTTTTCATCTGGAGAAGGCTTGATAGAGAGATATTAGTATTTTTCCTGCTCTTTTTAGTCTGTTTAAGTATAATAAATTTTTTCAGCTGGGCGAATATAAACAAAGTTTTCTCCTACCCAGACACGATCCTTATGTCCTTCAGGTTCTTCTATCTTTCTTTTATCAATTTCTGCCTTAACCCAGAATTCATTTTCCTTACAGATGACGTGAGTGTCCAGGTCTTCATTGGGCCTTTTATTTTTCTGATCGTATCCCTCTTCGTTCTTGTAAAGAAACTCTAACAAATTTGGGATATGGAAGCCTACTGGAAATTTCAAGGCATCGAAATTAAAAACTTCAAGGCATCCGAATTCTCAAGAGAATCAAGAAAGTTTATAAGAAAATTTATATTTACAAACTCTCACTTCCGCTCATGAATACGGGGAATGGAATCAGACAACTCTCAGTCTTTATAGAGAACAAACCTGGGAGGCTCGCAGCCGTTACCGAGAAGTTGTACGAAGCAGGAATCAATATCCGGGCGTTGACGATTGCAGAGGCTGGGGATTTTGGAATAATCAGAATGGTTGTAGATCAAACGGAGAAGGCTTACACGATTCTGAAAAACTCCGGTTTTACCGTGTCGTTGATTGATGTTCTCACAATTGAAGTTAAAGATGAGCCGGGAAGTTTATTTGAAATATCCAAGATCCTTGCAAGGGAAAACATAAACATAGAGTATCTGTATGCATTTACTTCCGGGGCTCGAGCTTTAATCGTTCTTAGGCTAGATGATCACAATCGAGGCTTTGAAGTTCTCAGGGAAGAAGGGTTCAGGGTTGTTGTTTGATTAAAAAATATGTTGTTATAGGTTGTTATAGAAAGGGCAGTTGAAGTTGATAGCCACTGGATTCCGAGAAGGTGGATTTTCTTGGAATACTTAGGATGGCGGTGAGGTTTAACAATTAAAGGTAATTTCAACCAATGAGTTGCGGTCATTGAAGGTTATCGTATCGACTTGCTTACTCGCTTCTCGAAAAAATCACAATATTGAAGTACTATAATGCTTTCTTTCCTTAAGGTGGTGCGAAATGGTGAGCGTTAATGAGATGGCGATGGATATAGTAGAAGATATGCTTGATTTTGAAGAAGAGCTAAGAATCGAATCGAAAAAGCTTGAAAATGGTTCAACAGTGATTGATTGTGGTGTAAATGTGCCAGGAGGGTATGAAGCTGGATTGATGTACACACAGATCTGCATGGGGGGATTGGCTGAGGTCAGTATCGTAACGGATACGATTAACGACATCCCATTTGCCTTCATAACGGAGTACACCGATCACCCAGCAGTCGCTTGTTTGGGAAGCCAGAAAGCCGGATGGGCGGTTAGCGTTGGAAAATACTTTGCTATGGGTAGCGGGCCAGCCAGAGCGCTTGCTTTAAAGCCGAAGAAAACTTACGAGCAAATCGAATATCAGGATGATTCTGAGTATGCCGTTATAGCTCTTGAAGCATCAAAACTCCCGAATGAGGAGGTTATGGATTTCATTGCAAAGGAGTGTGAAGTTGAGCCTGAGAATGTTTATGCGGTTGTTGCACCAACTGCATCAATCGCTGGAAGCCTTCAGATCTCCGGTAGAATCGTTGAGACAGCTATTTACAAGATGGCAGAAATCGGTTACGATCCGAAGCTAATAATAAGCGGGGCCGGAAGATGTCCAATAGCTCCAATTCTGGAGAACGATCTAAAGGCCATGGGGTCAACGAACGACAGCATGATGTATTACGGTAGCGTCTTCCTTACTGTAGAGAAGTATGATGAAATACTCAAGAATGTACCTTCCAATACTTCAAAGGATTATGGAAAGCCGTTCTATGAGATATTCAAGGCAGCCAACTATGACTTCTACAAGATAGATCCAAACCTCTTTGCTCCGGCTCAGATTGCTGTGAACGATAGATCGACCGGGAAAACCTATGTGCATGGAAAGCTCAATGCCGAAGTGCTGTTGAAGTCCTACCAAATTGAGGTTTGAAAATTCCACTTTCTGACTCTCTCTTTTTTTGACTTTTGCCTGGTTTTTCGAAAGATTGAAATATAATATATTCAATTGTTAAACGATGGCGAAAGTTCTCGTAGTTGATGATGATGTAACAGTAAGGGAAGTTCTCAAAGTAATGCTAAACGGTCACGTAATCATGGAAGCATCCAATGGAAATGACGCGGTAAAGTACTTCAAGATTTTCAAGCCAGATGTAATCCTAATGGATGTTATGATGCCTGAGATGGATGGTGTTGAGGCAACAAAAAAGATACTAGAACTCGATCCGAATGCAAAGGTGATAGCCGTTACCGCTTTTGCATCCAGCAAAGGTGACGAGATGCTGGGTGCCGGCTCGATTGCCGTTCTTGAAAAACCTTTTACAAGGAGAAGTATAAATGAACTGATCGAGAACTACGTAAAACCCAAAAAATCCTAGCATGGGAACTTTTAAATACTCTTCTTATAAAAGATAAGGTTATGTCACTAAAAGAAAAGGTCGAAGAAGTCATCGACAAAGACATCAGACCCGCCCTCACGAGGGATGGGGGGAATATAGCTCTAGTCGATGTTGAAGAAAAAGAAGGTGTGGTTAAGGTTCAACTCCTCGGGGCGTGTAGTGGTTGCCCCCTTTCACAGATCACGCTCACGATGGTGGTTGAACAGCATTTGAGGAGGAAGATTCCTGAAATAAAAAAGGTCGTTCCAGTCTAGGATTTTTATATTTATTTATATATTTTATAATTTTTTAACTATATGATGTTGGTGAATAACAAAAAAATTAAATAGCTATACTCTGTGCTTGGTATGATGATATACGTTGAGCCGATTAACAGGCTTATTAGAGGTAAAAAGGCTGTTAAAGGGGAGAAGGTAGAGGAGAAATACTTTGGCGGTTTTTGCGAGTGTGGAGGGATAATGTATCAGAAATCTTGGTTCCATCATGATGGCGATTCAATCCTGATCTCTGAATGCGAGAAGTGCTGGAAAAACGAATTTATGAATTTTAACGGGAGAACCAAGACGGGAACCAAAGGTAAAATCCAGGTGGTTGAGAGATCGGATTTTAGAGATTTTATAAGAGATCTGCTCTCACCCTCTGAATTCGAGGCAATCCTATCGAAAAGTAGAGGGGAAAATTACAACGCAAGCGCGTTAAGCAGAGCAAAGAAGAAGCTGGAGGAGATGGATTTACCCTTCGATGAGATACTAACGTATATCTGATTTTATATTTGATAAATTAATTTTTAGAAATCATCGATCTAGAAGTCATCGATCTAGATATCTTGATTTTAGAATTTTCACGTTAACGAGAAGTCCGATGAAGAGATTTGTGTGGTAGGTTATCGTTCTCCAAATCGCAACGAGAGAGCCGAGATACTCTTTACCAACGAATAGGGAGTAGAAGTAAAGCATACCAGCTTCTGCAATTCCACTACTTCCCGGAGTTATTGGTGCGAGGGAAATTATCACGAGAAAAAGTTGAGAGGCTATGGATTCTCTCCAGTGAGGGTGGGTTTTGAGAGTGAGAAGTATTGCCGATGGAACCAGAAATTCAGAAATCCATATAAGCGAGGTAATTACGAAAAGAAATACTATGTGGCTTTTTGGTATTGTGGTAAGCTGAACTGAAGCCTCTCTGAAGAAAAAGAGCTCTTTTGTAATAGCCGTCGTTATTCTCTCACCCTTTTTACTTCTGATAACCCTCTTAACAATTTTTGCAATTTTTACCGCGAGCTTTTCCACGTTTTCAGGCTCTTTAAAGGCGAAGTAAAGGAATCCCAGAAATAAAAAGAAAAATATTGTAAAAACGACTCCAGAGTAAATCCCGAATTTGGTTGTGAAATCGGAGATGAAGATCATAATTGGCAAGGATGAGATGAAGAAGATCGCATCAAGAAGTCTCTCAGCAAGTACGATTGCTGAAGATGCACCAACACTAATCCCCTTGTCATTCAACATCTTAACTCTCAATGGTTCTCCCCCAGCCGAAGATGGCGTGATGGCTGCAAGAAAGCCGGAGGCTAAAGAGGTTTGAAAGGCGTAAGAAAAGCTTATATTATTTCCGAGAGTGGAGGAGAGTACTTTAAGTCTGTATGCCCACAGTATCCAGAAAAGGAAGTGAGAGATGAAAGCGAGGGAGAGGTAGGCGGGATTGAGCTCGTATATTATCTTCCATGTTAGATGAGTCTCTGTAAACTTGAAAATGGCTATCATTGTCAAAACGCTGATGATAATCCCCGCTGCAGTAGCTCTTTTCACTCCACGAGTCTTTTCTGAGGTCTCCATTCAATTCCTCTCCCTTTAAGAAAATCATTAATCGATGCGAAGGCTGCACTTTGAAGGATTAAAACGTGAAATAGAAGACCAAGACTTACTTTTATTTTTTTTCCTCCAAATTTTGCACACAGCAGGATTGGTGAAAAGGCGATGATAGGTGAGAAAAAGGCGATGAAATACGTTAACGTTAGAGACATAATCCATGAAATCCGGAACCCCCATCTCGATCTTTTAACCTTGCTGAAGTAATTCCACAGCTGTAATCCTCCGAAGTACCATCTTTTCCTCTGGAAAAATAGATCTTTCCATGTTAGCGGAGCCTGTTCTTTAACACAGGAATCTCTCACGTAGAGAGCTTTATAACCGATGCTGTGCATCCTCGTGGCGAATTCAGCATCCTCCGTTACGTACCTCTCATCGATCCTGTATCTTTTGAGGATGTCCCATCTTAAAACTCCTATAAGTCCATTGAACTGCTTGAACCCTGATTTCCTAAGGAGGTAGTTGATCAAAAGGTATTCAACCTCTATCGTTTCGGTGCAAAGATTAACGGGATTGCTTATTCTTCTTGGAGATGATGCTATATAGGCCTCTGGATCATTCTCAAGCGCCTCAACCAACTTGAGCAGGAAATCCCGGTTGGGTTCAGAATCAACATCGAAGATTGCAACGTAATCGGGAGAGAAATCCTCTAGATATGCTATCGCATCATTTATCGCTCCAGCTCGCTTTCCTCTTGAGTGTCTCCTTTTTAAAACATCCACACCCATTTTTAAAAGAATTCTAACCCTCTCATCTCTCTCGTCTTTCAAGTCAATGACGTAGAGTATTTTAAAATCAAAATTGGAAAAGTCAAGATTTTTAATTCTCTTTACTGAATTTTTAATAATCTCAGCTGATTCAAAGGGCGATACTGGAACTACAACCGCAACCCTCATTTGAACACCCAGATAGCTTAAATCAAACTGAGATAAAGTTTCTCAATCTTTCGTGAAATGATTTCCCAGCTGTACTTTTCTTTCACAGCTTTTAAGCCTTTTCTGGATAATTTCTCTGCCAGTCTATCATTTGAGAGCACTTCCATGATCTTCTTTGCCAAATCATCAGTATCAGAGAAAGTCAATCCACCCTCAATTGCAACGTCTCTAACTCCTGGAATGTTTGAACCTATTACTGGGGTTGCTGAAGCCATAGCTTCTAAAAGAACGATCCCAAACGCTTCAAGTCTTGAGAAGGAGGGTAAAACAAGGACTCTTGCTTTTTTCATCCATGTAGAAACACTTTCATCGGGAAGTTTTCCCTTGAATTCAGCTTCAACCCCAAGTTTTTTTGATAGCTCTTCAAGCCTCTCTCTGTCCTCTCCGTCTCCGATTATCACGAGCCTTGCTTCTCTTAGATCTTCTTGTACAATCTTCATGGCTCTTAACAGAACATCCACACCTTTGTACTCAACTAACCTTCCAACGTAAAGCACGATCGTTTCTCTCTCGGTTTCCCCAGGTCTAAATCTTTTGGTATCCACACCATTTGGAATAACTTCGATCTTCTCCATGAATCGGGATAGTATCGGCGATGTTAACGCGTAGCTTGAAGTTGTGGCTATTATCGTATCGCATGAATCGAGCAGAGGAATGGATATCCTTTCGTTAAACCTCTCGATGAATTCTCTTCCAAGATATGGTATTTCGTAGCCATCCACAACCTCCGGGACAAGAACATCGTTATGGTAGGTTATTATGTGGGGTGAAAGCTTCTCTTTACTTATCATTCTTGCAAAGAATGGGGAGGGTATGTGGGAGTGATATACATCAGCCTCTAACTTTGGAAAAGAGAAGGGAATTGGAGAATAGGGCAAATTTAAACATCTCAACTTTAAAACCTCTACATCCCTCGAGGAACTTCCAGTTGAAGAAATAACCTTTACCTCATGCTTTTTTGATAGGAAAGAAGCAAGATGTTTAACATGGATCTCAATCCCTCCGATATGCGGTGGGTAGTAAGGAGTTGTAAAAACGATTCTCACCGTATTCTCACCCATCGTGGATTATACCTTCGTGGGTTAGGATTTTTTTTGCCCACTCGAGCTTCCTTTTTTTAATACCGTGAGCCCTCTCAAAATCAAAGCCAATCAATTTTATGCTTTTTGCTCCCATCTCCTTTGCCATGCATGCTGCCCTGTCTCCGTCTGTAAAACCTCCAAAATTGTGGATTCTGTCGAATGGGATACTTTGAGTCGTTCCAATGAAATTTTCAATCTTTGGGACAATCGATTTTATTCTGTCGATGTTATCCCCATGAGCGTGGAGCACCAGAGTACAACCCCTCTCTTGAACCTTAAGGAGAGTCTCAACATCCTCTTCCATGTCGGTTACATGGATTTCCGGAGTTATGTGGTTTGCAACCTCAATCAAAGCCTTTCCAGCGGTAATTCTGACTCCCTGGAATTTCTTTATTTTCTCAAAATCTCCTTCTGTGAGAATGGGCCCGATAACCATCACATCCTCTCCTTTGATTTTCTCAAGGAGAATGGATGAGTCCAAAAGCTTTTCCTTGCCGAGTTTATACATCAGCACGGCTGCAAGTTCGTCCTCGTCTTTTGAAAAATTGAAATCCTTCAGAATCTGGGTGTAGAACTCCAGCCATTTCTCAAGATTCATTTTATCCTTTTATTTAAATTTTATTTTATCTTTTTATCTTTTTTATCCAGTTCTTCTTACAGAAATACTCACATCTTTGTCTTCTATTTTCCAATCCTTGACATAGGCATCTTCGTCAACATTCCCAAACTCGATTCTCTTAGCCCTGGTTTCCGTCTTAATGTACTCTTCGAATCCCTCAACGAGGCTCCTCTGAACGCTCACTCCAACCTCAACGAACTCTTCGACATCCAGGTCCATCTCTTTCCTCATCTCCTGGATCCTTCTAACGAGCTCTCTTGCGTATGCCTCTCTCAAGATCTCTTCATCCATCTCAGTAGTTATGTAAACGTTTCCTCCGCTGAACTCGGCCATTTCGTATCCTGCGGGAATCTCCTCCTCTATCAGAAGTACATCCCCCACTCCCACCTTCTGTCCGAGGATTTCTATGGATCCTTCTTCGACAGCCTTCTCCAGTTCTTCTTTGGTTAGTTTACTGATTATTTCAGCAACCTCCTTTGCCTTTTCCTTGAAAAGAGGCCCAATTTTCTTGAAATTCGGTTTTGCTTTGATCTCTTTCTTGAAGTCAGAAATCACCTCGACCTCCTTGACATTACACTGAGCCTTGATTACCCTTTCAAGATTTTCTACCGCATACCTCACGTTTTCGTCATCAGTCTCCACGATGAGCTTCCTCAGAGGCCATCTCAGCTTTATTCCAGCCTTCTGTCTTGCATTACTCGCTGCCTCAACTATGTTCCTTGCATGGGTCATGGATCTCTCTAACTTTTCATCGATCATCTCCTCATCCACTTCTGGGAAACTCTCAAGGAAGATTGAATCTTCTGCTTTCTTAAACTCTGTAATGAAGTTCTTGTAGATCCATTCCGCAAGGTAAGGTGCTACGGGAGCTATTATCCTGCATGTCTTGTCAACAACCCTCAAAATGGTTGAATAGACGGCGAGCTTTGTTGGTGAAGTCCTTTCCTCCCATACAACCGGCCTTACAAGCTGGATGTACCACCGGCTGAAATCCTCAACCACGAAGTTCATGAAAGCTCTGACAACTCTGTGGATGCTGTAGTTCTCGTAACCTTCTAAAGCGGCTTTGTTGAAATTCTCGAGCCTTGAGAGAATCCATCTGTCCTCCTCCCTTAGACTCCCTTCTTCCCCTTCAAAGAACTTATCGAGCCTCATATAGGTGTGGGCAAATCTTACAGCATTCCAGAAGATGTTCAACACTCGGTTGACGTTTCTGACCTCATCCCAACTGAACCTGAGATCCTCCCAAACCGCTGAGGAAAGTACGTAAAGTCGGAAGGAGTCAACTCCAACCTCTTTTACAACATCTTCAGGCTCAACAACGTTTCCAAGGCTTTTGCTCATCTTCCTTCCCTGTTCATCTAGCGTAAAGCCGTGCATCAGGACTGTTTTGTAAGGAGCCTTTCCAAAACCAATGACGCTCGCTCCGAGCTGGGAGTAGAACCAGCCTCTCGTCTGATCATGACCTTCCGTTATGAAATCGGCCGGCCAGAGCTTTTCAAACTCATCCTTAAATCGTGGATATTTCAGCGTTCCCCACGAAGCAACACCGCTATCGAACCAGACATCGAAAACATCTGGAACGCGCCTCATCTCTCCACCGCACTCGCACTCAAAGGTTACCTCGTCTATCTTTGGTCTATGCAGATCGAGATCATTCTGCCAGGGAACTTCATCTATGCTTCCAACCACCTTGAGCTTCCCGCATTCCTTACAGACCCATACGGGAATCGGGATTCCCCAGTATCTCTGCCTGCTGATGCACCAATCTTTTGCGTTGCTTACCCAGTCCTTAAAGCGTGACTCCCCTGCCCACTGGGGCACCCATCTCACTCTGTCTACCTCTTCTATCATCTTATTTTTAACCTCTGAAACCTTCAAGAACCACTGCTCGGTAGAGCGATAGATTATTGGATTCTTGCACCTCCAGCAATGACCATAGCGATGAACTATGTATGACTCTGCAAGGAGCAATCCGTTGCTTCTCAGATCTTCGATTATAACCTTATTCGCCTCTTTTACATGAAGACCGGAATACTTTCCTGCTTTCTCCGTGAAAACTCCCCTCTCGTCAACGGGATTGAAAATTTCTATTCCTACCTGTGTGCCAAGTTCAAAGTCCTCCAAACCATGTCCCGGGGCTATATGAACGCAACCCGTATTTTCAGCCGTGACGAACTCTGCCATATACACAGAATGGCTGAATTTTGATTGTTCGGGGATAAACTCTACAAGGGGGTGTTCGTATTCGATTCCGACTAAATCCTCGCCGAGATGGGTCTCTAAAATCTCCCAGCTATCATATCCTCCCTGTTTCAGAACATTCTCAGCTAGCTCCCTCGCGATAATCAAAATCTCCTCCGTTCCATCCTTTCTTGCCTTCAGAACTGCATACTCCAAAGCCGGATGGACTGCTACGGCCATATTGGCTGGAAGTGTCCAGGGTGTGGTTGTCCAGATTACGATAAAATGATTATCTTTCCTCTTTATGGGGAATTTAACGTAAATAGACGGATCTTTTTCATCCCAGTATTCGACCTCGGCATCTGCCAGAGCCGTTTCGCATCTGGGGCACCAGTTCACAACCATGAGCTGCTTTTCAAGGAGATTTTTTTCGTAGCCCTTCTTTATCGTCCACCACGCAGCGTTGATGTAGTCTGCCTTTATCGTCATGTATGGATTTTCCCAATCCATCCAAACGCCGAGCATCTTAAATTGATCTTCCATCGCCTTTTTATTTTCTAATGCATACCTCAGGCATTTATCTACAAAAAGGTCGATCCCATACTCTTCAATCTCCTTCTTGCTTTTGATTCCGAGCTCCTGTTCAACTTTAACTTCGATAGGTAAGCCGTGCATATCCCAGCCGGGGGTGTCGGTGACTTTGTAACCCTTCATTCTTCTGTATCTCAGAATTGTGTCCTTTAAAACCTTATTCCAGGCGGTACCGAGGTGTATTCTTCCTGTTGTATAGGGAGGACCATCAACAAAAAAGAATTTCTCCTTTCCCCTGTTTCTTACCATTTCATAGATCTTCTTGTCACTCCAGTACTTCTCTATCTCTTCTGCCACCTCATGTGGCTTATAGTTCTTTGGGAACACCTTTGCTGAATTCTCGGCTGAACTCATCATATCACCACATTTCTCTGCTGAAATAATCGGGATGGGAATCTTTCAATTCGTGAGATTAAAATATTTTGCTAACTTTTTGCTAACTCTTTTACTAACTCTATACTCTATTGTCGCACAATCTTGGTCTTTACATCCTGGAACTAATCAACAATTTAGCCTAACATTGCCTAACCATTAGCCCAACCCTTAGCCCAACCCTTAGCCTCAGCCCCGTCTTTTCGTTCTATTTCTCATCACGAAAAATGTTATATATTCTCTAAGAGAATTAATTGAAAAAAATCCAAAAGGGTAGATGGCTTTGAGGAGGGCTAAAAAATACGAAGAATGGTTGGATCTTAAGCCCGTAACAGATGAGGAGTTTGAAGAGCTTCTGAACGAACCTCCCCGTCAGGAAATTAGAGGGAACAGAAAGAGAAAACTAAAGAAGATAAAGAAAATGGAGTTCCAGAGAGACTACTTCTAATTTTTTTATTACATTTTTGATTTTTTGGTTTTCCCTGGTTATTTCGTGGGGTCTTCTTGCCAGTTTTAGAATGCCTCTTCAGTTTCTCACAGCTTATCTTTTTGCGTTAAACTGCCCCTACTGAACTCCTAATGAAGCTCCTAACAAAAGTTCCTTAACGAAAATCTAACACCATACTCCATCCATACTCCATCCCCATAACCCGCTATCGTCAGTCTGCAAAGTTTAAGAATTCTCTCATGTGGTGGGGGATGAATTCTGGAGCATCTATACCAACAGCCTGACTGAAGGAATATACCATAGCATAACCTCCGAGATGAAATGGAGACTCTTTTATCTCAACATCCCTCTCCATGCTCGCAAGACATGGATACGCGCATTGATGCTGATGAATTTCCTTCCAGAAGTTCTCTTTGCTGTCTATCCAGTATCCTGCCATCTTTTTAGCAACGTAGTAAGCACATCCGCAGGTATCAGTCAAAGCTTTGGCATTCAAAATCGTTGAATCATTCAATTTGACTTTTCAAATCTCGGCATTCCGAATCTGAATTCCTCACAGAATTTAGAAATAAATTTAGTTTCAGGTTTTAAGGTGCACAAAGGCTTGGGACATGCAAACTCTATGCCGACCTCCTCACAATGTCTTGC
>Ga0190363_1002026_pt1 | contig 11792 bp, 27 predicted proteins | sample 48721867_MG_FD_161272 | JGI IMG/M metagenome (GOLD analysis project Ga0190363, IMG submission 161272) | Hydrothermal vent microbial mat bacterial communities from Southern Trench, Guaymas Basin, Mexico - 4872-18-6-7_MG | ecosystem: Environmental > Aquatic > Marine > Hydrothermal vents >...
TATAATTCTACGAATTCTATTTGAAAATCCTTGAATAACAGACCATAGCCCACATCTTGATAGCCTTTGTGTCTAACTGGTTTTTTTATTGGAAACAATTTCCAACTTTTTTTAAGTCTTTTCATACTATCCCTCTATTTCATAGACAACAAATCTTTTCTTACAAATTCTACACTTAAAAATAGAACAACCTTCCTCTTCCCTTAAAAACTCCAAGTGATTTTTACAACATTCTCTCATTCTTCTCCTCTGTCTTTGAGTAGAGAAGCAACAGGCAGAAACCGATTACCATTAGGAAATACCCCATAAAAAGAAATTTTATCCCGCTTCCGTATGCTTCTTGAGAGTTTTGCTCTAAACCGCCTATGCTTATGTCCGTTAAGTTTTCATTCAAATTTAATATATTGTAAGCGATATCGATGTTGTGATACCCTATCCATATGCTCGCACTTCCTAGTATGACTAATAAAACGCTAAAAATTAGGAATAAATTTTTTATTGTTATTTCCATTTAACCACCAAGAGAATTAACTATCATTTTTTTAACTATAAAATTGACCTTTTCTTCTCTTGTTTTAAAACTTTTCCCTTTAGCTATGAACCAATTTACCTTCTTCAAGTCTTTCTTAACTATTTCTTTAATATTTTTCTTTTCTTTGAAGAGTTCTGATATTCCAAGCTCGTCGGCACAGTCCATACATAAACCATAGTAGTCTAGCCTTAGTGGTTTCCCACATCTTAAGCACGGCTCGTCAATTACTAAAACCTTGTTCGTTCCCTTTATTTTTACTTTCATAAAATCACTCTAATGCTTCTTCTCTCCCAAGACTTGTTAAAATCAACCCTCTTTTTATTTTTGGCTTAGGAAGCTTGGCTAGTTCCCTTCTTCCTTTAGGAGTTACAAAATATCTATAATAATTCGGTGTTTTTCTTTCCTCTATCAACCCTTCTTCCATAGCCTTGAATATTGAATTGAAAGCTTCTCGATAGGTTAATCCGTATTTGGTCAGCATTTGTCTTAGCTTTGTGAAAGTCAGTTTTCCATCATTATCGCTCACTATCTTAGTCGCTAATAGATGCCATACTTTTTTCGGATAGGTCTCGTATATGACTTCTTTTATTAGACCTTCAATCATTAAGGTTTCCAAAGCTTCTCTAACTTCTTTCTTGCTCACTCCTAAGATTCTTGATAAGCTTTCTATCGCCTTTTCTGGTGAAATCCTCGGTCTGAAATGAATGTAAATTAGTATTCTCTTTCTGTATGGGAGAGTTATTAGGGTAAAAGTGGGGAACTGAGTAAATGTTGAAGTTCCATATTTGTATGCCAAAGTTTCCGCATCCGCCCAATACCTATGACTTTTCTTTCTAAATAGGGATGTTGGTTCTCCCATCCCCATAGTTCCAAGAAATGGGGCTAGCTTTCCTGTTAAAAATAGCTCTGGTCTCTCTGGTATTCTTACCTGAGCCCATAAATCTTCGCTTACCAATATGTCTATGGCATCTTTTCTGATTATGTAAGTTACTTGTCCGTATTTTAAAACTAAAGGCTTTTCCCTTTCAAGAATGATTCTTCCTTTAAGAGTATCTATGTATCCGTTCTCCCTTAGTTCTTCTAAAACACTTTTTATCGGTCTTTTTCTTATTTTTCCAAATTCTCTCAAGTTTTTAAAAGTTACTCTGAAGAGTGGCATTCAGACCAGCTTTATCTTTTTTCCAATATTTCACACAATTCATTTATTATTTCTTTATCAAAAATAATTTTCCTAACTATTTCTTTGTTTATTTCTTTTGTATATTCTTGCAGAAACTTTCTGGTCTCTTCTTTAACCTCTTTTTCAATAACCTTTATTATTCTTTCGTGCAGACCTTTTTGTGCTTCTTCCCTTTTGAGCAAGAAATTTATTAGGCAACCCCTGCTACAGAAATAGTATTCCTTGTCCATAATTAGAATAGCTTCTATGGGTTTTCCTTTCCCACAATTACTGCATAATCTCATCTAACCACACTTATATATTTTCTATTACCTTCCCACCTTTCTTTCAGAAAGCCGTTGGCTACTAGAATGTCAATCCACCTCTGGGTTGTCGCTCTGGAGAGCTTTGATTTTTCTATTATTTCATTTATGGTCATTTCTCTATTTCCTAAAATCCTTTTGAAAAGCTTTTTATAATGTTCAAGAACATAGGGTCTTACCATACCTATCACTATATTTTTAGAATTTTAATTTTTTAAATGTTTCGTTAAAGGATTTTTTAAATTCTTCTTTATTTATTTTTTCTCCTGCCAATCTCTTTATTCCATACTTTAAGCTTAAAATTTGAGCTAGGGTAAGAAATATTCCAGAATAATTTTTAGTATGAAATCCGTTTGCTTTAAATGTTAAGTCCTTGTTGGTAAAAACTAGTTCCAATTTCTCGAATATATCAACCCATTTTTTTGCTAATTCCTTGTTCCCGCTTTCATAGATTTCCATAAACTTAAACCAGAACCAATCTCTGATGTTTGCTGTGTCTATTAGGTCTAGTTCCTCATTTTCTAAAAGATTTTTTGCTAAGATTAGAGCAAGTTTTTCATCTTCCATATTCATCATCATTTTTAAATATTTGGAAATTTTATTTAATTATGGGTTCTTATGATTGATAAAAAATTAATAAAAGAGGTTGGAGAATCTATTTCGGAAGAAATTGCAAAAAAAATTTATTACAACCTCTTGTTTTTGAGATATATCCCAGAAATCAAAGAAATTGAAAAAGGAAAAATAAAAGCAATTAGTGGGAAAGAAATAAATAGATTTTTTAAAAGCTTTGTATGAATATAGGTTGTGGAGTAGCGAAAGAATAAATAATATTTTAAATATAAGAAATCTTATTTTAATTATGATTAACGATAGAGAATACAAGCTAATAGTTCCAAAGTGGGATAATTCTGGAAGAAAGATAAAGGCAGAAGAGCTAGAAGAAATAGGAAAGAAGATGAGCGAGCATTTTGGCGGTGTAACGATAATTCCTTCGGTTCTCGGTTGTTGGAAGACACCAGAAGGTAAGTTACAGTGCGAGGAGAATGTTCTGTTTTCGTCTTTCAGGGATAGTGAAAGTGTAAGGGATTGGGAAAGACAGAAAAGAATAGATGAGGAGTTCGTCAGAAATCTAGCAAGAAGACTAGGAGAGAGGTTTGGTCAAGAGAGCGTTCTTATTGCTGAAGATAAGGTAGAAGTTAGCTTCATTAAGGGAAGGTATGAAAAAGAATTGCCAGAAGAGAGGACAGGAGTAGATTGGTTCAAAAAGCTAATTTAAAGCTTATAAATGGTTGCGAGTAATTTTCCTTTTTCAGTTAATTTTATTTTTCCTTTAAAGGTTTTTGTTAAGCCCCAAAGGAAACAACCTTCGTGAAAAGCTATATAGTCCTTGTAATTTGCGAAAAAAGAGGCTATAGGAAAAAAGACCGCCCTTTCTCCTTTTCTTATCTTTTGATTGCACAACTGACAAGTTATTATGCTTTTACCTTGCCAAGTTCTAACAATTATTGGTAGCTCTTTTTTAATCAGTTTAATGGTTACAGAAGCTGGAATATAGTATTCTCCTTTTTCCTCAACTTCTAAAATTTTTTTTAGTAAGTGATAAATTACAAATCCAGATATTGCTAAGGTTATATAAGTGAGAATGGTAGAGATGTCCAATTTACTCACCTACTACAAGTTCTCTAATTTTCAATAGGTCTTCCTTCTTCACTCTTTTTATCTTTTTTCTAGCTTGATGAATTGACCTTGCTTTTATGCAGATTGCTATTCTTCCATATTTATCTACAAGAGAATAGTATTTTTCTTTCATATTACTTCTTCACCAAATCTAATAATAACCTTTGGAGTATGGTCTATCATTTCTTTAACAATCTTAATTTCTTTCTTTACTTCGTTAGCTCTCAGTAAATCTCCTGATTTTTTGTATTTTATGTATCTTTTAATTAGAGTAAAGAGTTTTAGCTTTAATTTTAAAATTTTTTGTTCATACTCTATTTTTTTCTTGAGTTTTTCATCAATCCTTTTTAGTATCTCTATTTTCTTGTTCATTAACTCCTTAAACTTCTTTTCTGTTTCTTCTATTTCTTTCAATTTTTCCTCCATAAATTCACCTACAAGTTTAGGATTAGAGCATAGTTGAATATCGCATTACTTATTCTTTCAAGCTTTTCTTTCTTCGAGACTTCAGACTTGAACCTTCTCTTTGAAATCTCATCTATTACTTTTATAAACACATCCCACAGGGTTACATCTTTTTCTTCGCACATTTTTTTAATCTTTTTCTTTATTCTTTTTCCAATTTTCGTTGTTTTTGCAAAATCATCTAGTTCATCTATCTTGAAAGAATAGCTTTGAAGCTTCCCAGCTATCAATTTCCAAGCTTCCTTTACTTGGGTAATAACATTTAGAAAATCTTCGACTACCTTTACGCTTCCCCTATGAACCTTTCTCATTCCCTTTATTATTTTTGAAGGTAAATAAACTGTTGGAAAATTCTTCGAGTTTATTGCGAAGCTAATCCTTACTGCCCAAGCTTTATCGACAGAATTTTTGAGAACCAAACCAATTCTTTTGTCCTTATCTATTATGAATTCTTCCCCTTCAGGATATACTTCTAGATGAGCTTTTCCCCTATAAGCATCTATCACTCCTGCTTTTATGTTATCAATTTTTTCTATTGCTGGAATGAACACATCTTCGAATTGAACAAGCTTATACTTGTCTGAAACTATTGCTAATATTAGCTCTGGTTTTCCTTTTTCTATTACTGCTTTTAGATATTGGTTATCTATGTATTTTCCATCTTCTTTTATTGCAATATCTTTGAGTTCAAACTTTGGCAACTTTTTTATTTCTTCTATTAAAAACTCTTTCATTCTTCCACCTTAATATCTTTATAGGTTCTATATGGAATAACAATCTCGAACTGACCCTTAAAATTATCAAAATCACACTTTATATGGACATAATTTCCAATTTTGCTTATCTTAACACTATTTAGAGTTTTTGATGAAAAGGCATCAACTTTTAGTTTTCTCCCTTTATTTACTAATTTCATACTTCACTCACCACTTTTACTCCTTTAAGAATAGAAAGAGCATTTTCAATTAAGTCAAGAAGTATATCTTCATTCAATTCTCTTACTTCATAATCATAGAATGAACGCTTTACTTCAAAATCCCATAATTCTTCATCATTAGGAATTTTTCCTTTCGTGCTAATGGATACAAAAATTCCTTCTCCTCTTCCTTCCCATCTAGTTTCTAATTCTATCCAAAAATTTTCTTTTTCATCTGTAATACTAGCTTTGCTATGACTTAATTCTACAATTCTATATTCTTTATGTTTTTTCACAAGCTTGTTAGCAACCTCTCCTATTTTTACTCCCATTTACTCACCCCATCTTTTCTATGGTTGTCAATTTAATGAGCAATTCAAAGAATTTTTCAGCTAACAAATCTTTTTCTTTTTCATCTGCATTAGCCCAGAATTTTGCTAATTTTTTCAAACACTTTTTGCAAATTATGACGGTAGGTTTTGCCTTTTTCCCGATTTTTCTAAATTCAAAATAGTATCCATTTGGGTTTGCACTACATTTTAAAGTTATTGAACAATATCTGCATACATTTCTCGTGCAAATAGGACATTCTCCGATAGAAACAGTTTCTTTACATATTTCACACAATTTTACCATTCCAATCCCTTCAAAATTAAGTTTTTTATTTTTAACTGTCTTGCTAAGTTTCTTATCTCCCTTTCAACCTTTTTTAAATCCCAGATTATTGGGTTAGCAACAAAAGGTTTAGTTGGTTTTTTTATATGCCTTCCTACGCATTTATCCCAAGAGTGTGCAAAATCAATTCCAATCCACCAAGTATTTTTCTTTTCATAATCTAATACTCCATAATCAGTATAGGTAATCCCCCCGTGAGCATCTACAAATTCATTTATGTATTCCCAATCTTTCTCATAAAATGGGTGGGTTTTAGGAACTCCAACATAAGCCGTATACCACCTTCCTTTAATTACACAGATTAAACATTCAAATCCGTGAACCTTAAACTTTTTTATTATTTTCGTTTCTCCAGCTTTTTCTAAATCTAATTCTACCCAAACTGATTTGTGTTTCATAAGGAATATACCACCAATTTTTTCTTAAAATCTTTTAAAATTTCTATAAATCTATCTAAATCGATTATTAGAGAACCGTGACTTTCAATTCTAATCTTGTTATTCCCCCAATATTCTATATCCAACCATTCTTCAAGTGGATGCCACTCGCATTTTAGTTGAATAAAATATGGTTCTCTTTCAAAACCTTCGTGAGTTTTGATTTTTCCAATTCTTCTTTTTGCAAAAGGAATTTCTAAAAGAATATTCTTGATTAATTCCTTTTTCTTTTTCTTCCAAGCTTCTAAATAGTTTGGTGAAATTATTGTTATCTTTATTTTTTTCTTTTCTACTTTATAGATAACATCATAGGGTTTGGTCTCTACTTCAATTTTCCAATTTTTCTTGAGATTTAACCTCTTTTTTAGCTCTCTTTTTATATTTTCAATTGCTTTCTTCATTTCAATTCCTCTATTACCATATCCCTTACTTTTTCTTCAGAAAGCTCTATTTCTCCTTTTGCCACTATTTCTTTTCTTTCTGGAATTTTTACCTTTATTTCCAACTTTATGGGAATATCAAAAGGAGATAAATCGCTCTTCTTTGGCGGTCTTTTTCTTATGTTCATAATTCCCTTCTTCCAATTCAATATCAAATATCCCTTGAAAACCTTTTCCATACTACCACTAAATTAGATAAACTAAGAACTCTTTTGAAGTCAATAATCTTTTCATATTCGCTATTATTCCTTCTATATATTGCCTTAATCGATTTTCTATGCAAGTAGGACATATAGGGACTAAATAGAGTTTCTTGGTGAATTCCCTTTGAACTACTGCATAAAGATTTGTTAAATTCTTGCAACCATCATAATAATAGATACATTTGGAAGGTTTTTCTTCCATTTGAAATCCAATTATTTTATCGCTTAACCTCGATACCCATAAAGCTCGTGTTATTAGAATTTTAGCCATATCATATTCTTCGCAAGTTAGACCAAAGAACCTTCTTATATTTCGATAAGTTTTGTTAAATCTTTTGAATTTCATTATGTGGCAATCCCTCGCTTTTGAACCGATAATGTTCCCTCTTTTTTGTTATAGGGGAAAGAGGGAAGGAAAACCCCTTGCTTTTGAGGGATTGTTTCCACACTATAAGTTTATATTTTTCACTTAAAGAAGATTGACTATTGCTTCTTTTTTGCTCAATTTTTTCATTCTTTCTAAATTAGCTAAAGAAGTTCCCCATATCGATTTACTTTTTAGACTTTCAAAGAATAATTCATCTGTTTCTTTATCATACCATAGGATTTTTATTATCTCCCCTTCATATTCTGCATAATCTCCAATTTTTATTTTTTTACCATTTACTTCTAATGGTTCTTTATTTTTTATAATTTCATTCCATTTCTTTATCAAAATTTTATCTCTTTTCTCTAATTCCTCAAGATGTTCATCGACGAATTTTTTGACCGCCTTTTCTAACTCTGGGTCGCTCAAATCTACATTTAGATTATCATTTTCAGGAATATATCTAATTCCTTCTAGTTCATCTGCGAAACCCTCATAAACTACAGAAGGACAAGTGCTAAACTTTAGTGGTGGGACTTTTCTTGAAAAAATTATGAAATAACCGTGTGAAGATACATTTATTGGAAACCCCTTAACAGAAAACCATATTTGCATCATAATTCACCTATAATCCTTCTGTTCAATTCTTCTTTAATTTCTTCAGGATTTATTTGTTTTGATAATAACCATATGCAAACTTCACAAATTCTTTTTTCACACCATCTTCCATAGTTGTTCTTGTATCCTATAGCTATGTATTTCATTCCTTTTTTAATTTTATTATAGCAAAGACTACAGGTCTTTCTATTATTTTCAGCAATTTTGAATTTATTCATCTTATTCACTCCAAAAAACTCTTTCAATATCAGAAATGGTTAAAAATCCTTCAAAATTTTCTGTTTCTCTAATAGGTTTAAGAGTTTCTTTATCGACTATTCTCATTAGTTTTTGTGTTTTACTGTATGCTTGAATTATGACAACTTCTTTTACGCTTTTATCCCCTTTCTTAAACCTTTCTTGCAATTCCCCATATTTGTAATCAGCTAAATTTTCTTTTTTCTCGAATGTTCTCATATATCCTTCCGATATAAAAGCTAACCATTTAGGTCTTGATTTTTCTAATAGCTTCAATACTGATTTTATTTCATTCCTTCCAATTCCTACCATAACGATAACGCTAATTTTTCCATTATGATTTACAACAATTTGTGGGATTATGTTTTTTTGCTTTTTAAGACAATCCTCAACAAACTTTTGATTAAAATCAATAATTTCTTGTAAGTTTTGCATTTTTTCACCTTAAATGCAAGAAATGGTTAGTAAATTAATCACCTTATTTCTTATTTCTTCTTCTAAATCGAATATTATTCCCTTAATTAAAAGGATTAGATTTTCCTTGCTAAGATATTCTAAATCTTTTGGTGTTATAGGATTTAGCCTACCTATTTCGTTAAATCTATTCTCTTTAACTATGTTGTAAATTGTCGTAAAAGATTTAGTTTTCCTTATTTCTACCAAGTCTTTTCCTGCTATTATTACCAGATAAATATCTTGTCCTCCTGTGAGTGTTTTTATTATTATTACTCTTTTTCCATCGAAATCAGAAAACCAATAGCTAAGACTATAGCTAAATGGTTTCATTTCTCCTGCTAAGGTTTCTTTAATTATATAATTTTTTTTGCTTCTCTCCAAAACTTTCTTTAGATTTTCCAAAAATTCTTCTAAAGTTTTATCATCGACCTTATCTTTTGCCATTCTTTCTAATTCAAAAGCTATCAACTTTCTATGATTGTCCCAAAAGCTTTTGTAATTTGTTTCAAGTTTTTTTAGCTTTCTAAGAAAATCTTTTTTCTCTTGATAAAATTCTATTAGTGTTAGAACATTCGAGCTTTTTGAAAACTTTTTTGTTTTCATATCTGTAAGTCCTACTGTTAATGGTATTTCAAACCAATTCTCTATATTCCCAATATCTTCATCATCTTCTTTTCCGAAGAATAGTTCCATACTGTCTTTACTTACTTTGACAATTACTTTATCTGTTTTTATGTATAATCTATTACTCCAACCATCATACTTTACTTCTACTTTTTCTACTATCATTTGCCCACCTTTCCCATTCGGATAATTTCATTATAGTTATCTTCTTAATTTTTTCCTCAATTATTTTTCTATATTTTCTTTCTTTTAATTCTGGAAATTTGATAACCAATAAAGCCAGAAAACATTCATAGTGCATTTGTGCTGGATAATCTTTTAAATCATTCAAACCAAAAAAATCTAATGCATTTGATATAGTTAAAACAACCTTCTTACTTCCTTTTCTTATTATTTCTCCGCAAACAGAACAAGTTCTTGGTTTTTTAGCTTCAAATATTTTCATTTAATTCAACCTTATAACTTGCCCAAAAGGGATTTTATCCTCTTCTATTCCATTTTTTGTTAAAACCCAAATTACCTTTCTCGGATAAATTTCTCTTTCATCGAAAAATTCTGTAAATCCGTCTGTAAAGCATATTATAAGCCTTGAATGTGGCATTTCTCTTCTTAAGTATTCTGGCAACCATTTATGAGAAGTTCCACCGCATCCGTGCAATTTTATGTTCATAAGCTTGTTTATATTTCCATTTTCTACTTCTATTCTATCTTGCAGAACATAATCGTGGGTCAAAACCGTCATCTTTACATTCCTAAAGCTCTTAGCTATATTGATAACTTCTGTCATAAACTCTCTCATTTCATCGTCGCTAATGCTTCCGCTCAAATCTACTACACAAACAACTTCTAATTTTTTATCTTTTATAGTAGTAGGCAAATAAGTTCCTACTGCTATCGACTTTCTGCTTGGAAACTTGTAAGAGAAATCATAAGGTATGTTGTCGCATATGGTTTTCCTTAGTAATGCCTTCCAATTAAGCTTAAAATCTAAAAGTTTGTCGAAATATCTTTCTAATCCTAATGGTGCATTTCCCTTGAATTTAGAGAAGTTGTTTGCCTCAACCACTCTTTTCCTAATCTCTTTTTCTATATCTTTCTTTATCTTCTCAAATGGTTTTCCTAAACTTCTCTCTAACTTTTTCTTAGCTTCTTCGCTTAAGCTATCTAAATCAAAATGCTTATCAAACTTGTATCCTTCGACTAAATTCCTAAACTTCTTATTCTTTTTCATATGTTTTTCTAAAATAGAATAAACTTCTTCTACTACTTTTTCTTCCAAATTCTCAATTTTTATATTATATTCCCTTAAGGTTTCTTCTGTTACTCCTAATTCTCTTAACTTACTGCAATAAAAATCTTCTCTAAAGTTCAATTCTAAAATCTTATTCACTATTAAATCTGCAGAGAAATTCCATAATCTTGGGTCTCTTTTTCCTCTTCTTGTTAGATGCATTAGTGCAATATGCAAAACCTCGTGGGTCAAGCATAGGATAACATCTCTTTCATCTAAGCTTTCGACAAACTTTTTGTTGTAATATAGGTTGTTGTGTGCATCAACTCCCATAGTCAAAACTTCATCTTTTTTTATTGGTGTCAAATGCAAAACTAAGTATGCAAAAAAAGGTTGTTCTTTCTGTAATTTTACTTTTCCTCTTATTATTCTATCTTCAGCAGAAAGCATTTAATCACCAATAGTTAGCTTTAACTTTATACTTCTTTTCATATTTTTCTCTCAATTTTTCTGCTTTTTCAATATCCCCTTCGATAAATCTTGCAATATATACTTTTAGTAAGTCTTCTGCTTGTTCTTTATTTTCTTTTTCTAATTCTTCTATATCTTCCCACATATCAATATCGTTAGCCATAAGTTTCACCTATAACTTAGTAATCACCAAATAGTTTTTCAGTTTTTCTTTTACTTCTTTAGGTAATTTCATTTTTTGCAATCTATCTTTCAATAAAGAAGAAATATTCCAATTTGTTTCTTTTTTCCTGAAATTTACCTTGTTTTTCTCAAAATAGTTTAAAATGCTCTTTTTGGTCGTTTTGAAAATTTCCATATTTTCAACATTTACTATTACAAAATCCGTGTTCCAAAAGAAAATCAATAGGTTGTTCTGCTTATCGAAATAGTAAGCAATTTTTATTCCCCAATTTTCATCTTCTTCTAAAAGATTAAACTTGGTATCTACTATTTCAACTATTTTCTTGTTATTTTCTGCTATTTTCAAAGTTTTCTTATGTTCTTCAATATACTTATCCAAATCGTCTAAATATTCTAATAGTATGGAAGTATTTTGAGTTTGAGCTTTATATGAAAGATAGCTTAAGAGTTCAAGGATTTCTAAAAACTTTCTGTTTTCTATCTTCTCTAAAAATTTTGTTACATCAAAGTGTCCATCAAGATAAACTTGGAAATCGAATTCATCGTTTTTTACTCCAAACTCTATCGTGTATTCCCCAAAGAAAACAAATACTCTTGTTTTTCCTATTGTTATTTCTACATTATGCCCAACTATCTCTAAATCATCTACTTTCATTCAAATCACAATAGGTATTTTGCATACTTCTGTATGAAATTATGCTTTACTGCATTTTTAACAAAATGTTGTGGATTTACCGCTCTCAACATTCTCAAGCATAGAATAGCAAATTCTGGT
>Ga0190363_1002027_pt1 | contig 11787 bp, 8 predicted proteins | sample 48721867_MG_FD_161272 | JGI IMG/M metagenome (GOLD analysis project Ga0190363, IMG submission 161272) | Hydrothermal vent microbial mat bacterial communities from Southern Trench, Guaymas Basin, Mexico - 4872-18-6-7_MG | ecosystem: Environmental > Aquatic > Marine > Hydrothermal vents > Microbial...
GACATACTGGAAGATGCCGAATGAGACGATCAGCAGATATGAGGAGCTCGCCAAGAATCTCGGAGTTAAATTCCTAGACCTGAAAAAGCATCCGTTCGTCAAGGTTAAAGTTGAGGATCCATTATTCTTTAGGGAGGTAAGATTGTCTAAGATCCTATTGGAATCCGATGTTTTCATTAATGTGCCAACATTAAAGACGCATGTCCAATATGGAATAACCGTGGCAATAAAGAACATGTATGGTTTGATCCCGCCTAAGGACAGGGGATACTACCATGCGATCTACAGGGTTGAAGAGGCCATAGTCGACCTATACAAGGCCAGAAGAGCCGACCTAATAATCGTTGATGGAACATATACGACCTTACATATTGGGCCTAGGCCGATAGAGGATTATAAGGAGACGGCCAGACTTGATCTAACCCTTGCAGGATTCGATCCAGTAGCCATCGATACGGTCTCAGCGAGGATATTGGGCGTAGATCCCTCAACTCTTAGATTTCTAAAATGGGCTGAAGAGAAGGGTCTGGGAACAAGAAGCATGGATGAGATTGAGATCGCCGGGACTCCATTTGATGAGGCATACTATGGAAGGGGAGTTGACATAGTCAGATATGCAAATGCAAGGGCCAAAAACTCTAGGTTCCTAAACTTCGGAGCCTGCACAGGATGTCTCCAGCTAGTAGCGGATGTTATGAGGTTCTGCGAGAACATATCTAGGGGAAGAAAGTTCCTTTACGTCATGGGTCCCGGAGCGAATGAGGAAGAGATAAGGAGGAATCTCCGTCCAGACGAGACCTTGATCCTCTGCGGATACTGTGCAGCCCCAACATTCTACAATGGCTTAAAGGGACACTTCGTTCCGGGATGCCCACCAAGATCAGAGGTGCTTCTCAAAAAGATTAAAGAGATACTGAAGGTCTATGATCCTTCAAGTTGAGATTTATGGGGAATAACTAATGTATGAGAGGATCCTCGTTTACGTTGGAACATACACTCATGGGGAGAGCGAGGGAATCTACATCTTCAGGCTTGCTCAGGATACTGGAGGTCTAGAGCCGATAGGAAAAGCGACGAAGATAACAAATCCATCGTTTCTGGCGGTCTCCCCGAACAAGCAGTATCTATATGCCGTTAATGAGGTTGGGTCATTTGAGGGTAAGAGAACCGGAGCCGTCAGCAGCTACAGCATAAACCTGGAGACTGGAGAGTTAACACTTCTGAATACTAAGCCCTCAGGTGGAACCTCACCTTGCTACGTAACCGTTGATGAAACGGGAAGATTCGTCTTGGCGGCGAATTACGGTAATGGCAGCGTATGCGTATTGCCAGTCATGGATGATGGAAGCCTCGGAGACGCTACGGACATAGTTCAGCATAAAGGATCAAGCGTTAATCCGAAGCGACAGGAAGGCCCGCATGCACATTCAGTTATCCTTGACCCCTCAAATAGGTATGCATACGTGGCGGATCTAGGAATCGACAAGATAATGATATACAAGTTCGATTCTGAGAGGGGTAAGCTCATACCGAATGATCAGCCTTGGGTATCCACTCATCCCGGGGCCGGTCCACGTCACTTCACCATCCATCCGAATCGAAGATTCGCATATGTAATAAACGAGCTTGACTCAACCGTAACTGCATTCTCATTTGACAGCGAAACTGGAAGGCTTAAGCCCATACAGACGATATCCACCCTCCCAGAAGACTATGAAGGAACCAATTATCCAGCAGATATCCACGTCTCATCTTCAGGCAGATTCCTCTATGGCTCAAATAGAGGCCATAATAGCATAGTGATCTATGAGATAGATGAGGAGACTGGTAGGCTCAGCATGATCGGACATGAATCTACGCGGGGAAGGATCCCGCGGAATTTCGCCATTGATCCGAATGGAAAGTTTCTGTTCGCGGCGAATCAGGAAAGCGATAATATAGTTATTTTCAGATTAGATGAGGATACCGGATTGCTTGAGCCTACAGGGGAGGAAGTCAAGGTTCCAACTCCCGTCTGCATAAAGTTTCTGCCTCTTCCGTGATGCTGGGAAACCGTTTTATTGGATGGAGCCCTACCCTCTCCGCGACCAAAAGTGGTTAGAATGAGATTTGCCGTTGTCTTTCCAAGAGATGTTTATGACCCAAAAATCTCATATTAATGAGGCGGCTTGGCTGCATTGACGTTACAGGTCACGGTTCAAGGCTTCTCAGAGGTATGAGAGTATGGAGATCTTGCTAGCCTAAGATGATGTGGATAAGCATGGATCGAGACTTGAGGTCTTAGAGGATGCCCCCAATAGAGAAGATGGGCTGCTAAACGCCTAAGAGGTCCTCCTCAGCATATCCACTATAGTCGGGAACCTCTCTGGATCTCTATGGGGCAGATAGGTCGCCTTAAGAAACTCATCTTGGAAGGCTGGGTCAGCCCCTAACTCCACGTATCTTATTTTCTTGGCTATACGTTCAGCGGTTTTCCTTGCTTCCATCGAGATTAAGGCGGCTCTAGCCCCTGATCCAGCGGTGTTCCCTACAAACCTAACCCTCTCTAGGGGCACATCGGGATACATTCCGATGACCTTCGCATTTTGGGGATCGATGTAATTTCCGAAGGCACCGGCGAGATAAACCATCCGGATGTCATCCGGCTTGATTCTCCTATGCCTCATCAGTATCGAGGTGCCGGTGTAAATTGCGGCCTTAGCCAGCTGAATCTCCCTAATATCGCTTTGCGTCACAACTATGTCATGTGAACTTGCGGTCTCATCCTTCCATGCAATTACGAACTCGGCTCCCCGTCCCCTACCCCTCAATCTCGGAGTATCATTATCCATAATGAATCTTCCACTTGAATCTATCAATCCAACCTTAAGCATCTCAGCAACTGCGTCTATAACGGCTGATCCGCATAGCCCACGCGGCTTCTCATCGCCTATCGTCTTATATCCAACCTCAAATGTGCCGGGTTTTATCCATACATGCTCAATTGCACCGTTGCTCGCCCTCATTCCACACTTTATATGCGCCCCCTCAAATGCTGGGCCTGAAGCGCAGGAGCAGGCGATGAGATCCTCCTTATCACCCAGAATGATCTCCGTGTTCGTTCCGATATCGATGAGCATTGAGACTTCATCTGCCTCGTAGATCTCAGTGGCTAATGCATCAGCAACAGCGTCTCCTCCGACGAATCCGGCTATTACTGGCAGGACGTGAATGTATGCTCCAGAATTGATCTTTACGCCGGTCTCCCTCGCCTTTACGTCTATCGGCGACTGTAGAGCAGCTGGATACGGCATCTGCGCGAGATAATTCGGCGGTATCCCAAGGAAGATGTGATGCATCGCCGTGTTTCCGGCGACGGTCATGTCATAGATGTTATGATGTGATATTCCAACCTCACCGCATAACTCGTCTATCATCTTATTGATGCCTTCAATCAAACTTCTATTCAGAGCCTTTAAGTTCTCCTCCCCTTCAGAGGCGAATTTTATCCTTGAGATTACATCCTCCCCGTATGCTATTTGAGGGTTCATCATTGATGTCGCCGCTATTATCCTTCCGCTATTCAGATCTACGAGGTAGCCCGCCAGCTTTGTCGTTCCAATATCTAATGCGAAGCCGTATAGCCCCGTGTAGTCTGGCTCAACAGAGATTATCTCCTTGTCTCTCCATAGTACGACCGAGATATGCCAATCCGTCTCTCTCAGCAGATGCGGGATAACCTTCATAACCTCATAATCAACCTTCACTTCCGATCCGATCTGAGACTCGACGGCCTCTAAGAGCCTATCAATATCAGCCTTGACATCTAGCAGTGAGGGCTTCTTGAGGTGAATGTTGATCCTCTTAACCGCCGGCTTTGCCTTTATCTTTCTCTCGTATCCGCTGAGAAGGAGCTTCTGCCTGTCAACCCGGCTTTCAGGCGGAATCTCAACTATGATCAGGCCTGTCCTCAATATTCTGGCTTGACATGCCAATCTGAAGTTTCGAGCTAGATCATCCTCGGATAACGCTCTTCTCTCAGCCTCTGTAGGCTTGGATAAATTTTCTCTACCCTCATGGATTATTACTCTGCATTTTCCGCAGAGCCCCTCTCCGCCGCATATGGCATTTATTCCGATCCCCGCATCCTTGGCGATCTCAAGTATGGTCTTTCCCTCTGAGATCTCGAATCTTCTCCCGTAGGGCTGAAAGATTATCATTAATCTATCGCCACGGCAACCTTGACCGGCGCATGTTGGAGGTAGATCTATCCATTTAAGTGGACTACTGAAGATAAAGGTTTCTCGTTTAACACGGCATTTTCCGCTTTTACCACTTAGCTTTTAAATGATGCTTACCGTCTATTCTTTGTGACATGGAGATATGATATTCGGTAGGCTGAGGCGGAAGAAGCCGAAGGCTCCAACCTTAGGTCGAAGCGATTTTCTCCGTTTAAAGCCTGTGCGGAATCCAATGGTTGAATGGAAGAGGGATGAAGAGGGTAAGGTTAACATAACGATTCCGCTTAAGAAGTTCTCATCAAAGGATGAGGGGAGAAGTTCTAAGCGGAGAGGCTTATTCTCAAAGTTATTCCCCAAGCCAGAGGAGAAGCATATACAACTCGACGAGATAGGATCTGATGTTTGGGAGCTATGTGATGGAGAGAGAACAGTAAAGGATATCGTTGATCATCTATGCGAGAAATATAAGCTCCTACGAAGGGAGGTTGAGGTTCCGCTATACAGCTACTTGAATAGTCTCGTTAAGCGCGGATTGATAGGCTTCATTCTCCCAAAGGATCTTGAGGAGCGCCTGAAGAAGATGGAGAGTGGATGATGGCGTTAGATCTTTACGGTGACGGGATTGAAGGTCTCCGTTGTCATCAGAACGAGGGATATAGAGAGACATCTGCTTGAATTGCTGAGTAGCCTTGCATCTCAGACCTTAAGGCCATCAGAGATAATAGTAGTCGATAACTTCTCATCTGATAAAGCCTTAAATTGCATGATGAATCTGCTGAGGTATGCGAAGCGGAGATTGCTCAGCGATATACAAGTTAAGATCGCCCTAATCCCAGATGGAGAATTCTCTTATGCCTATTCTGCTAATCTCGGAGTTTTAGCTTCAGAGTCGGAACTCGTCTGCCTCACTAATGGTCATTGTCTACCCACATCTGATAGGTGGCTTGAAAGTGGAGTTATGCACTTCGCTGATGGCGATGTTGCAGGCGTATCCGGATATATTCTCCCGCATGATTATGGCTCAGTCTGGGAGAAGCTGGGCTTTGACATCTGCTGGAGGAGGTTGAAGGAGAGGAGTAGAGCCTATGTGAGGGATGACTTTTTCGCGACGACGAACTGCATTCTGAGAAGGTCATTATGGATGGAGTATCCATTCGATGAGAGGATGCCTGAAATCATAGAAGATGCTGGGAGATTCGGAGGTGAAGATTACGATTGGGCTTTGGAGATGCTTGCAAGGGGTTATAGGCTAATCGTTGAGCCCAGATTTAACGTATATCACTCTCATAGGGACTCCCTGCTAAGGCTTGTATCGAAGTATACGGCTTGGAGGAGGATAAGGCGGAGCATAAGATCACTGAGGAGGCCGAGAAGATCATATACGAAGCTGAGTAGATCCAATCCGATAATTCATAGGCTGTAGTCGCCAGATGATCAGTGGCACTGGAAGGACTCGAGTATCCTACCAAAGAGCCTTTCATGCTCAGCCCTATCGATCCTCCTCTTCAGGATTACTGGTTTGCTGATATGGGTGTTCAGGGCGACGAAATACATTCTATTAGTTTCTGGACAATACCAGAAGGCGGCCGAGCAAAGCCCAGATGTTCTCGTGAAAAGTCCAGATATTATCTCAGCCTGCTTTACTATGACCTCATGCCCCATAATCTCGGCTTTATCCTTAAATTCGAAGTTCACCTTTCGCTTCCTAAGGATTCGCGTGAAGTCCTTTCGGTATATGTTATCAAACCACTTTTCAGGGTCATTGTAGGTATCCTTAAATCTAACATTTGCAAGGGGGAAATAGCATACATATATCATCCTACCGAAGTCTTCGAGCATGGAAATCCTGCTCTCAGCCAGCTCGATATGTGATCTTCCAACACCAAACTCGGCCGATCTCAAAAGAAAGGATTTCGGGGCTTCAAAGCGGACTTTCATCAGGGACCAAACATTATCCCCATCCATGTGGCACTTTATTGTTCCCATAAGCTGCTTAACTATGTTTCTCTCCCTCTCACCGTATGTTTTGAAGGCCAAGCGGACGGCTATTACCCTCTTGCTCTCTGGGCACTGCCAGACGTAGTATCTCTCTTCAACTCCATAATTTAAGAGCAGGTAGATGGCCTTGTGATCATTTATGATCGTGTCGCTTCTCTCACTTGTAAACTTCAACCTCTTCTTTTTAGCCTCCTTCTCTATTCGATCCGTGATTTGATCAACAATGGAGAGCAGAGGCTGCTTCTTAGGTATTGGATTCCAATAAAACTCTATGAATGAATCCTCAGACTCTATGGTGAATGTTCCCTTATTTGCGTCTCCTCCCTGACGTGTGAGATGCATTTCCTCTGGAACCCTTATTAAGAAGCCGTTCCAGCCTATCTCCTGAAATCTCACCTTAAATACCTTCTAGATGCGCCTAATCGCACCTAATAAAATAATAGATTCTTTAAACAGAAAAAGATATCGTGGAGACTGCGATAGAAATGTCATGCTCTTACGCTCACAAAAATTATATGTGAAGGGAGTGCGATTCATATTTGGAGTTGAGGCACCGATCGCGTCTGGAAAACTTGGAATGACTTTTCTTGTGAGAGTCAGACTGTGAAAGCCTAAGTTTTAATTTGTTCCCTTTAGATATTGAGTTGATGGTTATGCAATTTGACTTTCCATGTGAGATTATCAGGGAAGGAGAGGCCGTTCTGGCAGTCCCGAAGTTAAGTGCTTTCAAAAGAGCCCCTTGGGAGTATGCTCCATGCAAGGCTCCGGTATTCTATAATCCCGTTATGAGGCTGAATAGGGATATCGCCGTCATAGCCGCTCAGGTCTTTCAAGAGATGATTGAAAGGGAAATGGTGATTGCGGAGCCCCTTGCAGGCTGCGGCGTTAGGGGGATAAGATTCGCCTTAGAGGTGAATGGAGTTGAGCATGTCTACATGAATGATATTAATCCATTAGCCCAAAAGATGGCTGACTACAATATTGAGATGAATGGTCTGAGAGATAGAGTTACAGTCACAAATGAGGATGCAAACTTATTCCTTAGCAGACATGCAGCTCCAAATAGAAGATTCGATTTTATCGATTTAGACCCATTCGGCTCCCCAGCCTGCTTTCTAGACTCCGCAATAAGAGCATTAAAGGATGGGGGTCTCTTGGCATTGACGGCGACGGATATGGCTCCCCTCTGCGGCATCCATCCGAAGGTGGCGTTGAGGAAGTATGGTGGTCTCCCGCTAAGAACAGAGTATTGCCATGAGATAGCGATGAGGCTTCTAATAGGAGCCTTGGCGATGACGGCCGCGAAATACGAGATCGGCATCAAGATACTCTTCAGCCACAAAACGAACCATTACATTAGGGCTTATGCGCAGATAATTCACGGAGCTAAGAATGCCGACAGAAGCATAAGGCAGATGGGTTACATCCTACACTGCTTCAACTGCTTCCATAGGAAAACGGTTCAAGGCATAGCTCCACTCCTGCATGGTGAATGCGGCGAATGCGGCTCTCCAATGAAAGTCGCAGGTCCCCTCTGGCTTGGAAAGCTATCTGATGCGGCGTTCTGCGAGCGCATGGAGACAAAGGCCCTACTAAAGAGGAGACTTGATGCGAGGGCTAAGAGGATAATCTCCCTCGTGAAGGCCGAGGCTGATGCGCCTGCAACATACTTTGTGATAGATAAGATAAGCGATAAGCTTGGCTTAACTGTTCCGTCAAGGGAGAAGGTCATGAAGAGACTTGTTCAGGAGGGCTTTAATGTATGGCCGACGCATTTTCATCCGTGTGGAATAAAGACCGATGCCCCAGCTGGCATAGTAGTGGAATCCGTGAGGCGATTAGCACGATAAGCCCTAATAGATCCGCTTAACCTCGAGGCTCATATCTACCGCCCTAACCGAATGGGTTAGGAAGCCCAAAGAGATCACATCCGGCTTCAACCTCGCATACTCAAGGATATTACCCTCATCTATCCCGCCGGAAACCTCTATAAGAACCCTGTCCCTCAACCCTTCATTCCTTAAATTCCTAATCGCCTCCTCAACCTCGCCAACCGACATATTATCAAGCATTATTATGTCGGCTCCGGCCTTAGCAGCCTCCAAGGCCTCACATACAGTCTTGACCTCAACCTCTAGCTTCTTTGAGAAGCTAATAGCCGAGCGTGCCCTCCTAATCGCCTCGCCTACGCCGCCAGCAATCCTAATGTGATTATCCTTTATTAGAATGGCATCATCAAGCCTAAATCTATGGGTGTCGCCTCCCCCAATAGAGACGGCTCTCTTATCGAAGTATCTCAGGCCAGGCACGGTCTTTCTCGTAGCCGCCACCCTCACATCTAACCCCTCCCTGCGGATCATGCTGACAAGTTTTCTCGTGATAGTTGCTATTCCACTCATTCTCATCAGAATGTTAAGCGCAGTCCTCTCGGCGGAGAGTATCGCGCGGCCTGACCCATTAATCTCGGCTATGACTGTTCCCGCTGAAACTTCAGCTCCATCCTCAACTTCAGCCTTAAACTCGGCCTCCACAATCTCAAAGAGGATTGAAGCCTCATATAGGCCAGCGATAACTGCCGGTTCATTCACTACTATATGCGCCTCAATCCTCACCTCAGCCGGAACAACAGCCTCGGTCGTCAAATCTCCCATCCCAATATCTTCCCTGAGAAAATCTATTAGCCTCTCGCGTAAAATCGACCTCAGCATCAAACAGACCTCCAAATTAGAATCTAACCGGCAAAATAAAACCTTAACAGGATGTGAAGGCTATGTTCCTACAACTATGCTTCCAGATATCTTCCTAAGCGTTGCGATCGCGGATAAAGCGGCTATATAGCTAGTCTTCGGGTTCTCAGGGAAGGGCTTATTAATCGTCTTTGTGAGTATCTCCCCGAATTCCCCCCTAACATGAATCTCATGCGTGATCCTATCTGCCTTAGGATCGGCTATGATCCTAACCTTCGTCCTATCGGCTCCCACGCCAGCGAGGCTCAAAGACGCTGAGACATTAACGTTCCTCGGAAAGAGCCTGACAGCCTCCTTGGCTGATCCCTCAAAGAGAACCGTTTCCTCACTGATCCCCGATAGGTCAATGTTCCGCTCCCTAATAAATGGCGCTCCCTCAAAGCTCTTGGGAGGCTTTCTCGTTACGAGCATGACCTCCTCAATCGATCTGACAGCAGCGGCCTTCACATTATCCAAGCCTACAATAGCCCCTGATGGAACATAGACTTTCTTTCCATGCTCCCTCGCAGCCCTTGAAACCTCATTGAAGAATTCATCGTCAATCAATGCTCCAGCGCTCATAATCATGAGATCCTTACCGTTAGATAGTGCCTTAACCGCGTATTGCCTAACAGCCTCCTGAGAAGCAGCCTCAATGATCAGGCTGATCCCGTCATCCATGAGGATCTCATCGGCATCTCTGGCGATCTTGGGCTTTTTGCTGAGTATGGAGACAAGCCTCTCAGCATGCTCCCTGACTATGTCATACACGGACTTTAAGGTTACTTCTCCAGCCTCGCCCGTATCGATCGCCCTTGCGATCACAGAGCCGATAGACCCGCATCCAATTAAACCGGCAGTGATCGTCTCTCAGATCACCAGCTCGCATTCAATAAGTGCCTGACGTTTTAAAAGGAGATGTAGGTTAAAAAGGTTACTCCCCACCATTAAGAGCCATCAGCATGAAGTAGAAATGTCCCTTACAAGTGTTCTATAATGGCTCATGCATTAGAGTATCGCGGCGAAGAAAATGAGCATATCCATCAGCTTTGTGGGCTTCTCTTTTCTGTAGCTGCTCCCTGAGCTCTTCAAGCTCAGCCATCAATCTTAAGAGTCGACGAACCAAAACCTAATGTTTATTCTGCGGGATCAGGATGTGCACGACGAAAAACTTAGAGGAGAACAGAATTTTTATAAATAGCTATATCTTATTCCTAAAGATGCTCCTCAAAAAATAGTTTGGAAGTAAGGCTGATGTGGATCATCGCTCCGATATCGGCTTTAGCCTCCGTAATAGCTGGTGGTTTCCTCTATAATTATGTGAGCAGACAGGACAGCGGAACGGAGAGGATGAAGGAGATAGCCGCGGCAATAAAGGAGGGGGCAGATGCATTCTTAAAGAGGGAATACATAACCCTAGCATACTTCGTCGCTGTAATGTCAGCCGCCCTAGCCTTCTTTATAGATCCAATAATGGCTCCGGTCTACATATTTGGCTCGGCATGCTCGGCGTTAGCCGGATACTTTGGGATGCAAGTGGCCCTAAAAGCGAATGTAAGGACGGCCAGCGCCGCGAGGAAGGGCATAAACTATGCCTTCCCAATAGCCTTCAGGGGAGGAGCCGTTATGGGATTGTCAGTAGTCGGAATGGGCCTTCTGGGAGTAAGCATAATCTACGGCCTAACAGGGAACCCGGAGGCGATTCTCGGATTTAGCTTTGGAGCAAGCGCAATGGCCCTCTTCGCCAAGGCCGGAGGGGGAATATACACGAAGACCGCCGATATAGGCGCTGATCTCGTAGGCAAGGTTGAGATGGGGATCCCAGAGGATGACCCCAGAAACCCGGCGGTCATAGCGGATAATGTAGGCGATAACGTCGGAGACGTAGCTGGGATGGGAGCGGACCTCTTTGACTCGTATGTCGCAAGCGTTGTTGCGGCGATGATCCTCGGAAAGGAACTCGGCGCGGCCCAATCGATAAGCATGGATCAGATACCATTAATCTTTGCAGGTCTGGGAATAGTAGCCTCGCTTATAGGAGTCGTCATAGTAAGGGTTGGAAGGAAGGGGAACCCGGGAAAAGCCCTAAACTTCGGCACATACTCGACGTGCATAATGTTCTCTACATTCACGCTCTTAGCCACTTATCTCCTCAAGATTAACATTGGAATCTGGATCGCGACGAATATTGGATTGCTCTCCGGGGTCATAATTGGAATAACAACGGATTACTTTACATCGATAGATAGGCCTCCTGCGATAAAGACTGCGAGCTCATCGAGGACTGGAGCTGCAATAAATATAATCACGGGCTTCTCATATGGGCTGATAAGCCTCTTCCCCCCGCTGCTCGGAATAGGCGTGGCATCGGTAATAGCCTACTACGTCGCCGAATACTTCGGAATATCAGGCCTTTATGGGATAAGCATGGCGGCGGTAGGCATGCTCTCAATAGTCGGAATGATAATTGCGGGAGACGCATACGGTCCAATCTCAGATAACGCTAAGGGAATAGCCGAGCAGGCTGGACTATCAGAAGATGTAATCGAGGTTGCCGATAGACTCGACGCAGCCGGAAACACATCGAAGGCCATAACCAAGGGATTCGCTATTGGAGCGGCCGGCTTAACGGTCATCTCTCTCCTAGCGACCTATCAGGTCCTAACGAGATCGGGAGGATTCGACCTAATGAATCCGCTGGTTCTAGCGGGGATGCTCGTGGGCATATCGGTTCCACCTCTCTTCTCCGCGATGGTTATGCTTGGAGTAAGCAAGAATGCCTTCAGGATGATCGAGGAGATAAGGAGGCAATTCAGGGAGATCCCCGGATTGAAGGAGGGCAG
>Ga0190363_1002028_pt1 | contig 11781 bp, 20 predicted proteins | sample 48721867_MG_FD_161272 | JGI IMG/M metagenome (GOLD analysis project Ga0190363, IMG submission 161272) | Hydrothermal vent microbial mat bacterial communities from Southern Trench, Guaymas Basin, Mexico - 4872-18-6-7_MG | ecosystem: Environmental > Aquatic > Marine > Hydrothermal vents >...
TATAATTATTTACTTAAGATAGAAAATCTATTAGTTCGCTCAGCTTAACCTTAGCTCCTCTAATGGACTTCTTACCAACTTTAAATACGCCATATTCCCAGCCTAGAAGTTCTGCTATTGATTTGAGACCTCCTATATCTCCAATAACTGCTTGAAGTTCCTTAGTTAGCCCTGTCGTAAAGATTACATCATCTTCTTTTAGTACTGCCCAAGGTAGTAGCTTCTTTTTTAGAACTATCCTTACTCGTTCCTCAAAATCAACATCACTCCTATTCAGGTAGTCAATCCCGCTTCCATTTTCTACAACTACCCTGCCTACGAATCTGGTGAATTCCTCATTAATTCTCTTTATTAGGTAGTTCCTAATACCTTCCTTTATATCCTCATATACGTTTTCTTCAACTTCATACCATAGGTTTATCCACTCTGGGGCTTCTAGCTCTGCTTCTTCATAGGCTTCTTTTAGCAACTTAGTGCTTAGCTGCTTCCAGTCAATTTCAAGTAGTTCTGGGTTATTGATTATCTTGTTTGCTATCCAGTAGCCTAAGGCAGCTAACTTGCTATATTTTGGTTCAACCTCTTCCTTAAACAACTTCTGCTTTTCCTCAGGTACTTTCTCGCCATAAGTGTAAATCAGTATCAAGAACCTTTTCACTAGCCCAGGCTCCCTTGGTAAGTATCTGTTAGATGTAAATGCTATAGGTGCTAGTGCGGGTGTTTCGACATAGGTACCCCTAACAACTTTAGCCCTAGCTAGGACGTCCTCTATTGCTGACTTAATCATTTCTGTTACGTCTTCCCTGCCAAACATTTCTCCAGGTTCCTTAATCATTACCGGAAATGTGGTTTCACTAAGTATTTTCTCGAGTCTAGCGGGTGTGCTAGCAGCAGAACCTGGTTTCTCGATTAGTGTTAGACCCCATATACTAGCACCTATCTTACTTTGTGTTGATTTGCCTGTGTCAGGTGGGCCGTACAAATATAGCCATACAACCCACTTTTTCTTTTGTTTGTAGATATAGATGAATGGTGCTATTACATACCACTTAATTACTGTAGCAAACCGTTCTTGCACATGCCTAAACCAATTAGTAGCTAAGTCATTAAGCAACTCTAGGGCTTCCCTAAGCTCTTCCCTAGTAACTTCCCTTGGCTCCCACCTAACAGCTAGTATTTTACCGTCTACTAAGTAGAATCCTGGGGCTTCAATTTCTTCCTTGATTTCTGCTTTACCCTTCCTCACATAACCTTCAATAATAGCATTTATCACGTCATGGGCTAACCTACGGTTTAGCACTAGCCCTTCTGCCTTTAACCTATCAACAATATCTTCTATGTAAGCGGGGCCTATTTTCAAAGGCCTTGGCCTTGTTCTTGTTTCCCACACTACTTCATATTTTGTTATGCCACCAAACGGGTTAATGTAAAGCGTAACCTTTGTTGGTGCTCCTACGGTAATTCTCTCCTTATACATTAACATTCCATCTTTTCTCCTTGCCCTAACAACAACCAGCTTCCTCAGGTTAGCTACGGCATAAAGTTGCTTTTCCTTTTCGTAATCCAGTATCTCAATTATTGAGTCCCTGAACGGGCTTGAAACACCTAGTATTTCCTCTATTTCCCTGATTACATCTAGTGCTTTTTCTTCACCAAGTGTGTTTTCTAGTATTTCCTGGACTCCTGACTTACCCTTAATCCTTTCCTCAAGTTCTTTACTGACTGCTTTAGATACGTTACCCCTTATTATTCCTTCCGCCTTCCGTTTCTCTATGAGTTCATCTAACTCCTTAAGTTCCTGGATACCTCCATAGAGTTTTCTATAGCTGTAGTAAATTGTGCTTAGCCTATCCTTAAGCTCTTCATCACCTGGGTCTACAGCCAATAGCTCATATAGTTTAGCAGCACTTACAGGGTGCACTCTAGCTTTTGCTAACCAACCACTAAGAAATAGTGATAGTTCTTGTCTCTGTCCCCTTACCCAAGCAGGCTTAAGTAGTTCCTTAAGTTTCATTAACGTGTTATCATCCAGAACTCTGAATTCTTTCCCTTGCCTAGGTGTGGGTGCTGCTTTGGTTTCCTTCTTTTCTTCCTCAAGCCCCAAACTCCTTAGTAGGTCTTTCCATAGCTTAACATCTTCAATAACCGCTATGTCTGAGTTAGGACCTAGCCTAAACTGATACTGCTTACCGCTTGGGTGTATGCTTGGTGGAGCTACTACATAGCCTCCATTACCCTTAATGTCTACATCTCTGCCCTTTACCTTCACCTTAGTGCTGGGGACTAGGCTAGGATCTTTAAGCCTGAAATATACGTGTATGCCTTTGCCGGTTTCTACTATCCAAGTACTTGTTACTAGGTCTCTTAACTCAGGGTAATCAATATCTATGTTCCTATACCAAGCCTCAAACAGCTCTTTGCTGTCGAAATCTATGACAATTAGGTTACCGCTTACCTTACCACAGGCTATAGCAATATTTGCCTTACCGTCCTTAAACCACTCCTCTACATCTTCCCTTGTCGGGAACTTACCATCATATATTGGCTTTTGGCTACCAACACCATCTTCCCTAACATACCCCCTCTTCTTCAGTAGCTTGGCATAAGGCTCCTTGCTCCTAGGCCTTAGCGGGAAAACAGCTAGGCCTTTCTCGTGGTAGAGTAGTGCGTAGCTTAGGACATCCTCAGTCATCGCTAACCACCATCACACACTTCTCTACATCAACAAGCTTGCCTTCCCTAACGTCTTGGTATATATCAGCTAGTAGATCCAGGGTGTCAGGAATGGTAAGGCGGAGTTCCCATGAAATACGTCTTATGTGGTCCCAGACAACCTTAGGTATTTCTCTAGGTCTCACAACATCCCTGTATCTGGATGTTTGGGTTACCGCTTCATTGCTTCCGGTTACCTTACTGACTAGTCTAGTCCGGTAAATTTTAATAATGTAGTTACCACTAGTTACCTTGGGGGAATGGGCCTCTCCACGGGATGAAGCCCTAGCGACCATCTTCCTTCACCTCTTCTTCATAATCACCTCCGCTTCCGTTTGCTCTTACTTTTCTTAGCTAACTTCTTCACGTACTTCTTCATAATGTTCTTCTTCCTACCGGGCCTACCCCTAGAAAGCTTAGTCCTCTTCTTCGCCACTTTCTTCACCTTCCCCTTCTGTTTCCTCACCAAACCACGCTAGTAGGTAGTCAGCCATTAGCTCTTGTAGCTTGTTAGCAGCTTCAAAAGCTTCTTCCTTTCTAAACTCGAAATTCTCTTCTAGGACTTTCTCCACTAGGACTAAGTCCCTAAGTGTAGCTAGTGCTGTTAAGTTACTTATGAAGTCCCCCATAGCTATTCTGTATTTCTTAGCAAACTCCTTAACAGCAGCATATACTGGGGGCCATATCTTTACTGGCCTACCTCTTCCACCATATCTTTTCTTTTCCTTCTCAAGCGGGATAACCCCCATAAATATCACCCTTATACATGTGGAAACCGCTTAGAAGGTTAATAAATAACCGAAATAATGATGATTGATATTTTTATTATAGTCGCTAGTGCAACCACGCAATAGGTATTACGTGTTTTGTATTAAATTAATTTATTTAATTAGATATGCTAACACACAGGCCCCTTACTCCTTATTAAATCTTATCTGAACATTTCTCCAGTAATTCTTCAATTACTTTAGCTATACTCCTGTATCTTTTCTTTATCTTTATTTCTTGAAGTTTCTCCCAAAGTTCCTCCGGAACCTGAATTGATTTAACCACTTAAGTTTCCCCCAATAATTACTTTCCTACAGGTTTATAAATCCAATATTTTATTATCCTATAAATTTATAAACTTATAATTCTATAGGTTTATTGGTGGTAAAGAATGGGATACCCCCGTCTTGTGTGGGATTTCAGAACGGGTGATGTAATAGATATAGAAACGGGGGTTGTTGTGGATCGCATATATATCTTGCAGCCACCTAAGGTAAATGTTGACGCTACCTACATGGTCTCAAGGAGGTTCAAGGGCCCTGGCTTGAGTAAGGAGACGAAGGCATGGTTAAGGATCTATAAAGAAGCAAGAAAGTCAGGAAAGAACCTCTCAATTTCAGTGGAAGGCTTTAGAGAGTTCATCAGTTCCGGCGGCAGTAGGAGGGTTAGGACGTTGGAGAAGCCGTTGCCGGCAAGGCCTGAGCCACTAGTAGATAAAGTTGTTAGGGAGATCCTCCCGAAGTACCCTAGGCTGAACTGTAGAACCCTCAGAGTCAAGTACCTCATTGCCTCCATTCTAACGCTAATGGCGAATGGTAAAAGAATCAATGTTAAGGAATTGGTCATTAAACATGGGGCCTCAAAAATTCATGTTCGCAGAATGCTTAGGGAATTGAGGTCTCTACCCTACCTATCTCAAGTCTTGAAAGACGTAAAAGAGGTTGTAAAAACATGAGTGGCATAACCACGCTCCTTTTGGGAACCTCATGCTACCCAGTCCGGGTTATTGTGAGAAAGGCGTTACTCGAGGATAGGCTAAGAATTCTTGAGGCCGTCTATGATATGCTTGAGAAAGTAGATAGTATAGATGAAGCAAAAAAGAGGGTTTTACTAGCTATAACCGCAACACAGGACGCCCTAGAAAGACTCCCTGAACTCGACTACATTATAACTACACTACAAAAGTAAGGAGTTAGGATTACACCAACCAACCAATAAGCAACAAAACATTAAACTCTTTTGTGGCCACAAACACGTCTAGGGGGCTGGAAAACACTACTTCTATGTGCTATACTACTTATATTACATGCTTCATGAATTGTTCTTTGGTTTGGTCTTTATATAGTAATATCTCGGTTATTTATTTGTTGTTAGGTGGTAAGATGTTGGAGGAAAGTGAGTGGGAAGAGGAAGAATTTGAGAATGAAGAGGATATTGAGGAGGATTACCTAGGCAGTGATATTGAGAATAACATGGGAGTGCAGAACATCCCTGAAAAAGAGGATGTAGTTAGAAAAGTACTAAGCGACGTTGATGTCCTAGCCTCAGAGATATTAACTAATAGGAAGTTGTTGGCGGTCTTTCTTGAACTGGGTGAGAGGCCTAAACAAGCCAAAGAGCTAGTAAGTGCGAGTGTGTACGTTAAAGCTAAGGTAAAGGACAGATACGGTGATTATGAAGAAAAAACCATCCCTAAGAAACTACCACAATCAACCATGTACAGATTACTTAAGAAATTAGTTAGTGTTGGGTTGGCCGAGGCTTATAAAGGTATTGACTACAGGAAGAGATATTATAAGCTGACCGAGCTGGGGGATAAGGTTCTGAACAAAGTTCTGGCTACAATTAAAGAATCGCTTAAGAACCACATGGATAAAGTTAGCGATTACTATAAAGCAGGACTCGAAGAGTATGAGGGATATAGAGTTCTAGAAGAAAAACAGTTCAATAAGGTAGTAACTAAATTGTTTGGTGTCAAGCCTAGCTTAATTATTAAGCTACTAAATGCTGTTAGGAAAGAAGCTGGCTATGGGGAGAGGTTCATCTTAATAGATTATGGTGAGAGGAAGAAGAGGGGCTTTGGTTTTTGAAGCCCTACTATAAACCACCTAAGGATAAGTGTGAAGTCTGCGGCAAGCTACTATACGGTACTGACAGGTATAAAATCAAGCTTTACTTAAGAGGCGATTTCAGCAAGGTTGTGTTTAAAGAATTAGTTGTTTGTTGGGACTGCTTAATGAAGGTGATTAACGATAGAGGGCTAAGGAGAAGGTTTAAGGTAAGATATAAAAAAATGAGGGCTTTAAGGTTTTGATGATTTAATACTTCCTAGATATAGCTCTATTCCACCATCACTTAGGATTAAGCCTAGATTCTCGAGACCCCAATACACCAAAAGGGAGCGGTTCTGACACCAATAAAACGATTAGTTTTAAAAAGGGGGGTTTCGATAATAACTTATGGTGGAAAAGTTTTGAAGGCTGCGGCATATATACGCATATCGCAGGAAGATGAGACACCTGAGAACCAGAGGCTAGCTATTCTTGAGTGGGCTAGCAGGCAGGGGCTTGAGGTTGCGGGCTTCTTCATAGATGAAGCTGTTTCAGGTGCTGTACCACCACGTGAGAGGCCCAAGTATAGGGCTATGCTTGAGTTCTGCAGGGATAATGGCGTGAGGAACGTAATCTTCTATGACATATCTAGGTTGGGCAGGAACCTTGAGGAAACGCTTTACGAGTTGAAAAGGTTGCTTGAAGAGGGCTTTAACGTCTACTTTGTCTACCCTGACTTCCTGAATCAGATTAATGACCCTATGATGAAGAAATTCGTTATCTCTATGTTTGCTTGGTTTGCGGAACTCTACAGGTATGACATAATTCAGAGAACTAAGGCGGGACTCGAAAGGGCTAGACGTGAGGGCAAGCACATAGGTAGACCTAGAAAGCCTATAGACCTTAAGAAGGTTGAGGAGTATAGGCGTAAGGGCATATCACTAAGGGATATAGCTAGGCTAATGGGTATTAGCTACTCAACACTCTATAGAAGGCTTAAGGAGGTTAGAGAGTAATGAAGAAGAACCGAGGGCCGTTCATCACACAATGCTTAGCTAGGTTCATGAAGCCCTAGCTAAGAGCGTTGTGTGATGAGGGTTCTGATATGGGGAATAGTGGAAACGAGAGGAAAGACAGAACCGAGGAGAAAGGTAGGTTTAAGGTGGAGAAGTGGAGGAGTGTTAAGATTGATGAAGATACTCACATATTAGTTAAGAAGTTAGCAATACTTCTCGACATGAAGGAGTATATGGTAATTAAGATATCAGTGTTCCTTACGGCCTTTCTGATACAGGGTAATATAGACGTAGCTAGGAAAACCCTAAGGTATATTAAACATAGGTACGCCCGGAGAGCTGCAATAATTGAGAGAACCGAAGAATACATAGAGAAGTTACTCGAGGAAGACTAAAACTAACCGCCCCTAGACCTTGAACAAAAATCAAGTCTTTATTGTTTGAATGCTCGGGAAATTCTTCTTGATTGTCTTTAGCACTCTCTCGGAATCGTCAAAGACTGCCTCAATCCTGTATCTGTCAAGCAGCTTCCTAAGTTGCAACACCTTATAGACATGGTCTTTGCTTAAGTCCCCTTCATCCCTGAATACAATTTCGTGGTAGTATATGTTCCACTTCCTTAGCTGCTGCTTAGTCTTTCTTGCCTGTCTCTCTCTTACCCTGCCTGTCAGTATAATTATTTTGTAGCCCCTCACTAGGTAAGACCTAAGCTGCTTAACAACATCTTCCCTAGGTCTATCTAAATCCATGTACTTATCGCTTAAGAAGCATTCCCAGAACTTCTTCCTACTGCCGGCAGCTTCTTCCTGGCACTTCTTATACCTCTCACTAGAGTCTACTAGCACGCTATCTAAGTCAAACACTACCGCCTTAGGTTTCAGGGCTTCCTTAAGCTCCTTAAGGGCTTCTATTACCTCACTCTTTATGTCTCCCTGCATACTCCCTTAACCTCTTAGCTAGCTCTTCAAACCTAGTAGCTAGTTTAAAGGCTAAGGTCCTATCTAGTTCTGCCCCAGATATATACCTAATTAAAGCGTCTAAGTACTCTAAAGCCCTGTTTGAGTCAATCAAGCCCCTAAGAACTAGGCCTTCCCTCTCGTGAGTCTGAGTAACGTAATCGTACTGCTCCTTAGGCCCTAAGTAACACTCCTTTGTTTTCTTCCTTACCTTACCCCCAACCTTTTCATAGCCTAGGTAGTGCACAGCATAAACATAAATCTTGTTACCTACACGCTTCTCCTTAATGTAGCTGTAGGGCAAGCCACACCCAGGGCAAACCTTACCTTCTTTGGAGGATAAATTTATCACCCAATTGGAACTCGGTTTAGGTTAAATAAAATTTTCTGGGTAAATTGAGGGGTAAATCAGACTAATATAACTAATACTATAAGAGGAAGACTAATATTAAGAACTAGTGGACTAGGGCTTTCTTCACAATTCTATGGACAGTTGATTTGCTGAGGCCCACCATCTCAGCTATCTTCCTTATACTGTAGCCTTGCCGGTAAAGCGATATAATCTTGAGGTCTAGCATAGGATCCCTAGCTACTTGCTGCTTTTCGATTCCTGACTCCCTAGACTTCCGCTCCTTCCTTTCGAGTAGCAGCTTAACAACTTCTTCTAGTTCATCAACATGCTCTATAGCTTCCTTAACCCTCTCTAGCTCTAGCTTAAGCCTCTCATTCTCTACCCTCAATTCCTCAAGCTTAGACCTCTCTAACTCCAAGTTATTTCTCAGGTGGGACAGTTCCGCCTTGAGTGTGTGGGACATTATGAATGTCCCAGACAGGGACAAAGTAGCAACCAGCACTAGCAGCACATACATGAGTAAATCCATGTCCCTCACCATGTCCCAAAGAGACATTAAACGGGACTGTCCCGCTAACTGTCCCTCAGGGACATAGCTAGGGACATGAAAACTTAAAAGACCACCAACAAATAGCAACCGCCATAGGGGTAAAATTGGTCCCCAAACACATAACACGAAAAACCACCAAATAACCCACAATACCTATCAACAAACAACAAAGAAATTAAAGAGTATTCCAAGTAGCAACCACAAAATTTCGCTTCATTCATTTACCGCTCGCTGTGTATATATTTATTTAATTAATTAGAAGCCTTAGTAGGGTATTATTCGGTTTTAGTAAAAGTAGGAAAATTACTAATTTTCTACCTTGTTTTTCGTGTTGTCTTCAAAATGGAGTTCTCGTTGGGGCATAGATTTAGCCCCAAAATAGGTGGAGATAGCTATTTCCAGACTTAAAAACCTTAAGCATAGAAATCCGAGGAATACATTAAGTAGAACCTCAAGCCCAAGTACTACAGCCTTGAAGTCAATACCTACGTAATAGCTTAGACTCACACCAATCCCTACAGAAATAGCTAACTCCATTCATTGAAGGGGGTCAAATCTATGTCCCCACACCATTGGGGTATAATTTTATGCCCCAACATGAAAGCCCGTGTAACCCGTGTAACCAAATAAAACTGATTTACCCCCCAATTTGCCACCCAATGGTTACACGGTTACACGTCTAGGAACATACCTCAAAAATTTCTGAACACAACCTTACAGATAAAGAAACTTACGTAACCGTGTAACCCGTGTAACCTATGTAACCATGTAACCATTATTATAAAGTATAATTATTTACTTAAGATAGAAAATCTATTAGTTCGCTCAGCTTAACCTTAGCTCCTCTAATGGACTTCTTACCAACTTTAAATACGCCATATTCCCAGCCTAGAAGTTCTGCTATTGATTTGAGGCCCCCTATATCCCTGACTACAGGGTGTCTAGAGAGAAGTGTGTTAAGGTTGTTAGGCCTAGAAAGCCTGGAGGTCGGGTTCCTGGGTTTTGCCGCTATTTTTAGTGGGGTGTTTAGTGGGTGTGTAGGGTGTTTGCTAGGGTTAGGGGTAGGGAGGTCATATTGCAGACTATGGGTTATAGGGGTAAGAAGGAGGCTAGGTCTGAGTTCCAGGATCTTAAGCAGGCTAGGGCCCTGATCATGTATAAGGCTGATGCTAAGGCATTGGGTGTTAGGACTGGTCAGGTCATCACGGTGACTGTTGGTAGGCGTAGATTGAGGTGTAGGGTCCTTAACTGGTCTAGGGGTTCTAAGCTCCTGCTACCTAGTGAGGAGTACCCGTTCGCTGACTTAACTAGAGAGGAGTTTGAGGAGGTTAGGGCTCCGCCTAGTAAGCGCTCTAGGCCTAGGAGGCGTAGGAGGAAATGACCTGGTACGTAGTGTATGAGGGCAGGCAGAGGTATAGGGACGGCTCGGTGAGGCCTAGGGTCAGGGTCCGTGAGCTCAGGGGTGTCCCTGACTCTGCTAGGCCTAGAATTATTTCTCAGCACTTTGAGGCGGGTGATTTGTGGGTCACTATCGAGTACAGGAAGAGGGTGAGGACTAGGGGAGGCCACTACGTGGTCAGGACCTTCAGGAGGGACGTTCACTTAGGTAAGGGTGTTAGGGGCTCGGCTAGGCTGACTAGGAGGCCTCCTAAGGGACCTAAGGTCGATAGGTAGCTATTTCTAGTGAGGGGTTAGGGATGGGTAGGAGAAGGAGGTCCAGGGTCCTTGAGGAGGCCTACGACGATATGAGGGATGTTTTAGCTGAGCTTAAGGGTAGGGTTGATAGGTTAGCTAGGGATATTGCTGAGAGGGTTAGGCGTAAGGCTAGGACTGAGAGGAGGAGGCAGGCCTACTCATACGCTGCTAGGCAGATGTTCGGTGCTTACTTAGCTAAGAGAGTCTATGATGAGCTCTCCTCTAACCCAACCCTATTTTTCTTGGGTAGCATTAATGAAAAAGAAGTGGCTCTTCATTGCGTTACTTGCCCTAGCCTTGATAGTTCTCCCTACTGGCACACCTGAGGACCTCTTCACTACCTTCGTCTTTATTGAGGTGTTAGGTGTCTGGGGTTACTTGCTGCTTGCTTTAATTGTTCTCCTTCTTGTGCTCCTTCTGCTGCCTAAGCGCTACAGGAGGAAGCTACACTTCTGACTTTCTTGGCAGGGATTATTTAAACCCCCTGTCGGACTTCCAGCAGGTGCTTTATAAACCCCTGCTATTTCTGTGGGGTAGTTATTGAGGAGGGAGCGTGTGTACTTTAATACTTCGATTTTGATAAAGGCTGTTAATCCTTGGGAGGTAGGTCATGTGGGGTCCATTCGTTTTATTGAGGATTTGTTGAGGAGGGGGTTTGTGCTGGTTTATTCTGATGTTCATTTTGTTGAGGGTTTGAGGCCTTCTACTGAGTCACGTATTAGGAGGCTTTTTGATAGGTATGGGTTCATTAAGTGTCGTGTGAGTGTTGTTGATGTTATGCGTAGGGCTGATGCTTACGTTAAGTCTCGAGGTTATTCTCTTAGGAGGCGTTTTGATGTGGCGCATATGCTGGCAGCACGTGATTGTGGGTGCCGTTTTATTGCTGCTGTTGATGACTTCATTAGGAGGCGTTCTAGGGAGTTCGGGCTTATCTATATTAATTACTATACAGGTATTCCTTAGGGGTGGGTTTCTTGGGTAAGCTCATGAGTTATAAAGAGTGGAGGGTGCGGAGGGATCAAGCCAGTATCTTAATCGGTTACGTTATTCATGCAGTGAAGGGGAGAAAGAATGAAGCGTGGAGAGTCTACAATGAGTGGAGGAGAGGTAAGCTAACCTTTAGTGAGGCAGAAAGAAAACTAAGGAGTATAACTGGATTAAATAGACCGTAAACTTTCTTTCGGGTTGCCTGGACCCCATATCTCTTTCAGGGTTTGATCGGGATCAAACCCCAAAATCTCCGACCAACCTGTAATGAAATTTTACTGAATTCCAGATCCAGAGAGAGGTTTTATGAATAATTTTCTTTCAGGTTAACTATTTCTTTCGAAGATTAAGCTCTACTTACAAAATAATTTGTAAAGTTAACTACTTAAAAAATAAACCAGCTCATAAATAACGAATAAAGGACTCGAACATAGGTAGTGGGGCCGCCGCCGGGACTCGAACCCGGGACCTCGGGGTCCACAGCCACCTCTAGGCGTGGTTCTGGAAGTCGTTCTGTGCGTAAAGTTAACTACACTGCCTCAGGGTGCCTCGAGATAACTAAGGAATTAGTGAGTGAGTTCATTGAGTGGGTTAAGTCAGTTAATCCTAGGGTCTCTGAGTACACGCTGAGGCAGTACGTGAGCTACGCCTCAAAGCTTGAGGGACTCAGGCTCTGCGGCAAGGAAGACGTTGGGAA
>Ga0190363_1002029_pt1 | contig 11780 bp, 10 predicted proteins | sample 48721867_MG_FD_161272 | JGI IMG/M metagenome (GOLD analysis project Ga0190363, IMG submission 161272) | Hydrothermal vent microbial mat bacterial communities from Southern Trench, Guaymas Basin, Mexico - 4872-18-6-7_MG | ecosystem: Environmental > Aquatic > Marine > Hydrothermal vents >...
TTAAACATATAATAATTGACTCTGAAGGGCTGGGAAATCCGCATATTAAGGCTGTAGGCGATGTGAATCAGGATGGCTTCGTCGATATAGTTGTTGCCAGTAGTAATGGAGGCCCGCTAGTTTGGTATGAATATCCAGATTGGACTAAACATGTCATAGCCTCTTCTGGCCAATGGAGCACCTATGGACTGCTTGTTGATATGGATAAAGATGGAGATCTAGATGTGCTTATCTCGAATCAAGGTGCAAACCGCTTAGAATGGTATGAGAATCCGTTGCCTAGAGGCGATCCAGCAGTTGATTCATGGAAACTTCATATTATTGGAGAAATCCATGCTCATGACATACAGGTGGGCGATCTAGATAGAGATGGAGAGATTGAGATTGTTACGCGGCAACAAGCTAGAAAGGGTAATCAAATCGTGGTTTGGAAGCGGAAAGAGGATGGGGAATGGATAAATCGATTCATAAATTGCAGAATCGGTGAAGGACTTGCCGTGGGAGACATTAATAGCGATGGATTACTTGATATAGTCATTTCCGGTGATTGGTATGAAGCACCAGCAGATGTTATCAGAGGACGATGGAAGAAACATGGCTATGCTTGCTGGACGCCTGACGCGGTAGTTAAACTTGCTGATATGAATAAGGATGGACGGTTAGATGTGATTTTGAGTCGATCAGAGGGGCATTATCGGCTCTCATGGTTTGAGGCGCCTAAAGATCCTACTCGAGGGTGGGTTGAACACTGGGCTGGCGGGAAGGATAGCGGATGGATCGAGCATGTAATTGATGATTCCGTAGATTATGTTCATGGATTAGCAGTCTGTGACATGAATAAGGATGGTGAACTTGATGTAGTAGCCGCCGAGATGCACCAGTCTCCACGTAAGCGAGTTATGATATATCTAAATATGGGGGAAGCCGTAAAATGGGAATGTCAAGTCATCGCGAATACTGGCTCCCACAACATCTGTGTAGCCGATATAGGTAACACGGGATATCTAGATATCATCGGCGCTAACTGGAGCGGGGAATATCAGCCTATCGAAATGTGGATGCAGCTTCCCCCAAAAAGATAGTGGATCAATCTTTTCTTCAAAGAGGAGCTCTCCACCAGATTTTTAAGCAGATAATATTCGCCGACATGAACAGAATAGATAAAGCTTAAGAATAAAAGCGATTCATAGACGAGCGGATACGAAAATGACTCAAGACTTGAATAAAAAAGGAGTCACAGTTTCTATCCCAGAAGAATATTATGAAGGCTATACACTCTTCTGCCATACATATGATCCGCCAAACGTAGCTGTAGGCGAGCTTGCACATATATATCTTATCAACATGGAAGGCATAGTCATTCATGAATGGACGGCTAAAACTGCAGTTCAGCTCTTAGAGCTTCTACCTAACGGCAATCTATACTATACGACGAGGGACAGATCCGCTATTGAGCAGGCGGGACTAAGAGAGATAGATCCTGAAGGGAACATCGTCTGGTCCTTCCATTGCCGCATTGACCATGACTTCCACGTATTGGAGAACGATCACCTTATGATACATTGCATCATGGATAAGATGGTTCCCGAGATAGGGCCTGAACTGAAACGCTGCCCCTACATCATCGAGATCACACGTGATAAACAGCTCGTTTGGGAATGGTTCGGGGAAGAACATATAAAGGAGCTAGAAGATCTATGCGGCGTCAAGTTTCCATTAAAGAAATCCCAGTTTAAGGGATACCCTAAACATATGATTGGGCATCTTCTCTTCGATTGGGCTCACAACAATACATGTGAAGTTCTGCCTGAGAATCCCTCTGGAAAAAAAGATTCAAGATTCAAAGCTGGAAATATCCTCTTCAGTTACAGAAGCCTGGATATCATCGGAGTGATCGAGAAGGAGACTGGAGAAATAGTATGGGCTTGGGGACCAAGTGAACTTGACGGGCAGCATCAGCCAACAATGCTTCCGAACGGAAACATACTAATATATGACAATGGAACACGCCGCAGATGGTCTCGCGTGATAGAACTCGATCCGCTTGAAGAGGAGATTGTTTGGGAATATACTGGAACGCCTAAAAGAAGCTTCTTCAGCGCGTATATCTCAGGTGCTCAGCTGCTTCCGAATGGGAACGTTTTTATCTGTGAGGGTGGACCTTGCCGGCTTTTTGAGGTTACTCGTGATAAAGAGATTGTTTGGGAATATCGCAGCCCATATAAAGAGAGGAATACTCATGGAATCTATAGGGCTACGCGTTATTCTCCGGAATTCGTTAGGCCTCTGCTTAGAAGGGTGGGGAAAGAAGATGTTGATTGATTGTCATGTGCATAGCGTTGGTAACGAGAGCATCGATGACGTCATAAAGGCTATGGATCAGGCAGGAGTTGACAAAGCTATAATTTTTGCACCCTACCCAGCCTTTTATGGAAGAAGGAAAGTCAGCTGGGAACCGACGAAACTTGGAGAATTCTCTTATCCGGATGTCAATGATGAGATGCAGAGGAAATCCACGATCTTCATTTCCAGCCTTCAAGCTGAGGATCCTGATCGGATAATAGCCTTCGCTTGGATAGAGCCGAGGCTAAAGAATGCTGTTCAAAACATTGAAGAGGCAGTAACAAAGTATGAATGCAAAGGCATTAAGATGATACCTGACCATTGGTATCCATGGGAGCCGAGATTCTTCAAGATATACGAGAAGATCCAAGAGCTACACGTACCTGTAATTTTCCATTCAGGCATCCTCTTCGGATTTAAGGACTCGTCGAGGTTCTGTAGACCATGCAACTACGAGGTTCTGATAAACTTTCCTGAGCTAAAATTCGCTTTAGCACATATAAGCTGGCCATGGACGGATGAGTGCATAGCTCTTTTCGGAAGGTTCAGAGCGAATCTACGGGGAGCCATGTCTTTTGGGGATGAGAGGGCGAAAGAGATGCAGATGTACATCGACATTACTCCTGGAACCCCTAGATTTTATCGACGGGAAGCCCTTCGAAAGGCCTTAGCGTATGGATGTGGAGATTACATGATCTTCGGAAGCGATTCTACCGCTTCTAATTTTATGAACGCTAAGCACGTGGCGGAGATGGATAGAGGCATAATAAAGGAACTAGGATACTCAGATGAAGTAGTGCAGAAGATTCAGAGTAGAAATGTGGAGCGCTTTATTAGGGGATGAAAGAGCCGCCGATTTTTTCTTAGATGATGATGAGAAGCATAGTCCTTATTTGTCCATTCAACTTCGCCACTTTATTCTGAGAGAATCCCAGCCAGCTTATATTTTTCTAGGTCTAGTTCCTTTCTTATTTTCCATGATTGGTCTAGATCGATTGAGTGTATTCTTCCATCTTTTATTCCAACCATCCTCTTCTTCTCACCGTTAAGCAGGAGCTCAACGGCGTGATAACCGAACTGTGATGCGAGTATCCTGCTCTTAGCTGTTGGTATCCCTCCTCTCTGGATATATCCAAGCACGGTTAATCTCACTTGATATCCAGTTTTCTCAGAAATGCATTTTACAACTTCACGAGAGTCCCCCGCTCCTTCAGCCATAACTATGATCTCGGAGGTCTTTCCAGCCTCACGTGCACTCCGAACCTTCTGGCAGACGTTCTCCATATCGAACTGGACCTCAGGTAAAAGAATGATTTCAGCTCCTCCCGCAAGCCCCACTTCGAGAGCTAGAAATCCACGCTCTCTCCCCATCACTTCAACAACGAAGATTCTTTCATGCGAAGTCGCCGTGTCCCTTATTTTATCTATCGCTGAAAGAGCCGTGTTAACCGCTGTGTCAAACCCAATCGTCGTATCTGTCCCATAAACATCATTGTCTATAGTCGCTGGAACCCCGATTACAGGCACGCCGCTGACACGATAAAGCTCGCTGGCTCCCCTGAAGGTTCCGTCTCCTCCAATAGCCACAAGCCCCTCAATTCTGTACTCTTTTAGGGTTTCCGCAGCCTTTTCTATCCCTTCAGGCGTCTTCATCTCGTTACATCTAGCAGTCTTCAAGATGGTTCCGCCCAAGTTTATTATTCCACTAACCGATCTCGCCTTAAGAGTTCGAGTTTCGCCTCTGATTAAGCCAGCATATCCTCTCTCAAAACCGATGACTTCAAGACCATAATGGATGGCTGAGCGGACCACCGAGCGGATAGCAGCATTCATTCCTGGAGCATCCCCACCCGCGGTGACGACTCCTATTCTCTTCAAGGACATTTCTATCACCATCTGCCTCTCAGAATTCCTATGTGTACAGATATAAGGATTAGTAGAGTTATACTAAAAATATCGTATGTCTAGAAAAGACAAAGAATCCTTCTAAGAAAGATAGAGGCTCTTCTAAAATCTTATCCGCATCTATTTTGCGAATTCTATGAGGATCTTGTTAAGTAATCTATATAATCGGAGAAGGATGAATCTTTCTTTCGGGGCAATTCTATTCCGAGATTATTGTAAAGGCTCTCGATTATTAGATCTTCAACTATAATCGAGCCTGTTCCCAAAATCTGATGCAATACAACAGAAAACTCTTTACTTCTCTTAGGAATCTCTTCCCACTCTAATGCATAATTACTCTTCATTATGAGAAGAATCTTATTGAATGTTTTCTTCCCAAAGATATTTATCAGCACCTCTTCTATCGTTTTCAGAATGAGACCCTCAGGCCCTCTTGGAACTTCATGCATCACTTTCAAACCCGCGAGCCCTCCACCATTTCCTATATAGGAAAGATTAACATTTTCTGGAAGTTCTGATTTCTTTCACTCTAGACTCGATGAACTCAGCTACTTTTTCCTCGCTGTATCTTCTCTCTTCTTCTTGACGTTTTAGGTGTTTCTTTATCATCTTGTGAAGATCATCTATATTCACTGGTTTTATGAGGTATCCATCCGCTCCTCTATTAACTGCCTTTACGGCGTTTTGAAGAGATGGATATCCTGTAAGTATGATCTTGATCATTTCGGGCGAAATCTCTTGAAGCTTGTTTAAGAGGTCTATACCCTCAATGTCGGGAAGCTTGATGTCTATAAGGGCTAAATTATAATAGGCGGATGCGCTCTTTTTGATGGCTTCCTCAGCGCTCTTCGCTGTGTCAATGATATATCCTTTTTCTTCAAGTATAGTTGAGAGCGTTCTTCGGATAGCTTCATCATCGTCTATTATCAATATTCTTGGGCTTTCCGTCATGTCAGAGTCCTCTTGTTTATAGGAAATCGGCGAAAGAGGAATGTTTGCATTAAGCTTTTGTTCCCTCTAATAAATCGGTTATGAATTTTGAGTTCTTTTCTGAAATAAATAGTAAAAGAATATCTTTTAAAACGCAGACTTCCCATCCCATTCTGAGCTTGAATAGTATCTCTAATATTTCCCAAACGCGCCAAAAAGGACGATAGAATCTATCATCTTTATATCCACCTTTCGTATCTTAAAAGGTTAGACAAGACTTTGCGAGAATCAATGATGTCTCTGAGAAGCGGAGACGCTCTTTCCAAACTCTGCAGTCTTATAGTTCAGAGAAGAAGCGATCTAATGAAAGATTTTCATGAAGGACTGTTAAAATCAGCAATCTTTAAAGCTGGAAATATTGGAGGAGACATTAAGGAAATATTATGTTATATCCGTAAAGTCGGCTTAGAGCATTTTCCTCTACGTAGGATTGAAGAAATCCTCAAGGATCTAAGTAGGAATGGAACAATAAGTAGGAAGGGAGATAGATATTTTCTTCGAGAAACAGAGTTTAAGGAATTCGCTGGAATCTTCAAGAGACGAAGAGAGGCTCTTGAAAAGGTTAATTCTGAAATATCTGTTCGGATGAGGAGAAAGGGTGTTTCGGATAAGAATCTCAAAGCTGCACGTAAAGTATTTCAAAGTTTCGTTCATGAGTATCTTTATGCTGAAAGCAATCTCATAGCTGACGTATTATCTTACCGGAAAGAGGTTCATGAAGCATCATCTCCACTAGAAATTTTTGATTCTGCTCTTGATCATGTCAACGATGCAAATCTTAAAAGAACTGCTCGAAGAGTAATAATCGGTATTCTTACTTCTCCGGATAATAGGGAATTTATTCGCGTCATCTATGAGGCAATTTTAAATCTAACATGTCTGAGGATCCTCTCAGATGATACTTCAGGAACAACGTTGAAAAGGGATGATCTTTCAGGGAAAACCTTCATTCTCGACACGAACGTTCTGTTTCCTTTACTTATTCCAGATCATCCGCTGCATGTAGTGACCAGCAGAATTGTTTCGATCGCGGAGAAGTTGGGAGTGAAATGTGTATTTACGAAAAGGACAATGCGGGAATGGTTTGAGGTTTTAGAGAAGGCTAATCGAAGGTTTAGATTTCTCAATAGCACTAGGCCTAGCTTGCTTAAAGAGGTGGAAGATATCTTCATCTATTCATATTTTAGGAGAAAGAATAGTGATCCTTCGCTTACATGGAGCGAATATTATTCCCAGCTGAAAAATGTTGAGAGCCTTGCCAAACTCTCTGGAATTCTGCTATATGAAGAAAAGGAGGAATATACTAGTGACGCGGAGGGGCTGAAGATTATTGAGCATTTATCGGCAGATGTTTATCGTAGCGGAAGAAGAAGACTCGATATGAGATTTATCAAATCAAGAACAGTCTCCGAACATGACGCTTATCATCTACTTTTAGTTAGGAGACTACGAGAAGAATCTCCATCAAGATTTCCAGGCCTCTCTTATTGGTTTTTAACGTATGATTCATCTCTACTTGAAGCGGACAGGGCGCTTAGCATGCTTCTAGGATCTCCCCATGCAGCTCCGTCCAGCCTGCTTGTTGACACGTGGGTTCTGATGGCCGCTCTATTCTCATCCAGCCGATCTGAAATGGAGGGACTCGCCGAGATATTCACTGTTCTCTTTAGGAATTACTTCGCAGCGCCGCCTAAGAGACTCAGCGCTTCAATGGTTGTGGATGTTTTGAGCCCCTACCTATCTTATCAAAGCCTCTCAGATGACGACTTAAGAGCAGTGCTAGATGATAAGCGTATAAAAAGGCTCTATTTCCGACTTAGAGAGGCGAGATCGGCGAGTTCAGAGAAAGCTAGGCTGATATATGATAAGCTGCGTCGGCGAGTTGAAAATACAATCTGGAAATTATTGGAAAGGAGAACGAAGGAAATGGGAAAATCTTAGGTTACGAAAATCTTTATTGATTTGGCCTCTCAAAATTGCTAAATCCAGAAGGGATATACGAATTAAAACATTCATCTCAGTTTAAGTTTAGGGGAATCGAGACTGTGAATGTCGTTCCTTTTCCTGGATGGCTCTCTACTGATATTGATCCTCTATGAGCCTCCACTATACGTTTGCAGATAGCCAGCCCTAAGCCCATCCCCTTTGCTTTAGTTGTTAATAATGGTTTTCCGATTTTTTCCTTTATCTCCTCAGGCATACCTATGCCGGTATCGCTGAAGGAGAGCTTCCACATGCCATCCACGATTCTGCTTTCTATTTTGAGCTTTCCGCCGTTGGGCATCGCATCGAACGCGTTCTTAACAATATTAATAATTACTCTTTTCATCTTATTTACATCAACTTTTACTCTCGGTTCAGCTTGCACCAAGTTTATCACTTTTATATTTTCTGGAATGCTGAGCTGAGAGAGAGCTTCGGCTATGATTTTTCTGGGATCTGCGTTCTCTAGCTCAAGTTTTATCTCTTTGGAGTAATCTAAAAGGTCATTGACAATCTTATTCGAGTACTCTACGCATTCTTTGATTATCCTTAACATCTCCTTCATCTTCTCATCATCTACCGGCTTGAGCTTCTTTTCGATATAGTAAAGTGCTGCGGAGATCCCCATGAGCGGGTTTCGGAGGTCATGCCCTATCATAGCTGCTAATTCTCCTATTGCCGCCAGCCTTTCAGCCTCTCTCAGCTTTCTTGTCTGCTCTTCCACAAGCTTCTCTAACTGTTCAGAATACTGCTTAAGCTTGTTCTCCATAATCTTTCGTTCAGCGATATCTTTAGTTTCTATCACAAAGAATCGGGGATTTCCTTCCGCGTCTAAAACAACACTTGCGGAGAAATCAACGGGAAATTCATATCCATCATTAGTCAAAAATGAATACTCTATATTTCTGATGGATCCTTCACGCAATACATATTTTAGATCTTCCTTAAGCATTTTCCGATCTCTCGGAGATACAAGCTCGGTTATGTCTCTGCCTATAGCCTCTTCCTTCGATGGGAAATGATGCATCTCAAGCATCGCCAAGTTGCAATCGATAATTGTGCCGTTGAGATCTGTAACAACAATCGCGTCGGGCGAATACTCAAAGATGCTTCTCAACTTCTCTACATCCTTCATAAGGTCACGGGTCTGTTTTTCAATCAGCGTCAAAATCTCGTCTTTCTTGTATAAAAGTTCGAAAACAATAAGGATCATTGCGTCTTTTCCAAACGACAATGCATGGGCAGAGGCCTCAGCGGAGATTCTATCACCTAAGATAACCTCGGCTTTTATAGGCTTCTTCACGGCTTCAGCAAATAAGTCATCAAGAAATCTTCTTGTGAAGAGTTGCTTTCCCGCAGCTTTGATGACGCTGGTTATTTTATATCCGGCCAGTTTGCTCTTGTCGATTTTAAGAAGGCTTGTAAGCTTAGTATTTGCCTCTCGGAATCGGCCGTCTCTATCAATAATGGCGACGGGATTCGGGAATATCTCAATAATCTTCTTAATGATCTCAGCGGCTATCTGGGACTCTCTTGAGCAACTCGCTTTCTCGCAGAGAATTTGTTGACTTCTCTTATCCTTGAATTGCGGCATTATGTTCCCTTCTCTTATTCGTCTCAACGCTCTGCATCAAAGAGTGAACAGTAGAGATCAAATTATAATGAGATACTCTTGCATTCAACATGATTTACTGCAAAAGTTTTGGCCATCGAATATTTAACCTATGTGAACTCAAAATAAGTATCTTCGATTTAAAATTGAGAGACCGAATATTCTGCTTGTCAACATCAGCATAGGATCATCGATTAAAACAAAAGATAAAATAGGATGAATCTCTTCATGAAGAACAAATCATCATCTTAAAGAGTTATGGGTCATTCCGTAAGCAGATTCAAAGGTGACAAACTTGACCGAATTAAGTAGGGAAATCCTTGAGAAGTATGAGGAGGCAGGCAGGATAGCATCTAAGGTCAGGGAGCGTATGAAGAGCATAGTGAAGGAGGGAATGAAGATCATTGAGATCTGTGAAGAGGCTGAAGAGGCCATTAGAAGGATGGGGGGTAAACCGGCTTTTCCCTGTAATGTCTCGGTAAATGAAGTGGCTGCGCATTATACTTCGCCTCCAGAAGATGAGAGAGTTATCCCTAGAAGATCGGTTGTAAAGATCGACGTAGGTGTTCATATTGATGGATATATTGCTGATACTGCTGTTACCGTCTGCTTTAACCCCGACTATGAAGAGATGGTTCAAACTTCTCAAGTTGCATTAGAGACGGCTATCCGTACTATTCGACCTGGAATCTCCATTTCTGAGCTGGGATCGAAGATTCAAAGCGCTATTGAGAGGAGAGGATTTAAGCCGATATCAAACCTTACTGGCCATCAGATTGGACGATATATGATTCATGCGGGAAAATCTTTACCGAATGTCTCTACCATTTCTTTCAGGAAGGTTCGCGAAGGGGAAGTTTACGCTATTGAGCCGTTCGTCACAACCCTTGAGGCGGAAGGGAGAGTTACGGAGGGAAGGGAGGCGCATATATATAGGATTTTGAGAAGGAAAAATCCTAAGATGAAAGAGTCAAGGAGACTTTTAAGGTTCCTAGAGAGGAATTTTAGGACTTTACCCTTTGCAAAAAGATGGCTTAAAAGATATGGGCTTATGGATGAATCTGCCTTCACGGATCTGCTTGAATCTAGATGCCTAATGGCCTATCCTGTGTTTATAGAGGCAAGCGGCGAATGGGTTGCTCAATCAGAACATACAGTCTATATGAGCAAAAATGGACCTATCGTATTAACTTAATCTTAGGGGAATCTTAAAAACCCTTTTTCTTTTTTTCTTCAGATTCCCTAAATATCATGTAGATAAATGTTGATCCTTTGCATTTTGGACAAGGCTCGTCCTCTTTTAGGACATAGTCGCCTTCCCTAAATTCTCTTGTGATCTCATAGTTGCACTGAGAGCATCGAATCAACGTGGAGACTTTCGGCTGTTCGAAACCGAGCTTGAGGGGCTCCCTTCTTATCTGAAAAGCCATGTAGACTGAAAAGGCGATAGCGCTTAGGCTTAGAGTGAGAGCCAAGAAATCAGCGTATCCCGTCTCCTTATAAATTTTGAATATTTGAAGTATCGTGACGAATGAGAGAGCGATCAAAACTGTTATGATCGCTATTAGAAAGAAGGGTATTCTTCTCGCAGTGTTAGAGTTGCTCCCCATATAGGTCGCCTACTGCGCTATTCCAATAGTGTTTCCTATACCTGCAATAATTATTTGATCGCCCTCTTTTGTCATTTCAAGAATTATCCTTTTTATTCTTTTTATAACTTCATCAACGCTGTTAGCTATCTCTTTTCTCATCGTTGAGACAACATCCTCTATGCCTTCCTTTATCAGGATCGCGCTTAGCGGGATCTTATACTTTGTTGCAACCTCTTCAACCTTGTATTTATCTACTCCAGGCCCTCCTATGGCAACACCGGTACCCTCAATAACTTCTCCAGGCTTCTCACCTTCGAGTTTCTGAGCAGCATCTATAACTATTATTCTACTAACCCTACCCTCCTTTTCTTCAAGCAATTGCCTTATCGCTTCGCCAGGCTTACCCACATTTCCTCCAGGCCCCTTCGCCTTAACTACGTATGTCATTCTTCCCTCTATTGGAACCTCTCCAACAACAGTGTCTCTTACTATCTCGTATCCCTTCTTTCCATACATCAGCCTCGCAGCTACCAAGGGACCGATTCCGTCACCTATCGGCTGGCCTGTTCTGAAGGCTGTTAAGGCGCTTGCAAAAGCTTGAGACTCTTTCATTATTTGGGGAAGAATCATCTGAAGCTGCAATATAATATAGAAACTTGAGGTCTTTTTCCCCATGAGGTAGAAGTGCCTGACTATTTTATACGTTTGGTTCAGTGCTAAAGCAGCCTCAAGCATATTGGCCATATTATTTATTTTTGTCTCATCCGCGTCGGGAATCATTAGTTTAATCTCATCTTTAAGTCTGAAGTCACGAACATCGATTAGATGCTCTAGCCGCTTTATGATCCCTGAAGGGTCAAGACTAACTGGGGGAATATAGACATGTTCTAAAATACGATCAACCCTTTCCGTCGGGTCGTTGTCTCCTTTACACATCTTCTTAATCGTGGATATAGCTATCTCTCTGCCTCGATCTCTGATGATCTTTAGCCTAAAGAGTGAGCTTTCAATCTCTCTTAGCATGATTTTAACTTGGAGCTTCTGTCCATACAGCATGTATAGGACAAAGAAGGCTAACCAAAGAATCTGGACAATTAGCCCTATCGTATTATCTTGGGAAGCAAGTCCCTGTAAGGCGTCGAAGAGCGACTGAATTATCATCGAAACATACAGCACCGAATAGAAAAGTGGAAAATCAGTTAATAAATCTTATAGAAAAGAACTCCTTCTTTTTTAAAGATGGTTCAAGGATCCTTTAAGAGCATAGGGATTTTTAGAAGTTGAATCGGAGATCGAAAATCTTTAGGCCTTTCTTCCATCGCCGTTTTGAGAAGTCCATGAAGAGCTCTATATAA
>Ga0190363_1002032_pt1 | contig 11774 bp, 9 predicted proteins | sample 48721867_MG_FD_161272 | JGI IMG/M metagenome (GOLD analysis project Ga0190363, IMG submission 161272) | Hydrothermal vent microbial mat bacterial communities from Southern Trench, Guaymas Basin, Mexico - 4872-18-6-7_MG | ecosystem: Environmental > Aquatic > Marine > Hydrothermal vents > Microbial...
AAGAGGGGTTCCCTTGGTAACATACGATGACATAGGAGGTCTTGAGGAAGCTATAACAAGGGTTAGGGAAATGGTGGAATTACCATTAAAACACCCTGAACTTTTCCAAAGACTTGGTATTGATCCGCCAAAGGGTGTTCTTCTTTACGGTCCTCCAGGAACGGGGAAAACCCTTTTAGCTAAGGCTGTTGCAAATGAAAGCGACGCCTATTTCATCTCCGTCAATGGCCCTGAGATAATGAGTAAGTTTTATGGTGAAAGCGAAGCAAGGCTGAGGGAGATATTCGAGGAGGCAGAGAAGAACGCACCAAGCATCATATTCATAGACGAGCTGGATAGTATTGCCCCTAAGAGGGAGGAGGTAACAGGGGAAGTTGAAAGAAGGGTGGTAGCCCAGCTCCTAGCGTTAATGGACGGGTTAAAAGAGAGAGGGCGAGTTATAGTTATTGGTGCAACTAATAGGCCAAACTCTCTTGATCCTGCTCTTCGACGCCCAGGAAGATTTGACAGGGAAATAGAGATAGGAGTCCCAGATAAAAATGGCAGGAAAGAAATACTGATGATCCATACGAGAGGGATGCCGCTCGCTGAAGACGTGGACTTGGATGAAATCGCAGAAAGGACACATGGCTACGTGGGCGCCGACCTAGCGGCACTGTGCAGGGAGGCCGCTATGAGCCGTCTCAGGAAGGTTCTACCTGAGATCAACCTAGACGAAGAAACGATACCGCAAGAGGTCTTAGCTAAGCTTATCGTGACGAAGGAGGACTTCGAAGAAGCGATGAAGATCGTCCATCCATCCGTGATGCGTGAAGTTTTGATGGAGATGCCGGACGTCACGTGGGATGACATAGGCGGTTTGGAGGATGTTAAGGAAGAACTGAGAGAAACAGTTGAGTGGCCTTTAAAATATCCTGAAACATTCAAGAAAGTTGGAATTAGGCCTCCTAAAGGCGTGTTACTGCATGGTCCTCCGGGTTGTGGTAAGACTTTGCTTGCCAAGGCCGTTGCCACCATGTCAGAAGCCAACTTCATAAGCGTCAAAGGCCCAGAACTACTAAGCAAATGGGTAGGAGAAAGCGAAAGAGCAATAAGAGAAGTATTCAGAAAAGCCAGAACAGCAGCTCCAAGTATCGTGTTCTTCGACGAGCTAGACTCTATTGCCCCAAGAAGAGGAAGCGGAATAGGGGACTCGCAGGTAACAGAACGTGTAATAAGCTCTTTACTTACAGAGATCGACGGGTTAGAATCGCTTCACGACGTTGTCGTAATGGCTGCCACTAACCGGCCAGACCTACTAGACCCCGCTTTATTGAGGCCTGGAAGATTTGATAGGTTAATACTAGTTCCTCCACCAGATGAACAGGCACGCTTAGAAATATTTAAGATTTACACTCGGAAGATGCCGCTTGCCGAAGACGTTGACTTACTTGAGCTTGCCCGTGTCACTAAAGGATACGTTGGAGCAGATATAGAGGCCATATGTAAAGAGGCTGCAATATTAGCGTTAAGAGAAGATCTCAATGCTGAAAAAGTTTATCATCGCCACTTTGAAGACGCATTGCAAAGGGTTCACCCAACAATAACGCCGGAAATGACTAGATGGTACGAACAAATGGAAAAGAAATTTAGACAGACAACCCCACCATTAGAACATGTCGTATAATATAACATATTTTGTTTCGTGACACCTGCGTTTTTCGCTTGAAATTTATATTATTCTTTAATAAAAAGTTGCATTTCATTGTAATTTTCAATCAACAGTGAGTTCACGGAAATAATCAAAAATACTGCCAAATAATTTATATTTAGCACTTTATTATTATTGATGATTGAGATATTAAACATCGAGATCGAGACTTCTTCCCTACTAAATACTCTTTAGAGGGTTTACCTAAAGTAGCATGGGGGTTTCTCTTTGATAGTTGAAAATATTGCAAATAGAAATGTGGTCTATGTAGCGGTGCCTGGCACACGTGATGAAGTTTTAGATGTTATGCGCCGCTACAATATCAGCGTCGTCCCGGTAGTTAAAAAGGGAACGAAAACCCTTGTAGGTATAATCACTCATCGTGATTTAATGGAGAAGCCAGATGAAACTCAACTGGCTCTCTTAATGAAGAGAGATCCAATGACTATCTCAAAAAACGCCACTTTAAAGGAACTTGTTGAGTTAATGCTGAAGAATAATATTTTCCATTTACCTGTAACTGAAAACGAAAAAACCTTGGTTGGTTTAGTTTCCCTCTCCGACATTGTCCGGAAAGCAATTACGGTTGAAAAGGAGACTGTTACAATAAGGCCATTTGTCCGTCATGTAATAATAGCGGTTTGGGAGGAAACCCCCTTGCCAGTTGCCTACATGATGATGAAGCTTGCCAAAGCCACCGTTTTACACGTTTTAGATGATAAAGGCAAGCTGGTCGGAGTGATAGACGAGTCAGACTTCCTGAAAGCCAGCGAAGTAATTTCAGAGGAAAAAATTTCTAGCATACCCTCAACTGGAGAAGGAACCGACTGGAGCTGGGATGTCAGCAGTATATTCTATATTATGACTAAGAGGCTCAACCTTCCCGAAAAGCCCGTTAAAGAAGTTATGACTAAAGATGTAATCACCGTAAGTGAGCATGCCACTCTTAGCGAATGCGCCCTTAAAATGATGAAATTCGACCTGGATCAGCTACCCGTTAAGAATGCTAAAGGAGAGCTGGTAGGAGTAATCAACGAACTAGACTTGGTTAGAGGATATTACGAAACAGTACTGTCAAAGAGAAACGGTTAGAAAAGGAGTTACTTCCTCTTTTTAAGTCTAAGCCTTTTAGATCTACATCGCCTACACCTTGTAGCGGATAAGGGATTTCTTGCATAACATTTCCTGCAAATTTTCATTTGTAAAAGGTGGTATGCAGCAATACGCCTCTTATCCGGGTCTCCTATAGGCATCACGTCACCACCATAAGCTGCTGCTATAACAATCTATTACTCCAAAAAAAGAAAAGGCATTTAAGTTTTCCGCAAACCTATCAGCCACTAAGTTAACTATTAACTATGCCGCCTTGCTCCCCCCTTTCCGAAGACTTAACCTAGGAAAAAAATAAAGAATGGAGAATGAACATGTCTATTTGAATTTTGAAATTAGAATCTTTCTGGTTAAAATGTCCGATGGAGGCTGAGGTTTTGGATGTACGCTTTCCACATTATATACTCATTCCAGAGAAAGGTGAATATGTTAGAGGGAAAAGGCCAGATGTAGATTGCATCTTCTGTGCAATAGCGCGTGAAGACCCCAAGGTTCCCTCAAAACTCGTCTATAAAAACAAAGATTTCATGGTTCTTCTCAACATTTATCCCTACAATCCTGGACATTTAATGGTCGCTCCCGTCAAACACGTAGAAAACCTTGAAGAATTAAACGAAGAAGAAATTAAAGGACTCTTTGTTTTGGTTCAAAGAAGCATCAAGCTTCTTAGGGAAGTATATAACCCACACGGGTTTAACATTGGGATTAATCAGGGTAAAGCTGCAGGTGCAAGCATCAACCATCTTCATGTACACGTAGTGCCAAGATACCTTGGCGAGTTAGGTTTCATAGACCTCTCCGGCTCAAGAATAATCGTTGAAAACCTAGAGGTAACTCTCAGAAAACTAAAATCAAAAGTTGCCCTCTTAGAGGGGTAAGTAACTCCACTCTCCCTCTTACAACAAGATCAGCTTTTTTATGGTTCAAAAACAATTTACGGAAAAAGAGGGTTAATCCCTCCATTAGAAGCATCGCTGCGAGGTGATGTAGGTGATCCACGATTTTGAAAAGATAAAGGTTGACGCTGTGCTAAACATCGTTTATCAGATGGCTATTGCAGCTAAAACTGCTCCTAAAGCAAAGGGTGAAGACTCGGTTGAAATAGCGGTAGTGGATAATAAAGATAAAGATAAGGTAGCGAAGGTCATGCATGAGATCGGTGCAATAACAAAAGATGAAAGATGGCATAGGGATGCAGTAAACGTTGAACAAGCTGACTTTATCCTACTTCTAGGAATAAAGCGAAGTGATGTTTTAGGAGCAAACTGTGGAGCATGCGGTTTTCCTACATGCGAGAAAATGCTCTCAGCAAGAAGCAAGGATACCCCCTTTCCCGGGCCATTCTGCGCTTTTAAGCTTATCGACCTCGGAATCGCAGCTGGTAGTGCGGCGAAAACGGCATCCATACTTAACCTTGATAATCGCATAATGTTCCGAGTGGGGGTAGCGGCTAAACAACTTAACTTAATTAATGCTGATTATATTCTCGGAATACCCGTCTCAGCAACAGAGAAGAACCCGTTCTTCGACAGGACAAAAGAACTTTACGAACAACACCTCGATCAATCATAGTAAGAGTATTTATTTCTCATCTTTTTATTATTTCTAGCAATTTGCTTAATATCCTGGCCGATGCCCCCCATATCTTATGTTTATCGTAAAGGTAATATTTCCCAAACATATCTTGGTGTGCCTCTTCCATTAGATGAGAAAGTGGAGGGAGAATGACCTCCTCTACCTCCTTCGGGTTAACGTTGAACGTGAATCCCTCCGGCATCGATAAAAGTCCTACAACTGGTACGATGCTAAAATTTGTGATGTACGTTCGAATTGAAGGAAGAAAACCTAAAACCTCCACAAAATCCTTTTTTATCCCTAATTCCTCTTCAGCTTCCCTAAATGCCGTCTGAAGGGGGGTTTCATCGTTCTCCTTTACTCCTCCTGGAAAGCCATACTCCCCACCATGATACTTTAATTTTTTAGAACGCCTTATGAGTATGACATAGAGTTGACCATTAATCATCACGAGAGGTATTAGAACTGCGGCAGGCTTCCCGTCTTCTATGAACTTAGCGTCTTTGGATAGCGTTCTCCTTAAAAGTGTAATGATCTCTTCGCTACTTTTCTTAGTTATATTTCCAGCCGACTCGGTCAACAAATCCCCTCTTAAGAAACCATTAGTCTATTCCTCCACAGCTTCATATTTTTACATTATTCCCTTTAAAATTTTGATTTTTAGCTCCCCAAATTATAGTTTTGATCCATAATTCATATTGAAAATTTTGCATAAGCCATTAGGAAACTTTGTGCTTTGAAAAAAGCATTTTCCCGCCCTGAATGTTTTCCGCTCACGTTGCAACCTTCATATTCATGTTGCTCTCTTTAGTTTTCCACCCGTCTTTCCAATCCTCTCTAGTGTTTAACATTTTAAGGTGCGAAGGAAAAACGGTTATTTAAGTTTACCGAAATCTTTAAATATGTAAACGTTCGGGTTTCAAGCCGTACCTAATCTATATCTTTTATAAACTTTTCGGATGATGAAAAGATGGTGTCAGATTCTCTCCCTGAAAATGAGATATCCGATATACCTCGAACTTGCCCTGAATGTGGCTCTGCTTCTTTAATACAAGACGCGTCCCGTGGAGAAATAGTATGCGGTGAGTGCGGCCTTGTCATCGTCCATCACATCATAGATACTGGACCCGAGTGGAGGGCTTTTTGCAATGAGGAACGGCTGAAGAGAAGCCGAGTCGGGTCCCCTACCTCCCTTACAGTTCATGATAAAGGTTTAAGTACAGTGATTGATTGGCGGGATAGGGATGTTCACGGGAAAAAACTGGCTCCGAGGCGCCGCGCTCAGGTTTATAGGTTACGTAAGTGGCAGATCAGGACTAGGGTTCATTCAGCAACCGACCGAAACTTGGCTTACGCTATGAGCGAGCTCGAGCGGATTTCCAGCCAGATTGGGATTCCAAATCCTGTTAAGCAAACAGCAGCTAATTTGTACCGGAAAGTTATTAAGAAGAGTTTAATTAGAGGTCGCTCAATCGAGGCTATGGTCGCTGCTACAATCTATGGGGCGTGCAGAATCAGGCGGATTCCCAGAACACTAGAAGAAATTGCCAAGCACTCTCACGTAAGTAAAAAAGAGCTCGGTCGGTGTTATCGCTTAGTGCTAAGGGAGCTGGAAATGAGCATTCCCATATCTGATCCTCGTGATTTTATTCCTCGTTTCAGCGCTGAACTACAGCTTTCAGGGCGGGTTCAGAGTCAAGCTATGGAGATTCTGGAAAAAGCCAAAAAAGCAGGTATTACCGCTGGTAAGGACCCAACTGGTTTAGCAGCTGCTGCCCTTTATATCGCCGCTATTCTAGAGGATGAGCGAAGGACGCAAAGGGAAATCTCTGAGGTTGCGCATGTAACTGAAGTCACGGTGAGGAATCGTTACAAAGAGCTTGTAAAAAAATTAGGATTGGACGTAGAAATCTAATTGCACCTCTTTTTCTTTTGAATCCCTGTTAGGTTATGTCTATTTTCTCTGGAGAAAAACCGACTGAAACCAAGAAATCCCGCGCCTTATACCTGTGATCTCCTTGCAGCTCTATTCTCCCTTCCTTATAAGTTCCTCCACAAGCACAGTATGACTTCAATTTCGCTGCTAGCTCTTCTAGGTTGACGTCCTTACTGTCTATCCCTTCTATTATTGTTACTTCCCTGCCCCACTTTCTTTTCTCAACCCTAAGCTTAACTCTCTGCTCCTCTTTTCCGATTTCTTGGCAAACACACAAGTCTTTAGGTAACCCACATACGGGACATATTTGGTGCGCCATCAGTACACCATTCCATATTTTTATGAGAATCATCTATCCTTAACGGGTAGCGTGTATTATTTTAATGTTATGGTTGCCTAATTCTCTCTTGATAAAGACTAGCAAATATTTCTTTCATTCAATTAATTCAACTTTTTCTAAATTTAGGGTTAGCATTAATTTACGGTGCATTCAGAACATTTCCCTCTCTTTTCTATTTACTCTCATTAGTAAAATATATGACTATTGACTATAACCTGAATATGTGGACTTGATTATCACATTTTTTATCGCATTTATACGGTACTGGCCTCTCTCCATATTTTTTCTACTTCTCCCGGTGTCAGCTTTCTCAGTCTCTCTTTCTTTTCCTCTATTACTGCTATTTCTACTTGGTCAGGACTGAGCTTATCAGTTATTTTTATTAGCGTTTGCATTGCCAGCCTTATTGCCTCGTTAGTTGACATATCTCTCCTATATTTTTCTTTAAGGTATTCCGTCGCTTTATCTTCGTTTTCACCTATAGCTGTCGCCATATAACTTATAGCGGCACCACTTGTATCGATAAGCATAAGCTTGGCTCCCTCAGCATCTACACCGCCAAATATTAAGGCGCAGCCAAATGGCCTAGTTCCTCCAAACTGAGTGTACTGCTGCATTATGGATGAAAGCCTTCTTGCCAGAAATTCTAGTTTAATTTTCTCTCCATATGTTAACCTATACCTTTGGGCTATGTTCCTCGCTGCATCCATTAAAACTCTTGAGTCGGACATATATCCAGCTCCCACTGCTCCTATGTGCTCATCGATCATTACAATCTTGTCGTAATCCTCAAGGAGTCTATCATGCCTCCTTTTAACCCCTGCTAGGACAGCACCATCCTTAGCTCTTATACCTAATGCTGGTGCCCCTCTTCTGACAGCATTTTTAGAATATTCAACTTGGAATATTCTCCCTTCAGGAGAGAACATAGCTATTGTTTTATCATACTCTGCCGTTCTTGGAGGCTCCATTCTCTTCCCTCTTTCATGGTTGTTTTTCCTAGACGATCCTCATTTTCTCTTAACATAAAGTTTTCCTAACTTTTAGCTAGGTTTGGTGGAATATAACATCAGAGTAACACCAAATTATTTTTGGTCGTTGTCTCATGTTACCTTACCCTTTTTCTGAGAAGGTGAAGCTGCATTGAGACTTCTTAACGATCACGTGTGCCCTATATGCGGGAATGAAGAGGTGAGTTATTACTGCGAGTCATGTAGCTCTCTTTTTTGTACTTCATGCGTTAAGGTTCTAAAGACAAACTATGCAGTGTGTGATACTTGTGGAACCATTTACCATTTAGACCCTCCCTTGAATAAACCGTTTTTCTGCAAGTCGTGTAAGGGTACTGTCTTTAGGGTTGGTGTTAAGAGATCTCTTCTTTGTCCTCAATGCGGCTCAAATAATGTAGTGAGTGTGCTTAGAAAGAAAGAATTACAACTGAGTAGGGTTAAAGGCCTCGGAAGCGACTTCCTCGATGTTTCCCCGTTTATGATGAATGTCTTAAATGCTCTCTCAAAGATTAAGGCTCGTCTTCTGAAGCTTAGAAGAAACGGTTTTCTTCATCACCCTGACCTTGAAGAAGCAATTATAAACTCTTACGCCTCTTTTTCATCACTTAAACTTAAGGCTCTTTCTAGAGTAGAGCGAATAGTAAGTGGGTTAGCCTCCAGCATCATTAACCTCTTTAGGGAATGGTCTCCTCTGAAAATTAAGGAGATAGACGCTTACCTTGACCAAGTTAGTGGTGCCGTAGAGGAGTATAAAGGATTCGTGAAAGATGAATGCCAAAGCATCATAAGCAAAATACGTGAAGTAAGCGCAGTCATAGACTACCTGGAATTTCATCATAACTTCTTTGAACGTTTTAAGAGCATACTCGACTTAAAGGATCATGAAAGGCCCGTTTGCGTTATTCCTGAAGTCAAGTATACTGGCAGCGATTTTCTCTCTTCAGACAAAGGTGAAGGCTTATTATTCTTTACAAGTGAACGAGCCATATTCATAAGGCGGGAAGGGCTTCTTAAGAAGATGTTTAAAAGGCAGTTTAGTTTCCCATTAAACGATGTTGAACTTTTAGTTAAACGTGGTCTGCGGCGTGCTTTTATCCTTAAAACGGGCAAGGGGAAAGTCTGCTTTACGTCTTCAAGGCATGTTATAGAAAAAATTGAATCTTACTTTGAACTGGCAAAAAACTTTAAGTCTCTCTCTTTGGCAGATGATACATTAACAAAAAGGCTTGAATCCATGAGTGTAGGCTTAAATGACTTCAAAAGAAAAATAACGTCTCTAATGCATTCGCTTTTAAACCCAAAGAAAGCTGAATCTGAACACTCTCAACAAGTCCCTTCCCATCTTAACATTCCCTTTCCCCCTTCGCTCCCTCCCCCCCGCCCTTCTTGCTCAGTAATTCCACCTTACAGAAACGAGAATGACCGTAGAAAAGAGCTTCTCCTTCTAGAGAAGGAGAGGTTCGCGGTGGAGCAGAACCTCAAAAAACTCGAAGAGTTATGGGATAAAGGAGAAATTTCACTTGAAGACTACTTTAAACTTTCAAGGAAATTCAAGGGTGAACTTTACGAGCTTAACGCCAAAATTCAGGAATTGACGTGCCGCCTCTAGCATCCTCTTCCTAATTATCCCTTCTCCTCGGCTTTCTCCTTTTTCTCTCCTTCTTCAAGCTCCTTCCTTAAGCTTTCTAGGTCTTCTAGAAGTACTTCCTTGTCGGGTATTGGCGGCTCCGTTGGGACTTCCGGCTCTTTAACCCCCTCGAGAGCTATTTCCGCTTCAAGTTTGTCCAACTCGGCGCTTACGTCTATGCCCTCCCCCATGCTTACCGGCGATGACAGTAACTCTCCGCTCCTATCTATTTCCTCCATCATCTGTTCGTGCCTTATAGTCATCTCCATTATTTCATCCGAGCTGGCAAGCTTCATTGCGTCTTCCATGATCTTCCCAGCAGCAGCAACGCTTTCCTTAACCTGCACTATGTCATGGGCTTGCTCTATAGCGAAAAGCCGTGTTTCAAGGTTCTCTATAAACCCAGCATACCTGTTAAGGGCGTTTAGATAGAAGTGGTATCGCCTCAAAGCGAGTTCAGCACCTTTTCTATTACCCGCTCTAAGATACATTTTCGCGGTTTCTCTAGCCCTTCTCGCCTGTTGCTCATACCTCTTTGACTTAGCGATTAAATTGTTTATGGTAGCCCTTATCTCACTAATTATTTGATCTCTGCTCTTAGGTCTCTTACCAAACAGCTTGTCTTTTAAGCTCATTCGAACCATTTTCCCCCTTCATGTTCCAGTATAAATAGCACATAACTACTAATTAAATCTCTCTCTTAAGGCACGTAGCGGCTTATCCGCTTCCTAACATCCTCCTAAGCTCTTCTATCTTCTTGAACGCCTTCTTCCTAAGGAAGCTATACTCTTCCTCGGTCATCCTACCAAGCAAGTAATACTCGTGTAAACTTCGAAGATACTTCTGGATTCTTCCAATTTTCGAAATAATTTCCTCATCGCTCATCCCTTCTCTTGCAAGCTCCCTTCCTAATCGTGTTTCTCCTTCGGCACCCGCCTTAACCTCCACTTTCCCTCTTTCAGCACTTTCATCAACACTAGGCTTCTCCCTTACCATCATGCTTACCGCTTTCATTTCTTTCTCCTCTTTTCCTTTCCTCCTTTCCACCTTGACTTTTGGTGGCGGAATCCACCCTCCTTCTCTACTAATCTCTTGGAGAATGTTTTCTATCAATTCTTTGGCCGTCATTGCTTCCCCTTTGCTTGGCGCTGTGACCTCAAACGCTATTACCGATGCAGTGTTGGTCCAAGCCAAGCTAAATCCTATTCTAACGTTTCCTTTCTGTCCCAGAAAAACTAGGGCATCCCCCTCTAAGCAAGTGAGCTCCCAGCCTTGAAGCGTGAGCTTCTCTCTTAACGTAGAAAGCATCTTCTCAGGGTCTACTCTGAGAGCCTTCTGAAAGTTTACCCCTTGAATCTTGGAAGATGGGTAAAGGTACTCGTTAAACCTATACTTTATAAGCCTTGAAAGATAGTCCCCTGCCAAGTCATCCGAAACGTCTAATATCGGAATTCTCTCTTTAGCAACACCAACCCTCTCCTCACCACCAACCACCCCAACTCCACTTTCATCCATCTTAACTTCCACTTTCTCCCCTATTTTTTCTGAAATCAAAGATGTAACTTCTTCGCTTCTCCCCTCCTCCAAGAGAGAGGCCGATCCTGGCCTAGCTAATCCTGGTATAGCCTCCCTGCCAGCATGTTGGCTTTGCCTAGGCCTAATCTTAACCGCTAAAACCCGTCCTGTATCTATCGAAGCATCCGAGACCAAAGCCATACCTATAGGGATCCTACGTATAAAGTCTCTTGACATCTCTTGGGGGACCTTATTTGGCGATCTTCGCATGAACGCCTCTATATCCGCCTCAAATGTTAAATAATGTGTAATTATCATGTCAACTTGAGACAGGATTTGGTCGCTGGTTGCTGAGGGTTGCTGGGTGGCTAGAACTAAAGCGCACCCCGGCTTTCTTCCAAGCTTAGCATACTCTATTAACGGTCCAGAAGCAGCCGTCTCCCCCCTAGCAGGGGCAAGTATATGTGCCTCATCGACCATTAGCCAAGTGACAGGAATCTCTTCCTTAATAGCGCCCACGGAACCAAACTGTAATCCCTCCTCCCTCCTCGCCAGCTGCATCCTCTTCTCAAGTATCTTCCTTGCCAGTAACCCAACAACTAGCCCGCGCAGCCCCTCTGTTAAATAGCTTACATCAACTACAGTAACCATATTTGGAACGGCAATTTGGTCTAATGGAGTTCCTTCCCGGGAAAATATCCCCCATTCCTTTGCAGATAAAAGTCTAGAAATGACGGCCCTCCTAGTGTCGGTTCTGAAGCCTCTGTCTTTAGAAAGAAGTTCTAGAGACGTTTCAACACATTTGATCATGTCGTCTATGGTGTACTCGTCTCTCTTCCCCTCCACCCTAATTTTCTCGTCTCCTTCGACTGCTTCATACCCTTCTCTTACCTGTATTAGGGCACGTTCAAGCAGTAATCCCATAGCGCCAAATCTCTCCACTCCGAACGCATAGCACCAGTCATCTACTG
>Ga0190363_1002033_pt1 | contig 11771 bp, 5 predicted proteins | sample 48721867_MG_FD_161272 | JGI IMG/M metagenome (GOLD analysis project Ga0190363, IMG submission 161272) | Hydrothermal vent microbial mat bacterial communities from Southern Trench, Guaymas Basin, Mexico - 4872-18-6-7_MG | ecosystem: Environmental > Aquatic > Marine > Hydrothermal vents > Microbial...
CGAGCTCATCGTGGCCTTGATACTTCTCATGCCGATGGTACTGGCGGCCGTATCGTTGCTGTTGATGGCCCTTTGGTCCTGGATAGGCGGCCATGTGAGCTTCCCGAGGGTGGTTGTGAAGCCTAGGAGCCGCCCCACCGAAGAGGCTTACAGAGAGCGTAGGGGGTACATACTCGACTTCGTAGCTTACGCGGCCATCACGGTGCTATGTCTGTACCTGCTGTGGGGCACACTCGGAACCGGGTATCCAAGAGACTACCTGCACGCCACGTTGGCCTTCTACGTGGCTAAGATAAAGATGCTCCTGAACAGGTTCAGCTTCTACACGCCTTCATGGTACTTTGGCTACGAGCTCCTGAGGTTCTATCCACCCCTCTCGACGCTGATACCGTACGGGCTCGTGAGGCTGACGGGGAACGTGGAGCTGACCTACTACGCCATCTCGCTAGCGGCCTACGTAGCGTTCTGCCTGGGTGTGTACAAGTTCGTGAGGGAATACACGAACTCCTTCCCGGCGGGCCTGTACGCAGGCCTCGTGTGGGCCGTGGTTCACGCAAACTTCGTCTCGTTCCAGGGCCACTACTGGGAGACCTGTAGACTCTTCGGGACGTGTGTACTACCTTGGACGCTACTGGCCGTACACAGGGCGCTCGACACGGGCAGGCGGAGGGACATCGTCGTGTCTGCGGCCCTGCTCGCCTACGCAGGCCTTTCCAGCATACTGTCGCTGATAGACATAGCCGTGTTCCTGCTGCCCCTCGTAGTAGTCAAGGTTGCATCGGCGGTTTATGGTGGTCGGGAGACATTTGAAAAGCGGTTTGGGGGGATCGTGAGATCCACGCTGCTGATCGGATTAGGCTTCCTGGCGATGGTTGCCTGGTGGTACATCCCAGCCGTCCTCCCCTACGGGGTCGGCAGGTACTTCTACGGCCGCGGTGTTCCGCCGGGCATACTGGATGTCCTGTTCTTGTTGAGGCCTCCATCCTACATGCCGGCCGTCCAGCTTCCCGTGACGGTCGTGGGCATCCTCGGAGTGTTAGTCGTGTTGTTGAAGAGGGAGTCCCGCGGTGTCACACTCCTCTCGTTCTTCGCCCTGATAACGGGTATGGTCTACGTCATCCAGTTCCAGAGTGTCAGGTTCATACTCCTCATAGGCCTCTCCCTGACGATGCTCGGAGGGTACTTCATAGCCAACGTGCCAGAGCTCCTCTCGAAGGCGACTGGAGGCGTGCTGGACGAGTTCATAGGTCGTGTAGACGGTTACGTCCGGTCGGTGTTCAGTAGGAGGGGACTTAGTCTGGAAAAAGGGGTTGGCAGGATATTCGTTCTGACGTTGGTATCCCTATGTATAGCGGCTCCGATAGTCGCCTACTACGCCCCCACGTACAAGGGCATGGCCGCCGTGGACGACACCGTGTACGGCTCGGACGAGTACCTGACCGCCACATGGCTTTGGCAGCACGCTGGCACTTCGTACAGGGTTTACGTGATGTACGGAGACCACTACAGGGGCTCTCAGTGGGTAAACACCTTCTACCCGGAGCTCATGCAGGTCCTCGGCGGGTACGACCAGGGAGCCCTGACCGACGAGCCTTTCGTGTTCGACAACCTCGTCAAGTGGGGTGCCGACGCCTCCCAGCTGCATGACATGGCCGTTAAGTACCACGTCAAGTACATAGTCGTCGAGAAGACTTGGGGTAAGTGGACGGACGAAACCTGGGGCAAGTTCCTCGACGAGAGGTACTTCAGACCAGCCTCGGAGGTAAACGACCGCCTCGTCTCGGCTATGGTCTTCGAGGTCTTAGACGTAAAGCCCATACCCCCCTCCGAGCTACAGTACAGGTATGTCTACTGGAGCATCTGGAGGCTTTTAGGCCTCGTTGCCTCTTTAGTGCTCACGTTTACGTACATGCAACTAATGAGGGTTGAGTGGCTTGTGAGGTTAAGCAAGGAAACTTTACAGGGGGTCCTTGATCAGGTGGTACATAGAATGCGACATTTTTCATTAAGTCAAAGCAAGATGGCTATTCTTGGAGCCGTTTTTGTCTTGGCCTTCGTCCTCTATGCCTATAGCCCCGTTCTCTATGGTTTTCCGAAGGGTGGGGATGCTCCTAACGCCCTCTCGATGATCAGATACTTGGAGAAGTGGTGGCCTCACTTCCCGAGGTGGAACACGGAGTGGGGCTGTGGGTATCCCTTCCTAACCTTCTACCAGCCTCTTGGGATTGTCTTCACGTTCCTCCTCAGCAAGGCCCTCAACCTCTCCATCTTTACAGCCTACAAGATTATGATGCTCCTCATCGTCACGTCCGCATCCCTAGCGCTCTACCTGCTCTCCCTCCTCCTGTTTAAAGACGAGGTGGTGGCCTCAGCCGTCGCTTTCCTCTACCTCTCCACGCCGGGGAGCTTCGACAACTTAATCTACTGGGGAGTCTACATCGAGCATTTTGGATATCCCTTACTCATCGCATCGATGCTGTTGCTATATTTATACGTGAAAAGCCTGAAAAGAGGTTTTCTCATCGCCTCTATCATCTCTTACGTCCTCCTTCTGCTCTCACACTCCTTGATAGCCGCCTTAGGCACCGTTATTCTATTTACCTACCTCCTCTGGCTACATTTCAGAGAAAGTCTTCCACTAACTCAGTTCATCAAAACCTCCCTTCTCTTCTTTGGATTCGGCGTTTCTCTCACAGCCTTTTGGTATGCACCCTTCGTGTCTTTTGGAGCCTTTAAGAAAATCGGCATTGCATCACCTAAAACCTGGGGTCCTCTCAGCATTGAGCAGCTAGTTGGCCTGCCTGGCAGCGGTTTTACGAGGCTGGCCCCATGGACTGTTCTACTTGCTACTATAGGTGGCTTTGTTTCCCTGAAGAAGAAGACAAACAGGTTTCTCCTCTTTTGGGCTCTCATATTCTTATTTTACTTAGAAGCGAATAGGTTTGCTATTTTCTATCCCTTATACGGAGGAGTTACTCATCCTCAACGCTTCCTCCCCTGGGCTTCAATATTCCTATCCCTGCTGGGAGGTCAAGCAGTAAAATTTGCCAGAACCCGAATCACATCGAAGAGGTTCTTGGCTTTTATGGTAGTTACGGTAGTGGCGCTTCCCTTGGCATATGTTCGGAGAGTCGAGGTTCTGGGGGCGATGCATCATGAGGGAACGTTTGCGCTGATGAGGGAACTTTCAGATGTTGTCGATGGGAGAATAGCTTTCCCCGGATACACGGGGCAGTTCCACGAGACCTTTAATCTCGTCTCTAACGAGTCTCAACTCTTGAATTATCAGAGAACATCGGCTCCTAACTTGGCTTGGATAGAAATGGCAGACGCCTATCTCTTTAAGGGCTTCGGAGGAGTGGAGGAGGCTGTGGCTGTCTGCAGGTGGTACGGCTTAGAGTATCTATTCTTAGACGAGGGATCCGACACGCCTTGGGCTACGGCCAGCCGATACTTCGAGGAGGTGTGGAGGGGCCATGGATACAGGCTCTTCAGGGTTGTTAACTCGACCCCTTACGCCTCTGTTGGGGATAGGCGTAGAATACTCGTCGTGGGAGACAGGTACGCCTACGAGAACATCTTCTGGACCCTCATCCAAACGAAGTTCGACCCGGAGGCAGATGCCCTCGTCTGGATGGATGTAAAAGTCGATGAACTGAACGTCGAGGAGCTGAGGAACTTCGATATCGTCGTTCTCTACGGCTACAGCTATAAGAACAGAGACGAGATGATGCGCATCCTCCACCAGTACGTTATCGAAGGTGGAAGCCTGTTCATCGACACCGGGTACTCACCCGACTCGGAGACCTCGGAACTCACAGCCCCCTTCCCTGTTACGGCGACGAAGGCCGGAAACTTCGGCTTCACCTGGACATTCACCTGTAAGAGCTCTGAGATTCTCAGAGATGTGAACTTCACAGCCTTCGCTCCTCCAAGATACGGAGACTACCCGTGGGGCGTCTCCTACACCTCTAACCTCACCCTTCAGCCCTGGGCCGAGACCCTGGTCTGGCTCAACGGTTACCCGATCATCGTGGCTGGGGAATACGGGGAGGGGCGGGTCGTCTGGTGCGGTTTAAACCTGCCTTACCACGCCAAATCGTACAGGAATAGGGAGGAAGCGAAGCTACTTCTAAATCTACTAAACTGGCTCAGCCCACCAAAAGATAAACCGTCCTGCGAAGCAGAAGTGGAGAGACCTATTCCGGAAAAGATAGTCATCACTCTAGATGGAGAGATGGAAGGAGGTGCCTCGGTCTTCGTCAGAGAGACCTACTTCCCCAAGTGGAAAGCCTATCTAGAGTCCGGATCCGAGAGAAGAAGGCTAAACCTCTACTACTCCGGCCCAGGATTCATGCTCGTAATACTGCCCAAAGATATCGAGACGCCTGCCAAACTCATCATTCAGTACAAGACGACGAAGATTGAATACATCGGATACACCATAACTTTAAGCGCCATCATCCTTCTTATGTTTTATGCTGTAGGAAGCAAATTACGGAGAGTTCTACAGTGAAAAAGCTAAAAAGAGAAGATGCAGCAAGGTACTAGGAGACTGTTGCGGAAAGATTGAGACTTTTAGGTAGTGGCGTAGAAATCGTTTCTTCAAGCTCTAGATATGATCACCTCTCAATAGTGCCTCTTGCACTTAATGTAGTACCGTTTAACATCGAGCGCTCCCTCCTTCAGGGGATTCATAATATCCCCTCGTTCCAACTAACTCTTCGTAAACCCGCACGGTCTTGAGAGCCACGTTCTCCCAAGTCCTTTCGGAGACCAGATCCCTCACAGACTTGGCCACCGTCCTTCTGAGCCGGGGGTTCCTGAGAAGCTTCCCGACGGTCTCCATGAGTCCGTCAACGTCTCCCGGCTTGACGAGTAGGGCGTTGAAGCCGTCCACTAGGTCTTCGAGGAACCTTGGTATGGAGGTGGCCACGACGGGCTTGCCTACTGACACGCTCCTCGCCAGGGCCCCGCTGGCCCCTATTATTGAGTCGTCTGTGTACGGGAGCACTACCACGTCGGCAGCTGACAGGTAGAGGTTCAGCTCCTCCTCGGTCAGGAACCTATTCAGGAAGATGACCCTGCCGTGCAGACCGCTCTTCTCTATAGCCCTCTCGACCGAGCCTAGGTACCATGGGTTCTCGAGTCTGAGGCGTGGGTGGTACCTACCAGCTATCACCAGGACGGCGTCTACACCCCTTGCCAGGAGCTTTGAGAATGCCTCTATCAGTTGTTCGACTCCCTTGCCCGGTATCACGAAGCCGGAGAACAGTATCACATGTCCTTTCAGGCCGAGCTTACGCTTGGCACCTCTAACGGTCTTAGGCGGGTACACTCCATGGGGGATTACTCTAATCTTATCTTTGTCGAACCCATACTGTTCCACCAGGGCCTTCTTCATAAGATGCTTATGCACTATCACGGCGTCCGATAGGAGTCCTATGAGCCTCGTCACGAAGGCTGTCAGACCCCTCTTGAGGGAGGCGAACCTGCGTCCTACGCCGTGCTCGTAGAAGAACCTGCCCGTTGCCTTGTCGAGGAGTATCACGCTGTGCATGGTCACGACGACGGGTCTTCTCAGGAACCTAAGAAGGATGAGCAGGAGCGGAAACAGGGCCGAATACTTTCTGGCGCCGTATACCAGGTACTCATGCTGGACGTGAATCACGTCGGGGTGCTCGTGGACCACGGCCCAGAACATCTTCAGGAAGCACGTCAGCGTGTGCCTTCTCCAACACCTGACAACCTTAGCTCCATCCCTATGTTCGACGCTCGGCCCATCCGTCTGGTTCGCAACGACCGAGACCTCGACGTGTTTCGATAGCTCCGACACGAGGCCCCTGGAGTAGACGGCCACACCGCACATGTCCGGCGGGTATGGTGTTATCACACAGCACCTCATCACGACACCAGCTTGGCCTTGAGGAGCTTCAGGGCCGTCCTGACGGGCTGAGCCATCATCGTCGGTATGGTCTCGCAGGTGTTGCAGCATATCGGACACTTCTCAGCCTCAACGAGCTGCCTAACCCTCCTCCTACCCTCACTCTCGAAAAGAGCCTCGAAGTCGTATCCAAGCTCCCTCAGGTTCCCGACACGAAGCTCGGATATGGTGCAGGGGTAGACGTTCCCGTACGGGTCGAGGAAGTACCTGACCTTAGCGGCCATGCAGGGCAACACCTGTCTTCCAGGGTTCTTAAGCCACTCTGAGAGGAGTACGTAGAACATTTTTCTCCCGAACGTGAGAGCAGAGCCTCTGCCGACGACCCTGATGGCCTCAGGGATGCATGCCATGAGCTTCCTCCTGAACTCCTCCACGTCCACGTCCCTGGAGAGCTCGTAGTTCTTGTACAGCTGACCGACGAACCAGACGCAGAAGCTCGGCTCTCCACCGTACTCGTCCACGACCCTCTCCACCTCGGCGAACACCTCGCCTATTCTGTTGATGTTGTAAGGTGAGCACACCGTCACGGTCCCGAACTCCAGGTTGCTGTAAGAGTCCATGAGCCTGTGAACGGCCTCTATGGTCTCCATAGCCCTGTCGTAGGCGCCCTTGATTCCACGTATGCGGTCGTGTATCTCCTTGGGTCCGTCGAGGCTGACGAGCTGTATAAGCTTGAACCTCCACCCCTCCCCACGGTGTCTCTCCATGAAGGCCCTCAGTGTTGCCTCGGTGACATCTGGAAGCTGGCCGTTGGTCGTTATGTAGAGCATCTTCAGCTTGGGCTGCGTGGACGCTATGGCCGTCAACACGTCCGCGAGGTCCCTCCTCATGTAGGGCTCCCCGCCGGTTATCCCTACGATGGAGAAACCCTTGTACGAGGAGAATATCCTCTTAATCTCCTCGACCGTGAGCTCCTCCCTAACCTTCTCCGGCTTCTTGAGGTAGTACTTCCACACGCTACACTGTACGCACCTGCAGTTGCACATGTTCGTAACCGCGAAGTCTATGTCGAACGGTCTGTCCCTCACACGGCTCATCACTGCGTCGAACAGAACGCTGACCACTTCGGCTTCACCCCTTCAACGCGAGTATCTTGACGCTGCTCGCGAGCGGTGTGGGGGCCTTAAGCTTGAAGTACCTGTCGAACACCGTGGGCGGAACAGGCAGGATTAGGAACGGCTCGGTCAGAACATTCTTGAAGCCCGTCTCCAAGAGAAGCCTACGCCACTCCTCGGGGGCCTTTACAGATGGATGGTGATTTCGAGTTTCGCCTGCAAGAACGTAAACGAACACGTACGAGATTGGGCTTACGTCCAATCTACTGGGGGCCGTGGTCGCAAGGAACACACCGTCCGCTGTCAGGAGCTCATACATGTTCCTTAAGGCTTCCTCAGGATTCGTTAGGTGCTCCAGAGTTTCGAAGCACGTCACCAGGTAGAATACTCCAGCTTTAAAGGGCGGTCTTATACCGTCGCCCATAACCAAGCCCTTTATACCCTCTTTTCTACCCGCCCTCAAGGCGTATTCCGACAGGTCGAGCCCATACGCCTCGTACCCCAAAGACCTGAGCATGTCAGTCACGAATCCATAAGCGCACCCCACGTCGAGCGCTCTCTTCCCCTCTCCGCTCAGGAGACTCCAGGGAACATGTCCGTCCGCCCACTTCAGCACGTCCATGTAGAGCCTGACTATGGCCCTCCTCTTCCTACCGTACTTATACCGCCCCTCAAAGTAGGCCCTACCGTACTCCTCCATCCCCACCTCCCCCCTCACGACGCCTCAAACCTCTGACCAGGTACACGGCCGCCCACAGGTACGTCGGTATGCTGAGGGCGTAGCCGAGGAGCTCATCCCAGCTGAGGTCGTACTTGAAGGTCACATCGACCGGATACTGAACCCCGTCCGGAATCGTCACGTACATGAACCCGGGCCCAGCCTCATGTATCGTAAGCCTGAACTTCCTGCCAGCCCCGTCCACGAGGACGGCTCTCCAGTTCTTGAACATGTACTCTTTGAACAGGATTCCGCGGGCAGGCTCGTGGACGTGTACGACCACCTTCTCTGGGTTGGGTCTCTCGAAGTCGTAGCTTACCATCCCGAACTCCGACCTGCCGGAAGCCCAGGCTATGAGCCTGAACCAGAGCAGAGACTCCCAGTAGTTCCTGTAGCAACATACGTGGTACGGGAGGTTCATCCCGCACCAGACGACTCTTCCACCACCGTATTCGCCGACGGCTATGACAGGGTAGCCCTCCTCGTAGAGGATGGGTGTAGCCCAATCCCTGACCGACTCGTTGTCCGAGTAGGACATCCCCCACGGGCTCTCACCGTACAGGGGGGGCGAGAAAAGGTCGAACCTTATGCCCTCGGTTATCTCGTTCCGTACGTAGGTGAGGTTCCAGGTGCTCCCGAAGCCTGACGCGTGTGTGGACTCGACCGGACAGGGCGCTGGTATGAACGTGGAACTCGAGTCGGGAGAGTACCCCGTCTCTATCACAAGGTTTCCGCCGTTCATCACGTACTCCATGAGTATCGACCATGCCCTAACCCTGTCGTGCCACCTGTACCCCCGGATCAGAACGACGTCGTACTCGAGCAGGTCATCGACATCGTAGTCGTCTATGTACCGACTTCCGCGTATCACGACTACGTATAGGCTGTTTGAGTTCGAGTACATCAACGCCGTGAAAGCGTCGGAATAGGCGTTCTCGTCTCCTATGACGAGTAGGCTGACGGCGTTGGAGGCGACGACTATGGGCGTGGCGTTCCTGTACGTGAACTCGTAATAGTGTTCAAACCGTCCGGTAAGCTCGTAAAGGTCAGGCCTCTCGAGGAACTTCTCATGATGTGTCATATCAGTTCCTTCTATGTACATGTCATCCCTAGCCAGTATCCACTTGATGCCCCACCAATCCAACAGGAAGTTCGTCTTGTTATACTCATCCGACTCGTAGTACACGAGCGAATACAGGCCGTAAAACTCGGGTCTCGTAAGCCCCTGCCCGTAATACTCCCTCGTCTGCGGTACGTCATACACGTAGTTAAACCACTGCCCAGCATACTCGTACAGTCCAGCCACTCCAGCCCTGTACCTGTAGTCGCTCTCCGGAATGCTCAGCCCACTCTTCACAGAGCTGAAAGGGTCGTATCTGTTGCCGAAGAGGCCTATGAACTTACGGTTGAACGAGCCTAGACCACCAGGAGAAGTCGCGATGTGAAACACGACAGAGAAGGCCATCAAGGAGACGACGACCACTGCGAGAGACTTACGGTTGGACTTACACAAGCCTTTAAGCAGGTACGTGGAAGCCGGTATCAGGCAAAAGGTCAGGCCTATGGTGGCGCTCTCGGGGTCGAGCTTCTGGGTTGAGAACGAGTATATGAGGAACAGGGTGACGAAGGACCAGAGGATGACCTTCCTCTTCATCTCGAGCTGAACTTTCCCGACGGCCGACGCTAAGAGTAGTACCACAGTCAGGGGGAGTATTATGGGGTTTGGATAAGTTCCCTGAGCATCTGATGAGAACTTTATGATGGGGTTCACGAAACGCTCCAGGGGTGTCTTGAGAACAAGCGGGTTGGGTGGTAAGGGGGATACGAACGGTATCACAAACCAGGCGGAACACAAAAACGTCAACAAGACTATCTTAAACAGCATCTTCGCCTTCCCCCCTACCCCCTCCCCCAAGAATACGCAAAGCAAGCACACGCTGACAAGCGCGAGTGCCCCAAAGGACGGGTGGAACAACGTGGACAGGGCGACGAACAGCGACGTGAGGACCACGTCAGAGGTGGTTTTCCTCTTGACCGCCCTCATGGCAGCGAACAGCGAGAGGGCGTAGAACGCAGCTGAGGGCACCCTTGCGAACAAACCTATGATGGTATAGAGCTTCCAAAGCGACGGCGTAGCGAGGGCCATCGTCGTAGCCAGCAGAGACAGCCCCCTGTCGTCGGTCAACTCCCTGATGAACGCGTATATCCCAACTCCGACCAGCCAGAAACTCGCTCCCATGATTACCACAACGGCCTCCGTCGTGGCTACGTGAAAAGCCTTGGCGACCACGGACGTGATGATATAGAAGAGTGGGGGATACCATCTGAACAGGGGCATACCAGAGCCCCAGAGGTGGTTCCACCTTATGTGAGGCCAGTACGTAGACACGAACCGTATCTTCGCCATGTGAGACAACGCGTCGTTGCCCGGTGGTATCGGGTGCATCCTCCACGCGCCCAACGATACGCCCATCAGAAATGTTATGACGGCTATCACCGCGTAATCCACAGCCCTCAAAAGCCCCCTCATCCTCCCCTCCATACCCAACCTACACTCAGGAGGTAATTCCATATAAAGGCGACAAGTACGGCGAAAACGTTCGAGATGAGGTAGTGTACGCCGAACACCTCCGTCAGGAGCGTCAGCACCCCGAGGGCTATCAGTATTCCCGCCACCCTGCTCAGGTTGAACTTCAGAAACCTCCTGAAACGCTCAAACCGTCCCATAACGGCCCTATCCTTGAAAGTCCAAACCTCGTTCCAGCAAAAATTGTTTATTATCGCCACCTCGGCCCCTAAAGCAGCCGACAGGACGTAGTGCAGGCCGAGGAGCTCCGTGAACAGCCAGAGGACGAACTCGTTTACTCCCATGCCGCTTAGCCCTACTATGAAGAACTTGAGGACCCTTCTGAACTCCCCCTCCCTGAAGAAAGCCCTGAGTATGAACCCGAGAAAACTCGTTATCTCCCCAAAGCCTAACTTACTCCTACCGGCTACACGGTTCACGAACCTTATCGGAACCTCGACAACTCTAAAGCCCATCCTACGCGCCCTCAGAACGGCTTCAACCTGGAAGCTAAAGCCAGCCTCCCCGGCCTCAGACAAGACGGCCCTGGCAACCTCCACCCCGTAGCACCTGAACCCCGAGGTGGCGTCCCTGACGTCCAGCCCGAGGGCCAGGTTCGCCAGGGAGTTGGCTGTGGCAGAGATAAGCCTCCTGTGAACTCCCCATCCTTCTATGACGCCTCCGCCTACGTACCTGCTGCCCACGACGAGCGTCTTGGGGTTGCACGCCTCAACGAGCTTCGGAATCTCATGGGGATCATGCGACAAATCCGCGTCCATCGTCACCACGGCGTCGAGCGTGGGCTCGGTCTCCAGGGCCTTCCTGATTCCGTCCCTTATGGCGCTACCTATGCCTAGCTTCCTACCCCTCTTCACCAGGACTATGTTCCCATACCTCTCGGAGAGCTCCTCGACCTTCTCCACCGTGCCGTCCGTGGAGCCGTCGTCCACCACGACGACCCCGCTGGCCCCAGCCTCCTCCACACCCTCAATGACCTCGACTATGGTGTCTGCCTCGTTGTACGTCGGTATGACCACGTAGAACCTCGGCAAGCCTCCATACAACCTTCGGGTCTGAATGGTCTTAAAATGCTTAGGGGTCGTTTTAACTTAGAGCAAGTATTGTTGAAAGTTGCGGATATCCAAAACTTTGTTGTGGAGGTGTTCAAAGAGTATGTCGAAAGGCTTTGAAGAAGACGTTCTAAAGTTTCTCAAAGACTATATGCAAACTGCCCGTAGGGTTAAGGAGATAGTGAAGGAAATAGACCCGAAAGTCAGGGTGTACGTCTTCGGATCCGTGGTCAAGGGAAGATACACGGCCTCGAGCGACTTAGACGTACTCGTGGTAACCGAGAGGGTCGAGAAGAAGTACGACATGATGGTCAAGGTCTACAAGACCATAAAGGGGCCCGTGGAGCTCCACGTAACGACGCCAGAGATGTTCGAGTCTTGGTACATGAGGTTTATAGAACCCGATGAGATCATCGAA
>Ga0190363_1002035_pt1 | contig 11765 bp, 15 predicted proteins | sample 48721867_MG_FD_161272 | JGI IMG/M metagenome (GOLD analysis project Ga0190363, IMG submission 161272) | Hydrothermal vent microbial mat bacterial communities from Southern Trench, Guaymas Basin, Mexico - 4872-18-6-7_MG | ecosystem: Environmental > Aquatic > Marine > Hydrothermal vents >...
ACGTCGGCTCCGAGGTCTACGAGGGCTCCGAGGAGCATGTCCCCGGAGACCCCGCAGGTTCTACAGTCCACGTAGACTATCTTGGTCATGTCATGTTGATAGTCGGGGGACGAGTTTAAAACAGTTGGCGAGAAAATTGAGGCTGGGTTGAAGCTGAGGGAGGTTCTCCAAGCCCTCGCTGAGGGTAGGATGAGCGTTGATGAAGCCGAGAAGATGGTCAAACTCACGGCCCTGGCAGAGGTGGAGGACAAGGCCCTCATAGACGTCGGGAGGGAGCTCAGGTCTGGAGTTCCTGAGGTCATACTGGGGGAAGGTAAGGACACCGAGACGTTCAGAGACGTGTTCCTCAAAGCCCTCAAAGAGGCCGGCAGGGTCATGGCGAGCAGGGTAGATCTGGAGCAGGCTGAGGCCGTCCTATCCTCAATCCCTGAGGGCTACGAGGCGGAGTACAGGGAAGATGCAAGGTTGCTCATAGCCAGACGCAAGGGCATGAGACCCAAACCCACGGGTGGCAGGGTAGGCGTAATCACAGCTGGAACCTCAGACATACCCGTGGCGGAGGAGGCAAAGGTCGTGGCGGAGGAGATGGGATGCGAGGTCTACACTGCCTACGACGTCGGCGTGGCGGGCGTGCATAGAAGCATCCAGGCCGTCAGGGAGATGGTGTCCAGGGACGTGGACGCCATAGTCGTCGTGGCAGGCAGGGAGGGAGCCCTACCATCAGTCGTGGCAGGACTCGTGGACGTACCCGTCATAGCCGTACCGGCGTCCGGCGGCTATGGGATGGGAGCAGGGGGCATCGGAGCCCTCATGGCCATGCTACAGACGTGCTCGCTCGGGGTGACCGTCGTGAACATAGACGCAGGAATCCAAGCTGGAGCCGTGGCGGCCCTGATAGCAAACAGAGCTGCAAAGTTCAGGAAAGAGTTTTCTAAGACCAGCAAGTATGAGATGGAATAATGTTTTTTAACGTTACATTAGATATCCCCTTGGCCGTGGATTGGGTTAGGCGTCTCCTAAGGCCTAACAGACTGCGCGTAGCCCTCACGGCCCTAATAGCCCTCTTAGCCCTCTTCCTGGGCTTGGGCGTACAATGCGTCCTAATCTTCGGAGCTCCAATACCCTACCCAGTCACCCTCTGGTTCAGCCCGATACTCTGGCCCCTCGTCCCCGCATTGAAGGGGCTCTGCACAAGACTGTGTAACGCATCTATGTCCCCATTGAGCTGCTGCGTCGTTAAGACTTCGCTTATGAAGCCTGGGGAAGCCTGCCTCGGACTCGTCTTCCTGTACAAGGAGTGGACTTACACCGCCATCGCAGTCATGGCGCTCGTACACATACTATACTGGTACGTACTGGCCTCCACAATAACCGCAGCGGCCAGGGAGCTAAAGTCACGTGTAGGAAGTTAATAACACACCCAGTTAGAACCTTTAGACTGCTATTAGCTCGTACTTGTACTTCCAGTCTGGCGGTAGGATTCCCTTACGCTTGTAGTACTTGCTCAGCCTGTGTATCTTGGATTCGATTATCTGTAGGGCCCTCTTGTTGCTGTAGTCCTTCCTGTTCTTCTCCAGGTGTCTCTTAAGCCTGGCCGCCTTCTTCATCAGGTTGTAGAGGTCTTCCGGTATCCTGGGAGCCAGGTTGTGCTCCTGGAGTATCTGGAGTATGGATTTGCCTGTTATAGGCTTCACGAGGGGTATTCCGTACTGGTCTCTCAGGATGACGCCGATGAGGCTTGGGGGCTTGCCCTCCCTGGCCAGCTTGACGACGAGGGCCTCCACTTCCTCCGGAGTGTACTTACACCAGCTCGGAGGCCTCTTTGACACGGGCCTCGTGGACCTCGACCTACCCCTGGCGTACGCGAACTTGCCCATCCTCACAGCCTAAGCGTGTAAGGTGGTTTAAAAGCATTATCTCGACGACAGCCACTCCCCGAGCTTCTTGAAGGCCCTCGACCTGTGGGAGAGCCTGTTCTTCTCCCAGGTCTCCATCTCTCCGAACGTCCTTCCGTCTCCCTCGTCTGGTATGAATATAGGGTCGAACCCGAACCCCTTATAACCCCTAATCCTGTGCGATATCCTACCCCTGACCTCCCCCACGAAGCACACGGGCTCCGTAAGGTCTGCGTCCATGTACGCCACGGCGGAGAGGAACTTGGCGTGTCTCATGTACACGCCATCCATAAGCTTCAGGATTCCGTTGAGGCCTATGGTCTTGTACACGTAGGATGAGTAGGGGCCTGGGAACCCGTTCAGGGCCTCGATGAAGAGACCTGCGTCCTCGACCACGACCGGCTTCCCCACCTCTTTCCAAGCCTCTATGACGCTCCTCCTGGCGATTTCCTCGAGGCTGTCGGACTGTATTTCGAGCCTCTTCGTGGGGTACTGCACCAGCGTTATCCCGTACTGGGAGAGGATTTCACGAGCCTCCCTGAACTTACCCTCGTTGGACGTCGCGAACCTTACCGACTCTCCTCTCCGAGACGTACCTACCCCTCCTCCTAATCTCCTCAACCTTCTCCATAACCCGCTTAAACGTTTCCAACCCAACGGCGGATCTGTAACCCCTGAGGAACGCGTCCCTCAGCTCCTCCGCGTGCCTGTAGTGGGTGCTGACGAGCATCTCCTCGAACAGGTGTACGTCCACACCCATCCTCTCCACGTCCGAGGAGACCTCGCCGAGTCCGAAGTCCACAAAGAACACCGTCCCGTCGGGGCGTATTATCATGTTCGACGTCGTCACGTCGCCGTGTATCATCCCATGTGCGTGGAGCCTCCCCACGAGCGTCCCCACGAGCTCGAACACCCTACGCCTCTCAGAGGCGTCCATGCGTTCCACGGCCTCCCTAAGCCTCTCCCCCTCGACGTACTCCATGTATATCGTGTAGTCCTTCAGGTCCACGAAGTACACGACGGGCGTCGGAACACCAGCCAGTTTAGCCCTGTGAAGCATCTCAGCCTCGTGCACGGTCCTGAAACGCCTGACCTCCCCGTCCAGCTCCGGAATCCTGTACGGCTTCGGAACCCTACGCTTCACAAGGACCCTCATACCCTGCCAATCCTCGAGGTACAGGTGCGCCTCAGCTCCCTTAGCGAGAAGCTTCCTCAAGCCCACACCACCTCCACCTCGTCCAGCCTCCACCTCGGCCTGACGAAGCTCTCCTCCACGGGCGTCTCCACGCCAGCCCTGAACATCAGCAAGCCCGTCCAGGCTATCATGGCCCCGTTGTCCACGGCGTACTCCTTGGGGACGACGTGGAACGTTGCGTTGTGCTCCTCGGCCACGAACCTGATCATCTCCTGGAGGCGCCTGTTGGCGGCCACCCCGCCCGTCAGCAGGACCTCGCTCTTGCGGGTGTGGGCGAGGGCCCGCTCGGTTATCTCGGCAAGCATCGAGAATGCGGTCTCCTGGAGGCTGTAGCAGAGGTCCTCGACCCTGTACCTGCCAGACCTGAGCAGCCTCAGGGCGTGGGTTAGGAGACCGCTGAAGGACATGTCCATGCCCTTAACGGTGTACGGAAGCCGTATGTACCTGGAGCCCTTTAAGGCCGCCTCCTCCACGGCTGGCCCACCCGGATACCCGAGGCCGGCTTCCCTGGCGAAGACATCGAGGCAGTTTCCGACGGCTATGTCCAGAGTCTCGCCGAAAACCCTGTACCTTCCCCCCTCGAGGGCTGAGACGATAGTGTTTCCCCCGGAGACGTACAGAGTTAGGGGGTCCTCGACGCCCGTTGTGAGCTTACCTATCTCTATGTGGGCCACACAGTGGTTCACACCCACGAGCGGAACGCCCAGGTAGACCGCCATGGCCCTGGCCACCGTGGCCCCGGTCCTCAAGCAGGGACCCATCCCGGGTCCCTGGGAGAAGGCTACGACGTCTATGTCCTCCGGGTCTACGGAGGCCTGTTCCAAGGCCTTCCTGACTGCCTCGCCCGCCACCCTCGAGTGGTGTCTCGCGGCTTCCCTCGGGTGTATTCCGCCTTTTTCTGGGGTGTACGCCATTATGACGTTTGCGAGTATCCTGCCCTCCGATGAGGCTACGCCCACTCCGAGGTCGTCCGCTGTGCTCTCTATCCCCAGGCATATTACGGGCTTACCCATCCAGACTAACCATGAGGCAAGGTTTTGATAAAGTGTGACGAACCCCCTACTCCTTCTCCTTGTTCTTACGCTTGTATATGGTCAGCCCACACTTCCCGCAGGCGTACCTGTCTCCGTGGTCGGCCATGAACACCCCTACGCCGCATCTCTGACAGAACGGGAGCTTCCTCACAAGCTTTCCATCCTTGATCTCATAGTACTTCCAGACCAACTATTCACCACCCTCCTCGGCCTCCTGAGAGTTCCTCCTCTTTATGTGTTCAGGCTCTATAAAAGCGGCTCTCTCCGCCGAGTCGTACACGTGCGCCCTGCCGACCGTCAGCCTGAGGCCGGTCTTGGTCAGCATCCTCACGACGTACACTCTGTCGAGCTCCACGTCCAGCATCGAGGCAAGCTCCTTCCTCACATCGAACCTCCTCGGAGTCTCGTCTGAGTGGACCTCGAAGTCCACCTCGGTCCTGCCTATCAGCGGGTTGTACCTCTTGGAGACTATCTTAACCTCCATGCTCACGCATCCTCCCCACGACCTTCAAGGCCTCACTCCTCAGACCCTCATCCACGACCATCACGACGGCCCCCTCACCCGGCTGGCCGTACACCACGACCGAGCCGTCTGGGGCATGTATGACTGCGGGTATGGCCAGCAGGTCCTCCTCGCCGTCCACGAGGACGGCCGTCCTTCCAGGCGTGTTCAGGGCCTCCACCACGGCCTTCCAGGCCTCCCTGGTTATCATACCCCTAGGGTTTTTCACCCTAAAAATTGTTCTATCCCCGAGGTCGGGGTAGCCGACATGGGTTCTCATGACCCTACCGTCGAGTATGGCCACGTCTGGGGTGACGGACAGCTCGACGAGGCTCCGGTACACGTAGTCCCCGACGGCCACAACCTTCCCCGGATTTAGGCTCTTTATCCTGTCCGCCAACGCCTCCCCGGTAAGGACATCCCCGAACGGCTTCCTCAGAGCCGGCCGTAGGTCCTCGGGGAGCGTGAGGTCTCCCCTGGCCAACTACCTCACCCTCAGGGCGTATACGCCCGGTTCCTTTATCCCGGCTATCTTGGCAAGCTCGGAGCCCTTCGGGTCGAACACTATGAGGAGGCCTGAGAAGCTGTCGCTTAGGTCTGTCCCACCGCACCTGGGACAGCGGTTCTCCGTGGTCACGAGCTTACAGGTCCTACAGGCCCTCTCACTCAACCTGAGACCTCCTCACGTCCTCCTCTATCCACTCAAGCTTACCGAGGAAGGGCTGCCTGGCTGTGACGCCTATCTTTCCGGAGCTCCTGCCCTTCGGGAAGGACACGGCCACTATCCTAACCCTCATCAGGTCCCCCTTCCTGACCGACCTGCCTGTCTCCTTGCCCACCAGGATTCCCTGCCTCTCGTCAAACGTTATGAAGTCGTCCATCAGCTGGGAGACGTGGAGCAACGCGTCTATAGGCCCAACCCTCAGGAACACGCCGAAGTCTGTGACCTCGACCACCTCGCCCTCGACTATCTCCTGGAGCTCAGGGTAGAACACGAGTGCGGAGAAGACCACTTTGTGGTAGGCGGCTCCGTCTCCTGGTATTATCCTCCCGATCGGGTCCACCTCCAGGTCTACGACGGCGATTACGTACCCGAGGTCCTCGCTCACGTAGCCTTCGTAACGTTCTCTGAGCTCCCTGTACGCCACTTCTCTAAGCGGTTTTCCGAAGTCCTCCGGGGGTATCCTGACGACGTCTTCTATGCGGACTATCTTGAACGTTTTCCAAACCTCCGTGCGGTTCTGCTATATGCTACGGATTTTGGATGAAATATAAATCTATCCCAGCTATCCGACGACCGCCACCTTCTCGACGCCTGCTTTAGGCCTCACCCTGCCCCTCGGAGGCCTGACCTGGACGAACGTCTCAAAGTCGTACGTTTCGAGTATGTCGGCCAGGTTCTTCTTCCAATCGTCTCCTATGGCTATCGGCACGTATATGCCAGCGATGGTTGGACCGACCGCCTCACCCTTTCTGTACGACTTCCTCTTGTTCTTGTCCACGAGGGACACCAGAGCCCTTATCGTGTCACCCGTCCTTACGACATCATCCACGATCAGGACGCTGTCCCGCCTCTTTATGGCGCCCTTGGGCAGGAACAAGCTCACCATTATCGCGGAGTCTCCCGGTATGAATATCTCCTCAATGAAGGACTTTATGCCTACCTCACGGCACTTCTTGGCGACGACGAGATTCACGTCCAGCAGGTTGGCTATCATCGTCGCCAGGGGTATGCCGTCGGTGGCAGCTGTGAGGACTTTCGTAACCCTCTTCCCAGCGAACCTGTGTATGGCGTAGTTGGCGGCCAACCTTATCCAGCTTATGTCGGAGGTTATGACGGAGTTGTCGAAGTACCCCCTCTCGTCGAACTCTATCTGCCTCTCCAACACCCTCCTCATACCCATGATGTCTATCAGCCTCTCGTACAGCTCCCTGGCCCTGCCGTAGCTGGGCAGGACGTGGCCCCTCATGTACCTGCTGAGTATCGGAGGACTCAGGTCAAGCCTCTCTGAGAGCTCCTTGTACGAGAATATCCTACAGGCGATCCGGAGCATGTCGATAATCATCATCCTGTACCTGAGCTCCCGGATCCTAGTCTCAGGCTCTGAAAGAGTCATGCACGAAACCCTCCTCAACCAACTAATACGTTGTGGGCGGAGAAGCCCGGCGTAATAATTATTGATTAGATTAATAATTAAAAGTTTAAAAACATAGGAAAATAAAAATTTTCGGAAAATAGGCCCAGCTTTTACCCAAAAATGTAACTTGGTCCCGCCCCCCGGACTTGAACCGGGAACCTTCCGGTGTCCGCTCAACGGGCTGGTTGGCCCCCACCACGCGGTGGGGCTCTACAGCCGGACGCTCTACCGTTGAGCTAGGGCGGGACCATTTTACATCGATGTGGTTCTTCGATTTAAATCTTCTTCAGGGTTGCGGGGATGTTTTCCCCCAGAGGCTGGCGTATTATGCCCTTCTCAGTTATTATCGCCGTTATATACTTGGCCGGTGTGACGTCGAACGCCGGGTTGAACGCCTCGGAGCCCTCGGGGGCGAGTCTAACCCTCCTAACCACACCTTCCTCGTCCATCCCCCAGGCCGTCAGGACCTCGAGGGGGCTTCTCTCCTCTATGGGTATGCGGTCTCCCGAGGGGCAGGATGGGTCTATTGTGGTCGTAGGGGCTGCAACGTAGAAAGGCACGCTGTTCTCCTTGGCCAGGACGGCCTTCTCGTATGTGCCTATCTTGTTCGCCACGTCCCCATTCACCGCTATCCTGTCTGCCCCGACGATGACCATGTCGATTTCACCACGCATCATCAACAGGCCTGCGGCGTTGTCCACTATCACGGCGTGCGGTATGCCCTCCTGGAGGAGTTCCCACGCAGTCAGCCTCGAACCCTGACACCTCGGCCTCGTCTCATCCACGTACACGAAGACACGTTTGCCCTGCCTGTGGGCCACCCTTATCGGGCTGAGGGCCGTCCCGTAGTCCACGAACGCCAGGGCTCCTGCGTTGCAGTGGGTCAGGATGCGGTAGCCGTCCTGTATGAGCTGGCTTCCAAGCTCGCCTATGCGCCTCGAGGCCTCAGCGTCCTCGTCGGCTATCCTCTCAGCCTCCTCCACAGCCAGGTTCCGGCACTCTTCCACGGTCAAGCCGCGCCTGACTGCCTGGAGAACCCTGTCCACGGCGTGGAAGAGGTTTACGGCCGTCGGCCTCGTGTTCCTAACCACCTCGGCAGCATCCTCCATGAACCTCATGAACTCCTGGAGGTCTCGGCCTCTGTACTGTAGGGCTGCCTGGGCCATGGCGTATGCTGCTGTGACTCCTATGGCTCCTGCTCCCCGGACTGCCATGTCCTTTATGGCCTGTGCGGTTTCGACGTGGGTCTTGGTTTCGAGTATCCTGAACCTGTGGGGTAGGAGCCTCTGGTCTATCATCTTGACCACCCCGTCCTCCATCCAGACGGTTCGAAGCTCCAGCTCCTTCCCTTTTACTCTAATTTTCAAATCCTGATCACCCAATCTTAGAAAGACCAGGAGAAACGTTTAACATAAACTTTTATCTGGAGATATAGGCTCCTCCCATTACATACTAGAAGCCTACTGATTAGCCCTGAAAATTAATATTGTCAAACCAAGGAAGCCGTAAAATATATAAACCGTCCTAGACTCAATTTTACTGCATATGTCGAGAATACTCGTTTTGGGTTGTGGAAATATTGGCGCATTTATGGCAAAAGATTTGGCTGAGCATATGCCTTCAACAGACATTGTTATCGCAGACAAGTTTCTAACTAGAGCTAAAGAAGTTGCCACCACTATTGGTAAAGAAAATGTTACTGCAATTCAATTGGACGTACGTAACTACAATGAACTTGTCAAGACTATAAAAAGATTCGACTTAGTGGTGGGGGCTTTACCAGGAAAATTCGGATACCGATCGATGAAAGCTACTATCGACGCAAATGTCGACATGGTAGATATTTCGTCAATGCCAGAAGATCCTCTTACACTAAACGAAGATGCTGTCAAAGCGGGTGTAACAATTATACCTTACTGTGGAGCTGCACCTGGATTAACTAATATATTAGTAGGTCATGCCGTCAGCAAGCTCGACGAGGTTGAAAATGTCCATATAATGGTTGGAGGTCTACCGGCAGAACCTGTTCCACCTTTAGGCTATATTGTAACGTGGTCCATAGAAGACCTCATAGCCGACTACGTTAGCCCTGCGAAAATAGTTGAGAACGGTAGAATAGTAGAAGTAGATGCTTTAAGTGGACTGGAAGAGGTAGAATTTCCAGGTGTTGGCAAACTTGAAGCCTTTTACACAGATGGACTTACAACGTTACTTTATACGATAAAGCCTGTTAAAAGTATGTGGGAGAAAACCCTCAGATATCCTGGGCATGCAGAAAAGATAAAACTACTGAGGGAACTAGGGTTTTTTGACGAACAGCCAATAAATATCGACGATGTTAACGTATCACCACGAAAAGTAACTGCTAAACTATTAGAGAAGAAATTGCGACGGCCTGAAATCAGAGACATATTCATAATGAAGGTGGAAGTAAGCGGAGTAAAGGAAAACTCAAAAATATGCTATGTCTACCAGCTCTTAGACCGCTATAAAGATGGAGTAACAGCTATGGCGAGAACCACTGGATACCCGACTTCAATCATAGCTCAGTTAGTAGCTCAAAAAGTCATAAAAGAGAAAGGCGTTATACCACCGGAAAAATTAGGTGCTAAAGAGGAAATCTTTGAAAAAATTCTAGCAGAACTAGAGAACCGACAAGTTAAAATTGTGGAAAGCGTGCTTAGACAACCATAGTCTTTTTTAGAGAAAGATTCAGATCGTTTTCCATTCTCTTTCTTCCACTAGTTTTTTTGAATATCCTCTTCAATATCTTTTTGAAGTTTTTCATGTGCGCCTAACTTTGGCCCATAACTATCTCTTGTACATCAGGCGGGATATGATAGGTTAGGTGTAACTAATTGTTCCTGTCTTGCCGATAATCCTCAGTGTATCACCGTAATAATTAATGAGATCCCAAAAAAGATACAAATTTTGGAATACTAAAAGTTTAACAATCACGTATCGTATATTTCCTAATTTCAAGTATTTCAACTAAACTATGACTGAAGCACGCATCTACAACTCTACCCTCTCTGGTAGTGACTCTTAACTCCGTCATGTCTGGTCCTCCGATTGTAGGACTACCCCCTGACTCGAAAAGTAGGCGTGTTTCAGCCGTGGCTTCTATTTCACCACGTTCTGCCATAGCTATGCCAACAGCCGTAGTGCCTGTTCCGCATGAGGGTTCAATGTGACCTATCGATATGTTCCACGGGAAGACTACACGTCCATCACCTCCATGTTCAGGATGTAAATCGTACAGAGCTAAATCAGATGGGGCAGGAGCGAAACAGGATATAAACATGGAATCTATCTTTTCGAGCACACGCAGAGTTTCTTTATCCATCTTCTCAAAATCAACATTAGGGTACACCTTCTTCACATCATCCGCATTTAGAACTAAGTAATCTCCAACTTTTACGCCATTTACACCAGCTATCTTAATCTTTTGTACACCCAATTCGTAGCATCTATCAACGAATGCTTTCATATTTGTTACAACTTTTTTCCTTCTAACATCTATCTTCAACGGAACAAGGCCCACATCGGTTTCGAGCATAACCTCAGTAATAGGGTCATTTATTTTAATGTCGAAATGTTCAGCGAAGTCGGTTTCAATCAACGCGATGCCAAGCACCTGAGTTAGTCCACCACATATAGGTATGTAGTCGGGTTCTGATATCTCAGCGATTTTAACCTTGAGGTCGCCGCCCTGTTCAGGCTTGTAAAATAGACCTAATTCATCTCCTCCAAGTTCTTTTAATATCGATTGAGCTATTTCCAGTTCTTTTCCCTTTGGTATCTGATCACCATACAGCAGAATAATCTCGTTGCCTCCCATGTGTCCTTTTATTAAATCAACAGTTTTCGTCATCAGCTATCAAGAAGAGTATGAATTTGACTTTATAAAATTAAGTCCTTAAGAAACCCTCTTTTTAGAGTTTTAATTCCTCGTTCCTGGGACTTCTGACTTAAACGACTAAGGGACTAGATGACGCGCATTCTTATGTCCGCTATTCTCTAAGCCCCCTTTTGATCGGTGTCAACGTTTCAGCATCTTTGCGCAAACTACACAGGCAAGAGGTGGCTCGAAGACTTTAGAATTTGGAGATACTGAAGAATAATAATTCTTCCACAGTTATAACTCCATCAAGAATAGGACTCTAGGAGAGGTTTTATACGGAGGTAAGATTTAGTTCTTATTGCGAGGGGGTTTTGGTATGGCAAGAGCTGATCTTTCGATGTTGTCTAAGGATGAGGTTGAGCTGATCCATGAGACCAGTCTAAGAGTGCTGGAGGAAGTGGGGGTTAAGGTCCTTAGCTCATCCGTGCGGGAGCTGCTTAGGGAGCATGGCGCCGAGGTCGATGGGGAGGTCGTTAAGATTCCGTCGTCGATGGTCGAGGAGGCCTTGAAGAAGGCTCCTAGGGAAATAACGCTAGCGGCTAGGGATCCAAAGTGGGATCTGAAGCTTCCCGTAGAACGAGACTACCCCTATGCAACGCTCACGGGTGCTCCAGGTAAGGTTTACGACCTAGAGACCGGCGAGAAAAGGGAGGCTACCCTAGAGGATCAGAGACGATTCGCCGTGCTGGCTGATTATTTTGATGATATCGACTTCATATGGCATGTGGTTGTGGCGTCCGATATCCCGACCAATCTCCGATCTGTGTACAGTTATGTAACTATCTTGAAGCATAACAGAAAGCACATCCAGTCGGGTGGTTATAACGCTGAGGAGGCTAGGTGGATTATCAGGATTGCGTCTGCGGTCGTCGGTGGTGAGGAAAAGCTTAAGCATAGGCCGATAGTCTCGGCTGTCGGCTGTCCTATATGTCCGCTGGTCTTCGAGGCGGGTATCATTGAGGGTCTTGTGGAGTTCGCCAAGGCGGGTCTGCCTGTCATGCCTTTTTCGATGCCTCTCATGGGAGTATCTTCTCCGGCTACGTTTGCTGGTGCTGTGACGTTGGGTAACTGTGAGAACTTGGCTGCGCTCGTGATGG
>Ga0190363_1002038_pt1 | contig 11753 bp, 8 predicted proteins | sample 48721867_MG_FD_161272 | JGI IMG/M metagenome (GOLD analysis project Ga0190363, IMG submission 161272) | Hydrothermal vent microbial mat bacterial communities from Southern Trench, Guaymas Basin, Mexico - 4872-18-6-7_MG | ecosystem: Environmental > Aquatic > Marine > Hydrothermal vents > Microbial...
GGAGAGAGTATCCAGAAAGAGAGAAATATAGTTTTTTTCAGGAAAGATTCAATCAGATTTTGGAAAGAATAGGAAAGTTTGCTGTAGAGTATAAAAAAATAGTTATAATAATCACAGGAGCGATAGTTCTTCTCTGTTTATGGGGAATGTTAAGAATAAAAGTGGAGACTTCGGTTTTGGAGTATTTTAAAAAGAATACCCCTATATATCAGGATACCTCTTTTATAGAGAAAAACTTAAGTGGCGTGCATTTTCTCAATATCTCTCTTAAAGCAAAAAAAGAAGATTATTTTAAGAAGCCGGAGGTATTATTCCAGATAGAAAGATTGCAAAGATTTTTAAAGAGCCTGCCCCAGATAGATAAAGTAACTTCCTGTATAGATTATATTAAAGAGATTAATAAATCCTTCCATAATGAAAACCCCAAATTCTATAAAATACCTTCCTCAAAAAAGCTCATTGCTCAGTATCTTTTACTTTACGGAGCGCAAGATTTAGAGGATTTCGTAGATACTCAGTGGAAGTGGACAACAATAAGAGTGAGAGTTAAAGAACATAGCACAGCTAAATTAAAAAGGATAATTTTCCGTATCCAGAAGTATCTGGATAATAATTTGAATATAGAAGCAGAAAAGAAAATTGTAGGTCAGACAGTGCTTGAGGTAGAGACTAATGAGGCGGTGACTCAAGGGCAGATTCAAAGTTTGGCGATAGCGATGTTTATAATTTTTGGGATGATGTTTTTTGTGTTTAAATCCACTTCGGTAGGGCTGATAAGTATTATTCCTAATGTTTTGCCTATTTTGATAAATTTTGGGATAATGGGATGGTTAGGAATCAGGTTAGATAGTGCTACCTCAATGATTTCTGCGATAGGGGTGGGAATTATTGTGGATGATACAATTCACTTTTTACATCATTTTGGAGTTGCTTCTGGAGAAACAAAAGATTATTCTTCAGCGGTTTTTAAAACTTTACTTGCCAAAGGCAGACCAATTATTTTAACTTCCTTAATTCTTTTTTTTGGTTTTGGTGTAGTATCTTTATCAAATTTTGTGCCCACCTCTTATTTTGGGATATTAAGTAGTTTACTTATGTTTAATGCTTTATGGGCAGATTTGGTGGTTTTGCCTTCTCTTTTGATTTATTTTAAACCCAGATTTAGATGAAAAAAAGATTGTTTGTTAAAAAAGTAGCCATTATATTGATATGGATAGGAATGTTTCTTCTCCCAGCCTATGGAGAGGAATTACTTTCAGGAAGAGAAATTATGGAAAAAGTTTTCAATCGTTATGATGGAGATGATGCGTATTTTAAGATAGAGATGGTTCTTGTAGATAAAAGGGGTAATGCAAGAAGAAGGATTTTAAAAGTATATACCAAAGATTATGGAGAACTTATGAAGAGCTATCTTGAATTTCTCAAACCTCCAGATATTCGCGGAGTAAAGTTTCTCTCTTGGGAAAATAAAGATAAAGATGATACTCAATATCTTTACCTTCCTGCTTTAGGTAGAGCAAGAAGGATTGTAAGTAGTCAGAAGAATTTAAGATTTGTAAATACAGATTTTACTTATGAAGATATGCAAAGAAGACATCCAGATAAAGATACGCATGCTCTTTTAGGGGAAGAAGTTTATCAGGGATATCCTTGTTTTGTTGTAGAAAGTATTCCCAAAAAAGGGACATCTCAATATTCAAAAAGGATCTTTTGGGTAGATAAAGAAAGATTCCTTGTTCTTAAGACAGAATTTTATAATAAAAAAAGAAAAAAGTGTAAAATATTTAGAGTTGAGAAGATAGAAGAAATTTCGGGAATTTGGACAGCAACCAGAACAGTTATGGAAGACTTAGTCCGGCACCATAAAACATTGATGAATGTAGTAGAGGTTAAATATAATCAAGGAACTGATGATGAGATATTTACTCTTTCCAATCTTGAGAAAGATTAGTCTTCTTTTCTTTGTATTTCTTTGTGCAGGAAGAGTTCAGGCTCAAGAGGAGAGAGTTTCTAAGATAAGAGATACTTTAGAGGTAATAGAGAAAAAAATAGAATGGGAGAAAGAAGGCTGGATAAAGATTTTTAGCTGGTGGAACGAAAAAGATAATCCCTACCAGGAACCTGTAACTTTATATTCCCAAATACACTTTAAAAATAAAATTCATTTGGGAGATAATTTAAACTTGCACTTTTCCTTAGATGCTATTTATGAGAATACTCTTCATACCGAAGATATTGAAGATGTGGATATATTAGTAAATGAGGCTTATCTTTGCTGGAAAACGGGAGGGGGAAGGTTTTATTTAGGAAACCAATATATTAGCTGGGGGAAATTAGATAATGTAATTCTTCTGGATAGAATAAATCCTTACAATTATAAATATTTTATTCTTTTCAAAAAGCAGGAAAGAAAATTACCCATATTTATGTTGCGTTATAACTGGCATCAGAAAAATTATGATGGCGAGGTTCTCTTTATTCCTTTCTTTAAACCCTCTTATCTAAAATTTTTTGGCTCGGATTGGGCGGTATTTGGGCATCTGAAGAAAATGATTGAGGAGGGAAATTATTCTTCTCAGGTTAAAGAAACAATAAAAGCTGTTGATGTGGTAAGAGAAGATAAGTTAGATAAATACATACCTAAGAATTTTCAGGGAGCAGTAAAGCTGAGGTCTCGCATTAAGGATATAGATTTTGATTTATATTATATGTATATTTATAATCGCTTACCTACCCTGAAAGAGAAAAAAGATAAATCCAATACAGTTAAGAAATTTCTTTATCTTCCCACAGAAGAGAATTTAACTGCCCTTCTTTCTCAAAATCTCAGTCCGGAGGAACTTAAACTGGTGGAGGATTTTCCCCGTCTGCATATACTGGGGGTTGATTTTGAGACGGTAGCAGGCCCGTATGGGATAAGGGGTGAGGTAGGGCTGTTTCTGAATTGTCCTTATCTTAGGAGAGATTTTTCCTATGTAAGGAAAGATACAATTTCTTTAGGAGTAGGTATAGATCATACTGCTGAGAATAATTTCTACTGGAATTTTCAATTTATTGAAGATATTATTCTTAATTATGAAGAGTTGTTCTCTCAGGAAGAATTTTCTCATCAGGTCACGTTAAATTTATCTAAGCAGTTTTCTATGGAGACTTAATTCTTGATTTAGATTCTTCCTATAGAATCTCTTACCATGACTGGATGCTGAATCCTCAAATCTCTTACAAATTAGAAAAAGGAGCAATTTTCTCTTTGGGAGGCTATATCTTTGAAGGAGGTGCAACTACTTTGTTTGGAAGGTATAGTGATAATGATTTGCTCTATTTTAAAGTTATTTATAATTTTTAATTTAAATATCTTTTAATATCTGAGAAAAATCATATGTAGGATAGCATTTTTTGATATATTCTAATTGATGAGAGGTAGCTTTTTTGAAGATGTCTGTTTTTTCTACAAAAAAATATCTTAATTCCTCAGCAGAAAGTATCAATTTAGGGGAAAACTTTGTAGGTTCACTTGGAGAGGAAAAAAACATTTTATATAAACCTTCTTTTCCTGCTTTTTTACATTCCTCTTCAACATTATTTAAATCAAGAAATTTTCCGATAGCAGGAGCATTATTAACGCTACTGTAAGTTTTTAACTCTCCCAAATCTTTAAAAAGTAGAAAATCGTAAGTTAGTTTATGTTTAGGATTTATACTGATACATATATAGTCAAGATGCAGGAGATTATATACATAGTCAAATATTAACTTGAAGAGAAAAAATATAAAGAGCATCTTTTTGGAATTTAACATTAAAGAAACGCCATTCTTGAAAAGCTCTGTATTGCTTGCTAGCATAGATATTTCACATAATTTTTTCTTTCTTTTCCGAAAATTCTCCAGTTCTTGGTGGTATATTTCATCCATAGGAAGCCCTAAAGGAGAGTCAGGAATGAGAGTGGCGGTAGCAAGCACCTCTTTCTCCCAGATAGCTATAAAAGTAGTAGTTTCCGGAAGTGCATTGAATATAGAAAGCCTCATTTGAGAAGGATGGGGTTGGGTGTAACCTCTTTTTAAGTATTCCTGATAAACAAGATGGAAGGCTTTCTCCAGCTCGTCTTTTGTGCGCACAACTCGATACTCTATTGCCTCAATAAATGTTTTGGGTGAAGTGGAGAAAGAAAGAATCTTATCTTTTATATTCATTTATTATTTTCCCTTCTTGAGTTAGATACTTATCTAAGATTTTTTCGGCAAGATAGCTTACAAATTTTTTCCTTTCAAGATATCTCATTTTGTAGAAACGGATACCTATTATGTATTCAAATTTTTTAGGGGATACTTCAACTCGTTTATTCCATATAACCTCTCCTTTTACATAGATAAATTCTTCTTGAGGAATTTCTAACCTGAGCTCTAACTCTTCTCCTTTTTTAATTCTTTTATTCACTCTCAGTTTTAAGCCATCTCCGCCAATATCTTCTAATTTAAGAGGAGTAAACCATTGGGAAGAGGGAGGAATTCGGTAGAGGATATTTACATCAAGAGAAAGTCTTTCTGTCCTTCGTCTATCCTTAGAAAATAAAATAGAAAGTTTTCTTTTTTTCATACTTGATTTTTTAGATTTAATATTTCCTCTCTTAAATTATCCGCTATATTTTTGTAAATGTCAATGTGAGGATCCAATTTTTCTGTTAGGTGTTTTAAAGTTAGTGGTTTTCCTATAACAAGAGTAACCTTTGTTGGATGAGGAACTCTTTTATAAGATGGCCAAGCCTGGTAAGTCCCTTTAATATAAAGAGGCACCACAGGAATATTTAATTCTTTTATAAGAATTCCCACGCCTTTTTTGAATTCATCTATTTCTCCGGTAGGAGAACGTTTACCTTCTGGAAAAATACACAAGATTTTAGAGTTCTTAAGAATATAAGAGCATACCCTTAGGGCATCTATTAAGTTAGAGGCAGTATCAAGAGGGATTAATCTTAAAAGTTTATTTGCCCATTTGATAAGAGGATGGTGGAAATAGATACGATAGCCTAAAAAATAAGTGTTAAGAAGAAGAGGAAAGGGAAGAGAGGAGGCGATAATAAATCCATCCAGATAACTGGTATGATTGGAGGATAAGATAAAAGGGCCACATCTGGGAAGATAGTTTTTATTTTTTACTGTAAGAGAAAAAAGAGTGTGGGTAGCAAATTTTAAAATAAGATAAAGAAAAAAATTAATGATTTTCTGGGATAAAGAGAAAGAAAGAGTTATAGAATTTTTTATTTTTTCCTCATAAGGTTCTTTTAAAATCTCGCTCCAGTTCACGGTTATCTTTTCTTCGCTATAAACGAAGTTTTTAAGCTTTTCCAAGATGTCTCGGATAGTAAAGACACCGATAAGTTCTTCTTCTTTCAGTTTTATTCCTAACTCTTTCTGAAATCCTAAGAGAAGTCCAATCTGTTCTAAAGAGTCTAATCCCAAATCCAGTTCAAGATGGTCATCTAAGTTTATTTCTCGGTTTAATTCTTGAGAAAGATATGCCATCGCTTTTCTACATATAGGTAAAGAGAGAAGTTTTTCATCCTGAGGAGTGATTTTTTTTGTCTCTTTCTGGGATTTTTCAAGAAGATAGAATTTTTCTTCTATCTTAAATCGTTGAAGTTTTCCCAGAGCAGTTTTGGGAAGAGGCTCACTGATGATTACATATTGATGAATTCTTTTATAGGGAGGCAGTCTCTTAGAAAGATTTTCTATCTCCCAGCGTATTTTTTCTTTAATTTGGGTAAGCCCTTGCTCTTTAAAATATTCATAATCAGGAAAAACCACCGCACATAATTTTTCTTCCGGTTTTTTAGAAAGAAACACGCAGATTTCCTTTATATAAGGGCTTTTTAAATAGGAGGATTCAATCTCTTCAGGATGAATCTTTTTCCCTGAACTTAATGTGAGAGTTTCTGTTAATCTTGCCTGGATGAATAAAAAACCATCTTTATCAATGAATCCTACATCTTTAGTGTAAAGCCAGCCTTCTTTTATAGTATTCAAGGTGAGTTCCTCTTCTTTATAATAACCGCGCATAATGTTTTCTCCTCTCACCAGAATTTCTCCCTCTCCTTTCTCATCAGGATTTTCTATCTTTACTTCTACCCCAGGAATAGGCAAGCCTGCAGAACCAAATTTAAATTTATGAGGTAGGTTAAAACTTACTACTGGGGAGGTTTCTGTTAATCCATAGCCTTCAAGAAGAGTGAACCCCCATTTATAAAAATCTTTTGCTACTTTGATATCTAATTTAGCTCCTCCGCTAACAAAAAGACGAACTTTAGAAAATTTTTTGTGTAAAGGAGAAAGTAATATTTTTGCCAAATTTATATTCCATTTTCTTAAAGGTAAAGAGATATTTAGTAAGGGATTAAGCAGAAACCAGAGAGGATATTTTTTAAGTTGTGATAAGATTTTTTCATGAAAAAGAGAAAAAAGGCGGGGGACTCCCACAAAAATAGTTACTCCAGTTTTTTGAATACATTCTAAGATTGCTTCTGCCTCGATTTGGGAAGGATAACTTATTTTTGCTCCTGAAAGCAGAGGAAGCAAAAGGTTAGTTAGAAAAGGATAGCTGTGATAGAGGGGAAGAACAGATATAAAACAATCCGTTGGCTTTAAAATATTAAGTTTAAGCAAAGAACGCATATTAGAAAGTAAATTGCGATGGGTAAGCATTACTCCCTTAGGGGTGCGGGTTGTCCCTGAGGTATATACTAAACAAGCGATATCATCTTTCCTGACATCAGAGAAGTCTACTTTTAGCTGGGTATCGGTTAATTTTTGAAAAAGATTATCTTCCAATACAAGAATTCGACAATCTGTATTTTTGGTTATCTCCTTAGCTTTTGAATAAAGATTAGAGGTAGTAAGAAGAAGTTTTGCCTGAGAGTGAAAAATAAGATAATTTAACTCCTCTTCTGTAGCTTGAAAATTTAAGGGTAAAGAAATTGCCTTAATATACATAACTCCCATAAAAGAGATGGGCCAGAAATAGTTGTTTTCTAAAAAAATAGCTACTTTATCTTGAGGATTTATTCCTTTTTTAAGAAGAAGATTGCCTAAGGTTATTGCTTTCTCATAAAGATTTTTATAGCTTAAATATTGATATTTACCATTCTTTTTAAAAAATAAAGCAGGAGCCTCTTCTTTCTTAGTGGCTGTTTCCTTAAAAATTAAAAATATATTATCTTGTGCTTTCTGCATAGATAGTTTAATTATATCAGAAAAATCTGTTAAGTTCTAAAAATAAAATTTTTTACCCATCTCTTTTCATGCCTACTTTAATAGAAAAAAATATTTTCTATCCCTCAATTCATACATAAATTCAAGGAATTTACTACAGATAGAGTTAGGAAGTCATGTGGTAGATTTAAAAAGTTAAAATGGGATTGAAGCTATATCAATTTTGGGGACGCAATCTTCATATAAACTTACTTGACGATTTCTTGTCTGCTTAATATAATTAAATACTGTCTGTCCCCATCGTCTAGCCCGGATAGGACTCAGGCCTTTCGAGCCTGTGGCGCCGGTTCAAATCCGGCTGGGGACGCTTTCCAATCATGTGTGGCATATCCGGTTATATTGGAAAAGAAAAGGAGATAAAATTTCTTTTAGATGTTCTTAAGCGTTTAGAATATCGGGGTTATGATTCTTGTGGAGTTGCTGTTGAAGGGGAAAATTTTTATTTAAAAAAAATTAAAGGCAAGATAAAAGAGTTAGAGGGAAAAGTAAAATCAGTTAATTTCTACAGAGGAATTGCCCACACCCGTTGGGCGACACATGGCAAACCTACCTCATTTAATGCCCATCCTCACTTTGATTGTAAAAGGGAGATTTTTTTAGTGCATAATGGGATTATTGAGAATTATATGGAGATAAAAAAAAATTTAAGAAAACATCACTTTAATTCTCAAACAGATACAGAAGTAATCGCCCATTTTTTAGAGGAACTATTAGAAAGATATAAGTTTAAAGAGGCAATTTTTAAAATGACTGAGTTTTTAAAGGGAAGCTATGCGCTCTGTCTTTTTTTTAAAAAAGATAATCATTTAGTAATAATAAAAAAAGATTCTCCTTTATGTGTGGGAAAACTTAAAGAAGGATTTATAGTTGCCTCAGATCTGCCGGCAATTATTCCTCTTACAGATTGTGTTTTTATTTTAGAAGATGAAGAGATAGGTTTTTTAAAAAAGGATGAATTTGAACTTTTTGATTTTAAAGGAAGAAGAAAAAAAATAAATTTTAGAAGAATGACTCTTGAAGAGTTTAAAGCAGAAAAAGAGAATTTTCCTCATTATATGCTTAAGGAAATTTTTGAGCAGCCAAAAGTTTTAAGGAATTTACTTTCTTTTTATTTTGAAGAAGGAAGGATTAATTTAAAAGATTTAAATTTTTCTCAAAAATATTTAGCTTCTTTAAAAAGAATATTTATCGTTGGATGTGGAACAGCTTTTCATGCTGGATTGGTAGGAAAGTATTTTCTGGAAAAATATTGCCAGTTGCCTGTTGAGATTGATGTCTCTTCTGAAGCACGCTACCGAAATATTCCTTTAAAAAAAGATGATTTGGTAATTGCTATCTCTCAATCGGGTGAGACTGCTGATACTTTAGCAAGTGTAAAAGAGGCAAAAAAGAGAGGAGCGAAGATTTTGGGCATCTGTAATGTTTTAGGCTCTCGTCTTACCAAGGAAGCAGATGGATTGATTTATACCTTGGCTGGACCTGAGATTGGGGTTGCCTCAACCAAAGCATACACTGCTCAAATTTTTTCTTTATGTCTTTTTTCTTTATATTTAGCTCAATTAAAAAAGAGTCAGAAAGAATCTATCTTAAATTTGACAAAAAAAGAGCTTGAGAAAATTCCTGAATATATAGAAAAGATATTGGAGAAAGAAAAGGAGGTTAAAAGGATTGCTAAAAGATTTTCAAAGTATGGATGTTTTCTTTTTTTAGGAAGAGGAATAAACTATCCTTCTGCTTTGGAGGGAGCTTTAAAACTTAAGGAAATCTCTTATATTCCTGCTGAAGGGTATCCGGCTGGGGAGATGAAACACGGACCGATTGCTTTGATTGATGAGTATCGAGCGGTAGTCTGCATTGCTTTAAAAGATTCTTTATATAAAAAGATTCTCTCTAATATCTGTGAGATAAAAGCAAGAAAAGGGAAGGTTTTGGGAATAATTAATGAAGAAGATGAAGAGATAAAGTCTTTAGTCGATGAAAAAATCTCTTTGCCTTCTTTGAAAAACTTTGATCTAAGTCCTCTTCTGGTTGCTGTTCCCCTGCAGTTGTTTGCCTATTTTGTAGCCAAAAACTTAGGTTGCGAGATAGACCAGCCTCGTAATTTAGCAAAAAGTGTTACGGTGGAGTGATGCTTTATATTGTGGCTACTCCTATTGGCAATTTGGAAGATATAAGTTTGCGTGCATTGAAAGTTTTAAAAGAAGTAGATTTTGTTATTGCTGAAGATACAAGAAGAACAGGAAATCTTCTTAAATATTATAATCTTCCCAAAAAACCTTTCTTGAGCCTTCATAAATTTAATGAAAGAAGACAGATAAAAAAGATAATCTCTCTTCTTAAAGAAGGAAAAAAAATGGCTTTAGTTTCTAATGCAGGGACTCCGACTATTTCTGACCCCGGACAGAGATTGATTGAGGAAGTTCACAAAGAAAATTTAGAAATTACCTCTGTTCCTGGAGCATGTGCAGTAATTAACGCTTTAGTTTTAAGTGGGTTTTCTACAGAGAAATTTTTATTTTTAGGGTTTCTTCCTAAAAAGAAGAAAAAAAGGATGGAAATACTTGCGAAGGCAAAAGAAATAGACGTAACTCTTATAATTTTTGAATCTCCTTTAAGGATAAAAAGATTGCTTGGGGAGTTAATAGAGGTTTTTGGGGCACAGACAAAAGTAGCAGTAGTGCGTGAGATGACCAAGGTTTTTGAGGAAGTTAAAATTTCATCAGCAGAAAATTTGTTGAAAACATTAAAAAATGTAAAGGGAGAGATTGTGGTGGTAGTTGAGAATAAGAAATAATGGTGATATAATATAAGTTCAATCCATGGAAAAGGAAGAATTACGAAAAGTTCTTTTAAAAAAACTATTAAGTCTTACAAAAAAGGAGGTGGCAGAGAAAAGCAGAGAAATTCAGAAAAATTTAAAAAAATTGCTTTTATATAAAAAAGCAAAAAAGATAATGATTTATTATCCTTTAAAAGGAGAGGTTGATTTATTGGATATGGTAAGGAAGGCTGAAAAAAATTTCTACTTCCCAAAAATAAAAGGGAAGAATTTAGTTCCTTATTTGATTAAAGATTTAGAAAAGGATTTTGAGAAAGGAAAATTTGGAGTGAAAGAGCCAATTGAGGAAAGATGTGAAAGGGTGAAAGAGGAAGATTTAGATTTGATAATTGTTCCGGGGTTAGCTTTTGATTACCAAAAGAATCGTTTAGGAAGAGGTGCGGGATTCTATGACCGCTTCCTTAAAAAGATAAAAAAAACTAAAGTAGGCGTAGCTTTTGATTTTCAAGTAGTTAAAAACCTTCCTTACCTATCCCACGACGAGAAAGTAGATATTCTTGTGACCGAAACAAATATCTTCTAAGTAAAGCAAGGAGGTAAAAATGCTTATCTTAACTGTTGCCTTAGGTGCTGCTTTAGGAGGTTTTCTGCTTGCTCAGTTTATAACTAAGTTTAATTTAAAGAAAGCTAAAGAGGCATCTTTTAAAATACTAAAAGAAGCCAAGCAACAAGCAGAGCAGATTTTAAGGAAAGCTGATTTAGATGCTAAGGAGATGATTTATAAATCAAGGCTTAATTTTGAAAAAGAGACTACACAAAAAAAAGAGGAACTTTTGCAGCTTGAGAGGAAGCTTTTTCAGAGAGAAGAAAATCTAGAGAAACGATTGGAATTTATAGAAAATAAGGAGAAAGATATAGCCCAAAGAGAAGAGGAAATAAAAACTTTACAGGAAAGTTTATTTAAAGAAAAGGAAAAATTAAAAGCCTTGATTGAGGAAGAAAAAGAAAAACTGCAAAGAATATCTTCTCTCACTCCTCAAGAAGCAAGAGAAATTCTTTTAAAAAGGTTTGATGAGGAATTAAAGATAGAAAAAGCCAGAAGAATAAGAGAGATAGAGGAAGAGATTAAGGAAGAATCAGAGAAAAAAGCAAAAGAGATAATCTCCTTAGCTCTGCAAAGATGTGCAGTAGAGCATACCACAGAGACTACAGTAAGTGTGGTGCATCTTCCTAATGATGAGATTAAAGGAAGAATTATTGGTAGGGAAGGAAGAAATATTCGTACTTTTGAGATGGTTACAGGGGTAGATTTAGTGATTGATGATACACCGGAGGCAGTAAGCATCTCTTGTTTTGATCCGGTAAGAAGAGAGATAGCGCGATTATCTTTGGAGAGATTAGTAGCTGATGGAAGGATACATCCGGCAAGGATTGAGGAGGTGGTGGAGAAGACAAAAAAAGAGTTTGAGAGTAGATTGATTGAGGAAGGAAGGCAGGTTACCTTTGAGGTGGGAGTGCATAATCTTCATCCAGAGGTGATAAAACTTTTAGGAAAATTAAAATACAGAACCAGTTTCGGTCAAAATGCATTGCAGCATTCAAAGGAAGTTGCTTTTATTATGGGAATTTTGGCTTCAGAATTAGGTTTAGATGCACGTTTGGCAAAAAGAGCCGGGCTCCTGCATGATATAGGAAAAGCGGTTGACCATCAG
>Ga0190363_1002039_pt1 | contig 11750 bp, 12 predicted proteins | sample 48721867_MG_FD_161272 | JGI IMG/M metagenome (GOLD analysis project Ga0190363, IMG submission 161272) | Hydrothermal vent microbial mat bacterial communities from Southern Trench, Guaymas Basin, Mexico - 4872-18-6-7_MG | ecosystem: Environmental > Aquatic > Marine > Hydrothermal vents >...
CCGCTAATGCTACGGTTAAGGCTTACTACGGATACACAATCGGGGCTGGGCTTATGTACACCAACGTTACTGACGAGAACGGCACCACCACCTTCGTATTACCTGTGGGTACATGGACTTTCGTGGCTTCAAAGCCGGGCTACCTAGATGACTTCTCAATAGTTTCCGTATACGCAAATAATACGCCCGTAATCCTGTTACTTTCACCTATATCCAAACCTTCAAGGGAGAACAGAACCTATGTATCCGCTAATGCCACCACGACCTTCTTTATCTATGACGGACGGAACGCCAACCCAGTATCTAATGCGAACGTGACCGCAAGACTCATAGAGCCTACGGACAGCCCATACTACAACAAGACCTTCACGGCAATAACGGACTCAACAGGACATGCATACATGGCACTCCCGCTGGGGAGGTATGAAGTGACTGTTAATGCCTCAGGCTATAGGCTGTACCGTAGCGAGTATGTAATTGATAAGGATAGAACCATAAACATCGCCTTAATACCTGAGACGCTCGTGAATTTCGGCTCCCTAAGAATCATAGTTATCTATAGTGACTGGAAGCCCTACGAGGGTGCCCATGTCGAGGTGAGGAACGCTACTGATGGATCACTCATAGCCGTACTATCAACTAACTCCTTCGGGAACGCAACCCTCACCCTACCGCTATATCAGGTATACAACGTGTCCGTCCATGTAGTTGAGCCACTCTATGGTAGGGAGTACTTCGACTACGACCTAGTGAACCTGACGGAGAGCGATATAGCGGTGCCTTTCGTAGTTCCTTGGGAGTCCCCACAACCGCCCATACCTGTGGAGGAGTTTAAGAGCTACTGGCTGACTGTGCAGGTGGTATGGTCTAACGGTCTGCCATTTCATGGAGCTAACGTCTCGGTATTCAACTACACATCAGGTGAGCTGATAGATTCAGTCCTAACGAACGGTACCGGCACCGCTCACTTCCTGTTGTCGGCATTTAAGATGTATAAGGTAACTGTTGAAGCCGTTAATCCATACACTTCGGAGGTGTATCGGAACTCATACGTGCTGAACCTAACGGAGAACATCTGGAAAGAGGAGTGGTTGCCTTGGTCACCGCCCAAGCCTGTAGAGAAGAAGTATAGGCTGATCATATTCGCTTATGACATAACGACAGGCAAGGGAGTCGAGGGGGTTCAGGTGGTAGTGAATAAGGGTGAGACCGGGACAGCATGGACTGCCTACACCAACACAACGGGCTATGCGGAGGTGTACGTACCATTCCTAGGACTTTATAATGTTACGGGCATCCATAGAGACTACGAGCCGATATTCAGAGAAATATATGTAGTAGAGAATAACACCCCGATCAACCTACCGCTATCACCAGTACTGATACCTTCGGAGGTACCGCCACCACCATTAAACGCTACTGAGTACCCACCCATAGTGGTTAAGGAGGTCAATAATTACTGGCTATCCGTGCAGGTGCTTTGGAAGGACGGCTTCCCATTCCAGAAAGCCCTAGTCACGGTATACAACCTAACCGATGGTAGCGTGATGTTCCAGATGGACACCAACGGAACTGGGTTCGTGCACTTCCTAATACCTGAGAATGCAAGTATTAAGGTAACTGTTAACGCTACACACCCGCAAGACCCCTCACTAACGTTCTACGATGAGAGGGAGCTGAACATGACCCAGCACTACTTCATATCCTTCACGGTGCCTTGGGAGAGCGAGTACCAAGCCTCCGAGGTATGGCTGAAGGAAGTTCACTTCGTAATACATAGAGGGCAGGGATACTACTTCGGTAATGTGAGCCACCTAGCATTACTTAAGATATGGACTAACAAGCCTCAGAACGTGACGGTACATCTAGAACTCATTAATGCCTCAACTAATGCTACCGTCACGGCTAGGGATGTCACGCTATCGCTTGAGGAGGGTCTCAACACATTCTTTGAGTGGCTGGAAGTCAATGCCAGTAAGGGAGGGTACTTCAGGTTCTTCGCAAACATAACTCAGTGGGAGTACGATACAGACCCAACCAATAACTGGGCATGGAGCGAGACCCAATACCTAAAGCCTATGGTCGATATTCAGGTATTCATACTTTGGAGACCTGTGGAGCAGAAGCAGAGATGGAGCTTACTGCCCGAGGACATCATAGAGATAGATATAGGTGTGAAGTTGCCGATAAACACCTCAAGTAAGCCGGCAAGGATTTCATGGAGGATTGAGAAGTACAACCTTAAGAACTTAATCTATGATTTAGAGCGTGGTGCTGAAGAGGAGGTAAGGGTCGTTAAGCCGAGTACTATATGGAGGAACATAACTGTGGTAGTGCCTTGGACCTCTAAGCTAGTAGTGACCGCCAACGCAACCCATGAATGGGAGGACTTCGGATTCAACAACTTCGTTAACGTAACCATTAAGATAGACCCCGACGTTAAGATAGCACTTATTGATGCCCCATCACTCATCACGGAGGGTCAGCCGTTTAAGGTCGTAGTGAACCTCACAAGTAATGTCGAGCCCGGAGGAGGTATAGGGTGGGTAACCCTAGAGGACAACACTACACATACGTTACTCGTGAGGGAAGAGATAGAGTTAGCACCACAGAAGACCCTTGAGTTAAGTGCTAAAGCCCCTGAGAACCCAACAATGTTCTGGTTCCTCCACCTACCGACCACCGAGCACCTCATGATGACCCAGTTCGCCGGATACGACCTATACCTAGGAAACAACAGGCAGGAATTCACCTTGAGAGTTATAAGCTATCAGTGGGTAGCGATAATAGCCATAATAGTCGTCATAATAACTATATTCGCAGTCATTAGGGCTGTAACCCACACAATAGCAACCATAGCTACGGAGAGGCGTAGATTCGTGAGAAGGAGGAGGTTCGTTAAGAGGAGGGAGTAAATTCACTCCTTTTTAATGTTTGCTTTCTTTTTGAATTCTATTACCCCCTTAATTCTTAGGTATTCAGACAGGGCTTCTAGGGCTTCCTTTCTGCTTCCTTCATTACTGCATACCGTGATGTCAGCCTCCTTCTCGTACCTGTAGTAGGTGCTACAGAACTGGGTGCATGACTTAAGTCTAGGGCACTTAATAACCGCTACCCTATACCTACCTAACCTATAAATAAAGACCCTAGCCCTACTCACTTGTAATACCACTCTGATGTTAATCTAAGCCAGATTTTTCTTAAAGCCTGTATTTCCTTAGAGATTTCGGGATCAAGTATTTCTTTAGCTCTTTTCTTATTTGATTCAATTATGAAGTCCCATATAGGGCTTGAATACACTTTCCTCATTATATATGTGTTCGGTATGAGGCAGTGACCACCTATAAAGTCAGGATAATATACGGGTCTATCATTTAGAACTCTATGTACTTCTGCTATGAACTCCGCTACTTCAGCTATACTGGCATTAAATGTTTTTGCCATTCTGTGCATCTCTTGCCACCAAGCAATAAGGAGTGCCCTATATGTTGTTTCAATAAGTTTAGCAAGTTCCGTTTCTCTAGAACTTCTAGCAATCCTTACTTTTAGACCCAAACTCTCATAATACTCCTTAGCCTTCCTACCCGCCTCAGGTGTTGTAGGACCAACCCATTTAGTCCAGAACTTAATGTGTTTTTCTAGGTGTGGATGCTTACCTCTAATAGGGGAGTGAGCTACATCAACACCCACTCTACTATATATCTCTTCAGTAGTACCCGGAGGAACTGTAGACTCTATTAACACAAGTTCAGGCTTAAACCTCTTAATATAAGTCACAGCCGTTTGAACGAAACTTTCCGTGTAGGGGTAGCAGATATGCATAATATTTACAGGTATCTCAATCTCTTCCAGCTTATTAATCGTTCTCGCAGAATCTATATCGTACCCATAGACTCTATACCCAGCCCCTCTAACTATGTTATACATAGCTAAGCCAACTTCACCTAAACCTATTATAAGAACCTTCTTACTAGGCATAATAACACCTCATAATTCTTCAGACCATTTTCTAAGAACCTTTACAGCTTCCTCATTTCTTCCTTCAGCCATTAGCATTAACGCTTTTGCGAGATCCCTCACCCAAGGTGATGCCCTAGCACCTAGAGCACTCCTGAAGTAAATCCACCATCGCAATATACGTTGTTTACTTAGTACACTCAAGGTTAACGCCCAATAACTTAAGAATGCATCTCTTAAAGTCGAGAATGGTTTTGATGTAGCAATTCCAGTTGGTGCTTAGACTCCAAAACCCCCATTTGCTGTGATCGTAATTTCTTAAGTCGAAACCGTGATCAGAAACTATAAGTACAGCGTACCCCCTATTGATTGCCGTTCTAACCAACCTCTCAACAATGCACCATAACCTATAATGCGTAACCCTCAACCACAGAACATCATTTAACCTAGGTTTGGGGGCTAGATGAAACGCTATATCAGGTAGTGGAGAATACACAAATACTAAGTCATACCCGTTCACTACATAGCCCATAGCTTTAGAGATTCTCGTCCCTGTATCGGCAATTGCTTCATCAACTAATGCATCACGTAATAAGGCATTACCGATTGCTTTTGGAACCATACCCCTATAGTACTCATTTCTCGACTCATTAACTGCTGGAACCTCAATAACCGCTACACGGTACCCTAAACTCTTAAGTTCCTCGGTGAATGTCATCCTTAAAAGCTTCTTCGGCATAATTGATGGTGGGTATTCATAAGCTAAGCCAAGCCTAACCAGTACTTTTCTTAAGCCAAGCTTGAATGGTACTAACCTAGATTTTAACCTATAAAGACTCTTAAGTATAGAATACTTAAGTGCATCCTCACTTCTTTTTCTCCTTAAAGACTCTATATCGTAGCCATGCTCTTCAACATTTACACCTGTAAGGAATGAACCCCATACAATCGGTGTGTACGTATACTTGAAGAAGCCGACATAGTGCCTACCCCAGACCTTAAGCTTGAACCACTCCATTTCCCACTTCTCAACTAGGTCAGGATCTAAGCCGTCAAAACCAATAATAACTAACCTCATTCCGCACTCACCAAAGACCTAACCACTTCTTTAAACCCATCTATAAACCTATCCTTATGAAACAGCATAGCCCTAACCACTACGGTACAGCTCAAGTATTAGTTTGTAGAAGTCCGTTATTTTATTGGGTCTCCATCCCACCTCTTTATTTAGTGACCAGAATGCTTTCGGGTAGTGTAGACCATTCTCGTCTATGCCGTGATCGCTCACTATCAGTATTAGCGTATCTGGAGGTGTGTGCTTGGCTATCTTCCTTACCTGAAGTGCTACGAGCCTATAGATCCACTCGATCTTTCCAAACCTGTGGGGGTAGTACATGTGTGAGAACAGGTCAATTACGTCGAACCATACCATGAGTAGTTTCCACTCACGGCTTAGGGACTCCATTAATGCATCAAGCTTCATTTTATGTACCTTAAGGACTGCTTCCTCCAGCTCCTTCGCACTTCTCCTTAACGCCTTGTTGTACTCTCTATGGTACCATTCGGGGTCGTTGTAGGCGGGTATGAATAGAGGTACTGAGGGCTTAACAACATCGAATATCGTACTAGACCTGATATGGGTTCTATCAACCAGTCTTGGCTTAAAGCCCAGTTTCTTAAGAATCCTCCTCTTACCCCTCACCCACTTAAATGGTGGGTAGTACCTGATCCTATCTAGTAACCTACCCCAAGTCCACCAATGCAACACACCATGCTCCTCAGGAGGCTTCCCCGTAATGAATGATGTCCAGATTACAGGTGTTAGGAGTTTGTACTTCCTGAATTCAGATACGTCTATGGTACCCCAAACCCTCTGCTTAAAAGCATCCAGACCGAACCTGTTCACTAGCCTATAGTCTAGGCAATCAATAGCTAGTACCAGCACCCTCAAGTCTTAACACCCCTCACACTCAGCTCATCACATAGAAAGTTTATGGCGTAACTAAGTAGTGCCCTAAAGAGCTTAGGCTTTATGAGTGAACCTACACTATGCTCTAGTACAACCATAAAGCCTAGCCTCTTAAGCATTCTGTAGAGCCTGAAGATATTGAATACATGCTTATGGTTCGGGTCAGCCCTACTATTGACGCTCAAGAAGTTTGGTGTCCTAAGCTCCAGTACACCACCACTCCTCAGAACCCACCAACACTCCATCAAGAACCTTGCGGGATTTACTAGGTGCTCTATCACATGTGAAGCCACAATCAAGTCGAAAACACGATCCCTAAAGGGTAGGTATTCAGCATCACCTAGGATCCACCACCAATCCCTAAGCTCTTCTGAGGGCTCCTCAACATCTAGGAATACTGGCATGTAGTTTATTGGGGTCTTAGGTCTGAATGGGTAGAACCTATTAGTGCCTACACCGACCTCAAGAGCTAACAAGCTCATTAACCACCTCCTTAAACTCCTCCATGAACCTATCCCTATGGAACATCAGGGATCTCCCAACCGCTTTCTCCCTAAGGTTGCTGTATCCCCTTAGAGCATCTTCGACAGCTCTCACAGATTCCTCAATACTTGAGTAACCTAAGCCATACCTACCCCTATCTATTATGTCTAGCCAAGGACCACCAGACCTATGCACTACGGGTACTAGTCCGGCAGCCATACCCTCAACCACAGCTATACCGAAATGCTCACCAGTCATTGCATGAAGGAACACCTTAGACCTAGAGTATATCCTTAACTGCTCATCCCTAGGTACGTTCCTTAAGAGCTTAACGTTTCTCAGACCTAATCTTTTCTTCATTCTCACTAACTTGGAGTAGTAGGTACTACTTACCTTACCTGAATAAGCACCTACTATAACGAACTCTATGTGGGGTAATTCCTTAGCCACCTTGAGAACAAACTCATAGTTCTTTTCCGGTGTGTACCTACCACAAGATACAACCCTATCCTCTCTATCCTTACTTTCAGAAACCTTAAGAAACTCATTAATGTCTACCGGGGGGTAGAGAACCTCTGCATCAACACCCATGTACTTCTTAATAGCTTCCTTACTGAATTCTGAATTAGTTAGTAACTTCCTCCACCTCACCTTTCTAGCAAGCCTTCTCTGAATCCATACGTAGGGGTAGAAGTATGCTCTCCAAAATAGAGACTTCACGTACTTAATGTTTGCCTTGCTCTCCCACAAAAGTGCGAATGTTGGGTAATGCATGTATATTATATCTGAGGATACAGGAAGTAAGTCGCCATGCGTATTAACTACTATGTCGCACCTCCCCCTCTCAAGACTTAGTAGTGGTGCAGTAGCTAACCTCATATATATACCGAAGTACCTAAGCCTAAATGGGAGATGGATCTCCCTATCAGGCTTATCATGGGTTCCCGTAGTCCTTAAAACTCTATCCCAGTCCGTAGGCTCCGTTGTTATTAAAGTTACCCTAAACCCCATTGACTTCAAAGCCTCAATAACTGTTAAGCAAACCCTTTCACCCCCACCAACACTATTCAACGTATTATGAACAACACAAGCCCACATAAAACTCCCAAGACGTATTTGTTATAATTGAATAAAAGAACACCTACGTAAGCATTGTCTATAAATAAAATAGTGGAATGGCGGGCACCCACCCAGATGCCGGGTGCTTTATCATTACCTTATCTTCCAATTCTATTGGGTGAGTGCCCATGAATTACTTGCTTGGCTTACTTAAAAGCTTTACTAGTGCTTCCGTTACGTGTTGCTGGATTCTCTCCCTTCTGTATAGGTTCTTGATTGTTAGTTCATGACCTGCCCTCAACCTCGCCTTCATTTCAGGCTTAAGTATTGATAGCCTAGCTAGAACCTCCCTCCTTATGCTCTCCTCCGCTATCGTGAGTAGTTGCTTCCTTAGTGGTTTAAGTATCTCATCAACTATTGATCTAGCTTCGGTTCTGACGGCTTCCTCTACCTCCGCATCAACCATTGCCTCAACATCTATGTACTTAAGTAGCTCCATCCTAAGAATGTCCCTCAAAACCCTAGGATGTAGAGCATCAAGCTCGACGGCAACCTCACCATACCTCTCAACAAACGATGGTGTCCTCGGGTCATCCCTCTTAGGAACCCTAGGAGGCAACCTATAAGTAATAACTTGTTGCCTAGTAAGTGCGACCTTACGAACGACAATATTGAAAGGCTCTAACTCCTCATTAATCCACCTAAAGATGTCCTCCCCAGATGGATCCCAATCTCCTAGATAAAGAATTATGTACCTAACACCCCTAGGGAGGTTCAGCTCCTTAGCTCTCCTCAGAATAGTTACTGATGGGTAGCCCCTACATATTACTAGGTTAACCCTGAACCTCCTAGTCACATCACGTACAACCGTTTTTAAGGCGAGCTTTTCAAGCCAGACCTCCGTATAGTTTCTCTGCCCTACCCAGAACCTAGGGTTGTAGTCCTCGATTACCTCCCTACTATCGTCAACAATCATTGAGTCCAACCTAGGGTCTTCCTCTCTAAGCATGACCATTACCTTATCGAAGTTCTTGTAGTCCTTCCTAGTTGATTCAAGAATGCCCCTACTTACTAGCTGGTAGAATATCTGCCTTACCGTGAAATTCGTTATTCCCTCCCTTACGAAGTCCTCAACAACATCATATACTGCTTCAGCTACTCTACGCCTCCATGAAGACCTGAAGAGTAGTTCAGGCTCCCTCCTAGACAACCTTAAATCCCTCCTCCTGAAGCCTACGCCTCCAGTAAACTATCTGTCTCGGGACTTCCATACCGTTCTCAACAACCTGCAAGACCCTGACCTTTCTAAGGTCGTAGGACCTACCGCAGAACCTACACTTAAACCTTCTAGAGGCTGTTGTAGCTTGTACTCTATGGCAGTTGGGGCAGATGACTATCCTGTAGTACCTACTACTCATTAACCACCCCTCAACCTACTAATGAGTCTTATTAGGTCTTCGTAGCTAAGATCAGTAACCACCAGCTTCTCTATCTTCCCCTCAATCCCTAATATACTACCGTCAATAGGTTGTGTGGTCTCGTAGATTAGAGTGAAGCCCTTACCCGACCTATATTCAACTATTATACCCATCTTATCATGCATTGCGACATACCCGAACCTTAGGTATGACTTATCTAGGGTAAAGCCCAGCTTCGAGAGCTTATCGGTAACGCCCTTAAGCTCCCTCCTAATACTTTCCAATCTTTCCCTGTCTAGCGACAGTACTTCATTCCTCAACTTTCTAAGTACGTTTATGTAGTTTCTTGGGTCTGCTTCAGCCTCTTTATAGTCTAGTGTATTTCTGAACCTATCCCTGAGTGTGGCACTAACGAGTACGGACCCTAAGTCCGTAGAGTACATTACATGCTCCTCAAGTTCCCCCTCATCCACACTCGTTTTTCTTGATGCTTCAAGTACGGGATACATTACCTTCTCACCCGGTCTTACCTCATCCTCATCAATACTCCAATATGCTCTAACAGCGAAGCCCGCCTTACTAAGATCCCTATAGAGCTTAGTGAGAACCCTATCCGGTAGGTATATCCTTGAGAACCCCTCCGGTGGCTCTATCTTAATGCTCATAGCTTAGGAACCACCCTCCTAAACTTCTCAGCTAACCTACGCCTACGCTTAAGAACGTTAGGGTCTGTCGGTAAGTACCTACCCTCCTCCTGAATCTTTTGCCTCGCTCTTCTTATTGACTCCATCACACCGTCATACTTCCTGATGACCTCGTACGGTATGTACTTGATGTATTTCCCTAACTCCGTGAACTTGCGGAGGTATAGAATAATTAGGTAGAGGTCTGAGTTACGGGCATTCGGGTACTTCTCCAGTAGGTACTCAACCCTCTCCTTAACAGTCCTCAGCCTCTCAAGTAATGCCTTCTCGGAATTACTCAAGCCCTCATCATCCTCATAGAACATGACCACCATATATCCTCAACCCCCAACTCGGTTTTTCGGGTAGATTTCCCCCTAAAAACATGGACTAGTCCCCAAATAATTAGACACAATAATCAAATATAAGTTTGGGGGCGTGTTTATGAAGCTGACTAATGGTGTCTGGGGGATTTGAGCTACCTAATATGTAGGAATAGGTATTAAAAAGGGGGTGTGCTTATTCTTTTTCTATGTACCTGCTGTATATGTTGAGTAGTTTCTCTATCTGTTCGGGGTCTATCGTCATTTCCCTACCGACACGTTTCTCCGCTATCCTTAAGCAGAATGCTGATAGGTTTCTGTTCCAGTCTCCTCCCGCCTCCCTGAATGACTGCCTTATCTCTCTGAACTTATCTCCTAGGAACTTCTTTGGCTTGAAGCATATCTCGCCGTCCCTAGCTATGACCTTCCACTCCCTAGACTCAACGAACTCCCTAGCAGGACCGCTGAGCCTCTCAAGTACCTTACCTACATACCTGTTTAGGGTTTCCAGTAGTGCTGAGAGTTCTGAAGCCCTCTCCTCCGCTATCTTCCTCCACATCCTTAATCGGTGCTCCACACTCTCGTTCAGATCCTTCCTAACCTTTACCGGTACCTTATCAGATAGCTTCTCTATTAAGTCATCAATAGCTGAGTAGACCTCATCAACACTACCGAAGCACTTAACCCACCCCCTCAGCCTATCGAATGTGTAGCTCATTTCCTTAAGGTCTCCCCTAACGTCGTAGGTGCCGGTACCTGATACCACTATGCATAAGGGTCCAGCCTTACGTGCTAGGTCGTATGTTTCTGGGTCAAATACGCCGAACCCAACCTCTACGTACTTAGGCTTGACCTCTACCGGAATCCCCACCTCACGCTTACCGAATACCGATACCGGAACTCCGAACCTCTTCCTAAGCTCATCCCTTAACTCATCTATGTAGTGCTTAACCCTACCCGTGAGGGTAGCTACTACCCACCTACCCCTCCTAGTGACGCTCGATACGTATGGTAGGGTCTTTAGGTAATCCATGAGTGCCTCAGCATCAACGGGCTTGGAGACCCAGTCATCAGGTGATCTCACATAGACGTACCAGTCATCCTCCTCCAACCTCACATAGTTCAGCAAACTGGCAAGAAACCCCAAAAGCAACACCCGAATTTTTCTTCTATATACCTATATATTTTATATATAGGTGTGAGCGTGCTCTTCGGGTACCCCGTCGTTAAGACCTTGGCTCTGGGGGTCATGCTGGCTTCCCAGCTAGTCCTTGTACTGACGGTGGTGGCTGCACTAATGAATGGTGGGTGGGTCGTGGTCGTTGTTGACAGGTTTAATGAGGGCTTAGCGGAGTTAGTTACCCTAGCAACCCTAACACCCATATCAGCCTATGTCGCCGTGAAGGAGGTAGTGAGTGAGGCAAGGAAGGTAGGGAAGCCTAGATGGTGGAGAACCCTACGCAGAAAGCTCGGTACAGCACTAGCATACGCACTATCCCCGCTAATCCTTATTATCTTAATAATAATAAACACACTCATGTGGGCTGAACAAAGAAGACACGGATACATAGACTACGAACTATGAAATAAAGAGTCCCAGTCTTAGCTTGTTACATACGATTGCCAAAAATGGGGCTGAAACATTAAGTTGTAGCTTTTTGTATCAAACTATGTCTTCCAATTTCTCTTAGGGTTGTGAACGCTTATATGTGTGTCCTAGCAAACTATCTTTTGGAGTAAGGATGAACTCGATGATCTAGGTGAGGGGGACTCTTGATGAACCTCTCTTCGCTGAGGGGAGCCACAGCTCCCGTAGGCGGGGAGCAGGGGATAAAGAGCCGTGATGAACCAAACCGTG
>Ga0190363_1002040_pt1 | contig 11747 bp, 9 predicted proteins | sample 48721867_MG_FD_161272 | JGI IMG/M metagenome (GOLD analysis project Ga0190363, IMG submission 161272) | Hydrothermal vent microbial mat bacterial communities from Southern Trench, Guaymas Basin, Mexico - 4872-18-6-7_MG | ecosystem: Environmental > Aquatic > Marine > Hydrothermal vents > Microbial...
GAGGGCCGACCTCCGTATTATAATGGACTAAAATTTTTTAATGAGATTTCACTCAAAATCTTGAGGGCTGTATATGGTGCGAATAGGCATAGTTGACAGAAACAGGTGCAAGCCAAAGGATTGCCAGAAGGAATGCTACCGGTTCTGCCCACCCGTAAGAATGGGTGACGAAGTCATCACCTTTAGTCCAGACACAGGCCGTGCCTTAATCTCGGAGCAAATGTGTACTGGATGCGGGATATGTGTAAAAAAGTGTCCCTTCGGAGCGATCAGGATTATAAATCTTCCAGAGGAGCTTGAAGAAAATCTGACACACCGCTATGGTCCAAACGCTTTCAAACTCTACCGTTTACCGATTCCCAAACCAGAAAGGGTAACGGGGCTAATAGGTCCTAATGGTGTGGGAAAAACTACCGCCCTCAGAATTCTTGCAGGGGAAATAAAGCCGAATCTAGGTGATTATGAGAGTCCACCAGATTGGGATACGATAATAAGACATTTTCGAGGCAGTGAGTTACAGCCCTATTTCGAAAAACTCTCCACGGGAGACCTACGAATAGTTCATAAGCCTCAGAACATCACAAGGCTACCCGAGGTTGTGAAGGGGGTTGTTGGGGAACTCCTAGAAAGAGTAGACGAGAGAGGGGTGATGAGAAAGCTAGCAGAGGAATTGGAGTTAAAAAAGCTATGGGATAGGGAGTTAAAAGTTTTGAGTGGTGGAGAACTCCAGAGAGTCGCCATAGCAGCCACCGTCGCGAGAGACGCAGACGTGTATCTCTTCGATGAGCCCTCAAGCTACGAGGACATCTACCAACGCCTAAACATTGCGAGGGTGATAAGAAAGCTCGCGGATGAGAACAGAACTGTGATATGCATTGAGCATGACTTGGCACTGGTGGACTACCTGAGCGATTCAGTTTGTATGTTCTACGGAACCCCCGGAGCCTATGGCGTAGTCTCACACCCCCACGGTGTCAGAGAGGGTATTAACATCTACCTGGATGGATTCCTTCCAGACGAAAATCTACGCTTTCGTGATGAACCCATTAGATTTCACACCAGCCCCCTTCCCTCCGGTGGGTGGGAGAGCCAAGAAGTCCTTCTCTCATTCGGGCGGATGAAAAAGAGCTACGGTGGATTCTCATTGAGAGTAGAAGGGGGCAAGATACACAAAGGAGAGGTTGTGGGAATAATAGGCCCCAACGGAATAGGAAAAACAACTTTCATCAAATTACTCGCTGGGGTGATAACGCCCGACGAGGGAGAACCCCCACAAGAAGACGTAAAGATTAGTTACAAACCTCAGTACCTAAAAGCCAGCTACGACGGAACAGTACAGCTCTTACTAAAAGAGACTGGGGGAAAAAGGGCAACCAGCAGTGCATTCCGGTCTGATGTACTCAAACCTTTAGAAGTGGAAATTTTGCTCGACAGACAGGTCAATGAACTGAGCGGCGGGGAGCTCCAGAGTGTGGCAATAGCCGCTTGTTTATCCCGAGAGGCTGATATATATCTTCTGGACGAGCCCAGCGCCTTTCTATCCTCCGAACAGAGACTAAGAATGGCGAGAACAATCAGACGTGTTATAGAAAACTGGCATGTAGCCGCTTTCGTGGTGGAACACGACATAATCGGCGTTGACAGTCTGTCAGACAGCTTAATGGTCTTTAGTGGTATACCTGGCGTGGAAGGCGTAGCATCACCACCAACGGACCTCAGGACTGGTATGAACCAGTTCCTCAAAGTTTTGAACATAACCTTTCGCAGAGATCCCGAAAATGGTAGGCCAAGAATCAACAAAGAAAATTCGAGACTGGACAGATTACAAAAAGAGCAAGGTGAATACTACTACGTACCATCAGGCAAAGAATAAAATCCTCAAATAAATAGAAAAAGCAAGCCTGCTTTTCTCCCCTCCGTCTTAGTTGTTGTCTTCCCCTCAATCAAGCTACTTTACCTGTAAAAACAAATCTAGTGTTTCTTGATTCTGGAGAAACATTTTTCAACGTTCCGAATTAAAAAAACCAAGCTATTTTTAAAGCACACTAAACAAATTCATGATAAGAGAGCGGTCGAACGGAAAGCGCCAAAAAAAAGAAAAAGGATGGGGCTAGACTATTCTTCCACGACGAACCTGTCAGCCAATTTTTTCAGGACACCGGGGAGGGTATTCTACTGCGTGAGGAAATCTCAACAAGATCAGTTATGTACGAATGAACTTCTGTATACCAGTGTAAGGAAACTTACGCATGTGTATTCCATCTCCTCGGGTCCTAACCTGTGAGGCATGAAAGGTCCGTGTCTACGCATGAACTCTGCCACTTCATTAGCTTTCTGTCTCGCTAGGTCGAATGCGGGGTCATCAAATAGATCTATTGGTCCAACCAAGTGGCCGTCGGTAACGTTGAAGCCCAAGGCAATAATTCTTGGGGGTCCATCGAACCTAGTACACACAGCATTTTTAACACTCACAGGCATCAGCGGCCCCGTGTGACTGCCTCTCATCCAACCCGCAACTAAGTGAGGGAACGCGAAAGGTTCTAGAACTTCTCCGGTGGCCGGTAGTCCGTGCTGTGAGCGTATGAGGGCGCAGGGATCGTCTTTTCCAACGTACTTACCTGCTATCAGGCTGAGTCTTGTTGTGGATATGGCTGCGCATGGAAGACCGTCTTTTCGCCACACTTTTCTAATAACGTATCTTCCCGTTGTTCCTATCAGTGCCAAGAGGTCATACATTTCCTCTGGACAGTGTAGGCGTACTGCCTTGCTCTCCATTATGTCATAGACATGGAATGTGAATCCTTGGTGGAGGGATGGGTCTATTATTAGTCCCGCTGTGTTGAATGGATCCGCAAAGATTTTGAAGATGGGATAATTAAAGGCACCGGGCTCGGTTTTGTCTGCCATGAACGCTATTATTGGATCGCTTCCTCTCTCTTCGAACTCTATTTCTGCTACCCCGGGCCCCATTCCTTTGACGTTTCCACTGAACGTGTCTTTAAGAAGGTCTTGTCCTGCTCCGTACAGCTTGAGCTTCTTTGAGATCTCGGTTGCCTTGATGAAAGTGTCCCACGCTAGTTTGTGTACTTTTTCATTGCTTTCACCGTTTCTATGAGTCATTATAAGTTCCAAGTCGTCTCCTGCGTGGGTCACGTGGTAATCGATTATTATTCCGTCTTCTTTCCCTTTTTCCAACATGTTTTTTGCTACTTCTATACAGTCTGGATGTACCGTTGTGTGGCCCGCTATTGACCCTATATCCGCTTTTATTAAGGAGACCGTTATTTTTGCCATTTTTCTCCCCTTTTTTGTTGACGATGTTAGTTGAGTTGTTGAGTCTTAAATATTTTTTTTATTTCTTGTTTTCTAATCAGATAAGATTAAAGCTATATCCTCTATCATGCTATGAATACTCTTTTTCTTTTGTTCGGGTCTTTTTATGAATTTTCGATTTTTAATTCTACCCTTGATTGAGGTTAATTTTTTCTTGTTTGCGACTTTCTCAATAACTTTTAGTAAGGTTAGAAATGTTTTTAACTTGGTTTGTATATTTCTTAACATACGAGTAAAATGCAAGTGAGGTTTAGAAAGTGATCTTCAAACTCTTTAGGAGCAGCTCCAATAAAATTGAACAGAATGAAGAAACAGAGAGTAGCTTCTCTCCAAAAATAGAAAATACGCTTAAAGAGACGAATACTACTCTCAATGACACTAACTTCAGAGACGAGAAACTGCTTAAATGGTTACACGCTAGGATGGAGTCCCCAGAGGTAAGTGAGGCGAATAATGTCGTTAGTGACCTTACGCTCCAGTTTAATGCGGGGGGAACACTATTTTACTTGAGTAAGAGTGGTGTTGGAACTTTCAAGATAACCCGTGGAAGATGTTCGAATCCTGATGTTTTGATAAGAATATCTCCAGAGGTTGAATCTAAATTGGCGAGTGTGAATGATTTTACAGAATTTTTCCAAGAGTACAGAAAATATGCGAATTTATCCGGCGGCGACGAGTACATAAGAATAAAATATCTAAGCGACTTATCTCAGCTTAGTAAGAAAGGGATTCTGCGTAGTAAGTTGCTGCGTACGTTACTAATGACATGATTTGGTTTAGTGTGTTCTTGGATGGAGATAGTCTACAAGAGATTTAATAAAAATATAATTCGATAAAAAGTGTGGAATTCGGTTCCAGTAGTTTTTGCTTTCGAGGCTACTTCAATACAAAACTGGCAAGGTCGATTAATCTCTTTGAGTAACCCCACTCATTATCATACCATGACAAAACTTTTACGAGATTTCCTCCAACCACGTAGGTTTTCTCGAGGTCGACTATGGAGGAGTGGGGGTTTCCTATGAAATCTACCGACACCAGGGGCTCGTCTGTATAGCTTAGAATTCCTTTCATTTCCTCTTTTGCGGCGGTGATGAAGGCCTCGTTGACTTCCTCTTTGGTTGTGTTTTTCTCCACAGAAACAGTCAAGTCGACTATCGAAACGTCTGCAACCGGAACCCTTAGGGCCATTCCATCGAGCTTTCCATCAAGTTCTGGTAATACTAACCCTATTGCCTTAGCGGCTCCTGTGGTGGTTGGTATTATTGAAAGGTTTGCGGCTCTTGCTCTTCGTAAATCTTTATGGGGGAAGTCTAAGATTCTCTGGTCGTTCGTGTATGCGTGGGTCGTTGTCATAATTCCCTTCAAAATGTGGAAGTTGTCATTCAAAACTTTTGCTATTGGAGCTAAGCAATTTGTTGTGCAGGAGGCATTCGAAATTATGTGATGCTTGTCTGGGTCGTAAGCGTTATGGTTAACGCCGAGTACTATTGTGATGTCCGGGTCTTGTGCGGGGGCCGAGATAATCACCTTTTTAACTCCGTCTCTTAGGTGTTTGCTTGCATCCTCTTTGTTTCTGAAAACACCGGTGGACTCTATCACAACGTCAATTTCCCGTTCTCCCCAAGGGATCTGCGCCGGGTCTCTTTTGTTGTAAACCTTGATTTCTTTCCCGTCTACCCAGATGGCATCGGCGCCTTTCTCGGTTTTAACCTCCGCCTGAAGTTTACCATAAATCGAGTCGTACTTGAGAAGATGCGCCAAGACCGTATTATCGGCGAGGTCATTTATTGCCACAACTTCGACGTTATCATCCTCCATGGCTGCTCTGAAGGTGTTGCGTCCTATTCTTCCGAAACCGTTAATTCCAATTTTAACAACCATATCAATCAACTCTCCCGATCTTTCCATCAACAGATAAGGGTTAGGCTATAAATTATTTTTGGCGTTTAGAAACCAAAAATTTTTTGTCAATTGTCAGAGTGATGGTGATGCTATGGGTAGAATTTATATCTTATCTTGAGCTATTGTAAATTCTGGATGTGATCGCAATGGTTGTACAGATAGATGACGCCGGGTGGGGGGATCTCGTAGGTGGATGCTTGTTGGGTTTTTTGCGGCGTGAAACTGGTGAGTATATAGTGAAGCTGATTGACGTTTCTCATTTTCGTCCACCCAATTTTGCAAAGAAAACTTATCTCAGGGAGGCTTTAAGGCTGGCGAGGGAGGCTCTGGATGAGCTCAAAGTGAGTAAGGATGAGGAGATAGAGATTTGTACCGGCTCGGTTCTTAGCGAGATTAGGCTCACCCTTATGGAGGAGGGCTATAATGTTAAGCCTACACGTATTGAGGGGGAATTGCAAGACCTTGTTGAGAACTCCCTTTTAGATTATTATGCCGCTTTGGGGGTACCTCGTGATACCTTGCCTTTGGAGAGTGGGCGAGAGAGGTTTTATGCTTTGATAAGGTGGGTTATGGAGGACTTTAAAGAGAGGGAGAAGTATGTTAAAACAGGTTGGAAATCTTGGAACAGTAAGTGGCGGTACTGGAAGCCAAAGAAACGGAAAGGTTTATGATAAGTGTAAATGCCAGCGCTTGACATTTTATTAATTTTAAAAGTATGTTTAATAGTTTATACATATAAATATATCAAATAAATACATGTTTTTTGAGAATTGAATAAAATTTTTATAATAGATACACGTGACGTATTTTATTCCTGCCTTCATAGGAGAGTTTTAAATGCCCAACAAAAGATTTTACACTCTGGATGATTTTGAATTCAAAGGAAAAACGGTGCTAATACGTATTGATATCAACTCTCCTATAGATCCTATAACCAAAAAAATAACAGACTACAGAAGGTTCAAGGCACACGCGAAAACTCTTTCAGAGTTATCCGAGAAAGGTGCGAGAGTTGTTATCTTGGCGCATCAAGGACGAAGGGGAGATGATGATTTCCTGCCCTTGAAAGAACACGGGAGAGTTCTTAGCGAGATTCTGGGTAAGCCTGTGAAGTATATTGATGAGGTTTATGGCGACAAGGCAATAACCCACATTAAAAACTTGGAAAATGGTGAACTCCTGTTACTAGAGAACGTGAGATTCTATGACGATGAGGTCGGTCCTAAAACACTTGATGAACAAATCAACTCTCCTATGGTTCAGAGGTTATCAAGTGTTGCGGATATCTTTGTTAATGATGCTTTTTCAACTGCCCACAGAAATCATACCTCCGTAGTTGGTTTTTGTTATGTCCTGCCCTCTGCTGCTGGGAGAGTGATGGAACAAGAGGTTATCTCTATTCTGAACGTTACCGAGAACCCTGAGAGGCCCTCAGTCTATGTTTTGGGTGGAATGAAAGCTGCGGATAGTTATCAGATAATGAAACAAGCGTTAGACAATAAGAATGCGGATATAATACTGCCTGTAGGTATAATCTCTTACATTTGTTTGGTTGCCAAGGGTATTGACATCGGCGACGTGAATATGAAGATGCTTTCTTCACGAGGGCTAATGGACAGCGTTTCCCATGTTAGACATTTGTTGGACAAATATGATGACGTAATTGAAATGATAAAAGATGTTGCTGTTGATGATGGTGGAAAACGTTTGGAGGTTCTCATAGAGGATTTACCGTTGAATGAACCAATTAAGGACATTGGCAGCAGAACAATAAGTGAGTTCACTAAGATACTTGAAAACGCGAAAACCATTGTTTTGAATGGACCTGCGGGTGTTTACGAGGAACCTCAATTTGATATTGGCACACGGAAACTTCTGGAGGCAGTCGCGAATTCTGAGGCTTTTTCTCTCGTGGGTGGTGGACATACCATTGCCGCTTTGGAGAAGTATGGTTTGGCGTCGAAAATATCATATATTAGTACCGCCGGAAAAGCTTTCATAAGCTTTTTAACAAAAGGAGATTTACCCGCTATAAGGGCACTGGAAAACGCTTACAAACATTAAGCTCTTAATGCGATGAACTTTAGCAAAATTCCAAAGAAGTTGTCCGTATCTCCTCTCTCATTTATTTATGTACGTTTCTAATTGGTTTCACTGGTAACTTACGCTTCGCCTCTTATTATTGAAGTCTAGTTTGGCTGGAGTTTCTGACTGTGTTCCAATGGGTCCTATGATTGTTATTTTTTCATATAATGAAGATGTGAATCGCTTCTCCTTCGGTTGATGTTTTTTTGAGGAATGCCTTTAATTCTGATATTCCACTTTGTGTGAAACTGATCACCTTCCAATTCTTTTCATTACACCGCTCTCTTATTTGATCTGCTGTTTTTTCATCAATAGTGACTATCACTCCCTTCTCGGATGCTAAGGAGGAGAGCTTCTCAATCCATCTTTTTTTCCTTCCTTCGCCGACTATGCGAATAGTCACGTTAAACTTATTGTTGAGTATAAAACTTTTTAACTCGTTTTTTATGAATACTTGGCTAACATCCTTGGTTGTGTGGTATAGTGTTTGTTTTCCGCTGAAAGGGGAATAATGTATGGATCGTAAAAGTTCTTTTTTGTCGTGCATTTTCTCTAGTAATTTTTGTATTTCCTGGTAAGTCAGCTTAATTAATTCTCTTGCTTTACTGACCGTAATATAATCATGTGTTACAAGCCAGGACAGAATTTCGTTCTCATACCTCTCATCCCCGCTGTGTGGCTCTGGTATTTCTCCGTTTTTAACCTCTTTATCTTGATACAGCCAGATGTGATGTTTCTTATTATGCTCCTCTATTTCTTGAAAACTAATTTTGGGAATTTGGTAGTTTAGTGTTTTAATTCTGAAGGGATAGGGGTACTCCGCTAGTTTCATTATTGCTTCGCGTTTGGGCTGTATAATAAGATGTCTCTTCTGCTCTTCAGCAATGTTCAGACCTAGCCTTATGTATTTTTCTTCTTCGGGAGATTTGAAGGCAATTCGAAAAACAACACGCGTGTTACAGTTGGAGAGCGCCACCTTCGATATGGCTGGATCTTGGCATACCAAAACGAGCCCTTGCCCCTTTCCTCGCTCTATTGTGATCATGTCCTCAACTATAGTTGTATCTCCACTACTCCGCCGTCTAAAGATTTCTGGTACTAAGAAACGTGCGTCGTCAACTATTACCAGGTGTTGCAGTTTGTTTACATTTATTCTTCTCAGGCCTGCCTGAAAAACTTGGAGCATAATAAGATTCATAATCACCTGTGTGTCCTCTTTGGTTCCGCCTTGAGACAATAGATAACTAAAATCTATTATTACTATTTTTTCTAAGAGTTTATTTAGGCTGAGATTGGTTTTTTTTGCTTCAAAAACTCTGCTTAGGATCCCTTGACGGAAAACGTTTAAGCGTGCGTCTACTGCAAGTATGGTGCTGTCTAAGTACGGTACTTTTTGTCTGTTTTCCTTTGCGTAGTCTTCGAGCAGTTTACGTAGCGATTCGAAGTTTCTATGTTTTTCGTCTCTCACTACTCTGGGTAGTACCTCGCTTAAAACCTTCGACATTTGTAGCGAAAGTTCACTGTCTGAGCGGAAGAGTGAGTGAAGCGTCTCATCGATAAGAGCGTACAGCCTTCGAGCATAATCCTCCGGGTCCATCTCCCCTGGGTCAAAAAGGTTGATTTTTAGGGGCGCAAATTCGCTGCCTGGGCATACTATCACAATGTTTTTGGCGATTTCCGGGGGTAGTGCCTTGAAGAGTCCTATGAATTCACCCTTATTCTCAAATATTAGCATGGGTAACTGCTTCCTCCTTAGTAGCTTGTCAACGAGGTTCATAACAAAACGTGTTTTTCCACTGCCCACAGTACCTAGAACCGCCAGGCCGCGCCTCAAATCCTCGGGGTCAAGCATGCAGGTAAAGATTTTACGTTCCTTATAAAGCACATAAGCGGCGGGTATTCCCTTGAAATAATTAAATAGAGTGTTTGGAGGAATCTCAAAATCAGGGTATTCGTAGGCTTCAATACCTGGGACAGGTCTTTCGGGGAAATGTACTAGAGCTGCCAGCCGTGTGCTCGCCATTTTTCCCGTTCTTCCGACCGATTTGCGTAGGATGATTTTCTTTAATTTGCTTTCTATTTTCCTTCCACTGAGAATCTCAATATCCGGGCTGTAGCGTGTTCCGGAGTAAACAGTTGTCAAAATGTTTTTAATCTGGGTTGCCCGAATTTCTGCTTCTGCTTCACTCTCCGCCTTTACAAGAACATACGATGAAACGTTCCAAAAACCGGTAATATGCCCGATTTCCCTTTCTTTTTCCTCTAGTTTTTCCTCATCTACCTGTGCAAGTTCCCCTTTAGACGCTTTCACCTTTTCCAGGCTCCTACCTGTTCTAACGCCACGTGTTTTAATAGCTTTGAAGTAGACGATAAAATGTGCCTCTGTTCCTAGTCTAGTCAAACCTCTAACTAGATTATCTATCTGAGAGTACTTTTCGTTTGGTGTGCTTTCTATTCTTCCTTTAATGTGAATGACGCTCAACCAGGTCTCCACACCATTTTTTTGAAAAACCAGAAAACTCTTTTTTCCTTCTTTTTTCGAGCCCATGTCTACGATATCAAAAACTTTTTTCAGATTTTCAAACTCTTGAACTTCTACTTCAATATTAGGGAAACGTGTTTCCAAACTGATTTTTAGAGAATGGATCTTCTTCCAGGCTTCCTTGAAGCATTTTTCTCCCCTAAACCCACAATGATGGGCATAAAAATAAATTCCAACGTTATCTTTCTGAACGTGTATTTCAAAGCTTGCTTCCTTAACGTTTCTCCACATTGAAGTGAGATGCTGATGCAAATATTGAATAACCGCTTTATCCTTTTCCTGAACGTTTTTTCTTTGCATCTTAACTTCTTCTCTCGGTATGTTTGAAACCCTGAGACAGGTGGTGAAACTGCAGCGTATGCCTTTACAATAAATACCGCGAGATAGAACCCCAACGGATGTTCTACAGACGAAGTAAAGGGAGAACCCGAAACCTAATACAATCAGTGTAAAAAGAATTAATCTCAAAATGAATTTGAACGAAAGAAGAGATAACGAAAGAATTGTGCAAGAATCAAAAAGTAGGGACATTGAGCATTCACTTCAATGTTTTTTGTTAGCGTGATACTGTTAACTCTTAATTTTTACAATGGTCCTCTAAAGTAGTAATACCTTAGCTGAGACTTGTAGAGGTTTTGTGGGCGTCTGTAGCGTCTATTATAGATTTTCCTTTTAATATATTTAAACTCCTAAGTTTAGACCAAGATGAGTGTGTCAAACATCGTGTAAACATTGAGGATCTTCCTGGGGATGTGTTTTTGATTACTAGTGGATGGATACTCTGATGACTATCTCTATGGCGACAAGTATTAGGGTTGTTATTGATGCCATTTTTAAGAGATTCCAAACACTCGTTTTTTCGGGTTTTATAACTAGGTAGCACATAAAAATAGCTATTATTAATGCCAATAGTGCCGTTCCCAGATCGAAGAGAACGTGTTCATGCATCACCAAAACACCAGAAACATACAATGCAAGGCTAAAAGTAAGCGAATAACGCTTCCCTAGAAGGACGCTAATCGTGTTGATACCCTCGGCCTTATCGCTTTCATAATCCAAAACAGCGGTCAAAACATAGAAGGAACCGCCTATCAACGATCCTCCCAATAATTCGCTGAGTGGAAACCAAGACAATCTAACTAGCAGCCTAAGCAGGAGTAGCCTACTGAACCATTCTCCAAACATCAAATAGTACCAAAACCCGAAAGCGCAGAACGAGTAGAGGCTAACTTCAGAGGAACCGTGGTAGACTATCCACCCAGCGACAAACGGCAGAGTAAAAAGACCAAAGGCGTTCCAGACAACGTCAAGAGGAGCGCGCGTTTTCATCCGAGGCCAGTACGAATAAGTGATGGAAACTAGGTTTCCGATCAAAACCATAATCGCAAACACAAGGGACACGTACAAACTAAAGATGAAACTTACAGCTGAACTAAAAAGCAGTATCATCTTCATTTGGAGAGGAGAAACGCCGTGATAGACAACGGGATTCTGATAATCCTTTCTAAAACCCGCCAAATCACTGTCTTTTGCATCCACCAGCGAATTTAAACATGAACCCGAAACCCCTAAAAAAAATACGGACAGATAAGACAACAGAAACACTGGGAGAGAAAGAATCGACAAAACAAAAAACATAAAGGCGGAACTTTGTCGAACCATGCTCCACGAGAAAGGGTCGAAGAGGGACATTACTGTTCCAATTACAAAGCTTCCAACGGGAATAATGGAAAGAGCAGGACGAACAATGTGGTACACCCGCTTTAAACCAGGCATAGACGATCTCCCAACCAGACAGGGTCAAGTGGCTGTATGACAGAAAAACAAATCGAACAAACCTTTTAAACATTAGGGTAATCCGTAAATACTATCTCTAATGAAGTTT
>Ga0190363_1002041_pt1 | contig 11734 bp, 10 predicted proteins | sample 48721867_MG_FD_161272 | JGI IMG/M metagenome (GOLD analysis project Ga0190363, IMG submission 161272) | Hydrothermal vent microbial mat bacterial communities from Southern Trench, Guaymas Basin, Mexico - 4872-18-6-7_MG | ecosystem: Environmental > Aquatic > Marine > Hydrothermal vents >...
AAGGAGGGTAGCATACCTTGTTAAAGGAAAGAAGGTCAAAGAGGGCGTTGAACTGTGGGTATTCACCTCTAGGGTGGCTAAAATGCTGGCGCGTGATATGGGAATAATTAATTTAATAGAGAAGGCTGGCGGTAAGGTGATCGCCGACGCTTGCATGCTTTATTTTCCGCTGGAAAGATGGGGTTTCAGGACTTTGATGACCGATTCGGTGAAAATGGCTTATTACGCATCGGGACTTACTAAGATGAATGTAATACTCAAAAACACTGAGAAGTGTATAAGACCGCTATTAGGCAGGTGACCTTAGATGAGAAAAATTACAATAAAATGTCGCGTTGTGGTAAAAGGTATCACAAAAGGAGAGGCTTTGGTTACAAGCCAGCCGATTAGCTTCTGGGGTGGTTTGGATCCTAAATCCGGCATGATCATAGATAGAAGACACGAATTATATGGAAAAATTGTCTCTGAAAAAGTTTTAGTTTTTCCATATGGAAAGGGCTCTGTTTCCGGAACCACAGTTCTCCTCGAGGCTATCAGACGCAACAAAGCACCAATAGCTATAGTTAACTTGGTAACAGACCCTATAATAGCAGCTAGCGCCGTATTAGCTGAAAAAATGTATGGTAAGATAATTCCAATAGTTGATAAGCCAGAGAGAAACCCTGTAGAAGTGATTAGTACAGGAGATTTTGTGAAAGTTGACGCAAATTCAAGCGTTATTGAGGTAACTAAAAGACAATAAACTACGTAATATAGTAAGGCCTACAAAAATCGATAATCATAAGTAGCGGATTTTTAATTAAAACGTTGAGGTGAGAGTTTGAAAAAATTAGAAGGAACCTTCGTGGCAGCTGTGACGCCTTTTAGGTCAGATGAGGAATTAGATATAGAAGCTCTTGAGGCAAATATCGATTACTACATCGAAGGCGGTGTTCATGGAGTGCTCGTGGCTGGGAGTGCTGGTGAATTTACGTCACTTTCTCTTCAGGAGCATAGAAAGATAATAGAGGCCGCTGTTGACAGAGTTAACGGTAAAGTTCCAGTAATCGCAGGCACTGGTGCTTGTGCCACAAGGCGAGTTATAGAATTAACTAAATACGCGAAAGATGTTGGTGCAGACGCGGCATTGATAATTCCTCCGTTTTACATTAGGCCGAATGAAACTGAGCTTTACGAGCATTTCAAAAACATAGCTGAAGCCGTCGACCTACCGATAATGTTGTACAATAACCCTTGGACAAGTAAAGTTGATGTGCAGCCAGCTTTAGTTGCTAGGCTCGCAGAAATAGACAACATACGATATATCAAGGAAAGTAGTGGTGATGTTACTAGAGTTTGGAAAATTATTAGCTTGACTAAAGGCAAAATGACAGTGTTCTGCGGAGCAGACAACCTTGCGTTAGAGTCGTTTTTGATGGGAGCGAAAGGGTGGATATGCGTCGCGGCAAATATGTTGCCAAAACATACAAGTAGACTATACGAGCTCGTCAAAGAAAACAACATTGAAAGGGCAAGAGCTCTTTATTTCCAGCTCCTTCCGCTATTAAATTTCTTGGAGGAGACCGGAAAATTCACGCAACTTTCAAAGGCTGGACTTGAAATATTAGGAAGGAAAGCGGGGCCTCCGAGGAAACCTTTACTCTCGGCAGACGAGGAGGAGAAACAAAAATTAAAAGACCTCATAAGAAAGGCGACTTCAAATGAAACTATCTAACGTGATTACAGTCGTGGAAACTTATACTGAAGTAGAACCGATGAAAATGGTTTACAGAGTTTTCCAGCCATCCGCGGTGAAAAATATTCGTGAGAAATATAACTATGTTGAAAAAATCTAGATTTGAGAAGAATGATTCTCTACAAGCCACGCGTTTAACATATATTGGAGCTGCCTGTTTTTTATCCATTTCCATATCATTTTTGGTCTTAGGTAGAGGCTTACGTAGGCTTTATGCAGTAGCGATTTGAGCTGTTTTGCTGTTATGTTTTTGATTTTCATTACTAGTTCTAGGGCTGTATACTTTGAGCTCTCCTTACCTGTTCAATAGTTATTTTCTTTCCTATCCAATCCAGGATTTTCTGTGATGCGGACTCTATGCCTAGGAAGAGTATCCAGCATCCTACCTTCCTCATTCTTCGGCCAGGCTCCTCGTCATTGTGTCGACCCTGGGATATACATTCACCAGAAATAAAAAATGACAAGAGTAAACTTCAAATACTAAAACGAATTGTTATCTAAAGCAGAGGTGATGCTTTGAAGATTTCGGTCATTGGTGTTGGTGCTCAGGGTTCGGCTATCGCTTTTCTCTTAGCAAAGGCTCCAGAAGTTTCTGAAGTTGTCTGTGCTGATATAAATTTGGATAGGGCTAGGCAGGTTGTAGAGAGGTTAAAAAGCGATAAAGTTTATGCTGAACGAGTTGACGCAGGAAAAATCGACGAGCTAGTTAGAGTTACAAAAGGATCGGATACTGTAATAAACGCAACTCATCCGAAATTTAATCTTAATGTAATGAATGCAGCTTTAAAGATTGGAGCATGCTACGTAGACCTTGCATCGAATGTACCGTGCAAATATTGGGTTCCAAAGGAATTGGCCCTTGACGAAGAGTTCAAGAATGCAGAATTAACTGCGGTGGTGAATCAAGGTGGACCATTTACCACGCAAGTAGCCATAAGATATGTTGCTGATAGACTTGACAGTGTAGACGAGATACGCATGAGGCTTGGTGGTACTTGGGAAATGAAAGAATTTATACCTACATGGAGACCCAGATGGTGTCCGGAGATAGCACTAACCGAATGGCTCCAACCAACGGTCTATGAAAATGGAACGTGGAAAGATGTGCCTCCGTTATCAGGTGTGGAAGAATATCCGTTTCCAGAGCCCGTGGGTAAGGTAAGAGTCTGCTATGTGGACTATGAACCCGTACAGACGCTTCCTCGCTTCATAAAGGGTGTTAAGTACGTGGATATGAAGCAACAACCAGATATAATGGCAGGGGCATTAATTAAGATGGGGTTAGCTAGCGATAAGCCCATAGATGTAAAGGGCGTTAAAGTGGCTCCAAGAGATGTTGTCTTAGCTCTCACACCTCCAGCTGTTGAAACACGTGAACACGTTCCTAAACCTGAAACAGAGAGATTCTTTTGCTCCTTAGCGGAAATTAAGGGTGAGAAGGATGGTGAAAAAGTTACTTGCACTGTGTATAAGATAACAAGCAGCCGTGAGTCCTATGAAAAGTGGGGAACAATTGGAGCTACTGTGGCACTTCCTGCCGTGCTTACAGCTATCATGCTCGCCAAGGGAGAGATAAAGACTAAGGGGGTCATACCACCTGAAGGTCTGGAGCCAGAGCCATTCTTGGCCAAACTCGCTGAAAAAGGATGGATTTTTCAAGAAAGAATTACCAAGGAAATCCGTCCCTAACCCTTTTTTCAGCATCCTTTCGCGCGTGAAAGCTGAAGATTAAAAACCGAGAGAATGGCTATGCTGGCGGACTAGTAGCTTTTTAGCCTACTTTTCAGGCTGTAAGATGTACGCTACGCATGTATCGAAGTAGCTAGTTCAATTAGAGTAATATCATTAGCTGACTTAATAAAGCATCAGGACCAGCCCATGATTTTAATGAAACAATTTATCTTGTGTTGGTTCAATTGGTCACGACTATTGTATAATAGAAACTATAGCAAAGAAGGAATTCCGGAAGCCAATTTTTTGCCAAAGACAGCAAATACACGATCAAAGAGCTTTTGAAGATATTCATTGATATCAAAGAAGTGTTATATTTCGCTCACCTAAATTCGGCTAGATATTCACGGTAAACCTTATAAATATAGTCTGTATTCAATTAATCGAATTTAACAAGAGATTAAAATGAAGGAAAAATATGCATTAAGTGTAGGCACAACTTCGATACTGTTGCTAGGACTAGTAATGGCAACAACTCCAGTATTTGCACAAGTTGCGCCGCAGGGATCTTGGCTAGATGAAATTGTTTTCTTCGCTCGCACGCGCGGACTCCTTATTCTTGTTCGACAGAAAAGTCAAAAAGTCCTAAACCAACTCAAAGAAATAATTAGAATAGCTAATCATTAACCTGCAAAGAACCGTTGAATTTGCGGATGCATTAAAGGCAAGAGGCTGCAGAAGAGGAATAGTCCAACACGGCATAACAGGAATTTCAATCCTTTATAATCGCCGCAGAATTGCCGAAAGGAAAAATCATAAAAAGGAAACGTCGACATACACTGCATCTACTTGTTTGGAAACACTACAAATATTCGAACCAAAACTCTACCAGAAATTTATAACTGCATAACGGGAAAATACAGGAAAGAAGGGGTCTCAGAAGCTGAAACATTTACAAAAAATAGCAAATACGCAATCAAACAGTTCTTTTATGACATAGAAAAAATAAATGAAGATACGATGGAAAACATTAGAGCAGAAGTATGTAGAAGTCTTAACCCTAATGAAGGCTCCTGAAATGAACAAAATAGCTAGGAGAATTTTGAGTGTTCAAAGATTGAAGCCTCGGAATGAACTATAGGAAGCTTTTTGCTAGGATGCTTTAAAATGAATTAATGGGTACCGCACATTTGCTATATTATGCATTCTTCTATATTTTTCTCTATTAGCGTTAAATTGTGAACTCCTCTGTAGACTAAGATATCGTCCTCTATTCTCACTCCGAATTTACCTGGAATGTATACTCCGGGTTCTATTGTGAAAATGTGTCCTTCTTTTACCGTCTCAATAGAGCCAGGCCTTAGCCACGGCCTCTCATGAACTTCTAATCCTATTCCATGCCCCCCGGTTCCGGTAGCCGTACCCAAGGTCCTACGGAAGCCATACTTCTTTAAAATATTGTAGCTACTGTCGTAAATGTTAGAGTATGTTATTCCTTCTTTTACGCTGTTAATACCTGCTTGTAGGCTTTCGTAGACGGCTTGATAGGCTATCCTCATGTCATCTGAAATTTTACCAATAAAATATGTTCTAGTCACGTCTGCTCCGTATCCTTTAAAAGTTGCTCCAAAGTCGCAAATTACGGAGTCTCCTTTCTTTATTTTTTTTTAGATGGTTGGTGATGAGCATACGCGCTATGCTTTCCTGAAGCAATTATTGTATCAAAATGGACATGCGAGGCTCCAAGTTTTCTCATAGTATAATCCAGCTCATTAGCAATTTGTAATTCAGTTTTTCCTTCTTCTATTATATCTTTCAGCTTTTTTGCGGCTTCTATCGTGATTTTTTGGGCAGTTTTAAGGCATTCTATTTCATATTGATCCTTTATTGCTCTCATAGTTTCAATGAAATCATCAACTTTACCCTCAACCTTAAACTTGCTGAGTGTTCGATCGCACAGTACAAAACTTAACTTTTTCTCAGCTAAAACCTTTTTCATCAATTCTTCAGGCTTTTCAGCATTTACACCGTTAAATGATACTGTTGAGTAAATTAGGATTTCAGGTATTGGAGTTTTATCCTTAACCCTTTCCAGGTCTGCGTGTGGCACTATAGCTATCGGCTCTTCGCTCCTTGGTATCAAAAGAAATGGTATAGGTAAGTGGCTACGCATCTCTGGACATGCTAAATATCTTATGTTATGTGGATCACTTACTATAAATACGTCTGCCTTTTTATCCTCCAAATAATTCCGTATTCTTTTCCATCTTTTTTCTATCTCTTTCATCTCACTCACTTGAATTCAGCCAGGTATTCACAGTAAACCTTATTAACATTTTCGTTAACCACCCATCAAATGACCTCCCATTTTACACCAACTTTATCCAAAGCGTAACCAACTTCATTTAAATAATTGCCGTATGCCATAATCCAGTGGAATCCCTTCATTTCCTTTAGAAGCCTCTTCCAATCACCATTAATTTTAATATCCACTTGAGATCGACAAATGGGAAAACTTGGGCTTTCCAGAATTTCCCCCTTGAAGCCTATCCATCTCTCTCCTTTGAAATCCGGGACTATCACTGTCACTTCTTGTTTTTTTCTGAATATAACTTTTGGAGCTGCACCATAATCAGACTCAAAATGCGTCAATATTTCTGTCTCTTCATAGTTCTTTCCATCCATCTTCCTTGGAGCTGTGCAATGTGCTAATGTTACAATTCCATTATGAGGATATGTTGGGTCAGCTAGGAATACAGGTTTACCAGAGATGTAATGTAGAAGGATCCCCGCTGGAATAACTACAAAATCAGATTCACAGAAAGCTAGGTAACCTTCATCGTTAAGGAGGCTTAATGGAAGGCATGCTGTAGTTTCAGCGATCGGCATTATAGTAGTCATGCATTCACTTACTGTGATCGCTTTAGCTTTAAACTCTCTCAAGAGATCTTTAAAGACCTGATATAGAAGGAACGCGTTGACCACAAACTTCCTATCCGTTTTAAGGGAAATCCCCTTTTGTTTAAGGTACTTCTCAGCTTGAAGTTTTGCTTGCATCACGTAATCTGTGTTTTCTCTCGCTTCCTTGATTCTCCTATTTAAGTCCTCATAAGAAACTGTTTTGATGTCAATATTCCATTTTAAACGTGCCAATGAAACTGCCTTTTTTCCCACACCCCATCCCCATGGTTCACCTATAGAAATGATTCTTGCTCCAAGTGTATTTTTTAGACCGTATAACGCTCTAAGTCTCCACAATACTTCTGCATAGTCGTCTACGACAACATCATCATAGTCTATCCAAGTCTGAGAAGGCATATCTGTGTATCTACGTATAAGTACTGGATGAGCGATCTCGTACCACAAATAGAGTGGACCTGATCTGTGCCTTAGGAAAACTATAGATGGTTTACGTGAGATCAGGTCTCTTAGAGTATCTTCTCCTCCGCTAGCAGCATAAATCAATATAACATCTGATGAATCAATTTCTTTCATTTCAGACTTGCCACCAATCTTTTCCATGCAACTTAGCGGCATAACTTTAATTGGGAAATCAGCTTTAGAGGCTAAATCTTTCAACTCTGCTCTAATTCTTTCAATTTCTTTTGTTAAATCGTTCTTATCCTGTATTCCTCCCCACGCTCGCCAACTAGTCGCATTTTCTCTTTGGTAGAGCCAATACGTCAAGACGGGTTTTATTAGAAGATTCATTTATCCAGACCTACCTCTTCTATAAATGCGTACGCGCGTGCTTTTGTGATTTTTAGTTGTCAGAAATACTTAAGACTTCTCTTGAGATGGCGTAGGGTCCAAGGCCACTTGCGACTATCGATCGATAGGTCACTCCTCACCTTTGCCAGATTATTTTTTACTGAGATCGATCTAGACTCCTACAAACTCCGTTAATGAAAAGTATTATATGTGTAAAATGAATGCTGTAGGTATACGTCTGGAAAATTAGCTTTTAAGCCTTCACGGAAATCAAAATAACGAGGAAAATTGGCTTCATGAAGAGCGAAAAATTTATTATCAAGAAGAGTTCCTACCAAGACTGGTGAATAAGGATGCATAAGAAAAAGATAGTTGCTCATCTTTTATGTGTTTGCATTGTTACCTCAGCTCTCTTTGGTGCATGGATTTACACTGTTCCTCTGACTAGCGCCCAAGAGATACAGTATGGGGGAAGACTGGTGGTAGGATTCACAAATGATGTTAGATCGATATGTACGGCGCATCCCGATTGGGAGTATACTGGAATAGGGTGTATACTCGATTTGATACTTTATGATCATCCTTGGTGGTACTATAGGATTGAGGACTTCGATCCAAACGCAACTCTCTTGGAGCCGGTATGCGATCCGCCTGTACCATGGTTTTTCATCGACTGGGAAGTGTCTGAAGACGGAAAGGTGTGGACAGTGCATATTCCACACAACGCAACTTTTCATGACGGGGAGCCTGTGACGGCTGAAGATGTACAATTCACCGCGGATGTTGTCTGTAGACAGTTACCTTATATGAACTATAAGATTGTTGGCCTTAACCATACAGAAGTTGTAGACGATTACACGGTAAGATTCTACATGAATTGTCCACGTGCCATGCCACCAATGGAATTTGGCTATATATTTCCTAAACACATTTGGGAGCCTTACCAAGGGAATCTAACATTGTGCCCAAACGAAGGAGCAATAGGATCAGGCCCATTCAAGCTTAAGGAATGGAAGCGAGGCGAATACTGGTGGTTTGAGGCTTTCGAGGACTATTGGAAAGGAAGACCATATATCGATGAGTTAGTGTTTAGGATATTCCCCACTACAGAAGCACTAGCGATGGCTATGAAGAAAGGAGAGGTTGACATGACAGGTTATGGAGGCGTGGACTATGCCACGGCCTTGGATCTCATGAAAGATCCAAACATAGATCTTGCGGTATGCCCGGGAATTGGAACTAGCTGGTTGTCCATCAATGTACATCCTAACAAAACAGATCCACTAGCACGAGACAAAAGGGTGAGAAAAGCTCTCGCATATGCAATAGACTATGACTCCATAATTAACATAGCTTACATGGGATTCGCAGAAAAGGCTGATAGCTGGATATACGAAGAGCTCCCTTCACACAATCCAAATCTACCACAATACGAATACAACGTGACATTGGCAAACAAAATTTTAGACGATGCAGGATACATTGACATTGACGGTGACGGTATAAGAGAATGGGAAGATGAAGAGGGCATACACGACTTCGAATTCGACTTTTACACCGGAACCGACGAATTGTCTCTTAGAGAGGCAGAAATTTTCAGAGAGAACTTCGCGGCTATCGGAATAAAAATAAACGTAATATCGCTACATTACAGTGAGTTTTCGAGCATTGTATTTAACCCGCAGGATTGCGTATACGACATTGCTGCTATGGCAGAGGAGCCAGGACCTAATCCAGAATGGATATGGGATATGGCTAAAAGCTGGGAACCTGGATCGTGGAATGCTGCAGGATGGGTTAATGAGACGTTCGACGAACTTTACTACGCCCAGATGGGTGAAGCAAACTTAACAAAACGGAATCAAATATGGTGGAAGATGGAAGAGATTATGGCTGAGGAACTACCATACATATTCTATTGTAGAGGACAGCAGCTATGTCCCTACAGAACTGACAAGTTTGCAGGCTTTGTACCTGCAATGGGCGGACTTTCAGTCTGGGTAAATTCACTAACCTACCATTATATACACTTAAAAAAAGCCCCGACACCAGGCCCGGGCCCGACGCCAGGCCCAACCAGTCTAATACCATGGATCATCGCTGGTGTTTGCATAGTTGTCGCAGTTGTATCAATAACCTATGCAGTAAGAATACGTTCACGCCTACGCAAATCCAGCGCGCCTGCGCGAGTGGCTGACAATGTCAACAATCTCCCTTTTTATTGAGAATTTAGAGGATCAGTTTCGGGGGATTAAAAGTTGAGCTTTAAAGGATATATAGCTAAGAGAGTAGCGTTTACTGTCCTCACCATTTTCGTCATCATATCCATAAACTTTTTCCTGTTCCGCGTAGTACCTGGTGATCCCGTACGTTTAATGCTGAGAAGCCCTAAAGCTGGTCAGGAAGCCTTAGCTTGGCTTGAAAAACAGTTCGGCTTAGACAAGCCCCTATGGATGCAGTACTTTATATACATTAAAGAAACATTTTTAGGTGATCTTGGCTGGTCTTTCGGTTACAATGAACCCGTATTAAACGTAATTGCTAATAGATTACCGTACACTATATTACTGGTCGGTTCAGCTGCGGTTATATCCACGGTTATCGGCATAATATTTGGCGCTATTTCAGGATGGAAAAAAGGGACAAAACTCGATTTGACTATTTTTGGCTTCTCTGTGGTTACGACATGGCTTCCATCATTTTGGCTGGGGATGATATTTTTGATGGTTTTCAGTTGTTGGCTTGATATGTTTCCTCTGGGCGGAATAACGACGCCTGCAGTAAGTTTTTCTTCCATATTCGACTACTGGGCGGATGTCCTTTGGCATATGACTCTTCCACTGGTAAACTTGCTCTTCTGGTACCTAGGAGAATACGTCATACTCATGAGAAGTTCCATGATAGATGTTTTGACTGAGGATTATATAGTGACTGCAAGGGCAAAGGGACTAAGTGAACCTGTCATATTAAGAGATCATGCTGTTAGGAACGCTTTGCTGCCAGTTATCACATTAACAACGATAAATCTTGGATATGTGGTGGCGGGGGCAATTCAAACTGAAGTGGTGTTCTCGTGGCCAGGTTTAGGTAGACTAATGTACGATGCGTTGATGATGCGTGACTATCCACTTCTTCAAGGTACATTCTTCATACTTGCCGTCTCGGTAGTTGCAGCTAATTTCTTTGCAGATTTAATATACGGTTATTTAGACCCCAGAGTTAGAGTGGGTGGTTACGAGAAATGAGGGGCAAGAGAAAATCAGTGCGCCGTGAAATGTTTAAAGAGTTCCTTCGAAGTTTTCTAAATAATAAGATGGGAGTGGCAGGAGCAGCTATAGTTCTATTCTTTACAGTTATAGCGTTGTTTGCACCATTAATGATCACTCATGACCCGAGCAAGCCAGGCTCTCCTGACGAAATTCTACTTCCTCCATCAAAAAAGTTTCTTCTTGGAACCGACACTATGGGGAAAGATATCTTCAGTGAACTGATAATTGCGTCAAGGGTTTCACTTTTGATAGGGTTTCTGGCGGCTGGCACCGCAGTAATTATTGGCTCCTTAGTGGGCTTATTGTCAGGCTTTTATGGAGGTATTGTTGATAATTTGCTTATGAGAATCGTAGATGTTATCATGGCGATTCCAGGCCTACCAGTGATGATAATCTTAGCGGCAATATTGGGTCCAAGCATATGGAACATAATTATTATAATAGCTGTATTGGGATGGCCCTCAACAGCCAGAATAGTTAGATCCCAAGTCTTATCGGTTAAAGAGAGACCCTTTGTTGAAGCGGCAAGATGCATTGGAGCAAGCGACCTGAGCTTGATGTTTCGCGAGATCATGCCGAACGTGATACCAGTAGTATCCGCGCAAACAGTCATGATGGTAGCAAATGCTATTTACAATGAGTCAGTACTGAGCTTCCTTGGGTTGGGAGATCCACTACATATCAGCTGGGGTATGATGTTGCACTATGCGTTCTCATCCGGAGTAATGACTACCGCATGGTGGTGGTCAATTCCCCCAGGACTAGCCATAGCCCTTTTGGTGTTGGGCTTCGCCTTCTTGGGATCAGGCCTAAATGAAGTTCTAAATCCGAGATTTAGAACAAGATAAACTCGCCTTTTTATTTAATTTGGATGTTACCTAGAATAGATCAATTAACCCCGATTCACCCTGATACAAGCTACATAATGTTCGCGCCCAACATGGATAAGCTGAGGCTCCTCTTCACTACACTTCTTGGTAGCGTATGGGCACCGCGGGTGAAATCGACAGCCTGGAGGAACATCAATTGGGCTTAATGGCACCTCACCTTTAATCGCAACCTCCTTAGTTTTCACCGTAGGATCGGGCACCGGCACTGCAGAGACCAACGCTTGAGTATAAGGATGCATTGGATTCCCAATTACATCGTCCACCTTACCGATCTCCACTATCTTTCCCAAATACATAATTGCAATTCGATCACAAATATACCGGGCCGTCGCAAGATCATGAGTTATATAAACAAACGAGATACCAAGTTTATCCCTCAATTTCAGCAACAAACCTAGAATACCCAATCTTGTAGAAACATCTAGCATCGAAACAGGTTCATCTGCAATTACAAGCTT
>Ga0190363_1002043_pt1 | contig 11730 bp, 8 predicted proteins | sample 48721867_MG_FD_161272 | JGI IMG/M metagenome (GOLD analysis project Ga0190363, IMG submission 161272) | Hydrothermal vent microbial mat bacterial communities from Southern Trench, Guaymas Basin, Mexico - 4872-18-6-7_MG | ecosystem: Environmental > Aquatic > Marine > Hydrothermal vents > Microbial...
CTATGTACGCCTTTATCCCCTCAGGTAGATCGGCTATCCTTAAAAGTTTTGCGTAGACTCTCTTATGGGGCTGGAGGCCCAGGACAGGGAGCCATTGGGAGACGATCTCCTCTTCCATTAGGCCACAAGCCTTGAGCTTCGTCACCGCTTGAGCCTTCTCCACCAGGTTCATTCCCCATGGGATGTTGTGAGCTATAGCCCTGACGATCCCCTCCTGATCGGAGAGCTCCTCAGGGGAGTAAATCAGGGCCCAGACCCTCTCCTGCCCGAGGTGCCTTAAGGCCTCAAGCCTCCTGAAGCCGCAGATGACCTGATACCCTCCCTCCTTTTCCCTCAGGATAAGGGGGGCGAGGAGCCCTGAGAGGGCAAGGGAGGTCTTGAGAGAGGAGAGGTCCCTTCCAAAGGAGATCCGGAAGAAGCTATCCCTTTCGTCTATTTCCCCTATGGGGAGATTACGGCGCTCCTTCATGGTGGATCCATTTGACCACACCTTTTGCCTCCGCGTCAACTTGCTGTCCGGGTTCCATACATATGAGATAAGGTTGGGGTTAAAGGAAACCGCCTCGGGGCGATGCTCCTTGAGGTACTCTTAGGCGACTGGAGAGCAGGCTTCGATCAGATGCCATAGTAGTAGGGGAGAGCTTTAAGGAACTCTTAGTCTTTCGAATATCGGAACCTATGTGAAGCTGAGAGCCTGGTGAAGCTTAGAAGGAAGGCCTTTTGTCCTCTGACCGCGATTGTGAATAAGACCTACCGAAATCTTAACAAAAACAGAGGGATACATTATATTACGTTTTTAACGTACCAAAGCGAAGGAGGAAGTCATGTCGAAGCTTGCAGGCATAATAAAGGTTTTGGAAAATTTCAAATTTGAGGATTTCCGAGGAGAAAGGGGAATAGAAAAGTGGAATGAAGAAGTGAGGGATAAAACGAGGCCCTTCTTAGAGAAAATTTGCGAAGAGGCAAAGAGGGATTTGGATATAGAAGGCTGTGATTACTACGAGCTTAAAAGATCGGTAAAGAAGGCGATAGATAGCTTTGATTTGCTCAGACTTAAGATCCAGGTAGGGGGAAAAGAAGTGAAATGGCCGGAGGTCAAAATAGGCTTTTACCACCTTGAGCCATCTAACGCCGTTTATGTAGGTTTCCATTTCTGGGGCTCAAACGAAAAGATAAAGAGAGTTAAGGACATAGTGGATAAGACATTGAAAAGGAAAGGAGAATTAGGCCAGCCCAAGACCTTCGGAGGTATTTACCTAATTTACCGATATATGACTTTATCCATTGAAGACATCAAGGCGAAGAAAGATGATGAAGTTGTAAAGGATATCGTCACCCAGTTGAGCAAAATTATCGACGACATAAGGGATAATGAGGAAATTTTTGAGCAAGTTAAGGACATCCTAAATAATGTCTCGAAGGAGGAAAAGATGATTTTCCCCTTGACCGAGGTCGCTCTCTTGGTTAGAGCCGTAAACACGAAGCCGTTTATCATCCTCGCCGGAATTTCCGGCACTGGGAAGACTCAATTGGCGAGGCTCGTTGCCCAGAGATGGACGACGAAAGAGAAGGTATCTTCAGCGGAGGACCTGTTTGGTAAGCCTAACGGAGATTGTTATTCTCTCCCTGAGCCCGAACTTCAACCTGGCGACCGGAAGCGCTACGCCTTCATGCCCGTCCGGCCAGACTGGAACGAGGCTCAGAAGGTCTTCGGTTTTTACAACCCCCTTACAGGGCTGTTCTACCCCTCAGATGCGCTGAGGGTCGTTCTGAACGCATATAAGGAATATGTGGAAGCCGGGAAAGGAGGCCGTGACCCCAAGAAGCACTTCATAATCCTCGATGAAATGAACCTGGCTCGTGTGGAGTACTATTTCAGTGATATCCTGAGCGCAATCGAAAATACCTGCAAGCTCAGAGATGGCAAACTCTACCTTGGGGAGCCCTTCCCGATACATTTTCTCTCCCGATGTGTGCTCTCTGAGGTTTCCGAGCCAGAAGGGGCATACCAGAAGGAGATGTTATGCGCTAAAGCCGAATGTGAGGGATGCATCTATATGCCTTTATGTAAGGGCAAAGAGGGGGTTGAAGTAAGTGAGCTGAATCTTGAGCCTCCAGAAGGGGATCCAATCCCTCCTCGCATAGCCATTCCCCCGAATCTCGTAATCATAGGCACCGTCAACATAGACGAGACGACCTTTTCCTTTTCTCCTAAGGTCTTGGACAGGGCTTTTGTATTGGAGTTTACGGAGATTGAGCCTAAGTTGTTGCTGAAGGATGAGAAGGTTTTCAATTTTGTTGAAAAATTAATCGAAATGTTGAGACCTGTGAACCTTCATTTCGGTTACCGAGTTATGAAAGAGATGGAAGAATTCTTCAGATCTGGGAAGGAGAAAAACGAAATTGAGAGGTTGGACTTTCTTATGAAGTCCAAGGTCCTTACGAAGATTCACGGTGGAAGGGAGAAGGTAGAACGTATTCTCTGGCAGTTGTTGGCGTATTGCAAGGAGGGAGATGTTGATATGCATAAAGAGCTACCTGAGTTGCAGAAAGAGATTTTGGGGGAGAGCGGGAAGGTCGGAACTATTGAGGTTGACGGCTGGCGATATCCCCGTTCTGCCCGTAAGATCAAACAGATGCTCATGATGTTGGAGGAGAGGGGATATGTGACCTACTTTGAGTAGGACTGGGGAGATGGGGGAGAATAAGGCTATCAAATTGCCCTTTCTTTACATGGTCATTCAGTTAGGTCGTCAGGATGCTGATGACCTCTATTTACTTATAGCGTCAACTAAGGAGTGTTACGGAGCCCTCAGGTCAATAGAAGCTAAGGAAGCGAGAGGGTTCGAATTCGAAGATGTGGAGAAGATAAGAAGAGCAATAAATAAAGCCGATAGGAACTTTCTGCTCCTTGATATAAAGGTGGAGGGTGGGAAAGAAGAAAGCTCGTTTAATCTGGGGTTAATTGAAAAACACCTTGATAATAGGGAAATAACAGGAGATATACGCCAATTTTTGAAAAAACTCAAAAAGGATTTGGAGAGAATCGATAAGAAAGAGGCGGCAAGAAGACTCGGGTTGCAAGGGATAAAGCGAATTATGGGCTTCGACCTGCCGGTGAAGATAAAGAGAGGAAAGGAAAGTATAGAGAAAAGAATGGAACTTCTGGACGAGAGGGCAGTAGGGCTTCTGATAGACCTTTCCGAAGACGAAAGGCCATTCCCCATCTATCAAAGGATTTCAGTAATATTGGGTGAATTGGGCACCTACCACGTCGCCCCCTTGAGGATAAATGGGGAGGGCAGGGTAGAAATATCGGAAGACATACAGATAAGGCTTTCACGTGAGTCTTTCCTGAGCAGGTTCATAAGGCCCTCACCATGGAGAAAAGGGGTGCGGAACATAGACTTCGGCGGTGGTCTGTATGAAGGGAGGATATATGCGGGGGAATTTACCCTCCCCGTCCTCATCTTCCCCTATAAGCTCGAGCCAAAGGAGGCCGAGAAAATCATATATGACCTCCTTCAGGAGCCGACTTCCGTCGAGAAACCGGAAAGGCCGTCGGGCCTTTCTGTAGACGTGGGGGATGTGATACGCAAGTCACCCCTGATGGCCCTTATCCAGATCATAAGGGTATTCGAGAGGGATCCCCACGGTAGCATCCCCTTGAGGAAATCTTTAAAGGCCATATTCAACGACCCGGACAAGGCCCTCGTGACGGCATCGCAGTACAGCCCCTTAGAGGATGTGAGGATTCCCGACACCTTCAGGTTGATGGAGCCCATCTTCATGGGCCACCTTGCCAGGGTCAAAGGTAAGGGGCACTTCTCTTCAGGAGGGGACCTATACTGCTTCACCAGGGCTTACAAGGTAGAATCAAGGGTCACTTACAACACATATCCTAACAGGTTCGTAAAGTACTTCCTCAAGTTCGCATACGGCCTTATGGTCAGAGGGCTTGAGGCATTGGGGGAGGAGGACGAGGAATTCGTTGGATTTGTCCGGAAGAAGGTGAGGGATATACTACGCGAGGACATCATACCTCTCCTCAACGCTCCATGGATGGAGGAGGTCGATGATATAACCCACCTTGCCCCACCTCCTCAGAAGCTCCTCCAGAACGAGTTCCATTCCGATGTGTTTTACAATTACCTCGACCTCGTAAGGCAGCTCGAAGCCTACCAGGAACTCGACGAACTTCTCATGGCTCCTGTGGATAACATGCCAGCATTATATCAAAAGTGGTGCGAACTTAAATTGGGGGATGTAGCTGAGGAGTTAGGGTTGGACTTTGGAACCGAGAAAAGGTTTGGAAAAAATGAGAGGGATTGGTTCAGCTATTCGCTTCCCTTGGTACCCGACTTTACATTGAGGAAAGGAGACACCCTGATCCTGATGGATGCTAAATACAGGGTGGACTTCATAGAACGCTTGAAGATCAAGGAGGACAAGGAAACCAGGGATGAGGAAAGGAGGGGGACCTTCGAGCTCGGTGATATTTACAAGATGCATACCTATAGGGAGGCGATAAGGAAGGACGGCTGTCAACCCATCTGGGTAATAGCCCTCTATCCCGGAGATGAGATGATACTCTATAGGGAGGATGGAGCTGAGTATTCCTCCGAGGAAAAGGACCTTGAAGAGTTCCTCAACTCTTCTATAGGTGGTGTCGGTGCCATCCCCTTGAAACCTGGAAAGGAAGGCCGTTTAGAATCCTTCCTCAAGGTTTTCTAGTTCCGTCCATCTGCATGTCAAAAATCATATTAACCTTCTCAGCCCCAAAAGGCAAAGGACATTCTCCCTGGTACCGGTTGTCTTTCATCTGCCGAGGTAGTAAAATCGCCTGAGAATTCAAGAAAGGAGGGGGAAGATGAAGAAGGGAGGGATTCTTTTTGCGTTGGTGGCGTTATTCTCCTTCATCCTCGCTGGGGGGGTTAATGCGGCTGAACCCATCGTCCTCGGGGTCCCTACCGCCCTGGGGTCCATCGAGGGGAAGGACGGCTGGATGGCGGTGCAGATGGCGGTGGAGGAGATAAACGCCAAGGGAGGAGTTTTGGTGGGAGGAAAGAGGCGTCCCCTTAAGGCCTACTCCATAGACACCCGTGAGCATGAGCCAGGAATCCCGGTGCACGATGCCTTAACGGCTGTCGAGAAGCTCATCTTGGAAAAGAAGCCCCACGCCATCGTGCTGGGGGCCTTCCGGTCTGAGATCCTTCTGGCCTCCATGGACCTGATTGCCAAGTACAAGCTGCCCTACATCTGTTCCATCGCCATGACGCCTGTCTTTCAGAAAAAGATCCTCCAGAACTATGATCAATACAAGTACATGTTCCGCAATTGCCTAAATGCCGTTTACTTGGTCAAATATCTGGGACAGGTGATGGGATTCATCGGGAAGGAGTTCGGCTTCAACAGGGCGTATCTGATCGTCCAGGATACCCTCTGGGCCAAAGCCACAGGGAAGGGCCTCCAGAAGTGGTACGAGAAGAACGGCTGGCAGCTGATGGGATTTGATGCCTACCCCTTAGGTGCCACTGACTTCTCCTCCTCCCTCATCAAGGTGAGGGCCAAGAAGGCCCAGGTGATGGTTCCCATCTTCGACATGCCCCAGAGCGGTATCCTGCTGAAGCAGGCCCGCTCCATGAAGGTCCCGGCCCTGCTCTGCGGGTTCATAAGTCCGGTGGCTCCGGGGAACGCCTGGCAGGTCTTCGAGGGAGAGGTGGAAGGAATGGTGAACTTCCTCTTTGAAATCGGCCCCATTCCCGTTAAAGCGGTCCCCAAATCCGTGGCCTTCAACCGCAACTTCGGGAAGCGCTGGGGTGAGGAGGCCAGGATAAGGCTTTCGGGCCATGGCCCTGGCCCTGCGTACGATGCCGTTTACATCATGGCCGATGCCATCGAAAGAGCCGGCTCCCTCGATCCCGATGCTATAGTGAAGGCCCTGGAGAAGACCGATATGATGGGGGTCGTGGGGAGGATAAGGTTCGCCAAGGACCATCAGGCCGTATACGGGCTCGATCCCAAGGAGGCAGCCATAGGCTGCGCCTTCCAGTGGAAGAAACCCGGGGTGAGGGTTCCTGTCTTCCCGGAGATAGTGGCCGAGGGGAAGATCGAGCTTCCCCCTTACATGAAAAAGTGAGGGGCTGAGGGCAAACCGATCGGGTGGGGCGGTCTTTCCGGAAAGATCGCCCCCCTTTTGTAAGGGGTGAAGGATGATAGCCAGCATTATCGTCTACGGACTGGTTAACAGCGTCATTTTGGCCCTCATCGCCATCGGCTTCAGCCTCACCTTCGGTATAAGCGGGGTGGCCAACTTCGCCTACGGGGGCTTTTACCTCTTCAGCGGCTACCTCACCTGGATGCTTTTGAAATACCTGGGCCTGCCCTTTGGCCTGGCAATACCGGTGGCCATCCTTGCTACCGGTCTCCTCGGTTTCCTCACCTACTGGGTCATCCTCCTTAGGGTGAGGGGGATAGTCCTTTCGGAGGTGATCGCCACCTTCGCCCTGGGGGTGGGGATGCTCGAGTTCTTCCGGTGGAAGGGATTTGTCACCTATGAGTTCACCCTTCCCTACTTCGTGAAAGGGGTGGTGGAGATCGCAGGGGTGCCCCTGGACTACCAGCGCCTCATCATCATCGGGATAGGGCTGGTCCTGGTCCTTTTCCTCTACCTATTTACCCACCACACGAGGATCGGCCTCTCCTTCAGGGGAATTGCTCAGAACGAGCGGACCGCCATCTCCTTAGGGATAGAATCGGACTGGACGGCCGCTTTGAGCCTTGCCCTGGGTTCTGCCTTAGCCGCTGTGGCCGCCATAGCGATCCTCCCCTTAGGGATAATCTCGATAAACGTGGGGTATGATGTGTTGCTCATAGCCGTGGCGGTGGGAATCATAGGGGGGCTTGAGAGCGCGGCAGGGATCCTGGTGGGGAGCCTCATCTTGGGTTATGCCCAGGTGATCACCGGGATGTACCTTGCCCCGGAGTGGACGATGGTGGTCTATCTTGCGGCAATAGTCGTGGTTTTGGCGATAAAGCCATCAGGGCTCTTCGGGAAGTTCAAGGAGCTTGAGGAGAGGGTTTAAAGTGCGTTACAGGAAGGAGAGGCTCGATCGGGGGATAAAGGCAAGGTGTGAGGACATCTTCGCCCTCTCCTCGTGGAGGGAGATCCTCTACCTGCTCCTGCCGAGGGCCGTGCCCGTTTTAGGCCTGCTCGTCTTCCCCCTCCTCAAGGGGATTGTGGGGCTTTACTGGGAGAAGGTGCTGGTGATCACCTGTGCAATAGGGCTGCTCGCGCTGAGCTGGGACCTTATGGCCTCGGTGGGATTGGTCTCTCTGGGGCAGGCCCTCTTTTTCGGCGCCGGGGCCTATATCGCCGGTGCCCTCAATCAGGCCTTTGGCCTCTCGCCCTTGATAACCATCCCCATCGGTACTTTGGGCGGGGCCCTCTTCTGTACCCTCCTGCTCTTTCCGGTGCTGAGGCTGAGGGGGGTGTACTTCGCGATAATCACCCTTATCCTGCCTCTGCTTTTTGCGCGCGTCATCGAGACCACCAAGATCCTGGGGGGCACCGAGGGGATGAGCGGTCTTTCCCCCCTTCCAGGGATCTGGTTTGAGCTCTATGTCCCGGTTGTGGCCCTGCTCATGGCCCTCTTCGGGTTCCGCAGGCTCATAAACGAGGATTACGGGCTGGTCCTTCAGGGGATCAGGGACAACGATCGGGCGGTGATGAGCGGGGCGATAAACATCTACAAGTTCAAGGCTCAGGCGGTCTTCATGGCCGGTGTGGCAGGGGCCTTCTCAGGAGCCTTCATGACCCACTACTACCAGTTTGTGGGGATACCCGCCTTCGCCATGGATTACTCCATCCTTCCCCTGACCTGCGCTGTGCTCGGAGGCGTGGGCTCCTTTGCCGGCCCTACATTGGGGGCCTTTATCCTGGTACCCCTCTCTGAGGTCCTTCGCGCCTTCGGGACCCTGAGGGTGGTCTTCTACTCGGCGATCCTGATCATCTGCGTGGTGGGCCTTCCTGAAGGGATCTTCCACTACATCCAGAGGAAGTACCATCAGTTCGAGAGGCTGGTGGAGGTGGAATGAAAGAGACGATCCTCAGAGTAGAGGGAGTGAGCAAACGCTTCGGAGGGGTGGTGGCGGTGGAGGACGTGAGCTTTGAGCTGGGGCGGGGGGAGCTCCTCGGAGTCATAGGCCCCAACGGTTCAGGAAAGACCACCCTGGTCAACCTGATAACGGGCTTCGTCAAACCCGACTCCGGAAGGGTGATCTATCAAGGGAGGAATATCACGGGGAAGATGCCCTACAGGATAGCCGAGCTGGGGATCGCGCGGACCTTCCAGATGGTGAGGCCCTTCTATCAGCTCCCCGCCTACAAGAACCTCATCATACCCCTCTACTCCCCCCGGGTCAGGAGGCTCCGGGGGGGCAAATACGGGGAAAGGGACGATGTGGCGGTGGACCTTTTAGAGGAGGTCGGCTTTGAGCGCGATTCCTTCGTCCCCTACAAGGTGGCGGCAAGCCTCCCCCACGGGTATCTGAAGCGCTTGGAGCTGGCCCGCTGCCTGGCCCTGCGGCCGGAGCTCCTGATCCTCGATGAGCTTTTCTCCGGGATGTCCATGTCAGAGGTGGCGAGCACCCTTCCCATCATCGAGAGGCTCAATGAGGAGGGCCTTACCATCATCATGGTGGAGCACCGGCTGAGGGAGCTCTTTCGAGTGGCGGATCGGGTGATAGTGCTCAATTTTGGCAGAAAGATCGCCGATGGCCCCCCTCGTCAAGTGATGGAGAGCGAGGAGGTCAAGGCAGCATACCTCGGAAGCGAGGCAGAGGTCCCTGATGCTTGAGGTGAAGAACCTGATGGTCTTCTTCGAGAACGCCCTGGCCATAAACGACCTGAGCCTCGAGGTCCGCAAAGGAGAGATCGTCGGAGTGCTCGGTTCAAACAGCGCTGGAAAAACCACCCTGATGAACACCGTCTCGGGCCTGATCATCGACATGAAGAGGAAGGAGGACAGGAGAGGGGGTGAGAGGATCACCGTGCTCGGTGAGATTCGCTTCGAAGGGGAGGACATAACGGAGGCCTCTCCGAGTGAGAGGGTAAGGAAGGGGATCGTCCTTTCCCGGGAACGCCATCCCATCTTTCCCGAAAGCAGCGCGGAGGAGAACTTAAAGATAGCGACATACCTGCGCCGGGACCCTGGGGTAAAGGATAGCTTTGATTTTGTTTACTCCGTCTTCCCTCGCCTGAAGGAACTGAGGAAGAGGAAGGCAGGGTTTTTAAGCGGCGGGGAGCAACAGATGCTCTCCATTGGGATGGCCTTAATGACCAAACCCCGGCTGCTGCTCATGGATGAACCTCTCCTGGGGCTCTCCCCTGCCCTGCAGCAGGACCTGGTCCGTGCGATAAGGGAGATAAGGGAAGAAGGAGTTACCATCCTGATCACGGAACAGTTCGCAAGGCCCCTTCTCCCTATAATTGATCGGGGATATGTGATAGAGAACGGGACCCTGGTCCTCGAGGGGACGGGAAAGGAGTTGATGGAGAACCCGGAAGTGAAGGCAGCTTACTTCGGCCTTTGAGAGGGAGGGGATGGAGCTTACCTTCGGTTCCATCTACGAACAGTTTGAGAAGGTGGCGAGGGACTTTTCGGAAAAGCCCGCTCTCCTTTACCTCGGTAAGCACTACACCTACTCTCAGTTAAAGGAGGTCGCTGAGGCCTTGGCGGCAAGCCTCCATGACCTCGGCCTCAGAGGAGGGGATAAAGCCATCCTCTATCTCCCCAACACCCCTCAATGGGTGATCGCCTGGCTGGCCCTCCTGAGGCTTGGGGCCATCTCCATACCGATCTCTCCCATCTACACCCCTGTGGATCTGGCTTATATGGCCTCCGATAGCGGGGCGGAGACGATCTTCTGCCTCGATACCAACTTCGGGTACGTGGCCCAGGTATTGCCGGAGACGGGCCTCAAGAGGGTGATCGTGACCAATGTGGCGGAGCTCCTCCCCTGGTGGAAGCGAATTATAGGCCAGGGCTTTGACAAGATTCCAAAGGGAAAAGTCGCCTCGGGGGAGAACATCTTTCGCTTCAGGGACTTGCTCAAAGGGGACCGAGCTTCCCTGCCGCCCCTCAAAGCGGCCCCTGAGGACTTCTTCGAGATGCTTTACACGGGGGGGACCACCGGCCTCCCCAAGGGGGTGCCTTACACAAACATCGTCTTCCTGGAGAGCATATCGGAGCAGAGGGCCGTGAGCGAGCCTTACATCCCCAAGGGGAAGGACATATTAATCCAGGGGGGGCCGCTCTTTCACATCCTGGGGCAAGCGATGGGCCTTGGGGCGCTGCTTTCCGGGGATACCCTGATCTTGCTTCCCAGGGTAAATCTTGACGGTTTGTTCGATCACATCCAACGTTACAGGGCCCTCACCTTCTTCGGTGTCCCTGCCATGTACCGGATGATCCTGGAGCACGACCGGGTGGATTACTACGACTTGAGTTCCCTCCAGTATTGCTTCTGCGCCGGAGATGTCCTGCCCCAGGAGGTGGCTGAGAGGTGGCTCAGGAAGTTCGGAAAGCCCCTCTATCAGGGATATGGGACGACGGAGACCTGTGGCAGGGTCTCCCTGACCCCGATGGGGGAGAAGGCCCCACCGGGAAGTGCCGGTAAGGTCACGCCCCTTCAGCAGGTGATGCTCGTTGACCCCGATACCCTGGAGCCGGTCCCCCCTGGGGAGGCAGGGGAGCTTCTCGTCTCCTCAGAGCACATGGTCAGGGCTTACTGGAACAAGCCCGAGGAGACCGCCGCTTGCTTCATTGAGCGGGAGGGCAAGCTCTGGTACAGGACCCGGGACATAGTCCGCATAGACGAGGAAGGATGGCTCTTCTATCTGGACAGATCCGTTGACACGATCAAGCACAAGGGATACAGGGTGGCCGCCTCGGAGGTCGAGGCTGTCCTTCAGGAACACCCTGCGGTGATTGCCGCCTGTGTGGTGGGAGTCCCGGATGAGCGGGTCGGCGAGAGGATCAAGGCCTTCGTGGTGCTGAAGGAAGACATAAAGGGGGTCAGCGCCTATGACCTCATAAGGTGGTGTCGGGAGCGCCTCGCCCCCTACAAGGTCCCCCAGTACATAGAGTTTCGGGACATGCTCCCCAAGTCCAAGGTGGGAAAGGTGCTGAGGCGAGAGCTCCGGGAAGAGGAGAGGAAGAAGCGGGAGAAGGGGTAACCGGATCATTACAAAGTGTGCTTTTTAAAGAATTCCCATATTACCTCGATTGCTTCCGTGTCTCTATTTGTCTTGCCAATGAGCCATTCAGGAAAGTACTGCAGGCCACCGGGCCAGGTGTGGCCGCCCCCTTCGATCATGTAAAAGACCACCTCTGCCCCGTTGCGGCAACGGCCTGGAGGACATCATCCCTGCGACTGCGACGACCACTACCCTTTCGGAGAGCTCACAGGCGAGACGAAAGCACCCTCTGCCATCTTTCCAATGCCTCCCGAGGGCATCGGGATAAACGACCCTCTTAAGGGAAGGAGGGAGATGACCTATAACAAAGAGATGGGGCGATTGGCAAGGGTTTGATGTTTTAAGAACGCTGCATAGGTTCAGAAACCTTTGGCACTCCGAGTAGGGGGTGCTGGGATGCAGATTCATCACATCGGCTATGGCATCAGGGGGTTTTACAAGTTGGCCAAATTGGGGCAACTTTGGGATAT
>Ga0190363_1002044_pt1 | contig 11729 bp, 12 predicted proteins | sample 48721867_MG_FD_161272 | JGI IMG/M metagenome (GOLD analysis project Ga0190363, IMG submission 161272) | Hydrothermal vent microbial mat bacterial communities from Southern Trench, Guaymas Basin, Mexico - 4872-18-6-7_MG | ecosystem: Environmental > Aquatic > Marine > Hydrothermal vents >...
AGGCGATAAAAGACTTAATAGAGGTCATAAAAAGAGAAGAATCGGCCGAAAGAATACAGAATTCTATATTTCAAATAGCAAGGGAAAATGAAATAAAGCCGCCGGAATTCTTCAAGATGTTATATACGATATTGCTGGGTGTACCAAGGGGGCCTAGATTAGGCCCTTACATAATTGCTATGGGAAAAGAAAATGTTATACAAGCATTAGAAAAAGTAATTGAAAAAGCTTAAATTCATCTTTTCTAGGCTCTTACTTTTACTAGATAAATTATTGTTCCTATCAGGCTGATTATGGCTGCTACTTCAAATGTTGTAATGTAAGCTTGAGCTTGAGGAACTCCCTTTGAGATTAGATAGTCGGCTACTGGGCCTCCGATAGCTGTACCAGCTATTCCGAATGATATGCCATTGATTGCGTTAAATTGACCGAAAAGTTTTCCCCGATGCTCTGCTGGAATAAGCTCTGAGGCTACGAGATATCCTACAACATTCATCAACGCCATAGAAACTCCGCTTAGGCTGTTGAATATTATCATTTGCTGAACATTCCTTGCAGCTATATAAAGTAAGGGCGTTATCACCATTAAAGCGAAGCCTATTCCAAGCGTTATTTTCTTCCCAATCTTGTCCGCGATTGGTCCGGCGAGTAGACTGGTTATTATGGCGGCTATTGAGGCTGAATTACGTATCATTGCAATATCTACTGATGAAGCTCCAATTGGGGCGTCAAGCTCCACATAGAATATTAGAATTTGCATTATGGAAAATGCGCCTATACTTACAATGAAAAGAGATGCGAGGAACCAGTAGAAATTCCCTAAACTATGGTTGCTAGTTGATGGTTTATTCCAATCTGGCTTTTCATTCTCAACTGGCATACTCGTTTTTCGAACTTTTGAATTTGTGGAACGCATTGCGATTCCAATTACGATGGCGCTTGCAACCATAATTGCGGATGCGAAAAAGAATAGTGTACCATTTTTGAATCCTGCGGCTTCTCCGCCCCAATCGTAGAGTATTCCAGCGACGGAAACGCCTACTATTTGGCCGATGCCGCCTATGCTGGATATTATGCTCATAAGCTTGCTTCTTTCCTGAGAGGTTGAAACGTCGCTTATAAGTGCGCTCCAGCCAACATTGCTCATAGACCAGAAAAATTCGAGAATTGAAAGCCCTATTATGATGGTGTAGGCCGCGTAGAATGGGCCATACGCATTGAGCATCCAGATGTGTATAAAGTAGATTGTTACGTAGCCTATAGCTGCTATTGTCTCTCCGATAACTATTAAGCCTACACGCGTCTGGTATTTGTCGGATATTTTGCCCCAAATGGACGCTTGTGAGACACTGTTGGCTATCATGGATAGACATGCGAGCAACGTGGTCTCTGTGACTGAAAGCCCTAAAATAACTCTCAAGTATAGGGATAGGAAAGTGTAGAATAGCCCTCTACGCACCATAGCCATGAACTGGAAGCTGGAAAGTCCGGCGACTATTCTACCAGTGAGCATAGTTAAGCAAAATATACCTTTTACCTATTCAACCTTTTCGTTAATCAGCTGATTAACGAAATAAGGTTATTTTCTGCTATCATTACCTAAAAACCGCCAATCAATGCATTCGCAGCCTTTCTTGCCGCCTCAATGAATGGAGAGGGATACACTCCTATCATTATGCAAGTTATGGTTAATGCTAGAATTGGTACAAGCATAAGGAGAGGAGCATCCCCTACCTTGTCAAGTATTTTGCTCGGAGTTGACCAAACAATTATTTTTATTAGACGCAGGTAGTAGGCGAATCCCAGCAGAATGTTGATTAGAAATATCGCTGTGTAAATAGGCATGTTTGCTTGTATGCCAGCGTAGACTATCATTAGTTCGCTGACAAAGCCGTTCAATGAAGGTAAACCTGAGATGGCCAGAGCTCCTACGGTGAATGCTATGGCTGTTACTGGCATTTTATGTCCGATTCCTGCGAGTTCTTTTAAGCTTCTTGTTCCAGCTCTATAAATGAAGGCTCCAGCGCAAAGGAATAACAGACCCTTCATCAAAGCGTGATTTAGAACATGCAAAAGGGCTGCTGTTAAGCCTATAGTTAGGGCTGAAGAATTTGCAGCTGTTGATATTGCAAAGAAGATGTAGCCCATCTGGGCTATACTGCTATAGGCTAGTAGTCTCTTTATGTCGTCTTGTAGGAGAGCCGCCAAATTTCCAAAACTCATGGTCAGAATGGAAATTATTGCTATTGCAATTTGCCAAGAAAAGTTGACTGGCAGAAAAATCATGAACAGACTTCTTAGGACAGCATAGACTCCAGCCTTTATAACGATGCCTGAAAGCAATGCGCTTATTGGAGTTGGTGCGGCTGGATGGGCGTCTGGAAGCCACGCGTGAAATGGGAATATGGCTGCTTTAACTCCAAAGCCAGCTATGATGAAGATTAGGCTGATGCTACTCCAAATATTTGACATCTGAGTTGCAATTGTTGCTAACTCGGCGAAATTTAGAGTCCCAGCCAGTCCATACAAGATTGAGAGCCCTAAAAGTATGGTAGCGCTTCCAGCAGAACTCATTACTAGATATTTAAGTCCAGCCTCTATTGGCTCCCAATATTGCTTTCTGAATGCCACAAGCATATAGGAAGTTATACACATCAATTCCCAAAAGACAAAGAGCGTGAAGAAGTCTCCACTAAAAACTATGCCAAGCAAACCGCAAATCATTGCCAACAATAAAGTGTAGTAAAGCGTTATTCCAGAATCCCTCTCCATATATTTGATTGAGTACAAAGCGGCGAGAAAACCTAGAAAAATGAAAATTAAAGCCATAAAAATGCTTAGACCATCTATTCTAAGGCATGATTCAAAGGGTTCAGCTTTAAGCGGAATCAGTTCTGGCTCTGGAGAAACATGAATAAAAAGTTTGTAGCTTTCATAGCTTGAAACAGCTAGGCCTATCACCGCATAAATGCCGCATAAACTTTTTAATCTAACTTTTTGGGAAAACCAACCGACAACGGGGGTTGTAAGGGTAAATATTAGTAGAACATCTAATGGTGGACTGAACACTATAATATTCCTCCTTGAACTGCCAAGAGTAGCAGGCATGCTAGTCCAGCTAGGAAGGCCAACATGTTAACGTTTAAAATTCCAGTTTGCAGCTTCCTCACCTTACTTGAGACCACGGCGGTTCCTTTGACAAAGATAAAGTTGTAAAGGCTGTCAAAATAATAGCCATTGGCCAAAATTCTATAAATTAGATTTGCAACCGGCTTTTCTGTTATTTTCTCTGGCGGTATACTGCATTTTATATAGACCATGTAGGCGGGTAATCCGCCAAGAATGAGAGCTAATAGCGAAAAGGCTAAGGAAACAATGTCTATAGGCATATGCGAATTTTCAGCATGAAATAGGTTCATAAATGGAGTCTGTAAAAATCCGGAAACAATACATGCCACCCCCAAGACAAGGAGAGGCAAGGTCATAGCTTTAGGCGCCTTATGTATTTTTACAGCTTTGACATAATTTGATTCTTTTCCTAGAAAAACCAGACCTATCACTCGAATTGTATATGCAAATGTTATTGCCGCCGTAATTACTCCAATTAAGAAGAAAACCATGCCTGCTTGTCCACCCATCCTATATGCGGCTTCAAGAATCATTTCTTTACTCCAAAATCCATTAAATGGTGGAATGGCTGAAAGAGAAAAAGCACCTATTAGAAAGGCTAAAAATGTCACTCGCATCTTTTTTGCAAGACCCCCCATTTGACGCATATCGCGAGTGCCCAACGTGTGTATAATGACTCCAGCGCAAAGAAAGAGTAGCGCCTTAAAGATGGCATGGCTCATTAGATGAAATTGGCTTGCCAACCATCCTTCCTGCGTGGGAACTCCTAAAGCAAGAAACATGTAGCCCAGCTGACTAATAGTAGAGTAGGCTAATACCCTCTTTATGTCAAATGTTGCGAGGGCCATGGTCGCTGCCATAAAGGCCGTTATCGCCCCTATAGTTGCCACTATAAACAGATAATCTGATATAACGGGCAATATCATAGCTGTTCTTGCTGTGAGGTATACCCCGGCCTTAACCATTGTTGCTGCATGTATAAGTGCGCTTACGGTTGTAGGGCCTTCCATGGCGTCTGGAAGCCAAATGAAAAGTGGGACTTGCGCCGACTTGCCCACGGCTCCGCCGAACATCAATAAGGCCGAAGTTGTGATTAGTGACATGCTTAAGAGGCCAGTAAACGCCTGATCTTTTAACGCTAGGAAGTTAAATTCTCCAGTGTTGAGGTATAGGAGCAGTATTCCGGCTAGTAGGCATAAATCGCCGAATCTCGTTACTATGAACGCCTTCATTCCGGCTCTGACTGCTTCCGGCCTTTTATACCAGAATCCTATTAGGGCATAGGAGCAGAGGCCGACAAGCTCCCAGAAAATGTAGAGTTGAACTAGGTTATCGGCCATCACTAGGCCTATCATTGCTCCAATGAAGAGAAGCATGAAGAAGTAGTAGCGTGTTAAGCCCTCTTCTTCGGCCATGTAGCCAACCGAATATAGAAGAATTAGAGCCCCTATGAATGAGACTACGCATGCCATGAAAACACTTAGAGAATCGACAAGCATTCCTATTGAAAGATTAAGAAATGGTATCCACTCCACACTCATATCTCTTGAATAACCATTGTAAACGTCAGGCAGCATGGAAAAAGTGAAAATTGAAGAGATAAGTACGAGGAGAAACGGAGCCCATTGTAAAGCTTTACGGCTTATCTTGGCGAATATAGGCGCTGAAAAGCTTCCGAGGAGAGGAATCAGCCATGAAAGCCAAGGAGCATATCGAAGCATAGCTATTCCCTCAATCGCCTAAGTTTTCTCACGTCCAATGTTCCATAATGCTTGTATGCGTAAACAACCAGCGCCAACGCAGCAGCGCTTACACATCCAGCGACTGCTATGGAAATTACGACTATTGAATGCGCAAGCGGATCTACGAATCCTTCCGCTCTGTAGGCCGAGAAGGCTATGAAATTCAAATTGGCCGCGTTAATGAGGATTTCTATTCCTAAGACAAGCCTTATCATATTCCTTTTAGTGGCAAGACAGTAGAGTCCAACAAAGTATAGGGCGAAAGCCAACGCAACGAAATATTCTAGCTTAATCATTCGCCTTCTCCTCCTTTCTTTCCTCTCTTAGAATAGCTAGACATCCAGCTGCGGCTCCGAAGAGAACGAAGGCTTGGGTTATTAGGTCTAAAGGACGATAGTTCCAGATGAAATTTGCCGTTTCGGGGCCAAGCGATTTAGAAACTTCAATCTTTATCCAATTTTCATTTGCATATTTGAATGCTGGAATGCTGTTTTGACTTATAAATATGAATGCGACTAATATCGCCGTCACGGCTAGGATGACTCCAGTAATCTCTATCTTGTCAGCACCCATCTCTTTCACCTTATTTGCTCCTTTCTCGTTGTTAGCATAACTGCTGCTATGAACAATGCAACTATGGCTCCGGCATAGACAAGCAGTTGAAAAACTGCCACGTATGGAGCGCTTAATGTCCAGAATATTATGCCTATTAGGAAGCACATTCCGCAGAAGCTTAGAATTGCATATAAAATGTCTTTTAATTCGACTGTTAGTATTGCGAACAGCACCGTCAGAATCATTAGAGCAAATTCAATTATTTCACTGATCGTTAGAGGTCATCTCCCCGTTTCCATAAACTTATATCAACACAAATTATCACATTTAAAAATCTTACCTTCAAAACTTGAAAATCCAACATGAAATGTCGTAATTTAAGAATGGTTATCATATTGTTTATGAGAAACATTTATACGCATAACCCAAACTTGTGATTTGATTCAGAGGTGACAAAATGGAAGACGGTCAACTGATTCTGCTAATTTCCTTCGCTCTTTCCTTCCTAATCGCCATAGTAATCTATTGGATAGGCGGAAAAATCTCTGTGAAGACGAAGCAAATCAACAGAGAAAAGACGATTCCTTACGCATGCGGCGAAGAGCCGTCAGAAGTTAGAGAAGTTAGAGTAAACCTTGAAAGGTTCTTTATATATGCAATTTATTTCCTAATTTTCGATGTTTTTGCTTTTCTAATTGCAATTTCGTGGTCTGCCGCCTGGATTTATCCAACAATATACTCGATAGTCGTTTTCATGGCTGTTTTAGCTTTTCTGATTGCCAGGAGGCGCTTGTAAACGGGAGCGGTTAAGTGGGCGTTAAAAAAGTCGCCTTGGCTAATCCACTTCAACACTGGGGGATGCAATGGATGCGACATAGAGCTTGTAGCAGCCCTCACGCCAAGATTTGACGTTGAACGATTCGGAATACTGCTTAGGGGAAGCCCCCGACACGCCGACATTCTAGCCGTGACTGGACCGATAACATTGCAGGTCAGGAAGAGGCTTTTAAGGGTTTATGAGCAGATGCCCGAGCCAAAATATGTAATTGCAGTAGGAACATGCGCATGCAGCGGTGCACCATTCAAAGACTGTTACAATGTGTACAGTGGAGTTGACGCCGTAATTCCAGTCGACGTCTATATTCCGGGCTGCCCGCCGAAGCCCGAGGCCATCATAGACGGAATAGCGAAGCTTCTGGAAAAGATTAGGGGAGGAGAAAAGAGTAATGTCCTTAGAAAACGAAATAATCGAGAAGTTTAAGGCAGTGCTCGGCGAAAAGGTTGTGGATGCCTCAAGTCCAAGAACCAGAAGAATATTTGTCAAAGTGAAACTTGAAGCCTTCAGGGAGGCTGTTGCATTTCTAGTTAATGAATTAAACGCTAAACATTTGTCAACCATTACCGGCGTCGATTTAGACGGAGAAATCGAGCTAATATACCATTTCGCATTTCAAGGGGCAATTTCAATTTCCCTAAGAGTAGCTGTTCCAAAAGAAGCCCCTACCATTTCTTCTATTGTTGATTTGGTTCCTGGCGCAGTTCTTTACGAGAGGGAGGTTCACGACCTTCTAGGTGTAATTTTTGAAGGACACCCAGACCTTTCTAGGCTCGTTCTTCCAGAGGATTGGCCTGAGGGTCTTTATCCATTAAGGAAGGAGTATTCGCCTGAAGAGCTTAGAAAGCTAAATCGGAAGGGTGGAGGCGGCTTGTGAAATGGGTTATGGCTCTATAATCAAGGTTCCGTTTGGCCCTCAGCATCCAGCCTTAAAAGAGCCTGAAAACTTCACTTTTGAGGTTGAAGGCGACATAATCGTTGATGTGAAGCCTCGCATAGGCTATAACCATCGTGGAATAGAGAAAGCCATGGAAGTTCGAACTTACATTCAGAACATTTACTTAGCTGAGCGAATCTGTGGGATATGCTCAGACGCCCACACAACATGCTACTGTCAAGCAATAGAGGAGCTTTTAGGCATTGAGGCCCCGCCTAGGGCAAATTACATACGCGTTATCATAGCTGAGCTTGAACGAATTCATAGCCATTCGCTTTGGGTTGGAATAGCAGCCCATGAGATAGGTTTCGACACACTTTTCATGCATCTTTGGCGCGACAGAGAAACAGTAATGGACATACTAGAATTCGTTTCGGGAAACCGCGTGCATTACGCAATGAACACCATAGGCGGAGTGAGAAGAGACATCCCATCCGACATTATTCCAAAAATTAAGAAGGGCCTAAACTTCCTTGAAGAAAGAATAAAAAACTACATTAAAACAATTCAAGATGACCCGACTATCCGAGAGAGAACGGTGAATGTTGGAATTTTAAAGCCTAAAGATGCTATTGAATTGTGCGCTGTAGGCCCAACCCTGCGGGCAAGCGGAATAAAAAACGACGTGCGAAAGGACGATCCATACACTGCATATGATGAAGTTCCATTCAACGTTGTAACAAATGATGGATGTGATGTTTACGCACGAATAATAGTACGCTGCGAAGAAATGCTTGAAAGCATAAACATGATACGTTATGCACTCGACAATTTGCCATCGGGCATGCTACGCGTGAGGGTTCCAATGGCTGTTCCAGCGGGCGAGGCCGTTTCAAGAGTTGAAGCTCCAAGAGGCGAACTGATACATTATGCTAAGTCTAATGGAACAAGCAAGCCTGAACGCTACAAGGTTAGAAGCCCAACTCTGGCTAATATTCCGGCCTTATGCAAGATGCTTTTGGGACAGCATGTAGCCGACATACCAATAGTCCTAGCAGGAATCGACCCATGCTTCGCATGCATGGACAGAATAGCAATTATAAACTCAAAGACCAGAGAAAAGAAAGTCCTAAGCTTTGAAGATCTAAGGAGGCATGCACAGAAATGGCGCAAGACCCATTAACGCTGATTTTTCAAATACTTGTCTTTCCTGGCGCAGCCTTCCTTATCCTATTATCCTTTCTAACTGAATGGGTTGACCGTAAGGTCGTGGCTAGAATTCAAAGCCGCTATGGGCCGCTATATACTGGGCCTTCAGGCGTTTTGCAGCCAATAGTCGACTTTCTGAAGCTCCTTTCAAAAGAGGATATTACCCCTGAATGGGCTGACCGGCCAGTTTTCACTTTGGCTCCGATCCTATTTTTTGCCTTTTCCCTAACCGCACTATTCCTGATTCCAATTGCCAGCGAAAATGCCCTTGCAGGTTTTGAGGGGGATCTAATTCTCCTAATGTTCATCCTAACCTTGCTTATAGTAACTGTTTTCTTGGCTGGCTACTGTTCCGAAAGCCCCTTCAGCCTCATAGGCGGGGTGAGAGCCGCTCTTCAAATGATTGGATATGAAATTCCCATGGCCCTAGCTCTCGTGGGACCAGCGCTTGCTTCTGGAACGCTTTCGATAAGCGGAATAGTCAAGTGGCAAAGCTTGAACGGCATCTGGCTAATCGCTCTTCAGCCCATAGGCTTTGGAATCCTTTTAATTTGTATGCTTGCGGAACTGGAGTTTGTTCCGTTTGATATTCCAGAAGCTGAAACTGAAATTGTTGCCGGATGGATGACAGAATTCAGCGGCAGAAAACTTGCCTTGCTCAGACTCGGAAAAAACTTGAAGGTTCTGCTGGCTTCAGCGATCATCTCCTCAATCTACCTTGGAGGCGCACAGCAAGTCGGCTTTGTTCCTCCAATCATAATTTTCCTAATCAAAACATTCCTCGTCATAGTTTTGCTTTCCTTTCTCCGCGCCGTCTTCGCAAGGCTTCGCATAGACCAGATAGTTTCAGGAATGTGGAAATATCTGGTTCCTATCGCCGTTTTGCAGATAATCCTTGTGTCTATAAGTCTAGGAGGATGAAAGTTGGCTATCATAAAGGAGGCCCTAAAACAGCTTTTCAGCCGGCCCGCCACGGTAAAGTATCCCTTTGAGCGGTTGGCTGTTCCCGAAGGATTTAGAGGCCGTCCAGTCTGGGATATGCATAGGTGCGTTGGCTGCGGCCTTTGCAGTCGAGTCTGTCCCTCTGGAGCAATTGAAATGATAGGAAAAGGACTTGAAGCCGAGATAATCCATTACGTTGACAGATGTATGTTTTGTGGACAATGCGCGGAAAGCTGTCCCAGAAACGCCATAACTATGACCAAGGAATTTGAATTAGCCAATTATCGCCGGGAGAAAATGGTTTATGAGTATAAGAGGATAACTTAAACTTGAAGGGGTTGAAGTTAAGTGAAAACTTCTAGGGAATTAATTGCTTATAATGACCTAAAAAGGGCAATAATCGAGCCTGGATTCTGCATTCTATGTGGCGCATGTGAAGCAGCTTGTCCGGTTCACGCCCTTAAGGTTGAAGGTAATGAACTTCACTACCTGTTTGATTGTTCAAATCATCTGGAGTTCTGCCCAATTTGCTATGATGTTTGTCCATTTACCGAGGCTCTTCTACTCGAAACCTTAGGTTTCGTGACCGACGCGCCTAACAGAAGGGAGAGCATAGGATATTATAGAAAGATTGTTCTCGCTCAAGCAACTGACAAAAAGCTTAGAGAATTAAGCCACAGCGGCGGAGTAGTGACAGCATTGTTGCTTCACGGAGTAAAAACTGATTTTATTGACAGCGCCGTAGTTTCTGAAAGTGAAGAGGAAGTTCCGGTAAAGCTGAGGCCCTCAGTAAGTTTAGTTCCAGACGATTTACTTTCAGCTGTCGACTGCAAATACTTCCCCTCAGCCGTAGCCACGGCTTTCGGGAAAGCTGTGCACGAATATGGAAAGCTGGAAATTGCCTTTGTTGGAACTCCATGTCATGTTAGGGCCATCAGAAAGCTTGAGGCTTGGGAGCACAAAATCACAAACAGCCTCAAAATAGTAATCGGTCTCTTATGCCTCTGGAGCTTCTCCTTTCCCGAACTCACAAAATATCTAAAGGAATCTTATAACATAGAGGCTGACAACATCAAAAGAATAGATTTAGACAAAAAATATAGAATTCTAACAAAAGACAACAAAAAAATTGCTATTTCTCCATCAGAGGTTGTAGAACATACACTTAACAATTGCAGAATGTGTGAAGATTTCACGGCCGAATTAGCAGACATATCTGTTGGAGGCGCTCATCCTCTAACCGATTGGTCAATTGTGATCATTAGAACCGAGATAGGCGAGAGACTCTTTGAAGACGCCGTAAAGGCTGGAGCCTTACGTGTAAGAGGCATAGAAGAAGAGCCAGAAGTCTATAGGCACTTTGTGGAAATGGCTGTCCTAAAGAGGCAGCATGCAATTAAAGAGATAGAGACAAGAAAAAAGAAGGGTATGCCCGTTCCTCCAGCATTCGCACGCATGGCTGAGTTATTGCCTCGCGAAGAAAGTCTGCTTTCAACATTGAAGGCAGAGCAGATAATGACGCGAGACGTTATGACTATCAGTCCGGAAACAAGTGTAGAGGAAATTCTCTCAATAATGACCAAACATCATCATATGGGCTACCCACTTGTAAACAGGAAAAATGAACTTGTAGGAATAGTTACATTTGAAGATGTTTCAAGGGTTCCAGCCTCAAAACGCGCCAAAACATTAGCTAAAGAAATAGCCCATAAAAAGATAATAGCCGTGAATCCAGAAGCATCCGCCATGGAAGTCTACGAGAAAATGAGTAAACACAAAATTGGAAGAGTGCTAGTAGTCGATAAGAAGAACCCCAAAAAGCTTTTGGGAATAATAACGAAGACAGACATACTTCATATTCTACGATGGCCAATGAAACGAAAACGATAAAAAGCAACTGTTAATTTTCTAGGATTTATTAGAAAATTGCCAGCTTCTCTTGTGAGCCACTTCATAGGTTAGATCTCCCCATTACCTCCGCGCAGAATTGTTAGAAAGTCGAGAAAGAAAGTTCTTAAAATGATAATATTTGTAAGGGATCACTGGTTATGTAATGGTGCCGCGGGCCGGACTTGAACCGGCGACAGCCCGGTCTTCAGCCGGGTGCTCTCCCAGTCTGAGCTACCGCGGCCTTTTCTATAACTGCAGAATAGAAGCCTAATCCTTTTAATTTTTCGGATGCTTGATAAAGGCTTAAAGTTATTAGATTGTTTTTCCATTGAAGTATTCTAAAATTTTACTGTTAGGTGCGGAAGATGAGCGAAAACGAGGGCGTATGGATTGAGCGTAACTATGAGCTTTGCAGTGGTTGTAGACGCTGCGAGATTGCCTGTTCGCTGTTTCATGAAGGCAAGATTTGGCCTGAAGCCTCTAGAATAAGAATTTTCATGTTTGTGCCCGGAGTTGAAATTCCACACTTATGCTTCCAATGTGAGGATTA
>Ga0190363_1002046_pt1 | contig 11722 bp, 10 predicted proteins | sample 48721867_MG_FD_161272 | JGI IMG/M metagenome (GOLD analysis project Ga0190363, IMG submission 161272) | Hydrothermal vent microbial mat bacterial communities from Southern Trench, Guaymas Basin, Mexico - 4872-18-6-7_MG | ecosystem: Environmental > Aquatic > Marine > Hydrothermal vents >...
GCGGAATAAACCTTTTCAAAGCTTCCCGGAACCCCCCTAATCTCCTCATAAACCTCAGCGACAGGGCCGTCAACCGAGAACATAACAACATCCCAGCCCATCTCAACAATCCTACGAATCATACCCCCACTAAACAACGTACCATTGGTGGTCAGAACACCCTCCATCCCAAACCTCTTAACAGCAGCCATAATGTCCAGAATATCCCTCCGAAGCAAAGGCTCCCCGCCGCCAACCACGTGCACACGCCTCGTACCCATACCAGCAAGCTCCTCAATCAAAGAAAGGTACCTCTCCGTAGAAAGCTCAGACCTATACATCATCCTCCGATACTCGCTAGACAACTTACGCTGAAAACACATCCTACACTTAAGATTACACTTCAAAGTAGGCTTGAGATCCACCTCCTCAGGCGCGGAGAATCCACGACACCGCCACACCGAAGCATAAAAATTCAAAGAATTCAGAACCCTCGAAACAATCCTAGGCAGAATTTCCAAAGCCTCCACGTACTTTTAAACAAAACCGAGCACAACCACAAACCACGAGCAAACCACACAACACACCAAAAACACAATCAAATAAAAACATTTCGCGAAAAAACAAACCGCTAAAAACAAAGCGAAACGAAGAAGGCAAAACGAACTAACCAGTCAACCCCTTAACAGGCGGCTTCGCTCAGCAAAGAGAAGACAATCCACCAACCCACCAGCAAGCTAAGATTCCGCCTCGCCACGCTCTTCCGCCTCGCCGGCCTCTTCCTCGGCTTCCTCCCCCTCTTCTTCGGTTACCTCGCCCTCTTCGCCTTCCTCAGCTTTCGCCTCCGCCGCTGGCTCATACTCCACATAGCCCTCAAATTCCTCCTCTTCAGGAGCCACGTACTCCACCTGGCTGCGCTTCACAATGCCCACGATATACCCGGCAATCCTGTTGCGAACCCTCTTAGACTCCACGTTCGTGTACCTCTCCACGAGCTTCTTATTCTCATCGAAATCAACAGTAAAAACGTTTGGATACCGCTCAACCAGCTTCTTCGCAATCCTCTTGATGTAGTACGGTCTAATCTTACCCAGAGCCTACACCTCCAACAACGATACCACGACAATCACGAACAAACACTCTTATTCACGAAAAACCCTTTCTAATCCAACGCTTAAAAGCATTACTGAATCCAAAAACTCACATAAAAACTCAACAATCCCAGCTAACATCTACCCACACAAACAAAAGAACATGAACAAACACAATCACGAAGACATCCAAAAACCAGAGAACAAAAATCCAGAAAGAATTGAAAAAGAAAGTGAATCGAAAAATAGACGGTTTACTCTAAGCGAATTTTGTCAATCAGCGTCTGAGTCTGGGTCTTCTGGTCGTACAACCCCATCCTGTTCGGAGAAATACCAATACCCAAACCAATCAACTGGGTAATAAGAACCACCGGAAGGTTATAATGCCCGTTACCAAGCTTAGCGTTTAGCTCCTGCTGTCCCTGATCAAACTGGAAGTGACAGAACGCACAGGGTGTACACACACAATCCGCACCCACAGCCAGCATGTTATCGATTTTCTCCTTAGTAAAGTCCAGAGCAATATCCGGCTTCGCAGCTCTCACGCCGCCGCCAGCACCGCAACACATCAACTTCTCCTTGTACTCCACGGGCTCCGCATCCACAGCGCCAATCAGCTCTTCCATAATTACGGGGGTTTCAGAACTCCCCTGGTGTCTAATATCACTAGGTTTCAAAAAGTGACAACCGTAATGCACACCAACCTTGATTCCTGTCAGAGGCTGAATCGTGGCGTCACTAATCTTCTCAAGGCCAACCTCATACCTCAAAATCTCAACCACATGGACAACATTAACCGTACCCTTATACTCCCTGTTAATCTTAGCAAGCACCTCGTTGACTCGGTCCCTCAACTCTTTGTTTTCTTTGAGTAAATGATTTGCCTCCTGAAGCGTGGCGTAGCACCCGTTACAGGTAACTGTAATGTCCGCATTCAACTCTTCAGCAATGGTTAGATTCCTCGCGGCGATAACCGCCCAGTTGAACAGATCGAACGACCCAAAAACACCTGGCGCGGGGCAGCAAGAAGCACCATTCATTTCCAAAACTTCAATATCAAAAGCGTTCAAAACATCCTTGGTAGCCGCCTCGATACCCGGATACCTGTTCGGAGTCAAACATCCCAAGAAGTAAGCATACCTACTTCTTCTCACTCTTTTCAGCCTCCTCAACAACCTTCTTAAACCCTGTTTCCTCCACAATCTTCTGAACCTCTTTCAGAGCCTCCGGAAAACTGTGAACGGTCGCTGGAAGCTCCTTCAACCCGATCTTCTTCCTAACGCCTCTAATCTCATCGTTAATGGGAACCGCATGACCAAACTTGAACAAATAACCACAAACAGCCAAGTGCCTAGCTTGGGCGATACCATTCCTAAAAGCAATATTACGGACAATCCTAACAACGTCAGTAGTGCTAATTTTCCGCGGGCAACGCTCCTGACACGTGTAACACGTCGTGCAATCCCAAAGGTCATCATCTCTCAACGCGTCGTCCTTCAAACCTAGCTGAGCTTTTCTGAAGATGCTCTTAACACGCCAAGCGGTTCGCCGCCCCGATGGGCATGAACCGACGCAGGTTCCGCACTGGATGCAGGCTTTGAGTCTTTCCATCTCCTCTCTTCCGAAGAATTTTGAGCCGTATTCGATTATTTCTTCGATGAATTCGGGGTTTGTTTCTCTCACTATTTTTTGCGCCTCGACCATGTTTGGCTCCCTTCTTTTTTCAGTTTTTATTTTTTGTGGGTTGTGAGCGTGTTTTGGTGTTTTTTGCCGTCAAACGGTATTCTTTTTGGTTTATAAATTATTTGATTTGTTTGTTGGTTTTTGATGTTTTTTGTTTTTCTGGTTTTTGTGGATGTGCTTTTGTTTTTTTGCGCTATTTTTTTGGGAGTTTGTTTTTGCGGTTTTTGCAGGGTTTGATTTTTTGCTTTTTTGGTTGTGTTTTCTTTTAGGGGGTTTTTGGTCGGGGTGTTCTTTCTCTTTTTTTTGGAAATTTTACCGTTTAGATGTTTATTGTGTTTTTTGTGTGGGCTTTTGCCTTTCATTCCCTCCTTTCTAGGTGTTATTACTGCGGTTGATGCTTTCTGTTTCTTCTTTTTAGAGGGTTTTATGGTTTCCAGATGTGTTAGTGGTTTGCGTTTTGGTGCTTCGGCTGTTCTGTGTGCTTTGTTCCGGCTTCTCCTTTCTGTTTTTTGATATGAGTTTTGCTGGGGTGTGGATTTTTGAGCTTGGGTGTTCGTTGTGTTTGGTTGGTGTTGCGGGTTTCTTGGGGTTCTTTCTTGTTCGTGTTTTTTCGTAATTTGCCCTGTCTTTTACGCCCGAAATGGTTGGTTTTCTACCGGTTCAACGCCGATTTGAGGCTCAAGTTGGCGTGTTCTTCACGTACAACGGACCAGCTTATGGTGAGTGGCGTTTTTTCGATTGTGCAGAGGGGTTGCTGCCAATGTTAACGAAAGCATTAAATATCAAAAATCACCGTTACACTCGGCGAAACACCCCCTTAAAATTCGCGCAGGAAAACTCTTTTAATGGTAATTGAAATTAATATTCTACAATTTTGAATTCGGTTTGATTGAGTTTCGGAGGATGTCCGAATGGCTGAGAATGAGGAAGTTCGCATAGGTGTGTACGTGTGTCACTGCGGTACCAATATTGCCGGTGTGGTGGATCCCGCGGCGCTTGCTGAGTATGCGAAGACGTTGCCGAACGTGGTTTTGGCGAAGGATTACCGGTTTATGTGTTCGGATCCTGGTCAGGAAATGATTAAGGAGGATATTAAGGAGCATAAGCTTAACCGTGTGGTTGTTGCGGCTTGTAGTCCGAGGCTGCACGAACCTACTTTCCGCAGGGTGTGTGCGGAGGCTGGGTTGAACCAGTTTCTTTTTGAGCAGGCGAACATACGGGAGCATGATACTTGGGTTCACATGAGGGAGCCGGAAGAGGCTTTTGAGAAGGCGAAGGATCTTATTAGGATCGCGGTGGCTAAGGCTGCCGAGCTTGAGCCGCTCGAGGTGCAGAAGGTCAAGGTGGAGCCTGTTTGTCTCGTTGTCGGGGGCGGGATTGCTGGGATGTCTGCCGCGCTGGATGTCGCTGATGCGGGTTTCAAGGTTCATCTTGTTGAGAAGTCGCCCACGATTGGGGGGAGGATGGCGCAGCTTGACAAGACTTTTCCGACGATGGATTGCAGTGCGTGCATTTTGACTCCTAAGATGGTGGATGTTTCTCGCCACCCGAATATTGAGATTCACAGTTACAGTGAGATAAAGGAAGTTGAGGGGTACGTCGGCAACTTTAAGATTAAGCTCGTGGAGCATCCGAGATACGTGTTGGCTGAGAAGTGTACCGGCTGTGGAAAATGTGATGAGATTTGCCCAGTTTACGTTCCCAACGAGTTCGACGAGGGCTTAGCCTCAAGAAAAGCGATATATATACCCTTCCCGCAGGCGGTGCCTAACATTTACACGATTGACAGGGAAAAGTGTATAGAGTGCAATCTGTGCGTGAAGGTATGCGAACCAGAGGCCATAGACTTCAACCAGCAGGAGAAAGAAATTGAGCTTGACGTCGGAACCGTGATAATCGCCACCGGGTACGATGTGTTCACCCCGTTCGACCTGCCACAGTATGGTTATGGTATTTTACCGAATGTTATCACCTCTATAGAGCTTGAGAGATTGCTAAGCTCGTTCGGCCCAACGGGTGGAAAGGTTATTGTGCCGTCCACTCACGAGAAGCCGAAGAGGATAGCGTTCGTGCAGTGTGTGGGTTCGCGTGATGAGCGGTTCTTCCCCTACTGCTCCCGGGTGTGCTGCACCTACAGTGTGAAACACGCGAGGCAAATTAAGGAGAAGTATCCCGATACCGAGATTTACATCTTCTTCATAGATATGCGAACCTTCGGGAAGGGCTACGAGGAGTTCTACGAGATAGCAGCCAGAGAGTACGGCATAAACTTTGTGCGCGGCAAAGTCGCCGAGGTGCGCCAGGTTCCGGGATCGGAGAGGCTGATGGTTCGCGCGGAAGACACGCTCCTCGGACAGCTCATCGAACTCGAGGTTGATATGGTGGTTCTAGCATCCGCGGTTGTTCCCAGAAAGGACGCGGATGAGATACAGAAACTGTTCAGGCTCTCAAGGAGCGCCGACGGATTCCTGCTTGAGGCTCACCCCAAGCTACGCCCGGTGGACACACTGACGGACGGTGTGTTTGTGTGTGGCATGGCTCAGGGACCCAAGGACATTCCAGATGCGGTGGCTCAGGGGAAGGGAGCTGCGGCTGCCGCTGTGGCGCTGATGGGTATGGGCGAAGTGGAGATTGAACCGTACTTCAGCATCGTTGATGAGGAGCTCTGTTCGGGTTGCAAGGTGTGCCAGGACATATGCCCCTACGGGGCAATCAGCATGACGGAGGAAGGCAAGTCGACCATTAACAGTATTCTCTGTAAGGGTTGTGGCGCGTGCGCCGCCGCTTGCCCCAGCGGTGCCATCGATATTCAGCATTTCAGGTTTGACCAGGTGCTGGCTGAGATTGAGGCGGCTTTGAAGAAGTAGGCTGAGGTGTGTGGGTTATGAGTGGTAACGGCGAGTTTAAGCCTAAGATTATTGGGATTTTCTGTAACTGGTGTAGTTATGCCGGTGCGGACATGGCTGGTACCAGTAGGATGCAGTATCCTCCGAATCTGAGGATTATTCGGGTTATGTGTAGTAGTCGTGTTGATCCTCAGTTTGTTTTGAAGGCTTTTGAGCTGGGTGCTGACGGTGTTCTCGTTGCTGGCTGTCATCCTGGTGATTGCCATTATGTTACGGGGAATTATAGGGCTGAGGAGCGGATTATGCTTCTTAGGAAGCTGATTGAGGAGCTTGGGATTGAGCCTGAGCGGCTGAGGCTTGAGTGGATTTCGGCTAGTGAGGGTAGTGTTTTGGTTGAGGTTATGAACGATTTTGTTGAAAAGTTGAAGGAGTTGGGACCAAGTCCTCTTGGAAGTAATAATGAGTGATTGGAGGTTGGTTGGATGCCTGTTAAAATCGCGTTGGCACAGTTGGGTAGTTGTTGGGGTTGTTACCAGAGCTTCATGGACAATTATGAGGGTCTGCTTGACATTCTGCCCGAGCTGGAGATCGTCTTTTGGCACACTGTGACTGACTTCAAGTACAAGGATTTGGAGAGCTACGAGGACGGCTCTATCGACATTGGCACTATTGAGGGTGTCTGTAGGACGGAGGAAGATCTGCACATCTTGAAGCTCATGAGGAAGAAGTGTAAGGTTCTGATTTCGCTTGGCAGCTGTTCAACGTACGGTGGTATCTACGGGTTGCTCAACCTTTACACCATGGATGAGGCGTTGAAGCGCAAGTTTATTGAGGCTGAGAGCGTTGCGGAGCCCGCTATTCCTGACGAGGATGTCCCGAAGATGCTAGACTTCATTGTTCCGAACAGGAAGATAGTGGAGTTCGACGCTTTTCTCCCAGGTTGCCCTCCGACAAAGGAGGATATTGCAAATGCGCTTGTGGGCCTGCTGAAGGGGGAGTTGCCCCCGCCGCCGAAGCGCACTCTCTGTGACGAGTGCCCCAGGGAAAAATCGGAGGTAATTACCATTAGGCAGTTGAAGAGAGACTATGAGGGTATACCCGACCCGGATAAGTGTTTGCTGGAGCAGGGTTACATCTGTATGGGGCCAGCTACGCGTGAGGGTTGTGGCGCCCTGTGCACGAGTGCGGGGGTGCCCTGTAGAGGGTGCTATGGGCCTGGGCCGAATGTGATAGATCAGGGTGCCAAGATGATTAGTGCGCTCGGCTCTATTGTTGACTATGAGGTGATCAGCCCGGAGGAACTGGTTGAGAAGGTCGGTGACGCCGCTGGAACCTTCTACAACTTCTTCCTGCCGTCGGGCATAATTTCAAAAACTGTAAGGAAGGCGAAGTAGAATGAGTAAGGAGATTGTTATTGAACCGGCCACTAGGCTTGAGGGACACGCGAAAATCACGATAAAGCTGGGCAAGGATAACAAGGTTGAGGACGCTCATTTCAGCGTTACGCTCACCCGCTTCTTTGAGAAGTTCCTTGAGGGGCGTTTGATGGAGCGGGTGGTTAGGATAACACCTAGGATTTGCGGCATCTGCCCGGAGGCTCACCACCTTGCCTCGATAAGCGCAGTTGAGGACGCTTGGGGAATCACTCCACCCAAGCCCGCTTTGAAACTCAGGGATCTCCTCGCACAGGCTAAACAGATCGCCAGCCACGCGTTGCATTTCTATGCGCTGGCAGCTCCGGATTTTCTGGTCGGACCTCTCGCCGAGCCGCAGTACCGGAACGTGGTTACGGTGATAAAAGAGTTGCCTGATGCGGGGAAGAAGGCCCTTGAACTGATGAGGGTTGGTCAGGACCTCTGCTTCCTGATAGGTGGGAAGGCTGTGCATCCGGTTACCTGTGTCCCCGGTGGCCAGTCTAGACCGTTGACCGAGGAGGAACGTGACGAGCAGCTGAAAAGAATTGAGAGAGGCTTGGAGCTCACGAACTTTACGGTGGACCTCGCCAAGAAGGTTGTAAACGACTATATGGACGTTATAACGAAGCTGGGAGTTTTCGAGTCCTACTACATAGGTCTTGCCAACGAGGGTGTACACACCATTTACGGTGACGCAACAGTTAGAATTCAGAGTCCAGACGGAAAAATAGTTGAGGACTTCCCGAAAAGAGACTACCTTAACTACATAGCTGAACACGTTGCACCTCACTCTTACGCTACGCACATATTCTACAAGAAGGTGGGTTACCCGGATGGTATCTGGAGAGCTGGGCCTCTGGGGCGCATAAATGTCGTTGACAAGATGGAGACTCCCCTGGCTCAAGAAGCCCTAAAGGAGTTCAGGGACGCTCTAGGCAGACCGTGCCACGCCACCCTAGCGTATAACTGGGCGAGGATAATAGAACTCGTCCAAGCAATGGAAAAGGCGAAGATGCTGCTTGAGGACCCAGACATAGTGAGCACGGACATTAAACTTGCGGATGTGGAGCCTCGGGAAGGCGAAGGGATTGGAATAGTTGAGGCTCCCCGTGGATTGCTGATCCACCACTACTGGTCCGACGAGAAGGGAATATGCAGAAAGGCTAACCTGATTGTTGCGACCAATCACAACATTGCCACAGTGGAGAAGTCGTTCCTGGTGACGGCTAAGCAGATATTCGAGGAAAAGATTCACGAGAAGCTTAAGCTTCCAGAACCGATGATTAAAACTTAAAAAATCTTGGAGGAAAAGAAGGAAATGTCCGAAATAGACCCGAAGATTCTCAATCTCATGGAAATGGTAATGCGGGCTTATGACTGCTGACTCGCGTGCTCCGCTCACCTCGTTATCCTCGACCATGAGGGTAAGGAGATCGTGCGGAAAGAGATTGTGATTGGCTCTGATTGATCCGGTGTCTGAAACCCGCCATGGGAGGACACCGGGGACAACCCCCAGCAGGGGGCTTTTCCCCAATCTCTAACCGCCCACAAAAACCATCCATCATAGTGTTCAAACCCGCATGCTTCTCTGGTGGATGGTTTCTGCTTTCTGATGCGTGCTGATAATATTATGTGTGGCGCCGGTTGGTTTTCTCGGCTTGTGTTTGAGTATTCTCATATGATTATTGCTCTGAACATTTTTTAGTGAAGAAGATCTGTAGGTTTGCTCTTTTGTGTTGGATTACTTTGTGGTGCAGGTGAGTGTGTGTTTGTTTTCTTAGTTTTTCGTGCATTGGGTCTAGGAGTTGGGTAAGCTCTGTTTGGTTACGTGGTGTTCGATGAAAACCCGTAATCTTTCTACGAGAAACTGTTGCTACGGTGCTCGAAACGGGGATACCTAAAACTTTTTATTTTTCTTTGTCCAATAGCAAACATATAAATCGGGTTAAATTATCTTTAATTGTAGCGCAGTAGTTTGACGGATGTGAGCGAAAAATGAGGAAGAAAAGACTAATTGGCGGATTGCTGGCTGTGATGGTTGCATTGACGTTTTCGGTTTCTGCTTTGACTGTGCTGGGTGTTTCGGATACCGGTTTAACCGTGAACCCTCTCGCTTTTAGCGTGTACACTTCCCAGGTGAACGTGAACAGTGTTAAGGCTAAGCCGTCCTCTTTCAACCTTACAATCAATTTTAAGACATATTACATTCAAGAAAGCGGTGACTTGATGATGTTCATGGTTTTCGCTTCAACACCATCGGGCATAATACCTGGAATGGCGCTGGGCAACGGAACCACGGGATGGCACTTTGTTCCTCTAGACTGGTACACGCCGAGTGTCTCCATTAAAAATATTGATGGAAATGTAACCCTGTTCATATATGGTGCTCTGATGAAGAATGTGTGGCCGAGCGGTTGGCGTACCGTGGATGAGTGTTTTGGATTGGTGGGATTGTTCAATCCCGTGAATAATGCGACAAGTCTGGTTAATCTTGTGACCGCGAACGGGAACATGCATATGATTATGTTCCTTGATGTTATAGCTTCGTAGTGTCAGCGTGTGTCTGCTCGGAGCTTAGCTAGAGTGTCAAGTGGTGTAAAGGTACGTGATTGCGGATGTAATGTGATTCAAGAGAGGATTAGTGACCCTTTATTAAGGCATTGGTATGTGTGTGGCTCTCTCTACTTTTTCTCCTCTATTTTTCGAAGGGTTCTATCCGCTTCGGTGGTTATTCGCGTCGTCGCGTAGGCCATTTTTCTTATTGCTTCCTCTATGTCTCCATTGATTAGGCTCTCTTCGGCCTCATGGAATAGTGTTAATGCTTTTGAAAGGAGATCGGACTTTGTCACCCTAATGGCTATGCTCGCCTCACGGCAAATCGCGTCTAGAACCCACCAGATAACCTCTTTCGGCTCAGGCTCCTTTTTGTCCTCTAGGTAAGCGGCGTACCTTGTGAGCACAGTTGAAAAGATGATCGAGAGCATTTTCATTTTCTCTGCGAAGCAGTAGACTTCAAAATCCTCCATTAGAAGCACCGTCTGGTTTTTAACCGTGTTTGTTAAGCTAGCTATTTGAGGTTCTAGTATTTATCAGTATCTTATCACGCAGCCTTTGAAACTTAATCCCGGGTTACTCGGTTCTCTGGGCGAGCTTCATGAACCATTTTCTCCATTTCTCAAGAGATTTTTCGTCTCCTCCGAGCGCCTTGATCATAAAACCCGTCTTGTAGGCGATTAGTGTTAGTGTTGAGAACTTAGGTCTCACAATGAATTTGAAGAGGAATATTATAATGTTTGCTGCTCCGTCCAGTAGTTTCCACACGTTCGACCCAGCGTATACTTCTTCGGACATGCCGAAGTAGAGAGCGCGCCTAATGAAGTGCTCTTTCGATATTCGCTCCGGAAACATTTTGTGCTCTACGACGGCGTGCGGCGTGTAGACCACCCTGTAACCGGCGGCCCTTACCCTTATTCCAAGGTCTGTGTCTTCCCCGGAGTATAGCCCTCCGTGCTTTCTTGTGATGTCCTCGTTCAGAAAGTTGATTTTTTCCATGACGCTTCTTCGTACAGCCATGTTGCAACCGTAGGGGTTTAACGCTTCGGTGCGCTGGTTCTCTGTTCTTATTGCCAGTATCGGGTAGATGGGTGGCTCCAGCCACTTGGGAACCTTCCCGTAGAATATGGGGAGCACCTTTCCGGTTACAAGGCCGATGTTGGGTGACTCCTCGAAGACTTTAACCAGGTTCGCTATCCAATCCCGATGAACAATGCAGTCGTCGTCCGTGGAGGCTATAATTTCCCCCCTGGACTGGCGCATGACCATGTTTCTGGAGCGGGTGTTCCCCATCTCCGTATCGTTTCTGATAAGGTGAAGCTTCTTGTTCTTCCCGAACCTCTCTTTCAGGAACTCGTAGGTTCCGTCCGTAGAAGCGTCGTCCACCACCCAGATGTCAAAATCCGGATAATCCTGCTTCAGAATGCTGTCTATGCACTCGGTCACGTCGTGTTTTCGATTGTAGGCGCACAAAACTACGGAAACGGACAGCACCATTTGCCGAATCTCCCTTAATTGTCTAAAAAATCCTACCTTCGTACTAATAATTAATTATCTTTAAACCTTTTTCTCAAAAATTTACGCAACGGAATTTTTGCTCTCAGGATGCCGGATAAAAGTTTTTTAGTGTGTTTCTTCCCTCCGCGTAGCAGCAGTACTCGACTTGGCTTGGGTCTCAACAATCATTCGCTGTCTCTACTCGTAATCGAAAAGTAAATTTATTGGATTTGTTATGTTACCTTCTAACAATTAGTTTGTGTTTACGCGGTTCGTACATGTGGTTGGCTTGTTGGTCGTTTGTCCGAAAAGTAGTAATAAATAGAGGGTTGCTGTTTTGAAACAGTTTTAAGGGTTGTTTGTTATGATTCTCTCGGTGGTAGTGCTCACCTTTAACAGAAGGGATCATGTGGTTGACTGTGTTAGGAGCGTGCTGCGTCAGGATTTCGAGGATGACTACGAGGTCATTGTCATAGACAATTGGTCTGAGGACGGAACATTTGAAGCCTTGGAATCAGAGTTTTCAGGGTTCTCCAACGTTAAGGTTCTGAGGCCTCCCAAGAGGATTGGAATAGCAGAAGCCAGGAATTACGGGCTTCAAACAGCCGGCGGGCGGATGGTAGCGTTTATAGATGATGACTGTGTTGCAACCAGAACG
>Ga0190363_1002049_pt1 | contig 11707 bp, 10 predicted proteins | sample 48721867_MG_FD_161272 | JGI IMG/M metagenome (GOLD analysis project Ga0190363, IMG submission 161272) | Hydrothermal vent microbial mat bacterial communities from Southern Trench, Guaymas Basin, Mexico - 4872-18-6-7_MG | ecosystem: Environmental > Aquatic > Marine > Hydrothermal vents >...
CCTATTAATAATAGCTAAACCATACTTCACTAAGAGTATGGCAACCTCCATTAAAGAACGTACTACCGTGAAAAGAACAACTCCAACTCCAGCACTTAATGTTACACCTATTAGGTTTAGTGAAGAAGCTGTTAGGAAGTCAAAAGGAATGTTATTAATCATGACTGGCATTATATTACTCGCTATTTACGTAATCTTAAGGTACCGCATTAAGGTATAAACACATTAAACTAGTTATACGTAGTGAGTAAGAGGGTTAGGTGTTAATGATATGAGAGTAATTAAGGAGGCTATGAAGAAATTACTTGATGGAAAGCCTGTATTGATATATGATGATAGAAGGCGTGAGAATGAGGTTGATATGGTATTCTACGCACCTAAGGTAACTCCTAAGCACGTAGCTATGATGAGGAACCTAGCAGGTGGACTCATATGCTATGTAATGCCTAGAAGCGTAGGTGAGATTTTAGGGCTTAAATACATGGAGGACATACTAAGATCCTCAGGCTATGAAGAATTAAGTAGGAAGAGGCTGAAGTATGGAGATCCACCAAACTTTAGTTTATGGGTTAATCATGTAGATGTTGAGACAGGCATACGAGATACTGATAGAGCTAAAACCATAAGGGAGTTAGATAAGGTTGTTGAGTTAGTCCTTGAGGGAGAGGTGGAAAAAGCTAGGAGGAAATTCTACGAAGAGTTTGTCTCACCGGGGCACGTACCTATATTGTTAGGTAGGAGCTTAAACGAGAGGAAGGGCCACACGGAATTATCGATAGCTCTTACTCAATTAGTTGGCTTAAGGCCTAGTTTAGTAATTGTTGAAATGTTGAAGGAGGGTGGGGCTTTAGATGTTGATGAAGCTAGGAAGATAGCATTAAGACTTAATACAATTCTTATAGAGGGTAGTGCCATCATTAATGAATGGAGTAAATTAATGACTAGCAGGTCAGTGAAGGGGGATGGTTCATCACGCCTCAGTTACCGTGAGTCTCATCAACCGTTTATACTATAGTTTGAGAGGCTTAACTCTTAAGGATTGATACGAAGAATATATGGGTAGTATTCGTGCCTAGATTAATAGTTAACATACCTTACGAAGTACTGGAGAAGGTGATGAAGAAGTACTCTAATCTACCGCCTGAGGAGGCCTTAAGATCATTCATAATCGATGTCGTGAGTGGTAAGGTTGAGAAACCACAAGTAACTAGAGCTGTTGAGGGCGTACCTCAAGGTATAAGTAAGGATGATATAATTAGGTTACAGCGTACAATCCAAGACATACTGAATCCTTACAGTGCTAAGGTTGACATGTTAGCTAGAAGGATGGGCGATATGATAGAAATTCTTGAGACACTCAGTGAGAAAGTTACTGCATTAGAAGAGGAGATTAAGAAGTTAAGGGAGATGAGGGCTGAGGTAGTGCCGCCCACACCACCATATGCTAAGGAGAGGGGTAGGGAACGTGTTAGAAGGTCAGCTGTTGAGATACTTAAGGAGCAGAAAGTAATGTTTGAATATGATATCGCTTCAAAGATAAAGAATAGGGATGCATTCTTTGAGAGATTGAAGAGAGATGGTGCGGTAGTTCTTGAACTACTTAATGAGAGGGTAGCTGTTGATCCTGAATTCTGGAGTGAATTTAAGGATAAGTTAAAAACTATTAGAACAACAAATGAGGCTGAAATAGCTAAGATATTAGGTAGGGAGGGTTTAGCATTACTTAAAGCTTTAAGTAAAAGTGCTCAAGCATACTTTGATGCATCAAAGAAGACATGGGTACTACTTACTGAGTAAGACCCTCATGACCCCCCAGTAGGATCTTACCGTCGGATGATAGAGCCGCCCAAGGCATAGCTATAGTGTTAAATGACGCACCTATGAAGCCCTTACTATCCACTACTATGATGCCTGCGGTATCCTTTCCGTGAATTCTTGTGTGGTCCTCTATAACCTTCTTAGCCGCTTCAGCAGCATTTAAACCATCCTCAACGAGCATGATGGCATGGAGCGTTAGGAAGCTCTTTATTATTGTCTCACCTATACCTGTAGCTACTGCTGCTGCACTTCTCGATGCATAAAAGCCAGCACCAGGTATTGCTGAATCACCTACACGGCCCGGTAACTTCATGATGACACCTCCAGTACTTACGGCAGCTGCTAACATACCATTACTATCCAATGCAACAGCACCTACGGTATCTCCTAAGCTCCATAACTTACGTGCCACCTCATAACTACGCTTAAACCATGATGGTGGCTTACCTCTTAATGCCTCCCTTAAGAGTTCTTCGTAACGCTTCCTTACACGTTCGATAGGTCCTGGATGCTTTTCTAGACCTAACCTCTTAGCTAATTCATTAGCACCCTCACCAACTATTAATACGTGATCTGTGTACTCCATGACATACTTAGCTAGTAGTATAGGATTTCGGGGATAGCTTACATTAGCTACAGCTCCGATCCTACCGTCTGAAGTCATTATTCCAGCATCCATACCTATACCTCCGAGGATATCAGTTACGCTTCCCAACCCGGCATTGAGTATTCCTGAATCCTCCATTACTTTAACCGCTTCAACAACAGCCTCTAAAGCGGAAGCATTCCTTAAAATCTTGAAGCCTTCACTAACTGCTTTCTCAAGAACTTCATGTACCTTCTTAATTAAATCTAATGAACGCCAGGAACCCGCACCACCATGTACTAAAATTATTGGTGGCTTCAACCTCATGGAAGAGCCCCAAATAGAGAGTTAATTGAAGTATAAAAGGATAGCTATTTAAATAATCATAGCGATCATTTAGTGAAAATCATGGTAGAATCTAATGAGGCGATAAGACTTTATGAATTAAAGATTAAGATACGTGAAGAAGTAGGTGCTATACTTAGTGAGAGTTCTAAGAGGAAGGCGTTAAGAGATCCTCACTCAAAGAGAAGACCTAGACCATGCGGTATAACAATACATCCTGGGCATGGATGCGTGTTTGGGTGTATATACTGTTACGTACCCGATATGGGATTTCCCTCAACTGATGTTAAACCATATCCATTAAATAGTTTAGAACTTGTTTATGCATTATCTAGCAACCCCTATGTAATACCTGAAAGGACTTTAGCAGCTTATGGATCCGTGACTGAACCATTACTACCTAAACTAGTAAATAAAACGTTAAGCTACATAAAGGATGTGTGGAAATGGCTAAGGCTACCAACACAAATTAGTACAAAGGAAGTCATAAGTGAGGATATAGCTAAGGAGCTTAAGGATTACGAACCAAGAATAAGCATTCTGATATCAATAATTAGTATAAATAAAAGTAAAATCTTAGAACCTAGAGCACCTGATCCACTCTTAAGACTTAGAGGAGCTAAGATGGCTTTTAATCTTGGCTTAAGAGTTGACCTATTCCTAAGACCTATAATACCCGGCATTACGGATAGAGAATATGTAAATATTTTAAAACTTGCGTTAAGTCATGGTATTAAAGGTGTTGTTACGGGTTCCTTAAGGGTTACTCAAGGCATACTTAATCGATTGAGGGAATCAGGTATAAGTATTAATGCAATAATTAATAGACTAACAAGGAAACCTAGAAGTGCAAATGATCAGGTACCCATATCAACATCAGACATTAAATTGAGAGTGGATGAATACGCAAGAAAACTTGGTATGGAGGTTATGCAGTCAGCATGTGCAGCAAACATATTATCGCACGGTATGGGCTGTAGATTATGTGGTTTTGGTCCGTGCGGCACGAAGTTCTATGAACCAAATGAACGTGAGTTAAAGGAATTCTTTGAGTACTTAGGGATTAAGGTAATGAGGTTAATAAATAGTGGTGATGAGATCAGTATTCACGTTAGGAAGTCTAAAAAGTTTAGTGCTGCTTGGTTGAAGTACTATTTATCAGAAGTATATAAGATGAGGTTTAAAGTTATTGAGAAGTAAGTTAGAGTATGACTGAACCCTCTCTTAATATACTATCACTTATTTCCTTGTAAGGCAATATTATTACGTTCCTAGCTATGAGTACCTCATCATCTATCGTGACTTCATCACCTAAAACACTACCATCGCATACCCTAACCCACTTACCTATGTATGTAGCCCTACCAACAATACTACCCTCGATTAATGATGAACCTTCAACGACGACTCCATCCAGCAATATCGATTTATATATTCGTGTTTGAGGTCCTATACGTGACTTCCTACCTATAACTGTTAGTGGTCCAACCTTAGATCCTTTATCAATAGTTACGTTATCACCTATATAGACAGGCTGTTCTAGCTCCACATCAGGTGATATCTCAGCGTCCTTACTTACATAGCCCTTGGGATAGAAGTGAAGTAATGCCTCAAAATTAGCTCTCTTATAATCGCTAGGTACTCCTATATCTGACCATATACCTTCATATACATAACCATATATTAAACCTTCACTAACGAGTTTAGGTATAACATCTTTAGAGAGCTTTGAAGGAGCTCTTTCCGGGAAGTACTTAAGTACTTCGGGCTCGAATACATATATACCTGCGTTAACTAGATTTGATTTAGCCTTAGCTTTAGGTGGTTTTTCAACAAACTCTTTAATTCTAAATTCTTCATCAATTACAGCAACACCGTATCTTGATGGATCCTCAACCCTCGTTAATACCAATGTTGCAATGCTACCTCTAGACTTATGGAATTCTATAACCTTACGTAACTCTATATCAGTAAATATGTCGCCATACATTATAACGAACGTCCCATCTAAGCTATATTTAGATGCTATAACGGGAATAGGGCCTGCATCACCTAATGGTTTAACTTCTTCAGCATAATCTATCTTAACATTAAATGAAGATCCATCACCGTATCTGCCCTTTATCATATTAGCTAAGTACCTTACCGATAGTATTATATCCTTAATGTCTGACTTAGCTAAAGACTCAATAATCCAATCTAGTAGGGGCTTATCAAGTATAGGTAGTAATGCCTTAGGACGTGTTAGTGTTAACGGTCTTAACCTTGTAGCGAAGCCTCCAGTAAGTATTATTGCTGTAATGTCTCTCAAGAAACCACCATAAAATTATTTAAGATTCATTAATTTAAGTCTTTAACTCCCTCAATAAATATTGAGAATTCTTCTTGGAGATAAGGGGTATGCCTCAATAATTCTATATCTACATGGTAAACTCTTAGCTACATCTACATTAGTTACTAAAGTTCTGCCTACCTTAAACGCTATACCATAACTCACTAACATACTAATTATTTCTTTAGGACATTCGATTATTTCAGCCCATTTAACTAAGCTATCGCTAAGAGTTTCATACGTCCTTAACGTAGTTTTAGCCCTTAAACTTAACCTTAATCTAAACTGGTACTTATCCTTAAACCTTGCCGGACAATAATGTAGGTTTATATTGATACCTTCATCGATGATCCACTCCATAATTCTTAATGCTGTATCCTCAGACCCTATAGCACCAACACTATCTGACCTAGACCTCATACCCCTCATTAATAGCTTATCATAGTTACTCTCACTAAACTCTAATTCATTCATGTTTATGAACTTAACCCCTAATTTAAATCCCTTAAGTATTATCTCCTTTAATCTATCAAAATCATCAGGGATCACAGGGTTCTCTATACCCACGTCTATAGAGTAATCCAAGGCTCTCTCTAATGCTTGCCAGGAGTGATTACTGGTTATGTGGAACCTTATCTCATCTAGCCCGGCATCTACTAACCTATTTAGTCTTTCATCGTTAAGTGTTAAACCTGTAGTGTATAGGTGTATGTGAAATTCCTTCCCAAAGAATTCCTTTAAGAGTTTAATATACCTTATTAATTTATCAAATTTAAGTAATGGGTCGCCGCCTGTTATACCTATGCCTCTTGATCTAGACGATAGTACCTCAAGTAATATGTCTGTATCATCCCTAACTCGTAAGTCATTTATTAATGTTACGTCCTTACCTCGTCTCTCAAATGATATAGGGCAGTAGTAGCAATGCTCTAAGCATAGACCTGTAATGAAGAGAACAGATTTAAGGCCCTTCTTACATAGCTTACATCCCTGAGCTAGCTCACCAACCCAGCATCCGTATTCTCCGCAATTACCTTGTAATCTCATCCTTTAAACCTGGATTACTTAGCCTCCTTAACGTATTTTACGTATATTCCGTTACCTAAGTCCTCATCCCACTCAGATGGCTTGCCTATCTTTACATCAACTACTCTATGCAGTACCTTAACATCTTCAGCTATGTCTCGACCCTCCTCAGGTATGTATAGTATAGCTCTCAACTCATCAGCAAATCTGATGTTTAACCTCTTCTTCAGCTTCCATACAGCTGAATTCACCTTAACTAGAAGATCTATTAGCTCTTCCCTACCTTCAGTGATTCCTAATTCCTCCTCTCTTACTCTCTCCCTATGAACGCTAGTTCCAGAGTTCATGTGCCGCCATATGTAGTCTGTTACGAATGGCATTATTGGTGATAACAACTTAATTATTAACCTAAAGACTCTATAGAGCGTGTGTATGGCACCCTTCACTTCCTCACCACTAAATTCTCCCTTACCGTAAATCCTGGGCTTCACTGTTTCTAGGTAGTTTGAAGCGAAGATATTCCATGCTAAGTCATATAGCTTATGTATTGGCTCGAATACGTCAAGTTCTTTGTAGGACTCAATAACTTCTTTAGCGATTCTTGATGCATACTTAAGCATTGCCTTATCTAACTCCCTAAGTCTATAATCACTACTCTTTGGCTCTCTGAAGGATGTGATGAATCTAGCTATGTTTATAAGCTTAGTACAGAACATTAATCCTGTCTTGACTAAGTTTAATGACCATCTATAGTCACTACCAAGCTTACCTGAAGCTGCAGCCCAGTATCTGAATGCATCTGCACCATACTTTTCAAGGTAAGGTTCAGGGTATATGACGTTACCTAGCGATTTATGCATAGCTCTACCCTTTTCATCCAAGCCCATACCCGTAATCCTAACCCACTTAAATGGCGGCTTACCTGTTAGTAGCCATACCCTGAGTACGCTGTAATATAGCCACGTTCTTATGATGTCATAGCCTTGAGGTCTTAAAGCACGCTCAAGAGCCTTTAATGCTGCTTCTCTGTCATCAAGCCATTTAGTCACGTAAAGAACACTTATTGATGAGTCAAACCACGTATCAAAAGTCCTGGTCTCACCTACTATCTCATCCTTAGGAGCACCACAATTAGGACAGGAATTTACTGGTGGCGGATCTTTCCATGGCCTTATGTACTTACCGGGTTCTGGAAGTATTACATAGCCACATCTCTTACACTTCCAGATAGGTACCTCAGTACCGTAATATCTAGTCCTTGATATTGGCCAATCCATAGCTAAGGACGTAACCCAGTCCTCAAGTTTCTTCTTATGTTCTAAAGGTCTAAATATCATCTTATTAGCAACCTCCAAGACTTCATCCTTAAAGTCCAACTGCTTAAGGAAGTACTCCTTAGTATGTATGAACTCTATGGGTGTCTTACACCTCCAGCATACAGGTATCTCACCCTCGTATTCCTCAACTCTAACTAAGTAACCCTTATCCTTAAGCTTCTTAGCAATAACCTCTCTAGCTTCATCTATCTTTAACCCCTTAAGGAAACCTGCTTCTTCATTCATAGTTCCATCAGGATTTATCAATATTCTCGGTTTAAGGTTTGTTTCCCTAAAGAACCATACATCCTTTGTGTCTCCGTAGGAGCACATCATTACTAAACCAGTACCGAACTCAGGCTTAGCGAACTCGTGCTCCATGATGGGTACTTCATCATCGTATATAGGTATGATCGCATGCTTTCCTCTTAAGTATTTGTACCTCTCATCTCTGGGATTGTAGATCACTGCACCGCATGCCTTAAGAAGTTCAGGTCTTGTAGTAGCTATTACGATGTCCTCCCCTGTCTCCTTAACTTTAAACTTTATGTAGTAAAGCTTCCTCTTAACCTTAATGAACTCTATCTCAGCTTCAGCTAAGGTAGTACCACATCTAGGACACCACATGACAGGCTTATACGACTCATATATTAGGCCCTTCCTCCATAACTCAATGAAAGTTGCTTGAGTTATCCTTCTATAATTTGGCGAGTCTGTACCGTCTCTCCAGTACTCGAAGGAGCACCCCATCCTCCTCCATACATTAACTAAGTCTTTTTCATACTCATCCAGTACCTCCTTAACCATTTTGAGGAATTTCTCCCTACCTTCAGGTGTCTTAGCTATCTCATGTGCTGAGATACCGTACTCCTTCTCAACAGTAACCTCAGCGGGTAAGCCGTTCCTATCAGCATAGAATGGTACTAGTACTTTGTAACCTAGAAGTCTAAATGCTCTAGCAACCATATCTATTTGAGCATAGTGAGCAGCTTGAGCAACACCCCACCTACCTGACGGATATGGAGGTGGAGTGTCTATTACGACGTAATTTTCGTCCCTTCTGAAGTCTACAACTTCCTTATAGAGCTGCTCCTTATCCCAGAGCTTTAGTAGCTCAAGCTCTATTGATGGATCCCAACGCTTAATCGGTATGGCACTCCTACCCTCCACAAGAGCACCCAAACAATATTAATACAAGCCTTTTGAAGCTAACTATTAATGATTAATAATTAAGAGCTACCTTGTAATTCTAATAATTCCTTGGGAGGTTTCATAGCTATGTATGCAGCACCTATGAGTACAGCATCATCACCTAGCGGTGTTAATGCTAGTTTAGGCATTCTATTAGTTACGTATCTCTTAACATTCTTGAATATTAACCTCATAAAGTCAGGATTCTTAAGTGCTATACTACCTCCAATACTCACTACTTCAGGATCATAAACATTGATTACTGAAGCTATACCCGCTGCATTAACCTTAATTAAATCTTTTACAATATTATGTGCAAATGTATCGCCACCCCTCCAAAAGCTGAATAAATCCTCAGGTCTTAACAGACCTGTTAATGCCTTCCTTAAGGCGGCAGTATCCTCACCTTTCCACTTCTTAGCCTTAAGTAATGCGTAACGAGGTATTGCTGAACCTGAAGCTATGCCTTCCCAATGACCTAACCCTCCACAACCACACCTTATCCTACGTCTAAAATCAATAACTATGTGTCCTACCTCATGGGCATTACCATCCTTACCTAGAAGTAGATTATTATTCACTATAACACCAGCGCCGATGCCTGTACTCAACGTTATGTACACGATGTTTGAGTGACCCCTACCGATACCGACTAAGTATTCACCCCATACTGCAGCAACACAGTCATTGACTACGTACGTATTTACATTAAACATACTTGTTAGTGGTTCCTTAAGCTTAAACCTCCTTAGAGGATTGTTAGGAGCATTTATCACTTCACCTTTCCTAATGTCTAAAGGTCCTATAGTGCCTATTCCCACACTAATCAATCTTGCTTTACCTACCTTATTTAAAAGCTTACTACCAATACGATATATCTCCTTAGCTATGGTATAATCATCACCAGTAGTGGGAGTTCTCATCACTTCCTTATATAGAACATTACCGCCTAAGTCAAATAAGGCTACACGGAGATTTGTAGCACCTACATCTACAGCCAATACAGCCTCCATTACTTTAGTCACCTCTAGGGTGCTCCCTCAAATACTTACATACCTCACTAGCTAGAGTCTTCGGATCATTAATTACCTTAATTATACTTGTCTTCCTATCATCAATGTACGGGGAGAACACAGTAAGTTTGTCGGTAGGTAATCCCGTCATACCTAATATGTAGATAGGTACACCTTCAGCGTAAGCTGTTACGATTTCCTGTATAGTACCCGAAGCACCACCTAGTGCCACAAGTACCTCAGAGGTTCTAACAAGAAATACACTTCTAATCCTAAATGAAGTACCTGTTCTAACAACTATAGCGTCTGGAGGAAACCTGACATCCTCCATCTCTAGGGGTGGCAATATTAGAACCTTGAATCCTAGCTTTAATGCCTCATCAACGATAATTCTCATTAAGCCCCAATAACCACCTGTTATAAGCACTACAGACTGTGGTTCAATGCATAAAGACAAAGTTTCTATGAACTCTATTGCAGCTTCCCTCAATGAGTCAGAAGGAGGCCCGGAGTATGCTGCAATACCTACATACCTAGGCATAAGTACCACATCAGTTAATCTTAACCTATAAAGAGTATTAAAGCTAATTATGTTCATAATAGAAATGATACTACAGATGTTGACTAATGCTACCTACAAGTAACTTTATTGTCCCCTGAATCTTTAAGAATGGATATTTAATATATACTTTAGTTATATTATCAATTTCTATCCTATCTTCAATAACATCATTAAATATCCTCACTAAGTTACTGACTTCGTTTTTAGATAGCCCCATAAATTCTAGTTTAGTTACTCTATCATTCTTTATACCTAAGGCTATAATTTTGCCATGACCCTCTTTAATCAATTCATCAATTACTTCACTCACATAAACTCTTTCTAAGTTATGTATATTATAATAAACTAATGTATAGTCTTTAACTTTAATCGCCCTACCCTTTATTTCGGCAACATAACGTGTTTCATTCTTATTATACTCATCAATAAGCTCCTCTATAATAATTCTTAGTTCTTCTAAGTCGCTTCTCTCAATGGATTCAACAATCCTAAAGAAGTAGCTAGGTCTTATCAAAGCTATTAGTGACGCCTTACTTAGGTTATCTAAAGTAAAGCCTGGTAAAGTACCTTCAGCTAGAGAAGAAAGTACTTCCGTTTCTGATACCTTGAGTTTCAATACATTGGATATTAACCTGGTTACTGACCTCATAGCTGGGTATTCATCCACGGGTTCTAATGAGTCCTTACCTCTCTTATATATACCGTTATATCGCCCATTAGCAAGTATGACTAAAGGTTTAGAATCCTTACATACCTTCTTCAACTCAGTACTTAAGCATACTAAGACATAGTTATTCGATATTTGGAGGTGTCTAAGGGAGTCGATACTGTTAAGTATAATTATGGGTTCTAAGCCTTCCGTTAAAAGTTCTCTAGCAAGTAGTGCTGATGCTATAACACAATCTATAGGTGGTGGAGAAACTATTACATTAACATCAATGAAATACTTGGGTAGCAAGAACCCACCAGAATACTTGATGCTAAAGTGAAATATAAATCAATAGTTAATATACCTGCTAAAATTGATGTTAAGTTGAAGCTAGCGTATTACATGGCAATGAAAAAGTATTAATATTTTTTCGTTAAATCCGATCTTAGGTGTATACATGGTCCTACATGAGGATTTAGTACTTAAGGCATTAGACGAAGCCTTAAGCTTAGGTGCTTCTTATGCGGAAGTGAGGTATCAGCGTGATGAAGTATCAGAAGTTGCTTTAAGGAATGGAAATGTCATAGGTTTCGGTAAAGACGTCAGTGAAGGCATGGGTATTAGAGTGATAGTTGATGGAGCTTTAGGGTTCGCATCCACGAACATGCTAACTATTGATGAAGTAAGGAGTACAGTTGAGAGAGCGGTCAGTAGAGCTAAGGCGTTGGCAAAACTGATGAGGGAGCCCATATCATTCAGTGAGGAAAGAGTTGGTAGAGCATCTTATAATGTAATACCTAAGAAGGATCTTAGCGAGCTATCTATAGAGGATAGGGTTACCTTAGGCATAGAGATACATAAATCAATAA
>Ga0190363_1002051_pt1 | contig 11705 bp, 15 predicted proteins | sample 48721867_MG_FD_161272 | JGI IMG/M metagenome (GOLD analysis project Ga0190363, IMG submission 161272) | Hydrothermal vent microbial mat bacterial communities from Southern Trench, Guaymas Basin, Mexico - 4872-18-6-7_MG | ecosystem: Environmental > Aquatic > Marine > Hydrothermal vents >...
ACAAGAATAAGGGATGATAAAACCCCAGAGGAAGCCGATACAATTCAGAAAGTCAGGGAAATATACGAAAAACAATTTGAAAAGAAGGCTAGGCTTGCATAATTACCGTGCAAATTTCAGTGTCTCAGTGTCTCCATATTTTTCCGCTCTGTAAAGTGGATGCGCAAGGCAGAAATCAACTCCCTTGAGCATTTCTTTCTTATTCCATGAGGACTTAGCAGAAGCACTCTTCCATGGAAGCCACATTAGAAATATCTTAAAGGTTTGCTCTTTATGCCTAATTTTATGCCTAACTCCACCGAATCTATAGGCTTGAATCCAAGCTTCTCCATCTGCCACCTCTTGAACCATGGACTCCAATGGCCTTCAAATCCAATGGTAGCGAAGCCTACGGCATCTTTATGCTCTCTGAACATCTCATTCATCAAAGTCTTCCCAAAACCATGGCCTTTCGCCTTTCTCAAAACCCAGATACAACTCATTATCACACATTTCTCTTTACAGCTTATTGGATAGGGCGCAACTTCAGCTGGACAATATTCAATTTGCCCCACAGCAACTCCGTTGTAAAAGATGATCTTCTAAATGGTATAGGTGAGAGGCACTTGTAAAGGAAAATTTCATATCTAGCCTCTTTTGTTGCTTCAACAATCCTGAAGTTGGAAGCCATCTCAGTATAACTATCAAAAGTTGCATATAAAACATGTAAGAATTTTCGAAATTTAACGAATATTTTTATAATCATCAAAGTATACGTATTGATTAAATATTCATGCCTTCTTCTTTCATCGAAAAGAGAAGGTTTTATGGTACTTCTGAAAGTTTGAGTAAGCGTTTTCAGAAAAGGGACTATCGGATTAGAGGAAGATTCTGGGAGATTTTTCTGAAAAATTTTTTCGAAATTTAACGAATATTATCTTTATTTACAAAAATTTGTTAATTAAAACATAAAAACGATAAGAATACCGAAGACTGAAGTGGAAAATGCCCTGTTTTAAACTAAATTTTGCTTTTATTCTTTCGAAGTAATTTCGTACGGTGCGCCTACTATTCCCCTATAACTTGAATTATTACTGTTCTCTGTCTTGGATAGACGTCTGTTTCAATGAAGAGAAGCGACTGCCAAGTTCCCATAACTAACCTTCCGTTAACCAGAGGCAGAGTCTTGTCTGGTGGTAGAAGCATTGAACGTATATGTGAATGGGCATTTGACGGATGCCTATAGCTTCCAAGCTTGGGGATTATTCTTTCCAAAAACTCCTTGATGTCGCCGAGCAAACCTGGCTCATTTTCAGTTAGTATAAGTATGCCGGTTGCGTGGGGAGCGAAAACATGAACTAACCCATTTTTTATTCCAGACTTCTCGACAATCTCTTCAACTTTACCGGTTATGTCTATAAATTCTATCTCACCGCGAGTCGAAAATCGAACAGTCTCATTATAGACTTTCACGGCTTCCCACCTGAAATGTGGAAGCTAATAAATGATGGATTAGTGAGTTAAAAGTGTTGTTCTTGGAATACGGAATGTAAAGAGCCAAATAGTTGTGAAGCATCTTAACCTTTGAGAGTCAGATGGACGAGAATGAATACGGCATTATTCTAAGACATTACAGTAATGATTTGGTTAGAAGAGAGATCACCCGCTTTAGCATTGGAAGATGGATCGCTGTCCATTGTCAAACTCTAGATAAGAGTGATAGGCCATATCTGCTACGCTATCTCCGAGAGGCGAAAAGAAAGATTCCGTTAGCAATAAACAAGCCGGGAGATATCAACTCTATTATAGAACGATTCAAAAAGCTTAGGCCTAGAACTTTCTATGCGTCAATAAATGTTTACAGGAAACTAAGCCTAGCCGAGGATGTTCGAGACTTAGGGAACATTACATATTGTCTCCCAACATGGGATATAGACAATAAGATTGAAGATTGGAAAGCAACCGTTGAGGTTGCCAATGAAATTCTAAAATTTTTAAAGTTTCATGGGATTGAGTATTCAGTCTTTCTTAAATGGTCTGGGAATGGAATGCACATTCACATACATCATAAAGCATTCTCAGAAAAACTCCTGAAAAGAATCCATCCACTTGACATAGCATACTCCATGGTTGAATATGTAAACATGAAACTTCATGGAGAATATAGGGAAATCGCAGCTAGGTATTCCGCAAATAGTCTTCGAGTCGAAAATAAAATTGACATACAAAGAGTCTTTACGTGTCCGCTGAGTCTTCACAGGAAGCTGAATGTAGTTGCAGTCTGCATAGACCCAGCGACATTAAATGATTTTTCCCCATCCTGGGTTATGCCAGAAGACTTTAGGCATTGGGAAGGCTGGAACCGCTACGTAGAGGGAGAAGCAGATTCTCTTGCCACAAAGGCATACGAAGCAGTGGGAGGTTATCCACTTAAAAGGTTGCCAAGAGTGAAGGCTAGGAAAAAGATGGGGCTGGATGAACTTATTATGAAGTGGATTAGGAAGAGTTCAGATCTTATATAGCATAACTCGTCGATGCTTCTGTATACGGCTGCCGCCTAGTAGGCTATTAGTGATCATTAAAACACTGGTAATACATATATCACCAAAATCACTACACATTACCTGTAATCGCTATAGAAAACGAAAAATAGAACAGTTTGGTCTACATAAAAAGCCCAACATTTATTTCAGCTATGGAAAAAACCTCATATGCGAAACTTTTGAAGACCTATTTTCGGTATGAGGAAACTTTAGTGATAGAATTTTCACCACATAAGTCCATAGTGAATTCTGTTATCCTAGACGGACTCGCCTAGTCTGTATACAAAAGCATCAACAATATCTGCATAAGCCACTCTGTGGTGTACGAGTTTAGCGTTTGTGCAGCATTTTCGCACATAGTTGCGCTGTTGCATCAAAAGTGCGCTTTTATGCTTCAACCTTGAGATTTTTGCATGTCCTTTTCTATGAGGCCACAGTAAACTCGGTGAATTATGCACCGTGCATAACAGTTATATTTGTTATGCGTATAAATGCAGAGTTAATAAAGGGTGATTCTATGACTGAGAATGCTTCGGTTCAGAAGTGGACGAGCATTAGGGTTCGTAGAGAAACAGCCGATATGCTTAAGGAGCTGGGGCGAAAGGGTGAAACCTATGATGAGATAATTAGACGTCTAATTGATCGTGTTAAGAGAAGACGTAAAAAGAGGGCAGTTGAGCACTGAGCGGAATAATCGGAGGAGCATTCATGAAAGTTGATAGGAAGGCCATTCAACGCTGGAGGAGAAGGGGATTTTACAGCGAAAAAGTTCTAGTGAAACTTCTCGAAGGGAAAGGCTATCATGCAGTTAGAGTTCCAGTAAGCAATCCCAGTCGAAATCCGCTTCCAGACGTCATCGCAAGAAAGAATGAGCATGTATATGCATTCGAAGTCAAAAACGCAAAATATTATGCGTACTTCCCTAAAGATCAGATTGCCAAGCTCTTTGAGTTTCTTGAGAAATTCTTTCCAACTCCAAAGGAGTTTAAGCATGCTGTGCTGGCGGCGCATCTAGGCAAAAAATGGATATTCAAAGAGCTTCCTTGGCATATCTGGGAAGTCGGCGCATTGCCTGAACATGAACGTATAGTAAAGCGTGAAGAAGGAAACTTTCAACCATAACATTTTCAGGCTAAATTCTAAGCGAAACAAAAATATAACATAAAATTTTAATCAGGAGATAAAATGTATGCCGGAGGGGTGGCTTTGGCTACCCTTTACGGTACAATAGTTAATTATAGGGTTGGTCCAAAAACCCAAAGGCCGAGGGAATGCCTAGTTAAGTTTCCGAATGTGGATAGTGCCGAGGAAGCTTCACGGCTTATTGGAAGAAGGGTAGCATGGCCCGCTGAAGAGAGGAGGATAATTGGTAAGATTGTTGCGACGCATGGCACAAAGGGGCTTGTAAGAGTTAGATTCAGGAAAGGAGTTCCAGGGCAGGCTTTAGGAACCCATGTAAGAATAGTCGGATGAGCCTAGCGCTTTGCCTTAGCCTTTTTAAGCTGCCTAAGCCATACAATCTCCCAGACGAACATGAAGGCTATTATTATCCAGAACAGAATTATAACAAATTGCGAAGCTGTGGAAACCATCTCCCCGAACATTTCCACCAAGCCTTATATACATTAAACATGTAATAAGGGATGTTTCAGGTTTGAACATATTCTACAACTCGACTTCTACACAGTTCATTAAATGCACATAGGCTGGAAGCTCATCCAGAAAATTCTGTAATTGTAATATGGGAACTATTGGGACGCCATTATAAAATTTGGAAGAAGCTGGAACAAGCGAGAGAATTACCGGAAGCAGAAGAATTCTACCTTCGGCTGGGAAAACCAAAGTTTCTCTGGCTCTAGGAAGAATTTTTGAAAGTGCCTTAACTCTTTCTATCTGTGCTTTCACCATTCTACTCATAGTGGACGCCGTTAACCTTTTCATCCAACGCTTACAATCAACACAAGCCGCTATTCTTCCTTTTACCGCTAGAACATCTATTTCCCAAAATTTGTTTTCGTGGCGAAACCTAAAATGCTTAATGGTTGAGTAACCATATGTTTGAAAGGCTATAACAGCTACATCTTCAAATTCTTTCCACGAAAGATTTCTGCAAACCTTCTCTATATCTGCTCCAAGACTTGTAGCTTTAATGGCAATTTTTAAACGCTGAAGAGGGTCAACCTTGACTAGGGTTCCTTTCCTCTCAACTAAATTTAAGCTCAAAAATTTTTCGATGTACTCCTCTATAACACTTGATGGTATTCGCGAATTTTTTGCTATAAGTTCAATATTGGCCGGGCCTTCTCTTGTCAACTTCAATATTGAGATTAAGATTTCCCTCTCAATTCTCATTTGCTTCAATTTAATTCGGTTAATCGTAATATTAAAAATTTAATAGAGTAAAACTTCAATTGAATTTTAAGGAAGAAATTAGAATGATGAAGCAATATATCTCTAAAACATCTACATCGAAAGAACTTTATGAAAGGGCAAAGCAATTTCTTCCATCCGGTGTTTCCTATGTTATACGTCATTTCGAACCTTATCCCTTTTACACAAAAATGGCTAAAGGAAGTAAATTAATTGATGTAGATGGAAATGAATATGTTGATTTCTGGATCGGCCACTTGGCTCTGATATTAGGTCATAGCCCCGAACCTGTAATCGAAGCGGTTAAGAGACAAATTGAAAGTGGAACGCATTTTGGAACATGTCACCCGCTTGAAATAGAATTGGCAGAAGAAGTAGCCAAACTTGTTCCATGCGCAGAGATGATCCGATACACAAATACTGGAACGGAGGCAGCCATGTACGCCATAAGACTTGCGAGGGCGTTTACACGCAGAAAGAAGATAGTCAAGTTTGAAGGTGGGTGGCATGGAGGATACGATGCGCTCGACACGGCAGTAAAACCGCCATTCGAAATTCCAGAATCAGCAGGCCTAACGGAAGAAGCGGTCAAACATACAATTTCAGCTCCTTACAACGACTTAGAAGGAACGATTCAGCGAATTAAAAATGAGGAAATAGCCGCAGTGATAATTGAACCCGTGCTCGGCGCTGGCGGAGGAATACCCGCAGATAAGGAGTTCCTTAAGGGATTAAAAGAGTTATGCGAAGAAAAAGGGGCATTGTTGATTTTCGACGAGGTAATTACGGGCTTTAGACTCGCTCCGGGAGGCGCCCAACAATTCTATGGAATAGTTCCAGACTTAGCAATCCTTGGCAAAATTCTCGGCGGAGGCTTCCCAATAGGCGCCGTGGTGGGAAGAAGGGATGTTATGGAGCTTTTTGACGCCCTAAAGCTTGAGAGGCCAAACTACGTTTTCCAAGGCGGAACCTTCTGTGGAAACCCGGTAAGCCTAACAGCCGGCCTCAAAACCCTTAAGCTTCTTGAAGACGGCACAATAATAGGTAAGTTGAATCGCATGGGAGATAGAGTTAGAGAGGAATTAAAGAATATATTTGAGGCAGTAGGTTTCGATGTACAGGTTACTGGTGTAAGCTCACTTTTCCACACGCACTTTACAAAGAATGAGGTGAAGAACATCGAGGATGTGATGAATGCCGACAGAAAAAGGCTTCTTGAATATCATCTTCATCTGATAGAGAATGGAGTCTTTTTCCTACCAACAAAAACTGGCGGGTTATGTTCAGCCCATAGCGAGGAAGACCTAGAGAAACTCTTCAGAGAAGCCGAGAATTATGCTAGAAAAGTTAGATAGGCTTCTGGCTGATTATTCTCTCAGCTTTTTTAAGGTCAACTAAAGTATTGATGTTGAAAAAGGTTAGCAGTTTAGGGTCAAACTCCCTAATAACCAGCGTAGATATATAACGAACTCCTCTAAGTTTTGAGATCATTGAGCGTAAATCAAACTTTTTTTCTTCTAAAGCCTCTTTTGATGCTTCAAGACCCATTTCAGTATCATAAACTGCCTGTAAAGGCTCAATTTTTCCATCCGGCCATCTCGGGATGACCGCAGCCCTTCTCCTGCAGACGTCAAATAAGAATGATGCTACTTCTCTGGATATGAACGGCGTATCGCATGGAAGCAGAAGGGACTTCTTTCCATTCGCTGCTTCAAATCCAGTTAATACTCCGACAAGTGGACTTCTGAAATTAAACTTATCAATGACTAGGTGCGCGGCTTCTCCTATAACCTTACTAAAGTTTTCCTTTTGCGTTTCAGAGCTCACAACAATTATTGTTTCATCGGCTATATCTCTAATCCTTTCTAGAACATGTAGAATTAGGGGTTTTCCTGCAAGTGTGATGAGTCCCTTTTCTTCGCCTAGCCTTTCCGATTTTCCGCCAGCCAGTATAATAGTGGAATTCTTCAAATGTTAGCCTCTTCGCATGAAATCTTTGGATGAGGATATAAGTTTTTCTAGACTTCTTTTTCGTATAAGAGTGAGGCTATTCCCTCTCTTCTCTCTTTCTCTTCTAGTGGATAAATTGTGCAGAGTAGGAATTCTGCTCCGCAGCTCTTACATTGGGCGTATCTTCTATTTCTCTTTATAATGAACCAGAATCCCTTTTCTGAGCCGCAAACTGGACATCTCTTCAATTTTTCGGCATGTTCTCCAAAAGCCCATTTAAAAGACATATGGTTTCTCCTTCTCATTTAATAGTGTATTTCTGGATTTATGGAACTTTCGCTTTCCGGAATGTTTTGATTCAAGACTATTTTTTCAGCTCTGAAATTACATATTTTACAATTTCATCGGCAATATTGACCTTAGTAACTGTTTGAAGACCTCTCCATCCAGGTTGACTATTAATCTCAACCATTAGTGGCCCTTCTTTGCTCTCAACTATGTCGATTCCTGCTACTTTGCATCCAATCGTTTTTGACGCCTTCACCGCTAAATCTTCAAGCTCCCCGCTAAGCTTTATGGGCTTGGGCCTTGCTCCAAGGCTAATGTTCGTTTTCCATGTTTGTGCTTCCCTTCTCATCGATGCGATCACATGTTCTCCTACAACAAAAGCGCGGATATCCGAAAAGCCATGCTCGACGTATTCTTGCAAATATATGACATTATGATGATAAGTTAAAGCCCTAAAGATTCTAGTAGCTATCTCTCTATCTGAAATTCTAGTTGAACCTATGCCTCTAGAGCCGAAAAGGGGCTTAATCACGACATCCCTGCCAAGCTCCTCAAAAGCCTCTAGAGCTTTTTCCGGATCTTCAGTAGCAATCGTTCGTGGAACAGGGATTCCAGATTGCTTCAAAAGATTTAGTGAGTAGTATTTATCTACGGAGATTTCTATTGCCCTTGGAGGATTAATTATTAGTACGCCGGATCCCTCGAGGCTGTGGAGAGAGTCAAGTCGGAATATTATTTCTTCGAGTGATCCTCTGCCTATTGGCCGCACTATTATGGCCGGAATTTCCTTGATGATGTTAATGTTTTTGGCGTAAATTTGTAGCTTATCTTTGATTTTGGCCACTATTTCTGTGAAGCGGAAGAAGAATGGCTCTGCATTACTTTTTGCGATCGCTTTTTTGAGTTGTTCTGAGTGCCAGCTCTCTGGGTTTTTGGTTAATACTCCTATCTTCAATTTTCAACCTCTCTATTATGACTTGGGATTTTGTTGATATTTGGGTTGTGCAGAAAAGTTTATATTGTATCTTATGATATGATATACTGTATATATCCGCAAACAGACATATGTACAGAAGTATAACGGAAAAACCGTAGAACAAACAAACAGCTAGGCGAATAAGCATGAAATGTCCGTATCTATCTGAGGCTTCGAAGAAGATTTGCGTAAAAATGCTAGAGCTAAAATTAAAGGGGGGAACTAACCGACTTTGACGTAAGACACTATTGCACAGGAAATCCCATTTTCTGCTACTACTTTAGACTACCGCAAATTGAAAAGGAAATAAAAGAGACTAGAAAGAAAAAGCTAAAAATAATCTTTGAGGGAGAATTTTCACGGCCAAAAAGAGAAATAAAAGTTGATCGTGAAGAAATAAAGCTGTTAACCTAAAATTGTCGAATAAACCTTGAAAGCTGTCCTGCAACCTCAAATTTTTCAGACAGGTTGACATGAAGGTAAGCTGCATAACTATTAAAGTAGGGCGGTCCCCTCCTTGAGAAAAGAGTCAAGACTTTTCCGAAATGATTTATTTTGAAGCCCTCATTACAAGGTTCGTGTCCTCTAATTAGAATTTGAACATTTAACATGTCAAGAATCCTCCTTGTTATATTCCATCCAAACAGTTTTCCAGCCCCACGCGGCGAAGGATAAACGCCCTCTCCTTCGTAAGGGTCACTCCACAAAATTTCTTCCAGAAAACTCTCCTTAGGATGCATTTCATGCGCATACGCAAAATCCTTAAGTGAGGAAGCGTTCTCCGGCAATCCTCCATGAACAAGCAGATAGCGTTCCTCAATAAGAATAGCATTCAACAGATAATCAAAGATTTCTGTAGTAACCTTATATGCTTCATTTCCCACATCGCCGAACCTTGACCGAAACTGCATAGGTAAATCGTGGGGATAAACTGGTAAATCTCGCGGCCCCTCATGATTTCCCCTCATTAAGAGAATCCTGTCTGGAAACATCAACTTTAGTTTCAGTACCATATAGTAGACTTCGGCCGAAAACATTCCTCTGTCGCCATAGTCTCCAAGAAAAATCATGAGGAAATTTTCATTTTTATTGGCTTTTTCGATGAAGTTTGTCTTTTTTAGAATGTGAATTAGGCTTTCTATGTCTCCGTGTAAGTCTCCAACTATAACGGCTTCTCCTTCAGGCTTAACCTCAGCCAATCTTCCCTCAAATCTAATTTTACCGTTATATTTAACCTCTTTATCTAAAATATTATTCACGACATCCTTAACTAGCGATATGTATCTTTTACTGTCTGTTTCTAGGGCTTCTTTGGTCAATTGTTCAAGCTTCATAATTCTAAGTTATGCCTTTTACTTCCTTTTATTGTTGTGGTAAATGTAGAAAATTTACTCTTTTTTGGGTAGTTACTCTTAAATAAGTTCAAATAGATATACGGATCGCTAGAGGGGCGTCCGATGAACAGTAAAGAAATAGCATTTATAGCTACAATGAGCGCGTTGGGACTTACTCTTTCGGCGCTATCCCTTAATATAGCCCCGATCCTAAGCAGCGTGGGGCAGGGTGGAGCAGCTCTTGATCTTTCCCACATAACTACTTTTATAGCGGCCATCTTTGGCGGTCCCTATGTAGGCGCGCTTGTCGGATTTATAGGCGGCATTTATGCTGGTTACTATTTCGGGTATGTCTTAGGATCGCTGGGCTTACTTTCACTTGTAGGTGTGCCGTTTGGAAAAGCGTTAACTGGATTAACAGCGGGTTTCATATACAGTAAATTAAGGATAAATGACCGTAAGAATCCCTCGTTGTTAACCACCGCTACTGTACTTATATCTTATGTTCCAGAATGCATATTCACGATTATCTACTTCCTATACATAGTTGCATTTGTTTATGGATATGCAATGAGCTTTATGATACCGATAGTTATTCCAAAGGCATGGATAGAAATCATAGTGATGAGTGTGATGATGGGCGCGCTTGTCGGGAATGCAGGTTTTAGAGAATTTATGCTAAAATTCTTCGTTCCTCAAAAGATTAAGAGAACTTATTAATGTCCTCTGCTTTTTCAACTGCGGTGGATTCATGCTAAAGTTTAGCGCAGAACAGAAAATGTACGAAATTGGCAACATAAAAGTTGGCGGTCAGCCAGGGCAGCTTCCAACAGTTTTGTTTGGGAACTTGTTTTATAAGGGGATGCCTGAAGTAACTGACCATAAAGAGGGAAGATTTGACGAGAAAAAGGTTGAGTATTGGATTAAAATTGCAGAAGAGCTTTCTATAGAAACTGCTGTTCCGCATATTCTGGATGTTACAGCCCTTTATCCTAGAGCTATGGAAAGATATGTAGGGTTTATTGCTGAACGGACTGAGAATCCAATTTCCATAAATGGGGCAAATGTGGAAACGAGAATTGCAGGATTAAGGACAGCAAAGGAGTTGGGGCTGAGTAATAAAGTGATATTTAATGGAATTGCGCCTGAGACCAGTGAGAAAGAGCTTGAAGTCATCCGAGAGTGCGGTGTGAAGGCAGCGATTCTCATTGCAAGTAGTGAGTATGATTTTTCTCCAGAAGGACGAATATCCGCCCTAAAAGGCTCAGAATATCAGCCAAGTCTTCTGGAAATGGCTGAAAAAGCCGGAATCGAGAAGATACTTGTTGACACTGTAGTCTTTGATGTTCCAAGCATTGCTTATGCGGCTGAAGCGGCAAAGCTGGTTAAGGAAACGTTCGGATTTCCGGCTGGATGCTCGCCTGCAAACGCCACTTTCGACTGGAGGAGAAGGAAGAGGTTTAAGAAGGGCTTTGCAGCCGCGAATGCCTCTGCGCATTCCCTTTTACAGTTTTGGGGCGCAGACTTCCAATTATATGGGCCTATAAAGCAGGCTAGAAGCATGATTCTAGCAACGGCCATAAATGACGCCATAATCGCCTACTACTCAATGAGAAAGTATGGAGTTAGGCCTCTTAGTGATGAGCATCCGCTGTTTAAGATTTTCTAATATTCTTTAGGAGTCTCTTTAAAGACCTTGCCTGAATGAACAAACCGATCACGTCTGACGTAAGGCGTGCGGTTATGGCTACAAGGATTGAACTCGACATTACTAGGAAAATGCCGAGCATTATTCCTTTATAAAAAACTAGAAGTGCATTTGGCAGTCCTTGATAGAGACTTGGAACGAAGAATAGGAAGGCTTGAATCAGAATGGCGATTGCTGGATGAACAAGTATAATTAGATTGCTTAGCAAGAAGCCTCTGAAAACCAGCTCTTCTATTAAGCTGTTCAAAACAGTTGTAAAAGATAGAAATGTCATGAATTCGCTTGGATGCATCGGCTTTTGAAACATTATTCTTAAAATTTCTTCTTCTCTTCTAGTCCTTTCTAAGTCAAGACGTGCACGAAAAATTTGAATAAGCAGGTTTATCGGCATTCCCAGAAAAAAGATTAGTAGGCCAACCAAGATTCCAAGTGGAAGCCATATTTGGATGGGAATTAAACTTTCAAGCCCAAAGACATGGGTTAGATTTTGGCTGGCGGAAACTGAGAGAACGAGGAGTAGTGTGAGAAATATTGTTCTGTTTAGGGTTGAGTATCCG
>Ga0190363_1002052_pt1 | contig 11698 bp, 9 predicted proteins | sample 48721867_MG_FD_161272 | JGI IMG/M metagenome (GOLD analysis project Ga0190363, IMG submission 161272) | Hydrothermal vent microbial mat bacterial communities from Southern Trench, Guaymas Basin, Mexico - 4872-18-6-7_MG | ecosystem: Environmental > Aquatic > Marine > Hydrothermal vents > Microbial...
AACCGCTGGGTTCCGGGGGCGGGGCACCTCCCCTTTGGGGAGGTCCTCCGGGCCCTGGAGGGGATTGACTACCGCGGGGGCCTGATCCTTGAATGCTTTCCAAAGCCGTCGCCCGAAAGGCTTCTCTCGCCGGATGCTATCCGGGCCCTCTTTCGGCACTGAAAAAGCTGCATCGACAATCGAACATTCTTTTTTCAGTGATCCCGGGCAACTTAAGCCGGCACGCCTCCTCGTTCCACCCAGGTAGCTAAGGGGGTACAGGGCCTGAAAGGAACCCCTTCCTGTACGCAGGGTCAAATCCCCCAAGCAGGCGGTCTATGTGGAATGAGCAAAGACCGGATGGGCTATCGCCCAAATTTGACACACCGAAGTTGAGACATGGGAGAAGAGACGGGTTAAAGTGGCTAACAGGCGGCCAGGCCTTCCCAAGTCTTTCCAACCGACCCCTAGCGACCCGAGCGTCGCCGGAAGAGTCTGGGCATAACTATCATGATGCCTCGTACAGGAGGATGTCCCATTCATGTCTCGAGCTCAGCTCATGTCCGAAGCTCAGGGCTTGAGGCTTAACGGGGTCCGGGAAGGCTGCTATAATAAAATTTGTAGCCATTTTGAAGCGAGGAGGTGATAGGAGGAAAAAACTCCTGCTGAAAGTCCCTAACTTAAAGGAGGTGTGTCACGAGAAAACTTTCCATCGCTTTGCTTATCCTTGGGTTGGCGGTTGGAGCTTGGGCACAGAAGGATATCTTGATCCTGGGGACCACGGACCGCATCTCTCAACTCGCGTTCGCCAACTCCTACGACCACTTCACCTGGCACATCTTGCGTCACACCACCAGGGCCCTGGTGGGGCTTGAGCCTGGGACCAACAAGGTGATCCCCGCTGTGGCCGAGTCATGGGAGATCTCCGACGATGCCATGGTCTATACCTTCCACATCCGCCCGGGGCTAACGTTCTGGGATGGCACGCCTTGTGACGCTAAGGCGGTGAAGTGGGCCCTGGAGCGCACCATGCGCCTTGATGGCCCCGAGGGCGGTGTCTTCTTGATCAAGGACCCGATCGACCGGATCGAGGTGGTGGATGACCTCACCGTAAGGATCTACCTGAAGTATCCCGATCGTACCTTCCTCATTCGGATGGCCGACAACGTGATCCCGGCCCTGATCTATGCCAAGGCCCCCGAGGACAAGTTCTGCGAGACCGGCCAAGACTACGTGGGCCTCGGCCCTTACCGGATCGTGGAATACGTGCCGGATGAGCGCGTGGTCCTGGAGGCGGTGGATACCTACTTCGGCAAAAAGGCCAAGACCAAGAAGATCGTCTGGGCGATGTACGCGGATGCCGCCGCCCTGCGCGCGGCCATCGAGGCGGGGGACATCGATGTGGCCTTCCGCACCTTCAACCCCATCGACCTCATCGACCTCCAGAAGAACCCGGATCTCCAGGTCATCGCCGGGCCCAGCGCTTCCATCCGTTATATGCTCTTCAACGTCACCCAGCCTCCGGTAGACAACGTCTTCGTGCGCCAGGCCATCGCCTACGCCGTGGACCGTGACGCCATCTGCGAGCTGGTGTTCTCCAACCTGAACAAGCCCATTTATACCATGGTGCCAAAGGGCCTACCCCCCGCCGGCGCTTCCATCGACGTCTTCCCCAAGCGGGACCTGGATAAGGCCCGGGAGCTCCTCCGCCTGGCCGGTTACTCCGAGGAGAACAAACTCAAGGTGAACCTGTGGTACACCCCCAAGCACTACGGGACCACCGAGGCCGACGTGGCCGCGGTCCTCAAGCAGGCCATCGAGGAGACGGGGATGGTGGAGATCACCATCCAGTCCCTGGAGTGGGGCGCCTACACCGAGCGGATGTCCCAGGGTGGCTTCGATATGTTCCTCCTGGGGTGGTATCCGGACTACCTCGAGGCTTCCAACTTCCTCGATCCATGGCTCACCGGCGCTCCGGAGGGACTGGGCACCTATTTCAACCATCACCCCAACTACCCCGCCTACAAGCGCATCATGGAGGTAGCTCTCTCCACGGTGGACGATGAGAAGGCCGCCAAGCTCTACCAGGCCTTCCAGATCCTCTCCGCCTACGATGTGCCGTGGATCCCGCTTTGGGCCAACATCCAGCAGGCTTATGTGGTGGCCAAGAAGGACGTAAAGGGCCTTGTGCTCGACCTCACCATGGAGCTCCACCTCGACCTCCTCTATCGGGAGTGAGGGCCAGCGGCTGAGGAACGAAGGGGCCGGGCTATCCCGGCCCCTTTTTTCTTTGTGGACAATCTTCCTTTTCTTCCCCCGCGTTATCTGGGTTACACTAAAGCGATCTCATCTCGTTCGATAGGAGGGCGGATGACCACCATAGAGGAAATTTGGGCAAGGGAGATACTGGATTCCCGCGGCAACCCCACTGTGGAAGTAGAGGTTACCCTGGAAAACGGGGTCCGCGCCCGGGCTGCCGTCCCATCCGGAGCATCCACCGGTACCTATGAAGCCCTGGAGCTCCGGGATGGGGACAAACGGTACCTCGGAAAGGGGGTGCGGCGTGCGGTACGCAACGTCAACGAGATCATCGCCCCCGAGATCGTGGGCATGGACCCCACTCTACAGGAGGAGATCGATCGGTTGCTCCTCGAGCTCGACGGGACCGAGAACAAATCACGGCTCGGGGCCAACGCCATCCTGGGGGTCTCGCTCGCGGTGGCCAAGGCCGCTGCGGCCCACCTCGGCCTTCCCCTTTTCCGCTACATCTCCGGGATTCGCGCCGGCAGGATGCCCGTTGCGCTCATGAACGTCTTGAACGGCGGAAAACACGCAGATAACAACCTCGAGATCCAGGAGTTCATGATCGTCCCCGTAAGGGGGGATACCTTCGCCGAGAGGCTCCGGATCGGGGCCGAGGTTTTCCACACCCTGAAAAAACTCCTGAAGGGCGAAGGCTACTCGGTGGCCGTGGGGGACGAAGGGGGATTCGCCCCTACCCTCCCCAACGATGAGGAGGCCCTGAAGTTCCTGCATCGGGCCATCGAGGAGGCAGGTTATGAGCCCGGGAAGGACGTGGCCTTGGCCCTCGACTGCGCCGCCACGGAGTTCTTCGACGCCGAAACGCAACGCTACCGCTTAAGCGGCGAGCTCACTTCAGAAGAGCTCATCGACCTTTACGAGGAATGGGTGGGACGATACCCCATCGTTTCCATCGAAGACGGGCTCGCGGAGGAGGACTGGGACGGTTGGTCAAAGCTCACCCAGCGGTTGGGGGAGCGGGTGCAGCTTGTGGGGGATGACCTCTTCGTCACCAATCCCAAGAGGCTCAAGCGGGGGATTGAGCTCGGGGTGGCGAACTCGATCCTCATAAAGCTCAATCAGATCGGCACCGTCACCGAGACGTTGGAGACGGTGGAGACCGCCCATCGCGCGGGGTACACCGCCATCATCTCCCACCGGTCCGGAGAAACGGAGGACGTGTCCATCGCCCACTTCGCCGTGGGTACCGCTTGCGGTCAAATAAAGACCGGGTCCCTATCCCGCTCCGAACGGGTCGCCAAGTACAACGAGCTTCTGCGCATCGAGGAAGACTACGAGCCGCCCCTGGCGCCCTGGCCACGGCCCCTCCCGGGGGCGTGAGCCATGCCCCGACGCGCGGTCGGAGCCATTTTGGTGATGGCGCTTTTGGGGGGCCTTCTTTGGCTTTACCTGGGGAAGGTCTTCCTCATCCAAAGGCTCCACCGAGAGCTTGTGGACCTGGAGGAGAGGAAGCGGGAACTCGAGATCGAGATCGGAAAGCGACGTAATATGCTTGCCCATATGGACGAACTTCAAAGGCTGGCGATTCGTACGAAACTGCATTACGGCCTCCCGGGGGAGCTGGTAGTGCTTTTCGACGTGGGGAGATGAGCTTCGTACACCTCCACGTCCACTCCGAATACTCCCTCCTCGACGCCACGTGTCGGGTGGGGGAGTTGGTGGCGCGGGCTGCGGAGTTAGGGATGCCCGCCCTGGCCCTCACCGACCATGGAGTTCTTTCCGGAGCGGTTAAGTTCTACCAAGAGGCGAGGGAAGCGGGGGTAAAGCCGATCTTGGGGTGTGAACTTTACGTCGCCCCGGGGTCCCGTACCGAAAGGAAGGGAAGCCCGGGTGAACGGTTTTATCACCTCGTGGCATTGGCCGAGGATTTTCAAGGCTGGAAGAACCTGGTTAAGCTGGTCAACCGAGCCCACATCGAGGGCTTCTACTATAAGCCCCGAGTGGATTACGAACTTCTGGAACGATTCTCGCAAGGCCTGATCGTCCTCTCGGCCTGTGATTCGGGCGAGATCCAAAGGAAGCTCTCCGCGGGAGATGAACGGGGCGCGCGGGAGGCGGCGGGGAGGCTTTCCGAGATCTTCAAGGGGCGCTTTTACCTCGAGCTCCAAGACCACGGGCTCGAGAAGAACCGGACCCTCATCAGAAAGCAACTGGAGCTGGCCCGAGCGCTTTCCCTTCCGGTGGTCGCCACCGCGGATGTCCACTATATGTCCCCTGCAGACCGTGAGGCCCACCGGATCCTCATAAACATCCAAGGGGGGAAGAAGCTCACCGAAGGGGATGCCCGCTCCTTCGAGGGGGAGGATTACCACTTCCTTACCCCGGAGGAGATGGCACGGAAGTTCGGGGAGGTCCCGGAAGCCCTGAAGAATACCTTGGAGATTGCGGAGCGCTGTGAGGTGGAACTCCCACTGGGAGAAAGGCTCCTCCCCCACTTTCCCGTGCCCGATGGTTTCTCTTCTCCTCAGGAGTACCTGGAACACCTGGCATGGAAGGGGGCCCGGGAGCGGTTCGGGGATCCGCTCCCGCCGGAGGTGGAAGAGCGGCTGCGGTACGAGCTTTCGGTGATCGAGAAGATGGATCTCGCCTCTTACTTCCTCATCGTCCAGGACTTCGTGCGCTACGCGCGGGAGGAAGGGATCCCGGTGGGGCCCGGGCGGGGCTCGGCCGCAGGATCGCTCGTCACTTACTGCCTCGGGATCACACAGGTCGACCCCATCAAGTACGGGCTCATCTTCGAACGGTTCCTGAATCCCTCGCGGATTTCCCTCCCCGACATCGACATGGACTTCTGTATACGTGGCCGAGACCGGGTGATCGGGTACGTGGCCGAGAAGTACGGTCGGGATCACCTGGCCCAGATCGGGACCTTCGACCGCATGGCCTCGAGGTCGGTGGTGCGGGATGTGGCCCGCGTGATGGGCCTTCCCTACGAAAAGGCGGACCGGATCGCCAAACTGATCCCCTTTGGGAAGCCGCTCGCGTACGCCCTTGAGAACGTGCCACAGCTCAAGGCGATGCTCGAGGAAGACGCGGAGGTGGCCCGACTCTTCGAGATCGCCCTGAAGCTGGAGGGGCTATTGCGGAACGCCTCCACCCACGCCGCCGGGGTGGTGATCGCCCCAGAGCCCCTGGAGGAGTTCGTGCCGCTTCTGCACCTGGGCGATAACGAATTTGTGACCCAGTTCGACATGCACGACCTCGAGGCCTTGGGCCTTTTGAAGATGGATTTTTTGGGCCTGCGGAACCTCACCATCCTCTACGATACCCGGAGGCTGATCGCCGAGCGCACCGGAAAAGAGATAGAGCTCCAAAAGATCCCCTTGGACGACGAGGCCACCTACGCCCTCATCCGGGAGGGAAGGACAGACGGGGTGTTCCAGCTGGAGTCGGCGGGGATGAAGGCCCTGGTGAGGCGGCTGGCCCCCACGGAGTTCCGGGAGCTTATCGCGATCCTCGCTCTGTACCGTCCCGGGCCGCTTGAGTCGGGGATGGTGGACGACTACATCGAGCGGAAGCACGGCCGCCAACCGGTGACCTATCCCCACCCCTCTCTGGAGGAGATCCTCAAAGAAACCTACGGCCTCCCCATCTACCAGGACCAGGTGATGCTCATGGCCCAAAAGCTCGCGGGCTTTTCGCTGGCCGAGGCCGACATCCTCAGAAAGGCCATGGGCAAGAAGAAGCCCGAGGTCATGGCGGAGATGCGGGAGAAGTTCGTGGAGGGCTGCATCGAAAACGGCCTCTCCCGAGAGGAAGCCGAGCGTCTCTTTTCCGACATCGAGAAGTTCTCAAGCTACGCCTTCGCCAAGGCCCACGCCGCGGCGTACGCCCACATCACCTACTGGACCGCCTACTTCAAGGCCCATTACCCTACTTACTTCATGGCCGCCCTCCTCTCTTCGGTCCAGGATAACCTGGACAAGGTAGCGGCCTACATCCGGGAGTGCCGGGAGATGGGGATCGAGGTGCTTCCCCCGGACATAAACGAGTCGGACGTGGACTTCACGCCCGTGGGGGAGCGGGTGATCCGGTTTGGGCTGGGGGCGATAAAGCATGTGGGCCGGGCGGCGGTGGAGGCGATCCTGGCGGTCCGAGGGGATGGATTCCGGGATTTCTTCGACTTCTTCCGCCGGATAGACCCCGAGCGGGTGAACCGGGACACGGTGGAGGCCCTCATCAAGGCCGGGGCCATGGACCGGTTCGGTCCGAGGAAGGGGCTCTTGGCTTTGGTGGAAGAGGGGCTTCAGCTTGCCCAAAGGAGCAAGCGGGAAAGGCTCTCGGGGCAACGCTCGTTCTTCGACGGGGAGGAACTCCTCCCCAAGGTGAAGCTCCCTGCCGACGAGTTCCCCAAACGTATGCTTTATGCCTTCGAGCGGGAGTATCTGGGGCTCTTCATCTCCGGCCATCCCCTGGACGAGTATGTCGAGAAGCTCGCGCAATTGGGGGTTGTGCCCCTGGCCGAGATATCCTCCCGACGGGGGAAATTCACCGTGGCCGGGTTGGTTAAGAAGGCCACGGTGAAGCCCACCCGGAACGGGGGCCGGATGGCGTTCGTGCTAATGGAAGACAAATCCGGGGAGGCGGAGGTGGTGGTCTTCCCCGGCGTGTATGAGAAGGCCCCGGGCTGGTTTGCGGAGGGTCGCTTACTTATACTCAAAGTGCGTTGGGGCAAACGTAATGGCAACGGGCAGAAGAGCTTGATCGCCGAGGGTGTATCCCTCCTTGAAGAGGAGGCGTTCGAGTTGGGACCCGAGCGGATCACGGTGGAGGTGCCCCTTGGGCTTTTGGACGAGGACTTCCTCAAGCGATTCGTGGAGGTGATTTCCGAGTACCCCGGAAACATCCCTTTGGTGGTAAAGCTTTACGATAACGGGCGTGCAGTGGAGGTGGAGGCAGGAGCGCGTTATCGGGTTTCCGCCTCCGATGAGCTTTTTTCCGCCCTCCAAGCCTTGGGTCCCGGGATCAGGGTGGTAACGTGAGGCTTCCCGGTTGGGTGAAGTTCTTGTTGCCCGGCTTGGGGGTGAAACGTTGGGGTCTATTGGCCCTGGCCTCGTTGGGGGTATTAAGCTTTGGTCTCCTTTGTTTCCTGGGCGAGCAAGGGATCCGTTGGCTTTATCGTACTTTCTTGTTTCACCTCTTGGAACGACCCGTGGTAGGGGCCCTGTGCGTGATCCTGGGGCTTGCCGGGGCGAGCTATGGGATTCAGCGCCTGGTGCGCTCCATCCTTTTTGCCCTCTCCCCCCGCAAGGCCGGATCGCTGGCCGAAGCCCTCTACGAGGCCCGGATCCTCAAACAAGCCCCCAAGGTGGTGGCCATCGGCGGGGGGACGGGGCTCCCCACGGTGCTGCGAGGCCTGAAGCATTATACCGCTAACATCACCGCTGTGGTCACCATGATGGATACCGGGGGATCATCGGGGAGGCTCCGGGAAGAGCTCGATGTGTTACCTCCGGGGGACGTGAGGAACTGTTTGTTGGCGTTGGCCGAAGACGAGGAGCGCCTGGCCCGGTTCCTCCAGTTCCGCTTCACCCTGGGCGAAGGGCTCCGGGGTCACGCCTTGGGGAACCTGCTTTTGGCGGGGCTGGAACAGGCTTTGGGGAGCTTCGACCTGGCGGTGGAAGAAGCGAGCCACCTCCTCTCCGTTCGGGGCCAGGTCCTCCCCGCGACGCTGGAGGGGGTACAGCTTGTGGGGGTGATGGAGGACGGGGAGGAAGTGGTGGGGGAGGAGGCCCTCGCCCGGGATCCCCGGCGCGTGGTGCGGGTGCGCCTTTCCCGTACCGCTAAGGCCTATCCCCCTGTGCTCGAGGCTATTGAAGATGCGGACCTTATCGTCCTCGGTCCCGGAAGCCTCTTCACCAGCATCATCCCAAACCTTTTGGTCGACGGGATAGCGGAGGCCATTGAGTCCTCCCGGGCGGAGAAGATCGTTGTGATGAACCTAATGACCCAGCCCGGGGAGACCGATGGCTTCGCTGCCTCCGATCACCTGAAGGCCCTCTCGGAGTACGTAAACCTCGCGCGGTTCCACGCAGTGGTGGTGAATGCCGAGTCGCCGCCCCCGGATGTGCTCGCCCACTACCGCGCCGAGGGAAGCGAACCGGTGCGGGACGACCTTCGGGGCCCTAAGGCCCTGGGCCTCCGGGTGATCCGGGCCCCGTTGCTTTCGGTGGTGGAGTTGGAGGGAAAGCCCACGATCAAACACGATCCCATGAAGCTGGCCCGGATATTGGTGGAGGAATCGAGGGCGTTCCGTCGGTCCTGGACCCGCTGGTTCATCCCCGCCCCCCGAGGATGAAGGGCACGGATCCCTTGGAGGTCCAACGCGCCGAGTATAACCTACGCCCTGGCGGAGGTGGTGGAAAGGATTAAGCCGATCCTCTCCCGGAAGCCGGAGGTGGAACTGGTCGTCCTCTTCGGTTCCTACGCCAAGGGGAGAAGGGATCTCCTTACTGACCTCGATGTGCTCGTGGTGATGTCTTCAGATAAGCCCTTCGTAGAGCGGATCGCCGAGCTCTACCGGGAGCTTCACGTTCCCGTGGACATGGACCTCGTGTGTTACACTCCCGGGAGTTCGAGGACATGAGGAATTCCCCATTTGTGAAGCGGGCGTTTTCGGAGGGGGTTGTGCTCCTATGACGAGGGATCCGGCCAAGGACGGCAAGTAGTGGGGTTCGTGGCGGGAAAATTGGGGGGAAGCCGATGGCTGAGGCACTGACCTTGGTGGCGACGCTCTTTGCGTTCGGGGAATTGCCTGCGGCCATGGGGTGGTCGGGGGAGGTATTGTTGGGCCCGGCGCCCTACGTCTTCGTTCCCATCGGCCCCGTGGGGGTATCCTTCGGCGGGGAGACGATGCCCGTTTTTCGGATCCGGGTAAGTTCCGGGCCCACCATCGCCTGGTTCGACCTTCCCCCGCCGGTGCTGCGGCTGGGGGTCGGGCGGGCGTTGGGACCCATCTTGCTTGCGTTGATTTGGGAGCCAGCCCGGGCGGTCCTTTCCTGGGAGATCCCGCTTTCGCCCCGCTTTTCCGCCTTCGGCGCGCTGGGGGGCGAGGCCTTCCTGGGGGTGCGGTACCGGCTCCCGGGGATCTGGCTCGGGGGCATGATCAGGGGGGGTGAGCTTTCCCTTTGGTCCGGCTTCTATTTCTAGCGGCCTTCCTCTTCTCTGCCCTCCCCGTTTGGGCGTGGGAGCTCGTGGTCGCCTTCACCAACGATCTCCACGTGGCCATGGAAAGCCTCCCCGCCCTGGAGCCCTACCTCCGGGGCGCCGACCTCATCCTCGACGCAGGGGATACCTGGGAGGATCTTTACCGCCTTACCGACATTTCCCGGGCGGAGGAGATCACCCGCTGGATGGAGGAGGCAGGGTACGATGCCAAGGTCCTGGGGAACCACGATGCCTACCTAGGCCCCGCCCTCCTGGAGCTTCTCCCCCGGGTGGGGTTCCCGGTGCTTGGGACGAACGTTCGGGGCATCCCCGGGATCGCTCCGTGGACGGTGGTGGAGCGGAAGGGGCTTCGGATCCTCATCCTCGGGTTCCTGGGGCCGAAGCGGGACGTTTACTTCCCCTATCCCCTGTGGCCGAAGGCGGAGCTCCTGGACCCTGTAGCAGCGGCCTGGGAAGCGCTGGAAAAGGCACCGGAACACGACCTCCTTATTATCCTCGCCCACATGGGACTTAAGGACGCGGTCTCCCTTGCTTGGAGGGTACCCGAATGTGATCTCCTTATTTTGGGTCATGATCACCTTTTCTTAGAGGAGCCGGTTTGGGCGGGGCGCGTCCCCATCGTGGAGGCGGGCCACCGCGCCCAAGCGGTGGGGATCGCCACGTTGGGGCCGGAGGGCCTTGTAGATTACGAACTCGTCCGTTTGGAAAAGAAGCACACGAGGGGGAAAAGCGTCCTCCTCCCCGTGGTGGCCCTGGCGCTTCTCTTCCTCCTTTTCTCAGCCGGGAAGTAGGTCGGTATCGGCGCTGATCCGCGCCACCGTGTGAGCGATGAGCTTGGCCGCGTTCTCCAGATCCCGGAGGGAGACAAGCTCACAAGGGGAGTGCATGTAGCGGTTGGGGATGGAGACCAGGGCGGTGGCCACCCCCGCTCGGGTGAGCTGCATGGCATTGGCATCGGTGCCCGTGGCCCCGGGAGCGGCCTCAATTTGGTAGGGGATCTTTTCCCTTTCCGCCGTCTCCACCAAGAGCTCGAAGAGCTTCGGGTTCACATTCGCCCCCCGGGCGATCACCGGCCCCCCGCCGAGCTTTATCTCCCCGAGCTTTTTCTTTTCCCCTTCCGTCCCGGGGTTGTCGGTGGAGAAGGTGACGTCCACCGCGATCCCCACCTTGGGGTCGATCCCGAAGGTGCTCGTCCTCGCGCCCCGCAGCCCCAATTCCTCTTGCACGGTGGCCACCGCGTACACCGCCCCCCGAGGAGAAAGTTCCTTCACGATCCGCAAAGCTTCCAGAACCACGAACGCCCCAATCTTGTCGTCGATGCCCCGGGAGACGATGAGGTCGTCGTTCAGGGTATCAGGATCGTAGGCCAACACCGCCGGATCTCCGATGGAGACACGCTTCTTCGCCTCCTCCCCATCTTTTGCCCCGATGTCGATCCACAGGTCCTCGAACCGGACCACTTTCTTTCTTTCCTCGTCCTGAAGGAGGTGGATAGGTTTTTTCCCGATCACGCCCAGGACCTTTTCTCCTTTGGATTTTATCCACACCCGTTGCCCGGGCAGCACCTGGGGATCCCAGCCGCCGATGTTGCGGAAGTAAAGGTATCCCTTCTCGTCGATGTGGGTGATCATGAAACCGATCTCGTCGGTGTGGCCGGCGAGCATGATCCTCGGTTCCTTTCCCTCATTGATCACCGCGAAGGAGTTCCCATGCAAGTCTCCCCATACCCGTTCGGCAAAGGCCTCCGCCTCCTCCCGCCACGTCCGGGCGGCATCTTCCTCGAATCCCGAGGGACTTATCGCGGAAAGGTACCTGAAGAGGAACGCTTTTTTGGCTTCGGTCATCTCCACCCCCTTAGGTTTTGGTAAGCATTTTCACCGATTCTTCTTGCGGAGCAAAACCGTCGCCCGTAAGCTAATGGCGAAGGGGGTTGGGATGTGGATTGATGTTGGGATAGGGCTTTGGTTGCTTGTTACCCTTGTTTGGGGGATCCGTTATGGCCTCGTCCGTACGGCGTTCGGATTGGGAGGGCTGGTGGCGGGGGTGGCCTTGGCCGGAGCGTATTCCAGGGAGCTAGCCGACCTCATCCCCCTGGAGGAAAAGATCGCCGGAGTGGTAGCCTTCATTGCTATTTTCCTTGTGACATTTGTTGCCGCAGTGGTCTTGGGACGGGCACTTCACAAGCTCCTCCATTGGGCCACCTTGGGATGGGTGGATTGCTTGGGCGGTG